>Ga0307514_10001970_pt1 | contig 22399 bp, 28 predicted proteins | sample 16_EM_MG_FD_203088 | JGI IMG/M metagenome (GOLD analysis project Ga0307514, IMG submission 203088) | Populus trichocarpa ectomycorrhiza microbial communities from riparian zone in the Pacific Northwest, United States - 16_EM | ecosystem: Host-associated > Plants > Roots > Unclassified | place...
TGCAGTGGGATAGTAGATGCAACATTGGCTAATTGGTGGTAGGTTCTATTTACTGCGGACCTACGCACATTCTCTGACCGCGCTGAGGTCCCTAAGGCGAAAGTTAGAGTTTCGCAACCCAGTGGTAAAAAGCGCTTGATGAACGATTTCAAAGTCACAGTGAAGGTGGAAGAAGGAGAGGGTGCAGGAGCGGGGACGACTGTCCTGCGAAGGTCTAAACGGGTGAAGCAGTGAGGCTTTCCGGGCCTCTGGGCCTTCGCTCTCATCATGTGTCGTATATACAGTACCTCAATTTATACCATCTGCATGTTTGTATTATACATTATTACCTAAATGATGGCATTGTTTTTATTTTATTTTTGGATTCACTCCAAGAGCTGATGATCACCTTTGGTTGCGAGCCCCTGTCAAGCAACCGTTTCATGAGGGAGAGCTAAGCATGGGTGTCCCTAATTAGCCCTGCAGGTACAGTTTTTTCACCCTGGTTTCTACATCATCTAGTGGTACATTTACTACGTAGGTACTCTGTGCCTACAGTGCAGTAATCGGGTGCAACCTGAACCATAAGGCCACCGGACTTCTTCACGGGCTTTCGGCTCAGCAGCTGTGTGGTTGGAAAGTTAAAATAAGAGATATATTAATGTGATGAGCAATCTCATATTTTGCCCCCGCATTCCAGGACCATCAGACGGTAGGTACGCTGCCCAGCATCTCAGGCCATACTTTATATAGGTACAGTACATAGTGTTATGAGGGTACTCTACAGCGATACATGCTGAAAATCCTTCAGAGCATGCTGCAGTACAGTAGGCGCTGGCAATTACCACACTCACTTCAAACCAATTACTTAAGTATGCTGTCTCAATACCTCGAGCTCCTTGGTTTCAGGCACGCATGTCACTTCACGGCCTGCAATCCATCCTTCCTCTGCGCCTACATACTCTACAGAAGTACATGTACTCGTACTTAAGTATCTTCTACTATTCCAGTTTGAGCTGCATGCTGCCAGTACTCACTCGTCCTCAAAGTTGTTCTGCTGAGATTGCGTCTGCAAATTTTAGGACCCTGCATACCTGCACTCTGTGGTCGTAGGTATGTACAGTGCGGATACGTAGGTACTCTACCTATAATATATCCGTAATCCCAACTCCAATACCTACTATCCATCACATCCGCCGAGCCTAGCCAGGCTGCGTGGAGATTCATCTCTTAGGCTGGCCCCTCAATTTCGCTTCCCGCTCTCCAAACACTTGACCCATTTGTGTGTAGTAACAAGAGATCCCAACATTAAACAAAACGGACTTCCGGCCACACCCTCCCTCTCTTTCTCCTTCTTCTGCCCGTAACATCGGTAGAGCCATTCTTTTCTCTGCCGAATACCCACTGTCACTCGTTTATTTGTCGGTCCTTGTTTTTCTTCGCAATACAGCAGTCGTCACTTCACCTACATCTTTGTCGTTGTATGACAGCTCATCCTCGTTGCAGCAAAGTGGTTCATCCTGCCCCTGGAAGTCCCGCTCTTATTGGAAACCATTGTCTTGCAGCCAACGCAGCACACACCTTCAATCCAGCAGTTTCTTCGAAACTTTTACGCCCGCACGCAACAAACATTCACTACAAACTCACCACAACTATTCATCGTGGATTCATTAATATAATTGTACTTTGTGGTCTGGCGCAGGCATGGGGAAACCCTTATTCCTCAAGCTGACACTTCGCTTGTCACAAATATGTTCGGTCACTACTTGCATCATTACAGTCGCGTCGGCTATCGGATTCCAGTCAGTACCTCAACCACCACTAAATTTCGACGGTTTAGGGAAAGTAGCGCTTGCTGGAGACTTTGATGCAATCTCCATTTACTCGTTTGAAGGACAACAAATAGGACGCACACGAAATGGAAGTGATTCGGTCTTGGTGCAGTTGCCCAATGGGCGTTTTAGACCACTAGCTACAGCGGATGCGAATATTGAGGCAATGTGTACATTGGAATTAAAGGATGGAAGTATAGCTGGAGTTGTGGTAGGAGGAAATTTTACGAGTTTGGGAGGTGTCGAGGCGAATGGAGTGGCTTTGGTGAGCCCAACGGATGGAAAAGTCACCCCCATGAGTGGGCTTAAGGGCAAGGTCAACGCCCTTCTTTGCGATAAGGATACCGAACTGGTGTATGTGGGAGGCGAGTTCACTGGAGAGAACTCCTCAAATGCCCTGACATGGTCACCAAATTCCAGCTGGGCAAATCTACCATTTCAGGGATTCAACAAGCCTGTGAAGGCCATCATCAAGTCGGCAAACGGAACTATCATCTTTGGGGGATTGTTTGATGGGTTAGGCAACGTTACAACACCAACATCTTCCTATGGACAAACGGTCAACTTACAGTCAGCAACAATCACGACCGAGCAAACCTCTGGAACAATTGGATTCAACAACCCAAGGAGCATTATTTGCAGCAGTGGAAAAGACGGTGCTGGAACCACATGGCTATTGGGGGATGGGCAAGTGGGATCGTGGAGCGCTGACTTTCGCCATTATTTTCGTCCGACAAAACTTCGCCTTAGAAACACACATTTTGAGGGACGCGGAACTGCGGAATTTCGATTTACAGCCTTCCCAATAGGTGGCATAATGAACCTGACCTATGTGGATCCTGCAGACAACACCAAGAAGCATTGTGAATCTAGGTGCCCTCTTTCAGATGACCCGAAAGTGGAGTTTCAAGATTTTGAGTTTGTCAATGTCATCGGCATGAATCGCTTTCGGATTGATATTTCACGCTTTTACGGAGCTGGGGCTGGGTTAGTTGGGATTGAGGTCTTCCAAGATGGTAACATATGAATGAAATCCAAGTAAGAGCGTTTTGTTTTGCTAACCTTAGTAGATGTATTCACATTCGCTATCAATGACTTCAATGAGCCGTCTTGTTCAACAGGTCAAAGCATCTCCAGTTCTGAAGTCAAAGGAACATGGGAGACTACCACAGCGCTTACAGATTCTGAGTATCTGACTGCCAATATCCAGGGAGAACCAACTGATCCCCTCTCCGTGACCTTCTTCCCAGACGTCCGGGAATCAGGAAACTATTCAGTTCTACTTTTCACTCCTGGGTGCATCCAAGACGGAACATGTGGCTCGCGTGGACGGGTTAATATCTCCGGTATATACACGCGTGACCAAGTGGAGCCAATCTCGACCGAGCTTTTTGAAACCAACAATTTCGAGAAGTACGACATCATCTATACAGGTCCTGTTGATGGTCCTGAATCAGGATTTCGCCCATCTGTTACTTTGACTGCTGCCAGCGGCCAATCTGGACCGATAACAATCGTAGCTCAGAAAGTCAGATTTGATCTTATTTCAAACTCCACTCGAGGCTTGAATGGACTTTACGAGTATGTACCAGATTCTAAGAGTACGAATAACTTCCAGGACTCCACTGTTATCAAGGCCTCGCAGCAGTTGAAATCTGGGGCTCAAGTCTGGGCACTTGGTACTCAGGGAACAATGTTATATGCAGCAGGTAATTTTACATCAAAGAACAGTGATGATGGATATAACCATATATTTGTAATTGAAGACAACGGGCCCATCTCTTTACCAAACAGAGGGCTTAATGGTGCTGTCCGGACGATCCTAGCCAGTGGTGATAACACAGTCTATGTTGGCGGAGATTTCACCAATACACAAGAGGGCACAGTGACTGGTATCAACAGAGTTGCCATCTATGACAAGCAGTCTAACTCATGGTCTGCAATGGGAGCTGGCGTCAACGGCCGGGTAAAGGATCTGGTTTCATTGAAGGTTTCTGTCTCGGGAGAAAATCTGGATGTAATTGCCGTATCAGGTAGTTTCACAGGAATTCTTGCCAACGATGGGAACTCTGCTGTTCCTACAGGCGGATTTGCAGTTTGGGTTCCATCGAAGAAGGATTGGTTGGAGCGATTGGACACAACCGCGTCAATGGATGGAACCCTTTCTGCATCTGCCTCTGCCGGTAGTAACCAGCTTTTTGCCGGAGCCATCCTGTCGGATGATTTACTAGCCTCAGGAGCGGTCTCTGTTGAGTCAACAAAGCAGATTGCCTTGAAGCCATTACCATTGAAATTTGCTAGGGATAACACCAATTCAACGGTTCTTACCAGCAACCTTACATCCCTTTCAAAACGAGCCACCCCGGCCAACAAGGTTGACGGCGTTGTCACTGGCGTTTTCTACCAAGATGGTGGAAAGGATCTGACTGTGGTTTGTGGCCATTTCAAGCTTGAAGACAAAATCGACAACCTTGCGATCATCAACCACAAATCCAATGACCAAATCTCAGGTTTGTCTGGGGTAGACAATACATCGACATTCGTTGCACTACATATCCACAAGACCATACTTTATGCCGGTGGTTCCATCAGTGGTCAGGTTGGACAGGTCAATGTCAGTGGCCTTGTTCTTTATGATTTGGGCAATGGAACGATGGCGGGTGTTCAACCCTCTGGACTTAGACTTAAGGATTCGAGTCCAGTTGTGTACTCAATCTCCACACGGCCTAACTCGGATAGCGTATTCGTTGCAGGTTCCTTCGATTCTGCCGGCTCGTTTGCGTGCCCAGCTCTTTGCGTATATGATGTCAACAGCAATCAGTGGGGGCGACCTGGTGTAGATGTCTCTGGAACAGTCCATATGATTCAATGGATTAATGTCGATGAACTTCTTGTAGCGGGAGACATGCTTATCAACAACCAGCGAACTTACCTCGCTAAACTCGATGCGAAGCACAACGCCTTTAGTGCAGTGGTCACGGGTGACAAGACTATCCCAGGCCCAGTCACTGCCTTTGCCTTAGACTCGGATACTGGAAACTCAATGTTCTTGACCGGAAACTCTACCGATGGGAAGCCATTCTTGATAAAGTGGACTGGAAGCACTTTGTTGGAACTTCAAGGGTTTGGCTCTTCGAGCAACATTCGTGGAATCCAAGTTATTACTTTGAACTCAAATCATGACTCCAATGATTACCTCCACGACGACCATACACTTTTCCTCACTGGATCAATTGATATTCCTCAAGTCGGAACCTTCCCCGGTGTCTTGTACAACGGTCTCACATGGTCTCCATTCCTTCTCACCTCAAAGGCAGACAACAAGCCGAGTACGCTAGCTTCGCTGTTCACTCAACGGCAACAAACGTTCACAAAGTCAGGTAGGCTACAGTCCCCCTTATCTATTTATTAGATCTTACTTACAATCCTTCTCCGCAGGTGGGAAAATGCGCAAAGGCTTCGTGGTACTTATTTCCCTCGCTATTGCGCTCGGACTAGTCTTCCTTATTGTTGTCCTCGGAGTCTTGGCCTCTAGGCGACAAGGGGGATATCAACCGGCCCCAACCATGGTATTAGAGAAGTCCGCGAGCATCCAAAACCGTATTCCACCAGCTTTCCTCTTTGGTACGGTTGGTGGAAATGATGCTCGGGACGCACCCACGTTGTAACAGGGACATCTTTTTTGATACTTTGTCTGTAATGTCACTTTTCTGCTATACCTCGGGTTCAAACCTTTGCTACTTGAGTTGATCTGGGTTTTTATATTAGGAAACAGGAGTTTGCTGATGTTTTGGTTGTGCTTCTTGCTTTATGTTTTTGATTAAACTTACTTACCACTGGACATAATTTGTGCGAAACCCTAGTCTGGTCGCTTCCTTGTTTAGTCTCTCTCTAAATATCAACCTTTTCCTTATATCCCTACCCGCCTTTCTTCGTGCTTTCATTCAGCTTTCTAGGGGTGGACTTTTGTTATTGGGGCTTTTTACCTTGTGTGTGAATTACTCACATCTAGAGTGGTGGGTTTAGAAGCGGTGCTGCTTCAAGTTAATTCTCATGATACTTAAAGTACCAATTGTAGCACAACAAGTTACTTTACGGGGAGAATGGTGGAATAATCGACATCCTTGGTCCGCCAGGGAAGTTGTGAATAGTGTGTTTTTAGACAGCGAGAAGTTACTGCGAATTACTATAAACTTGATACGCTTAGCATGTCACCGCAAATGTTAAGGAATTTGTTAGTCATCTAATATATATCATGGTATATTCCATATGCATCCTTAATTGACCAGGCCACAAATGCTCGACATCACATGTTTGCCTGCATAGATAGAAGTAGACAGTGGTGTATCAAGCTTGCCATGAAGGCTGATATACGCAAATTCTTCAATGACAGGCTACCGACTTGGTAGCACTCGCCCCACCCCAGAGGCAGTATCCCACGAAAGCGCCAATCGCCACTGCTATCATCACCCAGCCCTAAACCGCCCCTATTAGCAAAGGGCCAAGCCTCTTTCTCTGCGGATTCTGATAAAACTTACATTATACGTCATAAACAGCAGCATAATAAAGAATGAGTAAAAGACTTGCAACCCGTACAATGCCGCCTTGATAATATGCGCCTTCCTGGCGCTAACTACATTGGCGGATCCTGGGATTAACGGGCTTGTTTCCTGATTGGCTGTTGGTGGGAGGGGGAGCCGTCAGATCATATGTGAATCTGGGTTTACGAGGAAGAAAGAGACAAAGGTTGGGAAGGAGGCGGAAGGGGGGGAACTTACTGGGTTGGGGTGTGCTCTTGGGACGGGCTTCGAGACAGGCTTCGCAACGGCGGGTGAGTTCGCGGAGGAACTCGTACCCAGCGGAGAGGGCAACAACGCCGAGGAGAGACATGATGAGGGAGAACGTGCTGGAGACGTGCCACCAACGAAAGACAAGGCATAAGTTTTCAGTGGACCAGGTGAAGAGCATCTGGGGGGGGGGGAGTTGTTAGAATAGGCAGAAAGTGAGGAGATGGGAGTGAGTGTATTGAGAGAGCCTAGATGTTGATACTCATACTCACATTCATTGAGCACCGGTAAACTTCCTCATGCATCGTGCCTCCGCTGGTGCTGGAGGCCATGTGGTGCTTGTGGTGCATGTGGTGATCATGATGCGCCATGTTATCGGGAATAATCTAGGAAGGAATTTGGAAGATGAGAGTTGTATGAATTGGGTACTGTAGCTGGGTATATGTGGCGATATATGTCAACAGGACTCACGCGATGGAGAGATGGTTTGACACAATGTAACGGTGTTGTGTTGTGAATGCGGATACCAACTTGCGAGATGACATATCCCATCCTTGTAAATTCCTAGCAGAGTTACAGGGCTTCTTCGCAAATGTCTGCAAAAACATCTATACCGCGCAGAAAGTGGGCTACACCGTACCTACTACTCCAAGATGAAGCTGAGAGGGGTGAAGGCGCCGGGATGAGCATTGTGACAAAAAATCCCGTACCTTGCATATGAGGCCTATACATGTCGCACATTTAGCGCGCATAATTTAGGATTATATAGCCATGCTTTGCATATGCAGTTCCAGGCTATGCTGATGGGTTCGTCTCATAACCTTCGGGGGAAAGGCGTATAGACCCCCCCCCAAAAAAAATAAGAACTGCCATATGGCATAGGGCTTCAAACAATGACTTCAGAATGTCCTTTCAAATCTCTTGCAACACATCTACCTACTAGTGATAGTTTGTTTACATTTAAGCCCTCAAACAGATTCAATAAAAGGAGCAAGCTGAAGCATCAGTAGTACTTATCTGACTCTATTTACAGATTATTAAACCTGTTCCTATATGGATTAGCTAAGGAACATAGCTAAATTGACAAGGTTGGACAGTGGCCTGTGTATATATACAGGCCATTCCCCAAGTTTCAGCTTCGTTTCCACCTCATTTATTCGATATTCCAATCGGTGCTCAGCCACTCTATGGTTATGGCTTTGAGGAATGGAGGGGTTGTGAAGAAGGACGTGGTTGTCCAAGGATAGGAGGTAGACGTGGTAGTATTAGGAGGTCAGGTGTGCGGTGGTTTATCTATTTTTTTATTTCTCGGAGTGTATCTGTATGTGAGTTTCTTAAATGGAGTTTATTATATCCTAATATAAGCTATGTAGCTATTTTCTGTGGCTGCAACGGCTTCCCGATTGGAAACTTATGCGCGGGGTTTGGCCGCTTGGCGGAGGTTCTTTTCCTCAAAGTCTTCTCGATAATCTTCTTTAGGAATAAGAGCAAGCAATTACCGAGAGCCAGCCATGAACGAGTCCTCCCATTATCCTAAGCTCAATTTTGAGCCCCATGCAGCAAAAATCCGAAAGATTACTTTGGATCGTCTGAGGCAATTGACCGCTGATGGACAGTACTCGAGTGTCAATCTCACATCGTAAGCACTTCTTTGAGTGAGGTTGGTGTTCAACTGTACTGATACGAGCTATGTTAGCATGTACATTTTGGATCGGGAATCGGACTCCAAATACGTCGAGCTCTCTGTGTACTCGGTTCCAAATCTCGAAAGGCCACTGTTCGATGAAGCCATCAAAGGGGAGTTTAAGCCAACTCACAAGGGAGCTTCCTTTGGGCCCAGTTGGTCCACTCACTGGCTCAAGGTTGTCCTCACTGTTCCAGAGCGTTTCAACAAGTATGACAGAGTAGAGTTCCATTGGGATGCAGATAATGAAGGCTTGTTGTATCTGGAGGATGGTGACCCTGTACAGGGCCTTACTGGGGGAGGTCAGCGCGTAGAATGGGTCCTGCCGAAATCGTTCTTGGATGGGAAACCGCATACATTTTATATCGAGATGTCATGTAATGGAATGTTCGGAAATCCACCTGGGGATATTATCCAACCGCCGAACCCGGACAGATAGTCAGTGGAACACTTTCTTGGTAACAATATAGAACCTAGATGGGCTAATTCGGGTCTGGCCAAAGCTTTAACTTGGACACAGCAGATATTGTAGCACCAAATATGCAAGCTAGGCAGCTCAATATCGATTTCTGGATTCTTAGTGGTTGGTATCCTTCATGTCTATTGTAGGATGAAACTTACCAGGAGTTTAGATGCTGCTCGGGAATTTCCTTCGGATTCTGTGGTAGGCTTAGTGGACACTGTGATCTGCTCCACCATTTGACAGATGTGTTGTCCTAGGAAATGCACAAAGCCCTTACAGTTGCTACGGAAATCATGAATGTCTTTAAAGCAGGCGACCAAGAATCTGTCCTCGCATGTCGAAAGATCGCCCAGAAATATCTGGGAAACAAGGTTAACACCGCCGATGTATACAAAAGTGACCTGAAACCGATTGTATTTGCAACGGGACACTGTCATATAGGTAATCAATTTTTTGGAGGGTATCTAGGACTATAGGCTAACAATTTTAGATTGTTGTTGGTTATGGCCATTTGCAGAGACGATACGTGAGTACAGGCTCCCGAGATTTTCATCAGTGACTCACCCCGCAGTAGGCAAGGTTGCGCGATCATGGGCTTCTCAAGTTGCGTTAATGGAGGAATATGATGAACTCCATTTTACTGCATCGTCAGCCCAACAATATTACTGGCTTGAAACCCGGTACCCCAAATTGTTCAAGCGTATTAAAGCTAAAGTACACGATGGGAAATTCCAATATATTGGAGGGTCAGCACACAAAATTCTAAGAATTCCATACTGGAGCTAATGAATAGATAGCTCATGGGTAGAACATGATACGAATCTGCCTTCGAGCGAGTCCCTAGTGAGACAATTTTTGCTTGGGTATGTGCTTCGCTGAGATTGCCAGACGATTCAGGGTAACTAATTTGAATTCAGGCAACGGTACTTTCAAAGTCGTTTTGGCGAACGATGCGAGACTTTTTGGCTACCAGGTATGTGTTTATGTTTTTGCCGAAAGAATGTTTGTTCATAATCACCCTCAAGACACATTTGGATATAGTCCCCAAATACCACAGCTTTGCCGCTTGGCTGGAATGACGCGATTTCTTACACAAAAACTCTCGTGGAACAATATCAACAAATTCCCGTAAGTGACATTCTTGCACAGCAGGCTCGGGTGAGGTGTGCACAAATTAATAGCATTATTAAGCCATACAACATTTAATTGGGTGGCTTTAGATGGCTCCCAGGTCATCTGTCACATGCCCCCGGCGGAAACGTGAGCTCCCCCATGATGTATTTGGTGACATGCGAACTGAGCGGAAGCAGATATACCGCAATGGCGCACTTCGGTGATGTGAAGCGGGGTGTAACCCAGCATAAGACTTTGGATAGTGATGAGACTTCCCTGCTTGTCTTCGGTTATGGCGACGGTGGTGGTGGACCAACCGCGGAACACCTTGAAAAGCTAAGGAGATGCCGCGGGATGAGTGACACTGGTACAGTGACTGCCTTACTACCGGGAACGCTGCTAATTTGTTCATAGTTGGCTCGCTTCCAAGGGTTCACATGGGTGATTCTGTTGACGACTTCTTCTCTCGTGTTGAGGGAAAAATTGTAAATGGCATAAAATTCCCCACATGGTATGGCGAATTATATTTCGAGCTTCATAGAGGGACTTATACGACGCAGTCCAACACTAAGAAATTCAACCGCAAGGCCGAAGTATTGATGAGGGAGATTGAGACAATAGCTACATATGCTTCAATCCAGAACAAGGGGTACCAATACCCAAAGAAGGATATTGATCATCTTTGGCAACTGATTTGCTTGTAGGCCAAGCTTCCCTTCATCACTAGCAGATTGTTGTGCTAAAATTCATTAAGATGCCATTCTCATGACTGCCTTCCTGGCTCGTCTATAGCAATGGCGTATGAGGAATCGGATAAGGCAAGCCACAACCCGGGGGCCTAAGTCCAGATGTCACTAACCTCCTTCATAGATGTATGAAGAGGTGTTCGCAACAGGCACCAAGCTGCTTGAAGACGCCGCAGCAAATCTTGGGATATCTATTACCCCACAGCCCGGGTCAAGACCAGTTGCTATCAATAATGAACAATGGCCACGCACAGAAGTCGTGCGAGTTCCAAAGGACACAGACATCAAAAACAAGCAAGTCGCGGAGACACACAATTATCTATTAGTGTCCGCTTCGGGACCAGGCCTTGCCAGTGTTGTTGACGTGAAACCTACTTCGGCTGTATCTGGTGAGTCTAATGACCAAATTTAGTGTCACCTACCAGATATTGACTGATTTTAGCTACCGAGGTTAGTCCTGGTACTTTTGTGCTAAAAAATGACAAAATTCAGGCTACAATCAAGGGAGGACATATCACAAGCTTGATTGACCTCACCCTTGGCAGGGAGCTTATTCCTCAAGGCCGCAGGGCAAATCAGTTGGTCATTTTTGATGATAAGTAGGTTACAGAGCCCTCATAATGTGTGAATTTGACGCTTATACCTGCTAGGCCACTGTACTGGCAAGCCTGGGATGTAGAAATCTACCACACTGAAACCAGGGAAGAAATACCCGCTGGGGAGGTCACTATAACGGAGAATGGGCCATTAAGAGCAGCGGTCACTGTGGAGACGAAGATTAGTTCGACGAGTTGGATCAAGACCACCATCAGTTTAGCTGCCCCAGCCGCTAGTTCTGGGTCATATATTGAGTTCGACAATGAAATCGAATGGAATGAAACGATGAAGTTCCTCAAGGTCGAGTTCCCCGTGGATATCTACAATACGGAGGCTTCTTATGAAACACAGTAAGTAGCCTTCCGAGCTCTAATGAGTTATGTAGCCACTAAAAACTCCTCACCCAGGTACGGTATTATCCGACGCCCAACACATTACAACACAACCTGGGATGCAGCCAAATTTGAGGTCTGTTGCCACAAATGGGCAGATCTTTCAGAGCATGGATATGGAGTTGCTATTTTGAACGACTGCAAGTAAGAGCCCCAAGTTCTAGTACTTGCGTTAGTAAATGCTTACAACCTTAGATATGGCTTTTCAACTAGTGGCAACTTGATGCGTCTCAGTATCATCAAGGCTCCTAAAGCACCAGACCCAAATGCTGATATTGGCCGCCATAAATTCCGCTATGCAATTCTTCCACATCGCGGTGGGGTGACTGAAGAAGTTATCCGCACCGCCAGGGACTTTAATAGCCCTATGCAAGTTAGTTACATTGGAGAGGGCTATGACGACCAGTTAGCCTCTCTGGTCAGACTTAGTGGGGCTCCTGGAATTATCTTGGACACCGTGAAGTGAGTTTCTCTACTGCTAGTCGCAGATCCTAAGGCTAATTGGTCTAAGACGGGGTGAAGATGACAAGGACATCAAGGGCGAAGAGGTCCTTACAGATAGGGCTGGAAGGTCCGTAATCTTGAGGCTGTATGAGAGTTTAGGTGGGAAGGCTTCCACGATTATCATGAGGTAAATTACATCCCAGGATTATACAAGGCAGATATAGCTAATAATTGCAATTAGTTCTCTACCCGTGAAGGAAGTATGGAAAACGAACCTCTTGGAGGATGACCTGGAGTTGGTTGGCCTGGAGAAGACTGGGGCGAGCTCTGCTTTTAAAATTACCCTGAGGCCATTTGAAGTAGCAACCTACAGGCTCCTTCTCCACTGAAGATTGGGGCTATATGATCCACTCGAGGAATGGACTGGTGGAATATAATTTGGTATGGGGGTTTCATGGGCCAGGGGAGGATGACTTTGTATTCTCAAAAGGCCCGTTGAATAATATGCGATACTGCCATTTTGCATCTCATGAGCTCAAGATAAATATCTGTTGTAAGAGAAAATACGAGCACGGCCTGACGCCTTTGTATTATCCTTTAACGCCGTCGACTTTTGGGAATCAAGCTCTTATCGTACAGAATAAACACCACTATACAGAAGCCCCAACAGCCTTTTCCTGGTAATTTGACTCTTTTAGTGCTAGCTTAGAGGCTCTGTGCTTCCGTTTTCGTTTTTTCTTCTGCTGGGCCCCTCCATCCTCTTCTCTGTCTTCGTCGTCATCACTCTCTTTTGCTAGCTTCAGTTTCTTTGCCGGCCCTTCCCTGGCCACCCCCTTCTTCTTCGTCGGGTTCGGCAAAAACCTCACTGGTAAAGCCTTCTTCTTCTTCACGCTCAACGGGTTCGGCCCGCGTGGGCCCTTCCTCCTTCTCACTGCCGGCGCAGCCTCCATCCCTGAACCTTCAGCCTCTCCCTCTCCCCCTTCCTCCTCCTCTCCACCCCTCTTCCTCTTCTTCTCCCTCTCCCTCTCTGCCGCCTCCCTCCTAACAATCGCCTCCACTGCCCCCCTCCCAGCATCCTTGATCCCAATCGTAAATTTTCCCCATTCATCCTTCTCCCTCCGCTCCCAGGATACATCCGCCATTGGCTCCATAATCATCACAGAGCGGTTGATATATATTAGCGGAACCCCGGGGATACTTCGCAGGTATGCCCTGAGGTCTCGGGATTGTGTGGCGACGATGTAGTGGTGCTTGTTTTCGCCAGAGGGGGAGACGATGCAGGATTGGATGCAGTCGAAGTTGGAGAGGGGTTCGGGGAGGGTGTGGTGCCCGCATCGGCGGCGCTCGAAGGTTTTGGCGAGGGCGATGGCAGCGTCTTTTTGGGTTTGGGTGAGGGTGGTGGGGCCGCTGGAGGAGGGGGGGGAGGAGGAGGAGGGGGTGGTGGTGGTGGTGGTGCTGGATTTGCTACCAATAGTGGGGAGGGTGTAGAGGTGCCGAATGGAGCATTGGGTTATCACTGGTTTTTGGAGTTAGAAGCCAAACCGTGAGGAAAGGTTTAGTGGAGAGGAGGGAGAAGGAGCATACTAGGCTTTGCCATCCCGTGAAGGCACTTCTCCAATCCACTCACCAGCCCCATCTTATGCTTGCTCGCATCAAGGACGATCTCTGAATCCATCAGTACCTGGTAAGGCGCTCGGAAGCCGAATGTATGCGCGTAGGCATTCATCAGCTTTTTGTACTGTTTTGCTCGCTTCCCTCTCATGATTGTGGTAATTTTGAAGCCGGGGAGTAGGCGTAAGGACTAGGGCTTTTTTTTGGAAGTCTACTGATGTATATACAAGGGCTGTGGTGCCAAGATTTACAACTCAAATTGGATTAGATGTCAATAGAGGCTTTACCCTCAACTTACAATCATAGGTACCTAGGTGATATAGGTGTATTCCCCACAGGGTGACTCCGCTAACTTGTTAACCCTCATAAAAAACATGCAAACCCAGGGTCCGGAAGAAACACGGAAATGTAGGAAATGGGATGAAAAGAATCAAAAAAGCCACAATTATAAAAATGCCTGCCCAGATAGAAACCCCGCTTTCGTGACGGCGGATATGCTTTGACTACTAGTATCTAGAAACGCCCATGCTCAAAGCTGGAGCTTGGAGATAAACTCAGTGGCCTTCCCAAGTGCCTCGCTAACTTTGCTTGGGTCGTTCCCAACACCTTGGCTTGTATTTCCCTTTCCTCCAGCCTTTCCACCTACGAGGACGGCAACTTCATTGGCCCAATCGGCAGCGGTTACTCCTTTTATCTCGGCTTCCTGAAGAAATAATCAGTATTCTGTATATTAATCAAGTGATTATGCTTGGGGAACCAACCTTAGAGATGAGACAAGCAACAACTACCTTAGCGTCTTCGCCTTCATCAGCAGCAACAAGCAAGATGTTCTTGTCCGCCATTTTTTTATCCTTCTTGGCAGAATTGAGAGCATCAGAGATCGCCTTATTATTGGCAGAGATGTCGAGTTTCTTTACTAGGTAATTCTTGTCAGGGTTCTCTGCAAAGTAGTTGGTGATGGTGTCGGTTGCCTCCTTAAGCTCGGCCTTCTGCTTCACCTTCGACTCATCAAGGGCCTTTTTCACAATCTTTGCAATGCGTTCCTTGAGAGATGCTTTCGTAACGGCAGAAATTGACAAGTTGTTGAAGTCGACTTGAACAAACTTCACCTCCTGATCCTTCACAGGCCCAGAGGGCATCTTCTCCAAAGCAGCAACCCGCTTAGTGAACTCATTTGCAATTCGCTGAACCTCATGGGCGTCGCTCCCTGTAACAGCAATTATTCGGCGAATGCCCTTGGCAATACCACTCTCCTCCAGAATAACCAGATCCTTAATATCACCAGTTTTATTCACATGGGTACCACCACAGAACTCAATGCTGACCTTCTTCCATTCAGGGTTCTTGACATTTCGAAGAAGCTCCTCAACCTCTACTCCCACGGAGACTACTCGGACAGGGTCAGGGTAAATCTCACCGAATACCGCGCGTACACCTTCAATCTCACGAGCGACTGAGAGTGGAACGTCTTGAGCATAAACCTTGAGATTCTGGCGGATATAGTCGGTAGAGATGGTCTCGATCTTAGCGAGATCGGGTATCGAAATACCAGACTTGTGGGAAAAGTCAAATCGTAGCTTCTCAGCAGCAACAAGAGAGCCTTTCTGATCAACCGAGTCCCCCAGAACCTCACGGAGAGAATAGTTGAGCACATGCGTGCCTGTGTGATTGTTGCGAATGGGCCAGCGCCGGAGCTCGTCGAATTCACATAATACCTCGTCTCGGGTAGAAAGGGTTCCATACTTCATGTACCCAGTGTGGAGAACATAGCCGGCGTAGACTTGGACATTGCTGACCTCAAACTCAGACTTCCCATCCACTACGATCTTACCAGTGTCATTTTCCTGGCCACCTTGTTCAGCGTAGAAGTTGGTTTTGTCAAGGATGAGACCGATTTGGGCATTCTCTGGAATGTCTTTGGTGGACTGGTAGAATTCCTTGTTGTAATAAATAGCAGTTATACGAGATATGATGTTACCCTTCTCTGTTTTATGTCAACTATGATATAGTTATTCCACGCCAGCCGGATACATACCATATTTATAGCTATCATCCGTCTTGTGCACATTCCTCATAGTCTCCAACTTCCCGAGGCCATGAACATCCAACTTCAACAGTTCCTCTCCCCCAGCCTTCTTCTTAGCTTTGCTGGCCTCTTTTGACACAGCCTGTGCCTCCTCAAACTCCTGCTCGTTGATGAGGAGTTTGTTTTCCTCAGCCATAATGCGGGTCAAGTCGGCAGGGAAGCCGAAAGTATCATAGAGACGCCACACGTCAGCTCCCTTCAGGGTTCTGCTCTCATGAAGTTTGGCCTGCTCAGCATAATGAGCAAACATTTTTTCACCACGGTCCAGAGTTCTAGCAAAAGACTCCTCTTCCTCATCAAGAACTTCTTTAATTTCAGATTCCTTCTGCCTAATCTCGGGGAAAATACTGCCCTAAATAAGGCGGTTAAAAATGTCAAGCGGTACCAGTTGGGGTTAACTTACCATCTGCTCAACCAATGTTGGAACGATCTGTGAGAAGAAGCTTCCAATAGGTGCATCGAAATACTTCCTAGCATATCTAGCACCACGCCTCAATATCCGCCTCACAACGTATCCTCGCCCTTCATTGTTTGGGAGACCGCCATCTGCGATGGCGAATGAGAGAGTTCGCACGTGGTCGGCAATAACACGATAGGCGGTATCAATGCCATCAATATCTTCATCACCAAACTTGCCCTGGTAAGGCCGAGCACCAGTGATTTCCTGTATCCTCTTGAGTAATGGGGTGAACACGTCTGTGTCATAGTTGGACAACTTGTCTTGAAGGACTGATACTAAGCGCTCAAAACCCATACCAGTGTCGACGTGCTTGTTTGGAAGTGGCTTCAAAGATCGATCTGCTTCTCTGTTGAACTGAATGAAGACGTTATTCCAGATCTCCAAGACGTTAGGGTCATCCTGGTTAACAAGGTGAGCGGCATTGCGGCCACCAATGCGGTCGTAGTGAATTTCACTACAAGGACCGCAGGGGCCTTGGTCCCCCATCTCCCAGAAGTTGTCTTTCATATTACCTGGAAGAATATGGTCATCAGGGACCCCCACATATTGCCATAGCATTTTGGCCTCGAGGTCTGGTTCCAGGCCCCCTGCCTCATCACCACCAAAGTACGTTACATACAACCTTTCGGCCGGGATTCCATAGACACCAGTGAGCAACCTCCAGGAATACTCAATAGCCTCCTTCTTGAAATAGTCTCCAAAACTCCAGTTACCTAACATCTCGAAAAAGGTCTAGAAAAAAAATCAGCATTTCGAGAACGAACGAGCAAACCAGTAGTATAATGCATACATGGTGAGAGCCGTCCTTCCCAACATCCTCGAGATCGTTATGCTTTCCACCTAGAAGAACCAATGAGCTTGAATTTCGACTGGAGGATGAGTAAGATGAACAAACCAGCTCTTATACACTATTACCCTGAAATTAGCATTTGGCCAATTGAGCTTTTTGTAGAGTAGCTCACAAACCTTTTGAGTATTGACAGCACGCTTTAGTGTGGCAAAATCAGATGCAGGATCAATAGCTCCCAGGAAAATGGCCTTGTACTGGTTCATACCAGCGTTTGTAAAGAGCAAAGTGGGGTCAGAGAGAGGGACGACAGAAGATGAGGGAACTAGAGATTCAACAGTCAGGTACGCTACAGATTATGGAGAGTCCCGAGATCGCGTGCAAACCAAAGGTATGTTTATTTTGCTGAAAGTACTCCAAGAACGTTTCACGCACCCGGTGTGCGGACCACTTAATCCCAATAGAATCCGTGGCGACAGACATGGCTGGGGGTATATGGAAGGAGCGAAACAACAAGGGGAGGCGGTTAGTGAGGACGGGTTGTGGTTGTTGTTGCTGTGGAGAAGGGAAGGCGGGGCAGAAATCGAGGGGTCCTCTTCGGCAAATTGAAGTTAATTGTCGAGTGATCAGAAAGTGAGTCAAAAAGACAGGACGCTGGAAGCAGCAAATTGCACAGAACACCATCCACTGGCTCAGCGCAGAGGCAGGCGCTTCTTATCTGAAATGCTCGAAATTATCCACAGTGGAGGGTATGCACCAATTCGATTGTTAATCGATCGCTCAAAATATATTAAGGTTCCTTTTTGGTTTCTAGACGGAGATAGGTCGAGGTTTGAGTCAGAAATTACTTCAGCTTTTTTCGGACATCCAGACGCATTATATATGTTTGATTCAACCGTTCTGTACGGGGCATTCACCCAGTCCGCTTTTTGTGGAACGACAAGGGCTCCCACTCATTACTTACAGTATGTGGTAGAAAAATATACAGGTGAAGCTTTTCTAGTATCCTAACAGGCAACTGGCCCCAAAAGAGGCAGGTTTGTACCCCAAATATGGGGAAGTGATGGGTACAAATAGAACAAGTAGTGTAGTTTTATATGAAAGCATCATAAGGTGATGGATTCATTTACAGGGAGCATCAACTAGACTAGGTAATATCAGCTCGGTTTCTATATTATTTGAACCTGGTCAAAGGCAAAACCCCAAATCCGAAATCCACCATTATGAGACCCCAATATGAAAACGCTGATATCTATGCACCTCAACCAATACCTACGCCAATATCCCACATTCCAGATAGTGACTAGCGGGAGATCTGAGGTGAATTGGTGGTTTGATAGTGGTGACGGCGGGGCGCTTAAACAGCGGCACCTGAGATAAAGAACCACTTGTCGATAGCAGGGTCAATTGGGGCTGGTGGGTAGTTCTGACCAGCTGGAATTTCGGGGGGGTTGATGCGGTTCGGGTTGTTGAGGGTGGTGTTGGCCCTAGGGAGATTTATTAGATCTTCATTCCATTTGGATCACAACGTAGGGAACCCTTACAAAGAGATTTGTGCTGCTGGGTCTTGTCCATCAATTAACCTCAACCATGCTTCGTGTGTCTCACGAATCACATCATAGGCGTACTTCTTGTTCTTACACTCCCCAGAGAAAGCGAACTGGTTCTCTGGCTTTCCATCTGGGATCTTGTAGATACGGAACCACTCGTTTGTGGCCCTGAGGAGGCCTGGGAGGTGGCGCTCAACATCCTCAATGTCGTTGAGCTTGGGGGCCAATGGGTCCTTTTCGTCGATGACAATGACCTTCCAGTCGGTTTCCTCCTCGTCGAGAAGGGCCATGACGCCAAGAACCTTGACACGCTTGACCTGGCCTGGGTAACCGACGAGCTCACCAATCTCGCAAACGTCGAGTGGGTCGTTGTCACCCTTAGCCTTGGTCTCAGGATGGATGTGCTTAGGGTCTTCCCATGTCTAGAGATAGGGGTTAATATCTGCATGTTCATATGGCATAGGTGTCTACCAACCTGGGGGAAGGCACCATAGTTCCAGAGGTACCCCTTGTGAGGGAAACAGTTGCGGACATAGCGGAGCTTGCCCTTCTTGATGTCTTGCTTGATGGGGTTGAGGGTCTCCTCCTTGCTGATCTATGCAACCCATCAGCTTCCAATGCAAATACGTTGGATGGACACAAATAGACAAACCTCCAGCTTTGCGTTGGTCCATCTTGGGATCTCAACAATCATGTTAAGGAGGGTCTTCTGCTCATTTGCAAACAGAGGAATATCATGGAAAGGGGAAATGGGGCTGCCGTCCTTCTCAAGGAAGATACGGTGGTCTAGAGACAATTGTGGCTATTAGAATTGGGATTTCGCCCTTGCCGGTTGGGCCCAATTGAGAACATACCAAGGGTGTTTGGCTGCCCAACTTTCCTCACGGAGTACGCCATTGGATCAGCTGAGGTGGAAAAGTGACGAGCAATCTACAATCCTTGGCCGTCAGAACTCTGTCTGTGATTCCCTCGCCCGCACGGCTATAGCAGCTGCAGCTGTGGAGTGAAAAATTGGCGGGGGAGGCAGCCTACGAGAGCAGAACGACGTTCAGTTGGGTCCGACAACTTGGTAGATTTGCACGAGCTTCCGTAGACGAAAGGAAGCCTCTGGGGTATCGGATGAATATTTATGTAAGGTGATGGCAGCAGACGTGAGGGAAGGGTAACAACTAGGCGGGGTAGCAACATTTGGTAGAGGGGTAATTCTACAGGTAATCTAGTTTGGTTGGTAATCAACACAACTAGGGTCCCAATCGCACACTAATTGAAAGTCCATTACGAAGGCCTCCGTCGTTGGGAGTTCTATTGCTCAGACCTCTTGTACACGTATTGCTACACTTCATCAACTGTCTCATTTCCTAGATTGCAACGTCGTGGCCACAACTGCTGCATCATTAGATTTTCTTCCACCTATAACTCATCATGTCTTGCCCCTTGCACAACTGGAGCATGCTCCCTCGCAAATGTATCCTCTTGTTGCTTGCTAAGCGCCTGTCCTACTTGCTCCAACAGAGATTCATTCTCCTTGAATGGGCCGAATGGCGGGAGGTTGGGACTCAATGGCGGGAGGTTGGGACGTTGGTGCTGCTCTTCTCCTCAACTATCAGTTTCGGCTCGGCTACCTCAATTACTACCCTGCGATCCTGCATCCACACCTATTCCCTCAAGTTTCCGAAGCCTGGTGATGAGTGTCATCGCCTGATAGCTGCCCAGTGAGTTAGATTCCCCTAAAGCACTGGGGAACTATTCCTACCTCCCAGTGAGCATCCCCAAGACATGCCACACTCTGTAAGATATCGGTAATTGCCATCGTGGATATCGAGGGCGGGATTCGATAATTTGAGTATTGTAAGGCTACCCATATAAGTTGGCTCATGACAATGCCGAGTAACAACTTGTTGTATGATTTCCGAACCCCACAATTTTGTTTTGCCAGAAGTGCAGAGCCTCTAGAAGATCAGCCCACTTGACCTCTTGTTAGTCTACTATAACCCTAACAACTATTTTTAGTGCATGCAAATGTTCTGACTAAACTTCATAGATCTTCGAAGCGACTGTATCCAGCTGAGCGTGGGGAAACATATGAGAAAGCGAAACAGACAGTGTCGTCAGCAGTATTCAAGTGTGTGGTATTAGCACCGCAGTTTACACCCCCGGGACTGCAGGAGTTGCATTATGGCAGAAGGGGTATAGACGGGAGCTCACATCATTCCACACCCACCACACCAACTAGATCCCTATACCAAAACCTGGCGGAATCCTTTGTGTACCTCACAGAGTCTCAGGTCATAGCCCCACCCATACAGACGCATAGAGGAGCCTATCTTGGAGAAAATGGGCAAGGAAACGAGAATGCAGCCTTAGGTGAAGAAATTGATTCGAAAACTACATTGTCACATCAGGTGAAGGTGTCAACAAAGCTATTTGATGTGTTGTCGTCAAACTCGATATAAACCACCTGACATGCATGGAATGCATGGAGCTCTTAGTAGATAGCCTCAGCAAGCGTCTAGCAAATGTAATCAGAGAACGTGATCCTATATACCAAGTTATCAGGCTGAAGCATTAGCTATTTAAAATCTTCGAGACGCACAGAAGGAGAAGGCAGATGCCCTAGCAGCAATGGGTTTTTTTTCACTCTGGTTTTACATCACTATACTTGTCCCACAATCCCTATCCTGCACGCTCTGCTTTTTTCACCTGATTGTATGTATATATACCCAATAAGCAGTGCTATTTGCAAGGTATGAGGCCTACCTAATGAACCTTACCAAACTTTCTGCCACCATTAACAGAGGTGTCAGTCATCTTTCCATCCAGTGCCCAGGCATCTCTCCCCTCTTGGGCAGCCCTTTCGTTCGCCCTGAGAACTCTCACGGCCCAGTCCACTCTCGACTCCGATGGCGAGAATAGCCTCTGACCCATCTCAACATGGCTTACTTCTTTCCCCATGAAGCCCATAATTACCCCATCTCGACATTCTCTTGCCAACGTGAGTGCAATTATTTGAGTTTTAGTGTCGCCATAGTGTTCGAGAGCGTCATGGACGAACTTACTAGAAGATATCAACATGGGTGGATACTGGTCAGTTTTGAGGTGGGGATTCAGTACATGTCAGATGCGGATTCGACCTGCGGAATCACTACAAAGTCTACATGTACTGGGTGTTTCTAGGCTTGAGTCAGCCACGAGGTTCTAGTCGATATATATGGTGCCGGCAGTCTAGAGGGTACCATTTTAAGGGGGTGTGCCACTAGTGTATCAACAACACCACCATAAAAGATTTCAAATATTTTTTCTGTAAAATCGATAGTATTGGCTATGGAGAACAATAATTACTGATTAAAAAAAAATATTAAAAAAAACTGAGTGAGTAGATAGGTAAAAGAAAAGACCGTTTTGTATGGGAGGGCTAATGAATTACCCATGCCAAGATTGACTAAAATAACTGAAATAGGAAATATCTGCATAGTGTGGGGGCCAGACTAGTCTCAATCCAACCCGGCTTGGCAGACTTGGCAGTTGGGTTAACTCGCTAGTCTTCATTCAATACATGAGTTCTACGGTGGCTTTTATATACACGATCTTTGAACTCTGTAGTACCATATGAGTCTATGCTATTAGCTATAGCCATCAAGCGTGCCAAAGCATCTTCTTCTATAACCAGTTCTTCTTCAACATCCGAGTCCGCAACATCGGAGTCCGCAACATCGGAGTCCGCAACATCGGAGTCCGCAACATTGGAGTCCGCAACATCAGAGTCCGCAACATCAAAGTCCCCCCCAAGACCCCCCTTATAATTATGATCAAGCTCCAACTCCTCCTCTGAATCTTGTCTTAGAGCTTTACGAGCTTTCGCAGTGGAAGC
>Ga0307514_10001971_pt1 | contig 22380 bp, 31 predicted proteins | sample 16_EM_MG_FD_203088 | JGI IMG/M metagenome (GOLD analysis project Ga0307514, IMG submission 203088) | Populus trichocarpa ectomycorrhiza microbial communities from riparian zone in the Pacific Northwest, United States - 16_EM | ecosystem: Host-associated > Plants > Roots > Unclassified | place...
TGGCTTGGCCGGCGCGGTGGATGCGGGAGGGGCTGTGAGAGGATATGCCGAGGGGACGGTGGAAGGGCTCACCTTGCTCGTCTTCATCGCATAGAGAGTCTTCCGTCGTCGAAGATCATACCGATACCTGAATCCCCACTCAGACATCGGCGGGGGTTTTGGCTCTTTTCATCCCTAATCTTACTCTTCCTCTCCCCATTGCATAGGCCTATAGCTGCAGGCCCACCCTGCATCCTTTTGAACGCACAGCTCCTACAAATATTCCAGTCCTCTGGGGTATCAACACTCTGTGCCAACTATCTCGGTTTAAACTCCACCATCGCCACATCTGCCAACCCCCCCAGATTATCCCACAGTTCATATTCCCCACGAACATCGCCCATCCCTCATTTTCATCTACCACCCCTCTCCCAATCCCCAACCCACTCCCCACCCCCCACCCCCCACCCCCCACCCCCCCGCATTAAACTCTGCCGCTACGCCATCCGCCAATCGTGCAAGGACTGTGGGTATGACTACGTCGCTGCCAAGAGCGGGGAGGAAGTATGTTTGTAGAGTGTAGTTAGTGAGCGTATCTGGCGAGCCGGGCAGGGAATTTCAGAGGCGGGGGAGGGAGTGGAATGGATGGCCTACAAAAATGAGGGGGCCCGGTGTACCACTTACCTTCACATGCTGCCAAAATCAACCCTCATACCACTGCCACCTACTTGACCTCAATGAGAACCCCATACCCCTAGGCTAAATACCAGGCAGGTGAGCTTCCAAGCATTGGGGGCCTTTATCAAGTATTTATTCATGTCAGGCCCGTATTAACTCCAAAGCAACAAACTGGGATAGTTTTAGCTACTGACATAGCATAACATCAGCAATTCCGAGACCTTCTAACTATATCAATACCTTCGCCCACCAATATACCTATCCCAAACAACCATGTGCAAGTTTTAGGAGTTCGTGGGGTTGAAGGCAAAAAAACAGCAAAACCGCATCTGCCTGTGTAGTAGATAGCACGCAGTTGTAGATAAGATCACGTCATAATCTATATAGACAGGCTACATAAATACGATTAATGATTACTTTAAAAAAAAAAAAGGGGAGGTATTTTGGAGCTCTCCACGAGCTCTCCCACCAGCTATTCCACCAGCTATTCCACCAGCTATATTCCACGGCCGTGATGATCTCGTGCCCAGACTCTTCTTTTCCCTGCAGCGTATTTATTTTAGTGTAGGTAGATAAGAGTATGGGCACGAAATCAGACCGTGACTTGGCTTTCAAATTTGTAAGACTATATAGACGTTCCCCCCATTTCTACAGATTAAGTAGTGAGCTTAGTCAGCGTAGGTAGTGTATTGTTGATTCCTGCGGCATTGTATTCTCGTCATGTTCAGGGCCCCTGTATAGATTTCGGCAACAGCATTACTCCCTCAGAAACTCCATCCAGAATCGCCGTAATCTGCCTAGTGTCGGGTCCGGGAAGCTCTTTAGCGGAGCTATAGAAGGGCGTCAGCAGCGAGCAATATTTTTCTCGCATCTCCCATCTCCCATCTCTGGGGTTTATCTCCTTTACATAACCCCAGCGTAAGGTCAAACACGGGATCATTCATCTCTAATCCTCCCCTGCTTCGCCTCCTTGATCTTGCAATACCCAGTACGGCTTTAATTATTAATTACTTTGCTTTGGTAATTGGTACTTGTGTAGCGTGTGTAGAATTCAGGAGCTATCAGAAAACATGAGTCGGCAGAGAAGGAGTGGTTCCTTTGTAGCAGAGTTAAATTTGGGGGATACTGCTGCCCCAGTGTTATCAGCCATGAGGGTGACGAGTGCTCAGGTAGGCGATCCCCTTCTCCACCGCAATTGCAAGCAATAAATTGGCTTGGTGTGATGTCGTGGAGGCTGTCTGTGCAGAGTTTACTAAGAATTTGGTGATGGCGGTTCACAGAGGGAGGCATCACGGACGCGGCGGAAGACATTGGCTTCGAAACGGGGGTCGCGAACAAAAACTTTACTTATGTGGTATAAGGAGGTATCGTATCGAAATACATGGGGTATGTCTCCTTTACCCAATTTTACATTGGGTTTTGTTACAGGACCTAACCGTCTTTCTCCTTATAGTCAACCCCCTCACACTCCTCTTTGTAATCCTCGCCGGATATGCCATTAACCCCACCGACTCCAACCCGCTCAGGGCATGCATCATGCTCTCCTACCCCATCCCCGCCTCAGAAACAAAATCCGGCCTATTGGAGTACGGTAAAGGCAAGAAGGACATGCTCTTCATACTCTTCTATACGATATTCTTCACTTTCACCCGCGAGTTCGTCATGCAGCGAGTCATTCGCCCCATTGGAATTCGGTGCGGTATCAACAAGAAGGGCAAGATCGCTAGGTTTATGGAACAGACCTATACCGCGATGTATTACTCCATTTTTGGGCCGTATGGGTTGTATGTCATGTACCATACGCCAATCTGGTACTTCAATACAAGGGCATTCTGGGAGGAGTATCCTCATCGAACCCATACCGCGGATTTCAAAGCGTACTATTTACTCCAGGGAGCGTTCTGGACGCAGCAAGCAATTGTGCTGTTGTTGCAGTTGGAGAAGCCAAGGAAGGATTTTAAGGAGTTGGTGTTGCACCATATTGTCACACTTTCTCTTATAGGTCTCAGTTATAGGTTTCATTTTACCTGGATCGGCCTCGCTGTCTACATCACCCACGACGTCTCTGATTTCTTCCTTGCGACGAGTAAGACTTTCAACTACCTCGATGTATCCTTCATCGGGCCATATTTCGTGTTGTTTACCGCATCATGGATCTACTGTAGGCATTATATCAACATCATCATCCTGATCTCTGTATTGACAGAAATGAAATCTGTGGGACAGTGGGCAGAGGGGGACCTTAATTGGGAGGCGGGGCTGTTCAAGTCTCCATTGGCGCAGAGGATCTGCTTTGGGCTGTTGGGTAGCCTGCAGGCAGTGAATTTGTTTTGGTTGTATTTGATTTTTAAGGTGGCAAGGAGGTATGTTTGGCCGAGGGGAGGGGAGAAGTTGGATGATGTGAGGAGTGAGGATGAGGATGATAGTGCCGGGGGTGAGCCGTGAGTTATCCGCTATTCTAAGCCTGTTAGGAGTCTTGAAACTGATGAATTTATGATCTAGATCGCCGATTGAGGAAACCCAAGACGGACTGAAGATGAAGCTTAATGGGGGCACTGCCCGAGAAGATAAGAAGGAGCTATAAACAGCTTTCTAGCTTTGCTATGACCATTCTCGTACTTATATACAAATGCTCACGAGGCTGCGGAGCTAGACTACAATCATGCTAGTTTTGTAGTTTTTGCTTGTTTGACGACCTAGACTAAAAATTGAGCTAATGTCAATGTAAGGAGCTAATATTAATTCTATCCAAACCTGTATCCTGCTGTATTTTTTTAAATTTTTTTTGAGTCTATGAGGCGTATTCTGCTGTATATTCTGCTACTATAGCAACAATATCGACCAACCCATGAAAGATATTACCTCCCATGTAACTAAAACCCACAGGATGGAACATGATTCAAATTTTTGTGATCGTTGTGTTCTGGCCAGTGCCCAACACTTATACTCTGCAACTGCTCATCAATCATACACAAAATCGAATTGGAGATGGACAAGAGGAAGGTGGTACCGGGGCAGGTGGGTAAGAGGTTACTAGAAGAGGTTGCGGAGGAGGACCTCACTAAGGTTTGCAAGACTTGAACTCCAATATACTCGATTCATATTATCTTGTTCGTACTAAGCCTAAGTTTTCTTCCCAGTTCCTTTCCAGTCTACGATCATCAGGTCTATCAATACCTTCGGAAAATCCCTACTACCCCTCCTTCAATATCCCTAGCTTTGACAAGCTTCTTCTTCCTCTCTTTTACAACCATTGCCGAAAATACCCATACACTCACCAGAAGCAGCAGCTTTTTCCTGAGCATAATGCCTCTCCGGCTTTCCAGCTCCCGTTCATCGAGCTGACATCCACCTCCCCATGTGCAGGGAAAACTCACCTTCTCTACCTTATCTGCACTGTCTCTGTCCTGCCTCAGAGTCACTTGATTCTGTCGTCGCCCACTTCCACCCCCGTTACCCTCCACCTTAACGGGAAGAATGGTACCATAGTGGTACTGGACAGTGATAATCGCTTCAGTGTTCCCCGTCTCTCTATGATAATGAGAAACTATATTTACTCCCACCTCAGCGAGAATGAGTCTCCATCCCTACCAATATCTTGCATCGAAAACCTTATCCACAACTCTCTCAAACACATTCACATCTTCCGCTTCATCAATTCCACCCAGCAACTTATATCCACCCTGGCCTCTCTCCCAAAAGGCTTTCTTTCCGCCTTAACCCAGTCAGAACCAGATCGGCACCTCACAGGGATTATCATCGACAGTGTCTCCACATTTTACTGGGAAGACCGGGCTGGAGATTCCATCCCCACAGCAGGCATTTTGGACGAGGAACTCTCCCAGCAAATCCAAATTCCAGACCCCTACGTAAACCCAATGATCACACTTGCTGATATATACCAGCCACTCGTGGCACAGCTACATGCATTACAAGAACTGTTTGGATGTTTTGTGGTTGCGACGAGGCGGATGCATGTCGTCAAGGCACGTGATGGGCAAATGATTCCCCAGGATCCATTACCGAATCCGTGGACCATGGCTGTAACCCTTCGGATTTTGGTTGATCGAGAGCAACAATGTCAAGAGGGTGAGGCTTTGTACAGGGAGTCAGCGGGGCAGAGTTGGTTCCGCGGGAGGGTGGAAATGGTCGGGGGGATGTGGGGTGGGAGAGAGGGTCTTGAGATACTCAAACATGAAAGGAATGGCATGGGGCACATAGGAATTAAATTCTCTATTGGAAGATGTGGGATTGATGTAATAGATACAGAGGTATGAGTAAGTAAAAACCTGAGTATCCATCATTAACGCAATGTTTATATGACAATACGAAAAGACCCCATAACACCATCCATCAGAACTAAAACCCTGAATCCTGGATTCTAAACAATTCGCCTCAACCACTCCACCGTTATCCCGATATCCTCAGTGGCCTCGACAGCCCTCGTCACTATATCCTCCCCGACCAATCCATTCCTCCCCATTCCCCCCACCCCACCTTGCCGTGCCACCTGCTCTGGTGAATCTACAATACTATACCTCGCCAATACCCCACCATTCCTGGACACCTCAATCTCAAGTGAAATGAGTCTCTGAGGTACTACATTGCTCGGGAATATAATCCGAAGCGTTGAGGTAGGGGAATCTGAGTACAGGGAGATATCAATTGGAATTGAGCCTACGGGAGGCGCGGGAGCGGTTGTGGAGAGGAACGAGTCTAAGTCGTCTGGTGTGAAAGGTGGTGTTTGGGTCCGCATTGGTTCGGGTAATGATAGTGGAGAGGCAGTTGGTGCCCTATTACTGTTGTTTGTGCCACCAGAATGTGGGGAGAAACAACTGCGGAGAAGAGTTGCAAGGAGTACATATTGTCTGAAAATCTGGAAAATCGGACCTAGCTGCTTGGGATGACCGAATGGGATCTCCCATACATCCCGCGCATATATTGGTTTTAATGTGTGTAGGGTATATCGATGGTTTACACTTGGATTTTCCCGACCGAGAGGATCCATGTGGGGCGGTATATGGACTTTCCGCTCTGTGGTAAGTGGGGCGGAGTCTTGTACCAATTCTCGGAAGAGAAGGCCATCGAAAGTGGTGGCACCACTTTGGGCTGGAGGTGAGTATAGGTCTAGACTAGAGAAGATTGTGGCTTCATCAAGGAGGGGGAGAACTATAGGTGGGTCGAGGCGGGCAATAAACCGTGCGTTGGAGCGGGCGGAGTCGACTTCCATTAGGTTTTCGACAGAAGGTTCTGGGTCGACCCAGTCGATTATGTAGTCATCACCGAACATGCTGTCGTCGCTTTGGAGGGGGTCAGTTATGATAAGACATTTCAGAGGGCCAGTTGTACCTCGGCTTGATTGTATTCTTCCCTACCCAATGTTCCGATGTACGAACAGTGTCCAGAGACGAACATTCTGCCCCGAGTTCATCAATTTCAATTATAACCCTCCATGCTTTGCCTTTGTCTTCTGGGTCTTCTTGTTCATCAGGCTCCAATATATCCACCCCACCCATTGCAACATCTCGCCCCTTCCCCTTGCTCGAGCTCCGATTCGATACCTTCCTCCTCTCCACCCAATACTCGACACTCAATCCCACCTTTCCATTACAATGCATCCTTGGCCTTCCATTTCCTCTACACATGGCCTCTACCGCCCCACCATCCATAACAGTCTTCTCATGATCGTATATTCGAGATAAAGATTCGTATAATCCAGTTATAGCTGTAAAGCAGTTTAGTGCATGTGCTTGGCTGAGTTTATCCAGCTTGCTGAGCCGTTCTAAGTTGTTAGCAAAGTCGGCCAGGTCGGATATCATTAACGGCCGTTCTGGTTGGAGGTTTTTCCTTAGTATGGACGCAGCCTGGGGGGCTAGGTCGTTGGATGTTCCTAGGGTATTAGCGAAGGACAGGGCAACCTGTGTGATGTTATTCCCGATAAAGTCAATCTGGAGGAGGAGGCTGATAGTTAATTTCCATTGCCCCCGGGGGTATCTGGCATAATTTTGCGAAGGGCATACCATACATCAACGACAATTATTGCCCCTGTAATGCTCACTGTCTGACCCCCATGTTTGTTTGGTTCTGGCCAAAAATCCAACCTAGAGTGAACTAACTAAGCATTTGTCCAACCTCTCCTCTCCCCTCTCCCCAAAAGGGGGCGTAAATACCATACCCCAACCTCTTTGCTAACCTCTCAATCCCTTCTATACTGACCCTTCCTGGTTTCAAAGCCAACGTCCTTAATATCTCCTCCAGCTCCCTCTTCTTATTCTCATCACTTGGCAGCCCAGCCCCATACCCTCCATTCTGCAAGTACGCCGGCGTCCGTCCAACACCCGCAACCATCTCCGCCGCAGTATTCGTGAATGTCAGTGGGAAGTTCGCGGGCGAGTTGACTTGGAGGTGTCCTTGTCCTCTCCGCGATGCGGCCAGCGCCGCGGGGGAGTTGATATTGACTGCAGGTGAGGAGCCGAGTGACAAGCCGAAGTTTAGTAGGCCGGCACCGCCGGCTTTAGGCGTCATGCCGGCGAATTTGGGAGTCATACCTCCTCCGAGCTTAGGAGTCGTCATGTTGAACGAGGTGGTTTACGGAGGTTGCTATAGCGCCAAGGTTAATGCTTCTATCCAAACACTGTTGTCACGTGCTTCATGATAACGATAACCCCGGGATCTGCAATCAAGATCCGATCAAGGATGCATCTGCTTCTACACACCAATTTGTATGCACCCATTTTCCACTCCCCCTCGCCTAGAGTAACATGAACTAATATAATTGTGCGTGTAGGCTGTAGGCTGCGAGGAAGTGATCGCTCTCCTCGTTAAAGCTATGGGAGGATGCAACAATATCAAACGAAATGCTTGCGAGCAGAGAGAAGTGAGCGAACAAAGAATAGGGAGGAGGCAACAGCCAATCGTCGAGAGACGAAGTGGCTATCTCAAGAAATTGATCAAAACCCATGAGCAGATGTCAATTGCCCGTAAGATTTGATTCTGTTGGGGATTTGGGCGGAAAAGTGCAGTGTGTAGCATTTGTATGGAATTAGTAATGAGCAATACTACTTAAGAGTATGTGACCTCGAACAGTAGTAAAATTCTATGAATTGGATACTGCAGTTTTTTACCAAGGGCATGAAAGACTCGAATTTATAATGTAGTTCACCATGTCTCGATAATTGCGGGCTGGGAACTGGTTTACAGGATTAGAAACTAGAGTCTCCAGACTCACTCCAGTAATTATCGGGAATGGTGAATCATTTAGCTAACCAAAGCCGACTGAATCATCTTACTCCCATTAATGATGCTGGTGGTGCAAATCAAAATCTTCCGCTTGCCTAAAACATCTTGGGATTAGCTCTTCATCTGGGAGTCAATACCATGGTGGCCATACCCTCTTGCTGCTTTCCAATGAACCTCAGTGCAGCTATTTCTGTATATGTGCAACCACCAAGGAAGAAGACGATCGTCATTCTTTTCTCGTTTTGGCCATTAAGTATCATTCTGGCCCTGACTGCTTTGTCTTCACCGCGTTGGACCTCGTCAACGGTTTTCCCTTTCACATTTCTCAGTGCCTCTTCAAAACCCTTCCACCCAGTAGATCCTGCACCAACGACATTGACGTCCGGACCCCCACCAACGCCTTTACCTCCTTTGGTTGTTATTTGCAAGTATTGTTTCTGAATCACGCACTGAACAAGACGCACACTCAGCGGAGCATATCCGCTATATACATATGAGATATCGTCCGGATCATGCTCGTTTACTTCATCCACAATCAGCCGTAATAACTTTCGAAGGTTGGAGTAAGACGTTCTAGTGTTTGCGGTCGCCTGTACAGTGGCTCGCGATTGAAGAAGCTGCAACTTCTCTAGAGCGTCGAGCGTAAGGATGTGATGGTAGCCGTAAGCTTGGAGGATTTCCCGTTTGAAAAATTCGAGGTCTTTAGGACGAAGGCCAGCGCCAACGCAAGACTCGATGCATAAAAGTCGAAGGACTGTCTCAATACCAGCACCTCGATAGATGAGTTCCTCAATATTCTCATGCTGTGCCAGTGCATCACTACCCGCAGCTAAATCTAGAATTTCGTCAGTATTTAGGCAGATCCCCAAATCATGTTTATACTAGACACATACTTTGCTGCACCTCCAAAGATTTATTGAACAAATCGGAGCGCGTATGGTTCATAATTTCCTCGGCGAGCCCGGTATCTGATGAATCTTAGTTTGTCAAAGCTTTTGTGGGTTACAGGGGGTAACCATACGCATTCGTGCAGACTGATGCTCTGCCTGAAGCCCCCCCAATTTACTTACGAATTGTTTAATCTCCGTGACAGTCTTAGCTTGACGGCGGCCCTAAGTATTATTAGCATCCAGTGTCCGATAGAAGGGCTGTGCCACTAACTTCATAATCCGCTTGCAGGCGCCGGGAAACCTTATTCAACAAATTGCCTACTATAGCGAAGTTCGTATCACGGAGATCTTCGTATAATTTGTCGCTGGAGTCCAGTACTACTGTGCGCTTCTTCCCACTCTGAGACGGGGGCGGGGGTGCACTGGTCGAGGAGGATCCCACTGGGACATTTTGCTGTGGGTTACCCACTAAAGAAGCATCAACTTCTACTTTTGCTATATCTTCATTAGAATCTTCTCGAGTTCTCTCAGTAAGGTGATAACTCACAATTCTTGATACCGTAAATTTCGTCAATTAACCCCTCGTAGGTAAGTTGGGTTAATAAAGGTGTTAAAAAGTCAGTCTCCCTATCAATTATGATGAGGTTTTCGATCGTTGAGCTCGGCGTGAGGGCAAAAGGATTCAATGCATCATCTACCGTCACTTCGCTTCGCATACGAAGTAGGGCATCTACTAATCTTCTGGCATTATCTCCTTTACCTATAATTCGAGGGAATAGTCCATGCCTCTGCTGTATGCCCATAAGAGCTTTTGCGGCGTAAAATATGGAGGTATAGTCTTTGTGCTATATTACCCATGCTGTGTTAGCTATATCCTCACTTTTTGATCGCCAACTGAGAGGGAGGGCACAAAACCAGATAGAGTTCCTGAAAAGAGTGTTCAAGCTCCAGCGAGAGTAGATCCACTTCGAGTGGGACAAAATATAGTGGATACTCCCCAATGGTTATATCCCCAATAACACCTTCCTCCTCCAAGATCTTTTCGCATACCAGCGTTCTCCGTGGGACAAAAAAAGCAGAGCAATCAACATCCTGGCCTGGAATTTTTCCATAGTGCTTCACCTGACCTGTCAGATGTTAGATATGGCTCTGCTCCACTCCATTGAAGCATGAAATAAAGCATGCAGTACAAGCCACAGGCAAATTGATTTCATCTTGGAACTCCGACTGGCCACATTGAGTAGTATTCAATCAATGTGGCTTACTTTGTGGTCCCGCCCGCCGTTGAAGGTGATACAGCACTGAAGAAGAAAGAGACTTACTAGCAATCAGGTGAGCGTTCTTTGGTGTACACCGCGCCAGGTACAATATATTCTTTTGGGTGATATCACCAGGGGCATCGTGAAGCCAGTGTACTTTGTCGACGCCATACTCCTGAGGCTTATTAGTTTCTTGGAGCGTTTTGGAATATAACATTTGAGTATCTATACCTGGAGCACCGAGAACTTTGCAAAGAGGCCTATAGATCCACTGAGAGATTGGTCTAGAACCAAGGTTTTCTTTCCACGCACCTGTATATACATTAGCTGCTCTGCCCCCAACTGAACTGGTGTTCTAATGAGTATGTACGGGTGATGTACTCCTTCAAGTATTGCTAACAAATCTGCCAACGCCTTTTCCCTTATCTGGACAGTATCAACTCCAATAGTCGGGGCCATCGGATGGTGGGGGATGAGATGAGTGTGTGAATCATACTTATCACCCCTGTTGCTACTTTCTTTGCTCTCAGCCACAACTTAGCCACAGCTTAACTACCTTCCGGCTGCCCGAGAGGCCCCACCTCCCAGAGACCCGCATGAAGTCTATCACTACAATTCTCCACCAACTTCGATCATATAGCTCCAGAAACAAAACCAGGCTATCACCAATCTGTGTACTTCAAAGTTCCATATTCTCGGGGCAAATTCGGGCCTTCAAAGACATAGTACAAGACGGTAACTGCACAATGGGTAAAAAAGACAAGGGCAGCAACGACCAGCCGAAGTTCAATCTGAAAGTCCCCAAAGGAACTCGTGATTGGGATGGCAAGGACATGGTTATACGTGACAAGATTTTCCAGAATATTGTTACAGTTTTCAAGCGTCATGGGGCGCAAACTATTGATACCCCAGTCTTTGAGTTGAAGGAGATTTTGTCTGGGAAATACGGCGAAGACAGCAAGCTCATCTATGATCTAGCGGACCAAGGGGGTGAGCTTTGCTCACTTCGTTACGACCTCACAGTTCCGTTCGCAAGATGGTTAGCCATGAACCCGAACATTCAGAGCATCAAGCGATATCACATTTCCAAGGTATATCGTCGAGACCAACCTGCAATGACTAAGGGTAGAATGAGGGAGTTCTATCAATGTGATTTTGACATTGCGGGCATATACGACCCTATGATCGCGGACGCAGAAATCCTCAGAATCACAACAGAGATATTAGACTCCTTGGACCTTGGAACCTACACCATCAAGATTAATCACCGTAAAATCCTTGATGGGTTATTCGAGGTCTGCGGAGTACCGACGGAAAAAATCAGAACAATTTCAAGCGCGGTGGATAAACTGGACAAAGTATGGATCATCTCTCTAGCTTTGATGGCCATGGCTAGGGCTAACAGTGGCTTAGCTCCCTTGGGAAGATGTTAGGAAGGAGATGACAGAAGAGAAAGGCCTTGACCCGAGTGTAGCCGATAAAATTGGAGAGTACGTGGTCAAGAAGGGTATGTAAATCCAATTATCCTATGGATCCTAAAACTCATTTGTAATATAGGTGGGGAGGAGCTTCTCCTTGAGCTCCTGAAGGACGAAGGCTTAAGCAGCAACGCATCCCTCAAAAAAGGCCTTACTGACATGGGCCTGTTATTCGAGTATCTAACCATTTTCAATGTGATGCCAAAGGTGCGAATTCACCTCTCAGAAGAATGACCCTTTTATTAATCAGGCTATTTAGATCTCTTTCGATCTCTCACTTGCTCGTGGAGTAAGTACCTTCTTTCTCACATTCCTACCAGACCTATCCTTATTAACACCTCGATAGCTAGACTACTATACCGGTATCATATATGAAGTTATCACTGAGGCTTCTGCTGCTCCGGCCTCGAGAGGAACGGGAATGAAGAGGCCCAAACCCGCCGTTGACCCTAAAGATCACGATCACGATGCCGATGGGTCAAACGACGACAGCATAGGCGTTGGGTCAATCGCCGCCGGTGGGCGTTATGATGAACTTGTTGGCATGTTCTCCCAATCTGCAAAGCGGGCGATTCCTTGTGTTGGGATTTCTTTTGGTGTGGACAGGATATTCTCTATAAAGAAAGCAAAGATGGATGATCACTCAGTTAGGCTCAATGAAGTCGATGTATTCGTCATGGCATTTGGTGGCGGTCTTTTGAAGGAGCGGATGCAAATTGCACGAACTTTGTGGGATGCCGGAATTAAGGTGATACCACCCGCTTGTACCTATTGGGTCTGGACTAATATGCCACAGGCCGAATTCTCTTATAAGGTGAAGCCCAAACTGCAAGCTCAGTTTAAGGCTGCTGAAACCAACGGAGTTCCCTTTGCCGTAATTCTCGGAGAGGAGGAACTTGCGAGAGGAGAGGTGAAGTTGAAGGAGCTGGGTCTACCCGAAGGGCATCTTGAAAAGGAAGGTGTCACTGTGTCTCTGGAAAACCTCACTGAGGAAGTTAAAAAACGCATCACTGAGGACGTTAAAAAACGCATCGGCCGTCAGACTGTCAGCACAGTGGATGACCCTCTCCCAGCTACTAAGGAGCGATTTTAAGTCAGCATCGGTGCGGGAAGATGATGTATTTTTCTAGTTGTCGTGTATGCACTACCTTTTATAGAGTAGCCTAGATAAATATTGAACAACCTGCCCTATTACGTCATAGCCATATAGGAATATTTCATAAGGTTTTAAAATTGATAGTATCCACAGCAACCCCACTAGCCAAAACAATTGTTGGACTGTTGACGCTATATGTATGCCACAACTATAAAATATATGAGCATATGATACTACATATTTGAGTAAGCTGAACCAGGAAACCTGAAGCGGAATATGAGCGGTGATTTGAGGAGAGTAACCAGATAAGGGAAACTAGGAGCGATATCCGGAATAGGAAAATCTCTGGTAAAAACAATGGGTACAGTATATAAGCAGTATCATGAACAACAAACATCCTAAGAGGGTTAAAGGCTTCACTTGGCATCAAAGGTTTCCCCAAGTGAACATTCTCAACGCAATCCAATCATTCAAAGCAATCACCACAACATGTCAGCACAACCCTCCTCTCAAGAACAGCATTTACCCTCAGAACAGTCTACTTTATCAATAGAGCCCTCTTCTACTGAACAGAAGACAAAACGATTGCATTATACCCCTGAGCTGAAACTACAGCCTATACGCTTGTGTCCGAATAACCATGAACGATACCTGGAGGAATCTTCTGAAGTCATCATGGTGCAGACCTTCGCGGAAAAATTACTAAACTGGTTGGGGAACGGAAAGCTGATTTAGAAATTCGGAAGAAGCAGTCGGGGGTGGCATGCCTCCAGTACCTGATTTGGACCAAGCAACAGGTGCATTGGTTGAGATCTATGGGCACCGTACTCTTTGGGCTGACCGCACCACGACTAGGAAGTCAACTGGTTATCCCCCCTTCGAATTGATGATTGCGAGACGCTGCGTGCTGGCAACATGGCAGACGGTCAATCCTGAAGAGTACGAGTTAATGACAACAACCGAGTTACTGGTAGCACGAGCGCGACTCATGGAGGTTAAAAAGGAGAAAGTTATGTCGGAAGTCCTTAGAGATAACCTGACCAAACGTTTGTCAAAAAGGCGTGATTTCCAGGCTGCTGTTGAAGCTCGAGAGGTGGTAGATCTTACTGTTCCATGAGACGTAATTCAGAAGAGGCACATTAAGGAGCTTCTAGAGCAGCTAATGAAAACTAAAGAGCAATTGAGCTAGGAAAGGCACGTCTCCAACGAGGGAGGCGGAACTCGATTGCCAAAGTGATCGTTAATTTGATTCCTTTGCCGCGACCCGTCCAACAACAAAGCCACCTGGTGCTAAACCACGACCGATTCCACGAAATTTGACAGAATGTGCAAGCAAGGTGGTGGTGGGTGGGTGGCTGGATGAGAGGATTTGATGGATACAGAGAAGAGACTGTGTGGCATCATCATCTCCATCCACCCTCGGAGGTACCTCTAAAGCTCAGTAGCGGTTTTACAATCTCACGTGAAAAAGATTATCAAAGCAGGTAGGTAGGTAGGTACTCATCAGCATCAGTAGACTATAGCAATTTCACCTGTGAAACAATATATACTGTATGTATGCCTCACTCACCCCAGATAAGTAGGGATAAAGCTTGGTGGTGAGATTATTGGTTGATTCTATTTCTGTATATGTACAGTCTGAACTACAAGCCCCCCCCCCCCCTGTGTATAGAAGCCTCCCGGGTTGAAGAAACTCAATTTCCACTGCCCAACATGAGTTTCGTACTTGACAAGAAAAGTCTTTGACTGTTTGCTATGGCCTCCAACTGTTTGTGCTACTGTCTGTCAATTGCCAAATCATGATAGGAATTTCTCAAAATCTGGCAAGGTGAATATCAGTAAGTGGTTGGCGCTATGCAGAGTAGCCACGCCTAGGTACATTTTTTTTTTTTTTTTGAGTCTATACGCCTTTCCCCCGAAGGGAGCCTTAGGCTATGAGCGCCTAGGTACTTTCTGAACTTGACTGTATTCTACCGGTACCTACCTACCTATATAGTCTGGTTGTACAACCCCTCGTAGACGTACAGTACCCAGGTATATGTTGATCTCGTTCCCAGACTCTTAGGTTATCTGCGCTAAAGCTATCTTATCAGGTATATGTATATAAGATGTTCATGCATTGTAAGGTACTTATTACTGTGAACCATGCATATGTCAATTTACAGTACTGTTATAGTACCTATACTCCGTATGTATGTACTGTCAGCTTCGGGCATAATGTAGGTAGTCTGAAGCTGGTTTCTGGCTCTACTTACCTCCAAATATATGGCGTCAATTGCCCTACCCAAAGGAGAATATAGACTGCTGGGGTAATGTTTGAGAAGTTAGGTACGCTTTTACCAGTATCCTTCTTTCGCGGCGCTGTGCTGAAACGAGTTTTCTCGAGGATGAAGACATGCTGAGAATGAAGAAACCCTTGGGAATTGCTTGCGCTTGTCTTACTGTACTGTTTGCTCTTCGTCAAGTAGTTTAGCATCATGCAATATACTCGATGTTTGTCGCTTAAAAATGATATCTAGAGAATATAAAACCACCTGAAGATGCCCACCTCAACCCTCTCTTTTTCCTTCCTCACCCAAGCTACGACCTTCATTCTCCAACGACTTCGTTCGACTACCCACACGCACATAGGATCATCTCTTTCTGGTAAAGGCGATATCCTATTCTCTTCTAAACCAACTATCAATACATTCCTTCATCACCTTCACTTAAGACAATCCTCTATTTCTCTAGAACTGGTTTCTATTGACCCTTCATTTTTGCAGTCTCAAACCCAAACAGTTCTCCATCTTTTTTGTCAATCTCTGAAAATGAAGTTCTCTCTTGCCATGATTGCTACCGCCGTAGCGTTCCTTCCCGTGATCGAGGCACACTTGTCTATGATTAATCCTGGGGTTTACCGCCAGGGTGACCCACTTCCTCCTCTCGCCGTAGACGGGTCCAACTTCCCATGCGCCGTTACTGACTTTAGTACTTCCGAGGGCGAGGGACCAACCCTGAACCCAGGCCAGGGCGCTGATATCAAACTTGCGGGTACTGTGGTTCACTCGGGTGGCTCCTGTCAAATCTCCATCACTTACGATCAACCACCAACCAAGAACTCAGTTTGGAAGGTTATGAAGTCATTCCAGGGAGCATGCCCCGTAGAGGCAAATGGCAACCTTCCTATCCCTCCAAGCGGACCACTCAGCAACATTCTGCCTCCTCTTGCATATACCGTTCCAGCTGGTCTTCCCGCTGGCAAAGCCACTATAGCATGGTAAGTCACTGCTATTAACTTTGAAAAGGGTTATGATACTAATAGAATATCGTTACAGGACCTGGTTCAACCGAACTGGTATCCGTGAGATGTACATGCGTTGTCATAAGGCTACAATCGGTGGTAGTGGTGCTAAAGGGGCTTTCAACGCTCTCCCCAATATGTTCGTCGCGAACATCCAAACCACAACCTGTACAATTGCAGAGGGTATCAGTGTCAACTTCCCAAACCCCGGCTCCCAAGTCCAAGGTTCTGGCAACGGTAACCCAACTGGAGACTGTGGATCCAAGGGTCAGAAGAGAAGTATCAGGTTCTCGGCTGACCATATGGCTAAGAAGGCTATTTGATCTCTTTTTGCGATGAGTTCTCTTTAGCTTCGGAGTTCGGCAGTGTATTTAAATTTGGTGGGAGGTAACAGGATATAAAAAGCATGTAGTTAGTTGCGGATATTGTGTCAGAATATTGGCTTGTTAGTTCTATAAAACCATTTCATCATATTTCTCTTGTGAAAAAAAGCCTCAGTTTCAAATGCATAGCCATACAAGTGGATGTAAACCAGCAAAAGTTATTGCAGTGCAAACAAGTGCACCTGACTCTGAAACTATTGTTGTGGCTGCTGTAAGCATATATATGTCATGAATACTTTAAAAAAGGAGTACTATCTGAATGTGAGACCGAAGGTATCTATTATTGAGAATTTAATATTTACCAAACAACCCGATGCCATGCCAGGCAGGAGGCGTTAACTAGACCTCTTTGACCAAGGCAAGGAGTTGTAACTTGGTTGTACGAGATCATAGAGTTCATGTGCAATAGGTAGCAGAGTTTGGTCTCGAGCTCAGCTCAGCAGTGGTTGGTATTAAAAGCTCGAATCCGGGATGACGGGGCAATCCAACAATTTATGTGGCAGCTACTGATGCAATGAAAAGAGGGGGGTAGAGAGTAGAGAGGCGTGGATAGACAAGACGGTTTCATTTCCCCACAAGATAGGGAGCACTACCTAGGTACCGCAGCTGTCTCTCCAGGTCTCACCGCAGACCCTGCATACCAGGAAGGATAGAGCCACAGTCTTTCTAGTACCGTCACTGATGCAACAAGTGAAGAGATCACTCAGAGCAAAGGTCTACCCACGTCGTGAGGAGTCCGAAAATGAGTTGATAATGGATTGTCCCTTTTCTTTCTTAAAGTGGGTTCAGTAGTCAGCGTGGTCAGGGTCGTTAAGGTTTTTTTTTGCAAATCATTACTCGTCCCTGTCGCTGATCTCGTGCCAAGACTCTTTTTATCTGTCACATATATAATTATTTTGTGTGTGCCAGCGACTTTCTATATAGCTATGGTCGTTAAGGTTCGTAGGCTGATGATCTCGTGCCCAGACTCTTATCTACCTATAGTACACCTTCTCCCTGTTGGAATACCAGGTTATGATATGAGGCTAGTGAGAGTGGCAGCGGTTCAGATGTGTGGCCAGTGAAGGAACACTTCACCCCGTATGGATATGCGATGTATGAATATGTAGATATGTATACGAGCATGTATTCCAGCAGACTTATGGAACGTCATGAGCTGTGTGAATTGTGTGACTTGACTTGTAGTTCTATGTGAGCTATCCAGCTACCTATATATACATGAGGAATAGGTAACACATGCTTCTCATATATGTGGCGTGAATACATGATTAACTTCAGCATGTAAGGCTTCACGTAGTTCAGTATGTGGTGGAGTGTAAAGTGCGCTAGCACATGTTTCAACACTCCCCGCAGAGTATTTATTTTAGTGTAGGTAGATAAGAGTCTGGGCACGAGATCAGTAGGCTGAGTTCTTCTTGTACTCGCGGCCTCAGTTGTCGTAGATCTTGGATCGTTGGTTTGACACCAGTCGATATCTGGAGCAAATATGGGGAGTATTTTTTTTGGTAAAGGTCTGTCCCGTGATCGGCCAGCAGCGCGCATTGCCGACACTGTTCCAAATAATCGCGATAGGCGCCAGTCGCAAAAACGGAAATGGCTTAACCACACCCACACTGGTTCTGAGGCTCACATTCACCCGTTCTGGCTCGCGATCTGCAAGCACACTCGATGGTAGCGGTATATATGTGCTCCGTACCAGTCGCCACAACCACAAGATATGTATGTACGAGCAAGGAAACTGACATCGCACCAGCAATTGCCAACCACCTAACAAAAGCCCTGGGCAAGGCAATCGCAAGCAATACCACAACACTGACGAGCCCCAGCAGATACCCCTTTCAAGTCAGCTCGTAGCACTCCTCCCGCCAAGCTCTCCGCAACTCGCGGTCGAGGAGGATTACCCTGAAATGACCGAGAGGGTTCCTCCACAAACCACAAAGAAACGGGAGGCTGGGTCAGATAGTGATGGCGAGGGCGGCCGCCTTGATGCATCGAAATTACTTTTCAAAACTGTCATGTCTCTTCATTAATGAGATGGGGGCGGCCAGAACTATGGGATTGATTTTTATTTATACTTATGCTTGTGCACATATCCATTCAGGACTTTGTTTTTGAAGGGCTTGCTTTCTTGCAACTTGGAGGCCAGTTTTATATTCTCTTGTGTTCCTTTGTGGGCTTGGTGGATCTTTAAGTGTCATAACGGAAGTTTTTAGGGAGCTTTTTGTGTACTCCGTACTTGTGTAGAAAATACTGTTATCCCAGCTCGGGACAAACTATGCGCGCTAAATGTAAAACCTGCATACCTAGGTAGGCTATATGCAAGTGGTATGAAACATTTTGCCACACATGCTGTGTAGGCTTGGCAATGTGATAAGCTCTTTGCGATGCATCTCATGCACCATAAGATTTGAAAACTGAAATCTCGAATCAATAAAACCTTCACCTGCTCATCCCACTTATCCAGGCAACTCATGCTCAAGTGGCAAAGCACAGGACCCATCAGCCAGCTCAAAAGCTAGCCGCTGGTTTACTCCTTACCATTTTACAGTTTCATCCTTCATGCTCTCAACTCTGCCAGCCCTACCATAATAACATTCAGTTCTCCGAACTTGAAGGCTCAGCTGGAAGCACTAGCAGCAGATAAATAATACCGGCTCAAGCTCATACAACCATCACCATGCAGTGCGACATATGTGAGAGAGACTCATCCCACATTTGTTGCTCTGCATGCGCAAGGCACACACTATGGCCGATGCGATATGACACTCTTCTGCGGACCGCTGAGAGGGCCGCAGTGGGAGAAAAGATTAACACCTATCTCACCGCGAAACCCCCAGAAGGAGTACAGTCAGGATCGAGGGTTCTTCCCGTTACTGCTGGCAAGGAAGTGAAGCTGTTGCGAGCTCAGATTGATGAGGCCAAGCTTACTATAGCTAAGGTCATGGGGGAAAACGAGAAGATGAAGGCCGAAATTACGGAGGGTACATTTCCCGCCTACGTAGTTCTATGGTGTGAAGCTGACTTGGAGTTGAGCTAACTTTACCGTGTATAGCTAGGAAGCAAATAGCAGCTATTCGAGAGCGAAATAGATCACGGGCGGCCGCGTTAGACAAACATGACGATGGGCTTGTGGACAGAAGAGCCATAGCAGAAGAGAATCTACAAAAGGAGATGAAAAGAACGAGGCAAAAGTGGAGTATAGTGCAGGTCAAAACTGCAGATGCAAGGTCCTATCTTTGTTATGAAGCTGCGTCTCTATACTCTCTGAAGCAGAGAAGGAGAAGAGGTGGTATAATAGAATACTACATTGGAGGGAATCCAATCCCAAGCCTGAATGACCTTCCTGGTGAGTGTTAGATTTCCAGGAGAAGATTACTGGTGCTAATTTCATTAGTCCACTCTACCATTTTGACTACCACTACTTTTGGCCATCTCTGCAACCTCCTCATGCTCATCTCTGATTACTGCGGCATCAAACTCCCATACGAAGTTACACTGCCAGGGAAGCATAATGAGTATCCAACTATCAAGGCGCCGTCCAGTGGCAACCCTCGATTGCTTCACCTCACCATACCATTGACCACTCTGTCGAGAGACAACTCAAATAACTATATCCTGTTTCTCGAGGGCGCTTCTATGTTAGCTTACAACGTTGCATGGTTATGTATGACACAGGGCCTGGAGATCGCTACGGTTGATGAAGCTATGCATCCAGGGAAGAATCTTTATATGCTCTTGATAGGTGGCGGGCATGGCCCAAGTAACAGCTTTGGAAGGTGGAGTCATGCAACCACAGGTGCAGGCTTCCTGGGTGGTCCGGAAGGGAATCGGCTCATTTGGGAGTGGAATGTTGATATCAGGGAAATTGTAAAAAAATTGGAGGTGGTTGTCCATAGCCAAAATATGAAACAGGAATGGGATTTGGTGGAGGAAGTTGTCGGTGAGGACGAAGAAGAAACTTTCTCAGGCCTGGAGAAAACAGGCAGAGATAAGAAAATGCAAGAAGGATACAGGATGGTGACGGCAGAGCCTAGCGGGTGGACTAAGGTCAAGCCACAGTCTCGTAGCTGAGTATAACACCCTTACTGGAGTTTTGGGCCCCTTTTTGTCTTCACATTCCCCCAATCACTTGATTGACTGGCATTCACCTGTACAGTGGCATTTACTGCTTAATATTTTGATTCTCTTGATACCCTAGAGCGGATAGATATTCATTTGTACTATAAAGATATTGGAACCAATGAAACTTCATAACATTGCAAGAATTGACCTCTATGCTTCAGAACCCCACATGGAAAAGACATGAAAACCTCATTTAACCCATGATACACATCAAAGATCGTAATCGTCGAAACCAACTCCAATCGCTGTCCGTATTCAAGCCCACCCCCAACCTAAAAACCTGACAGCCCCGAAAGGTAGTTGACATGCCAATGCACCAACCATTTGACTTGACCTCCATAATCTAATTACCGTGAGCCACTGTAGCTGGTACCATGAGCCTGGTTCAACCTCTCCCACTGCTCATTGAAAGCCCGATTACTTGACACTGTCCCAAAGAACTGCATAATATCGTTCTGAGTGGCTACCAGTCCCCGACTCACAATGCTGAATCCGATCACCGAGAAGACAGTGAATAGCCCAAGTCTGACCATCATCATAACCATGCGGTACATGTACCGAGAAGCCATGCCTACTATTTGTAGTGAGACCCAAAGGATAAAGAGGAGGAGGGCAGCGTTGACTAGGTTGGGAGAGACCCCGGCAGGGGTTCCTTCAGATCCTTCAGCTGGATTCTCGGTGATGGCGGCTATAAAGGGAAGGGTGAATTGGAAGATCTTTGTTGCAATGCTTGTAAGTGGCGTGCTGATGAGAGAGAGAGGCATGGGGATTTGAGAGAGGAGATGTTGGACTAAGTTTTCGGCCATGGTGGGATGGAGTTGTTGTATATGGAGTTGTTGTTCTTTGTGAGGAGGTGGTTTGATGAGATGCGATAATCTAGTGTGTGTGTGCAAAAGATGTCTGGGTATCCGTATAGTGAGTGAGAGTCGAAATGTGAAATGCTGTGGTATAATTGTTTGTAGGTGGAAAAAGCAACTCGCAAGAAAGTTGAAAGTTGTCAAAATACTAGTCTGGTTTCAAAATATTGCGTCCTGCATGTTGTGGGTACATACATTGCTTACATATGTATGTACATGTATGTACCTTATACAGATAGAGAAAATCTTCAAGATATACAGATACAAGTCTGGATAAGTTACTTGACCGTCCCATAGCCTAAGGCGGATAGATGTACAGTATATAGTACTCAAAGAAAAAACGAAAAAACTTGACCTGTAAGAATACAAGCTATGGAATTGTAGAAAGACTTGATGCTGATAGTCTGAGAAACCGAGCTCTAAATACAGGCAGAAATCCGCCGCTTATATTCACAAACTTTTACCCGCATTGTCTTCTCATGAGCCAAGTAAAAAGCGACTGTATCTGGCTATAATCACTCTCCACCTCAAGCTTCTTAAGCTCCATTGCAAGCTCTGCAGATATTGAAGAAATTACAGAAGAATATCTGGACCAGCATGACTTCGGATGACCACAGCGAAATAAATGTAAGAGATCCAGCCAACTAACAGTTTATATGTATCTGACCCCGTGGAATGGGTTAAGGTACAACAAAAATTGTCTTGTACCAGACACTCCGAGTACAGAGCAACAAATTAAAAATACAAACCCCCAAGGGCGATCCAAGACACGATAGAAGCATCCATTAATCGTCTTGTCCAGAATGTACTACCACTACCAATAAGTGATCTTAGCGAGCACACAGGGACTCAAAAGAAGAGGAGCATAGAGGGCTAGCAGTCTGGAGGTAACTTAGCCTAGTTGGCACAAGTCCCTCGAGGAGGTAAACGACGCCCTAGTGACAGTTCATAACCCTCCGCATCTCTTTCCACTCCATGGACCTTGTTCATGTTGGAGAGTATTACCGCTAGGACAAAACGTGATCACTGGGTGCCAGGTTTGCCTAGACACCGATGGTATACTGTGCACCAACACTTCCCCCCAAACCGCACACAGGGATCAAATCAACAATTATG
>Ga0307514_10001972_pt1 | contig 22369 bp, 27 predicted proteins | sample 16_EM_MG_FD_203088 | JGI IMG/M metagenome (GOLD analysis project Ga0307514, IMG submission 203088) | Populus trichocarpa ectomycorrhiza microbial communities from riparian zone in the Pacific Northwest, United States - 16_EM | ecosystem: Host-associated > Plants > Roots > Unclassified | place...
TGGCCGGCCAGAATGCCCTCCTAGGGTCTGGTTCTCTCCTGAAATTGACGCTTCTAAGTTTACACTCCGCCTCCTCTCAGACACTCCTGGAGGCTCCCAGTGACTAAAATACATTTTGCTGATGCAGTAAGTAGCACAGGCAATACATTACAGATTCCTACTAATTGATTGTTAATTTAGTGGCTCCTAGTAAGGCTGTATCTAAGAGGGGCAAAAATGCGGTAGCTTCCAGTTCTACTACTGGCAAGAGAGGAAAAAATGCGCCACCACAACATCCCCAGTGCCCAGCAGAAGGCTGCACTAAGCAGTTCAAGGGAAAGGACCCTGAGAGGGCGATTACCTTGCATCTTAAGACTGTTGAAAAGAATGGGCACGATTTTTACAGCAATATCAAAGTCTCTGGAGGAAAAGGGGAATGTCATTATGATGCACATATGAAGGAATACGCAGCTAGAGCTGCTGCACAAGGTATATTCCCTGGTACTGTACTATCTTTCACATCTCAGTAGCTGATATATGTAGCTACATCTGCGGAAAAAGCTAAGGCAGCTAAAGCAAAGTATAGGGAAGCCAACAGAGAGAAGAGAACAGAGTCTGCAAAGCTTTCACAAGTACGAAAGAAGGTACTGCAGACAGGCATCAGAAATGAGGTGGCAATTGCAAAGGAAGTTCAGGAAATTCATAAGCAGATAGGGCAAAGAAAGAAAAGATAAATAGATACCTAGGAACATAGCAGTTGATAAAAGCCAGGCAAGTGACGCAACAGGCAATGCAATATTTATACCCGAAGCAGAATCTCTAGGCGAACAGGCAAGTGGTAGGAACTACTGCTCAATAGCCCCGTGTCTCTACAATGCAGCTGCTAATGTAGCGGATTTTGATGCATTACTCAGATTTGCGCTCAATGCAGTGACACGTAGCAGAGATACATGTAGAGCCGGAGCATGAGTGAATCAACTTCGAGTAATCCAAGTCCTGGAATATGTTGTTGCAATTGAGTCGGGATTGATTGCTCTTGTAAAAGCTCCATATATAAGAACACAATCTGCATTGTTAGAAGAGTACAATCCATCCACACACTCTCTGTTTCGAATTTCAGGCCACTCTACCTCCCAATTACGTTCCCCTAGTACATCAATCTTGCCTTGATTTTCTGTACCTTTCACGCCTATACAATGTCGTTCTGCATTGCTGTTGAAGACTTTCATCATAGCTCTCTCCCTGCTGGAATGGCACAGTGTCCGTTATGCGGCCAATCCCTCTGGCTGGGTAGCAACCTGGGGCAACGACTAATTGGTAGCTCTGGAGGGGTTGGGGGCCCCGCAACAAGTGCCACCACATACTCAACTACTCCTGATGGACCTCGTATTATTGTTCTCGATTCAGATATAGAGAAGTTGCCAGCAGGCCAAGCACTACTAGGTCTACTACAGCAAACTCAGTCCCAAAACAAACCCCGCTCTCAGACTCAAGGTGCACGTTGGGATCCCTTCCAAGCAAATCGCAAGGAGATTGAACAAACCCGTGCAGAAGAATTCATTTCAAAGAAGGACAAGTTACGTCCTAAGGGCAAATTCGAGATTGGAAATCGCCGTGAGCCGAAGGTTTCGGATAACTGTACTGCTGATATTTGGGTTGGTATTGATAATACCAATGCAAACCTCTCTCTTTAAGCTTCGCGGTAACACTATCCGGTACGCTGCTTGGTGGCCGGCGCATAGCTGATTGAGATAGGTTCCGTTTCACTTCACTTCCAAGATCTCAAAGAGGTTATTCAGGACATCGAGATATTCATAGATAATAAAATATTGAAAGAATCAACAACATTTCAAGCGTACATACAGAAAAGCCAGCAGGGAGCTGGATATACACCCTCGTATATCTCTTATCTTGCCATGGGAATCAGCAATGGCATATTTACTCGAATTGGAATGTCATTTTTCTCGGAACCTATCACAATCTTGGAACTTCTCAAGCATTTTCCGTCAAAGAAGAACATGCTTGTTGTTGTTGCATTCGAGGGTACAAATGAGAGCAGTGATGACCTTGAGGGCTCTGGTTCCAGGTTGTCCTACCCAGCGAAGAAAAATCAAAGAGGAGCTGGGACTCGGGAAGTAGCTCGGAAACGGTCCCGCTCTATGGCAATGAACAAGGTAATATATTTCCTATTATTCTAATCGTGTATATGATGTACTGATAAGACATTAGGCTACTCAATCACCTGAGAGTATACACACGCCCAGCCCAATCGGCAAATGCCTCCGTTCCAGCCACAGCAATCCAGGACTGGCAAATGTGACGCATGATCTTGCCGAATTGATGTCACCGTCAAACACGAAACCGATCAAGCAGGAACTTCGGAAGAGCCTAGATGGTATACGGCATAGTGCAGATCCTGCTGCGTTGGCGGACAATGCAGATGGAAAAGGACAGGGTAAAGGCAAGGGGACGGATATCAAAAAGGAAGAGAAACTTCCGAAGGGGTACGTGTATGAGGCACTGGAGCCTAAAGTAGGGATGGGAAGGTCCGGAAAAGATGGGCAATGTGAGAGTGATTGGATGACTGAGCTGGAGAAATATGAATCTGAAGCAATGGAAATTGACGAGTAGCATGTTCTGGGGTAACAGTCGAGTATATTGGTTGTTCAAAATATACTGGTAATGTAACATTGATTACGCAATCTGAACATGCCCGTCGAGATCCATCTTCTCAATTCCATTTTCTAGATCTACTTCTGGACCTTCCCAGTTGTATGCACCTCTGGGTGGCTCGAGACGCCTCAAGACAGGAATATTTCCGGAACGCATATGCTGCCTGATCTGGTCTCTAAGATAGCTGATATCTGTGTCAACGGCGCTGATGGGATTTGAATATTTGAAGCATTATAATAACTTCATCTCATGCGGAAAGGTGATTCCACGTACATGTATGCTACACGATGAAGTGTTTCCCCAGCATCATCATGCCCGGTGATTGAAATACGAATTGTAATGCCTTTTCGGCAGAGTATATCCGTACACCACTGAGCTATTTCTTCTGTTATTGAAGTCTCGGAATCTACCATCAATGAAAGCGGATTAGTCTATAAAATATACAAGTGAAAATCCATTAGGGTGGAGGATATACTGTATCCATGGACTGCATCCTGCAGCCGTTGCAGAACCACAGGGTCACATGGCTTTCCATGGTATTCCACGTCTGGATTCCGATGTTGTGCGTGGAAGTAGTTTAGTACAGGTTTTCCAGCAATTAGATAAGGCCGGTTGCATTGCTTCCTAATAGAATGTATATTCCATAGGTGTGCAAAATGCTCGACCTGCTCCCGTATGATTGGAAGATATATGACGGCCATGGTTATGAGATCGCTCTCGGATGCGTTATCAAAATGACCATCATTACGTAGTATACGGAACCATGTCTTGGGGCACATTAGCTAGGTATTCCACTCGGGGGTGATGTTCCTTTATTGTGTATATATACCTGCCATTGCCTCGTTTGGCCTTTTGTCAACTCATTCCACCACCCCTCGATACGGCTATTGGACTTTGATATACCGTATCTGAATGCGGAACTAAACAGTGCCTCTGCTTTGTCGGCTTGTTCAAGCTGCCACTGGGCATTTGCCATAAGCATGGTCTCTGTGCTCGAATTATAGTTGGTCTGATATTATCATTCCCGGAGAGCGCATCAAGATACTGCTTCAGGATACTAACTGCGCAGGTGACCGAAAGACCAACATGAATTGATGTAATATATCGGGAATAACCATCAATGCAGGCGTAAATTCCAATTCCGTAGTCCCGGAACTTGAAATGACCATCAACGGACCGTCCAGGCACAAGGTACTTTCCAACCCTATCACAGCCAGCTTTGAACGCGGACTTTCTAGCTGCAACAGCTTCCGGATCAAGTTCCTTCATGATGGCAAACATTCTATCCCTAGCAACAGGAATTCCACGAATGGATAGATGCCGCCAGATGTATTCCCGGCCATACTGGGCAGGCATTCCCGAAACAAGCTCTGCAGTGATTGCTGTCCGGAGGTTTGTATTAGCGTCATGCAATGCATTGGTGCCCCAGACCCGGTGCAGTAGTCCCATGTGTTGTTGTAGTTCCTGTACGTTGTACTTGGTGACTTGAAAACCTAACAGAATCCATATTAGCGTATGTCATGGGTACCCACTTCAAAAATACCTTCGTCTTGCAACACGTGGATTATCTCGGAGTCTTCTAGGGCGAGAAGATCATAACACATCGAGATCTGAGCACGCAGCTCAGGAGTATCAAGAAATTTTGCACGCTTTGTAAACTCCCATTCCACAATAGCTCTGTTGAAGGTGCACTTGCTGATCGTGAAGTCATGCTCGTCCTGTAGATACATGATGACCTGTGCTGCAGAGTGTTCCTGAAGAATGTATAATTCGTAAATGATGTCCTGGAATCGTTCGACGCCAGTACCGGGTCTTCCTGCCTTGGACGATGACATTTGGGGTAGTGTATTCAATGTTGATTTCGTTTGATGTTACTTGGCTTGAATATATTGAATAGGCAGTGGATATACAACAGAGAAGAAGAAGGCAATTTCGGAATGGAAGGTAGCACTTGTTTTATAGTAAACAGTGGATATACATGTCCAATGACTACTATTTTTTGCTTCGTATTGACGCTGCACCTCAACAGTACCAATTTGAATTTGTGGTATCCAGATCCAGTTCCGGCTGCCGTTTTGTGGCCGGCCCGCTTATTGCATTACGGATTAATATTTCTTGGCACTCGACTTCAAGTTCATGGCAGAGCCTTCAGCATTGGGGCCCGGGCCAGGCCCGGCCGGCTCCTGACTGGGGATTTATATCAAAAATCCCCGGCAGGTGAAAGGCTAATGAGAAGCAGCTTGATATGCTTGAGATTTCGGGCTGGCGGGGCATTTTTCCGTAATGTACAAGTAGTGAATGTATCTTAGAGAATGTGTGAACAGTCATAACAGTTAAAATTCCGCAATCTTATATCAGTTATCTAGGTAACCGTGACTCTAATTCAACTGCATTCCCAGTTCAATCTCAGCTATATCAAGCTCGATAGCACTATCCTCAGTTCCGTCAGACTTCGAACAAGTGCACAGCTCATATCTCTTTGCCTCTTCCAACCAATTCTGAGTACCAAAGTTCACCGCCTCATTGAGATTCCAGCCAGTATTGATACCCAAATGATATTCACCAGGAAAGATGATTATCATGTCCCCTTTCTGTTGCATAAACTTGTAGCATCTATACTGAGCTTGAGCCCAACCCTCCTGATCCAAAGGTAGACCTTGTTCAGAATTGGTATAAGCTTGATGCCGTAGGAATTGAGGACAGGTGACTGGCATGGTTTCTGTAGATTCGAATTGCAGCAGCTCTATTCTTGGTATTTAGACAAGTACGTATCTCGCTGAAGGGTAATCCTACCTCTCTGGTGATGAAAGAAGTTTTTAATATACAACGGGGGAACAGCATACCAAACCTTAGCAGCTCCATCAATTTGATAGTTGGCACTATACAAATGGTAATCTTCAATGTGCCAGCAGAACACGGTGCCCTGGGTGCCTCCATAGACATATGGAAAGTGTAGGCCATCAATCTTCTCTGTCGTGAGATTGAGAATATTGAAGCTGCCTTGGAAGACATTCAATGGAGATCTCAGACGCTCAAAATGCGCAGCTATGTGACAGTTAGCCATACGTGGATTGAATCAGCTGTACAGTGTTCAGTAGACCCACCTGACGCATCCACACCATAAGGTTTATTCCTTTGGCCCTTGCCTTCAAGTTCTGTTGCCCAGAGCTCCCACGAATCCACTGCTGTTGATTGCCACTCTTTCTTATCTTTTAAGGCTTCTGCCCAGTTCCCAAACGCAGCTCTTTTATCTCTCCTAGCTGTAGCATCCCACACGAGCTGGAAGGCCTGGCTTGTTGGAAGACCTCTGGGCTGCAGCGTCTGTAATCTGGTTTCGAAAAATTGCGTATCGGCCTTGCTAATGGATCCTGACTTTGTCCTCTTCCACCATGAGCCATCCTCTTCAGTCTGGGCAAATCGTAACTGTATAGCCCCGAATTTCACACCAGCCCACCCAACCGCTTCAAGGAACTCCCCAAAGTTATCCATCGCGTATTGAGAGGGTAGAAAAATGGGTGGTTGATATTTGACTGGTTGAAGCACATTCCCAAACTTTGAAGCAAGTGCTAACCCTTTGGGACCTTTGGCAAGCGGCACAATTGCAGACGGCATCACAATACTCTTGCTACCTATTTCGCATCAGCTGTATGCACTCTATAAAATGTCACAAGTACTCACCAGCTTGTAGTGCTCTCATCTTTCTATGAGACTCAGCATTAATTTGGTGGCTTAAGCTTGCAAAAATGCATTGAGGTTTTTTGCCTTTAGCCATATCATCTTGGGTTTGATTGACCCAATTAAAGGTTGACTCTTTAGGGGGCATGGTAATGGTTGGTTGTTGTTGTAGTAGTTGATAGTGGGGGTGTGGAGTTGCCAGCAGCGGGGAAAATCTTCTGTGAGGTTGTAGAGTGGTTAGGGTTGCAGGGGTGGCCACTCGCCATATAACTCTTTTAGGCATAGATAGCAACAGACCTACTGGTACACTGCCAGGCACTCCAGTACTCATCACCAACTACACTTTTGAGAGACCTCCTAACAGTTAAATTAATTACCTAACTACCCTCTCTATCGCTTTCTCTATTTTTTTTGTCGCTAGGGACGAACTTATTTTTGTCCGGGTTGCACCAGTGCGCTGTCGCGAGGTTTTGGCACTTACACCTTAACAGGCTGCCGCCTAAGCCCTTAAGCTTGGACATGTAACCAATGTACTTGTACAAACGGAAGACATGCCACATTCTATGCTTGACGTTCAAGTCTCATAGTGTGTTACTATTCAAGTAACTAGCATATCTACCATCTTCATCCCTTTCCAACGATCCATCATCAAATATGATCAGCTTATTATGCAAAAACGGTGGACAAGAACGACCTCTACGTCTTAGAGTACAGTTCACCAAGGATTCCAAATACAGTGTATTATACCGAGCAATGGACAACGAACGTCATCGGTAATCGGTTTCTTTGGTACGCAACTTAAAAGTGTCACTTGAGGACTTTTCGTTAGCCAAGGAGTTCGGTCATCTGTCATTTAAGCAGTGATAACCTATATGATTGTTGTTAGTACACTTTTTTGTGCAGATAGTGTTTTCCGATCTCCGAATGGTCAAGGATTGACCCTCTTATGCAAAATGTGCCATTTCCAAACGGCCGTTCGTTGTGCCCCGCTCAGTACAGTATTTTCCCTCCACTTTCCACTTTGGCTCCTCTTTGCGCGCGCCATCCGAAATATGTTACATACGCCAATAGATACGCAGAGCCGCCAAAAGCCTATGCACTCTGGATATTCACGCAAAATCTAGTCAGCCCCCGCTTTGATTAATATCGATGATACTAGGGTAATTCTTCGGTATACAAATCTCCCTCTACACCCCGCGAGACAGGACCAAGTCTTCACCGTTGACCCTGGGTAACCCAAAGCACCTTTATGAAGCTTTCATTTACTCGGATTGTACAAACCTCGAGATTTTAGGTGGGATTAGTCTGGAAAGTGTGGGATGAGAAAGAACGGCCGTGGATGGCTGCCGTACGGTGGTATGGTGGATTAGTAGGGGTTGTAGACCCAATCAATCGATAGTAAATCCTAGACTGTAACTAATCAGGACCGTATAACCTTAAATGACAAGCGAGTCTTCTTAACTACTAGTACGAACGGTTAAACGATTTGAACGGTTGAGCTAGTCTGTAGCCGGAGTATTTTTCGCTGCGTATCCAAAGCCGTCTATAGACTACGGTTGAACGGTGTTAAACGTTGAGTCTCTGAAATCTCGTGAGAGTCTTGAGAGAACTCGGAATCCAGACCGTCTCCCTTATATGCCAAGTATTCATCTCTACCGTTTGCTCGTATCAAAGGTTTTGCATCTACCAGGCCTACCACTTCCGTCCCTTAGCCTTAGACAAGCACGTTGTATATTTTACTATTTTGAAATCACGGTAGGCAAAACGTGGTGTACCTCAGGAATTTCGTTGGGATTCCCCGCTCTGATGGTGCCCATGTGTTCGCCTGCAAAGCGAAAACGAAAGTCTGGTTTACGAGGGGTGGAATGCCAAGCAACTCTGCCCATCAGCAACCACGAGTGATAAAATTTACGGTTTGGATTGTATGTACACCGCACTCGGCCCAACCTATCAGACATACGATAAACCCGGTCAATGAGACAAGTATCTCTATGGAGAGGTTGAAAAAAGCGTCAATCTCATTTATTATTTTCGTCGTCTTGCTGTGAATTCAATTGCGTCATTAACGTGACACAACGCTAAACGTGATGAGCATCCGTTGCCGCATGACGCTCTTATGGCTTCACCACACTATCTTCAGACAATACCACATCCGCAACATCGCGCGACACGACTTCGATACCGACTTCTCTAATCTGCTGTCTATCAATCACATCACTCTTCTGCTCAAGCAGAGAGGAATGTTTCTCTTATTGGCCTAATATCCCTAGGACCCCCGCTCTCAAAAGCTCCACCACGACCTCGACGCCATCACCATGTCCTTCAAAGATGCTGTGGCCTTCCGCCCCACCCCCGTCACAATCCTCACAGTCATAACCTACACCTCCCTTCTCGCCTCTCTCTTGTGGATTCACCTTGTCCCGCCATCGATCGCGCCTTCATCTGAGCTCGCGTCATGGGGCATCAACCTCACCGACGCGTGGCAGGACCTCCGACTTATCACCGGCCAGTTCCGGCCGTACAATGCGAAGCGAAACGACGAAGTTCGAGACTATTTGCTCACACGGATTGAGGATATTGTGCGGGAGAATAAGAAGAGTGGCTATGATGGAACCGTCGAGGTGGTGGATGATAACGATAGTAATGTGCTTTTTCCCGGGGAAGGCACAAACGGATTGACAGTTTACTTTGAGGGAACGAATATCGTAGTCTATATCCACGGTACGGAGGAGGGGTTGAGCCCAGTGCTTGTTAACGCGCACTATGATAGCGTTTCTACGGGTTACGGTGCCACAGACGATGGCATGGCGGTGGTCTCGGTGCTGCAGGTTATTCAGAGCTTTACACATCCGAATAGGAAGGGCAAAAAAAGGATTAAAAGGGGGCTGGTGGCGTTGTTGAATAATGGTGAGGAGGATTACTTGGTATGCCCCGAGCGTGGAGTAGCGGTGAGCTAGGCTGATTGTTACAGAATGGTGCAAGAGCGTTCGCGATTCATCCGATGGCTAATATCTCTCGTGGGTGCTCCGAGCTATTTGCGGGTGTGTGCGCTGATTTGGGAAGATTCGTTCTTGAACCTAGAAGGAGCTGGAGCTGGTGGTCGTGCTACATTATTCCGATCTACCGATATGGAAGTGACAAAGTGGTACAAGCAATGCAAAAGGCCCTTTGGAACTGTTGTCAGCGGTGATGGGTTTAAACAGGGGTTGGTTAAGAGCCAAACAGACTACAAGGTGTTTACGGAGAATCTTGGCATGAGAGGGTTGGATGTGGCATTCTGGGAACCGCGGAGCCGGTATCATACTCAGGACGACGATGTCAAACACAGTGAGCTCCATGGCCTATATCGATATTGCTTCGGGCTGATAAGTTGCAGCATCGAAGGAATCTCTTTGGCATATGCTAGGATCTTCGTTAGAAATCTTGGAAGCCGCCACATCTGACACCAGCCGCGAATTTGATCATGAAGCAGGAAATCCCGCCGGAACTGGCCATGACGGAGTGTGGTTTGACTGTATGCATAATATTCAAACCGCATCTATGTTGCTAATGATGGTAGTGTTTGGTCGAGCTTTCGGTCTTCTCCGATTGCATAGCTTGTTTGCATTGACTATCACTTTCATCGTTGTTCCGTTCGTTGTGATGGCTCTCACAACCTATTTCCTGTACATCAACAGCAAGCTCTACTATCTCAGTAATACGCCGCTATATCCGCAACCTAATTCCTCGAACCTCCCCAAGACCACTCGAGGTTGGCGAGGGCTATTTCGCTTTCCAGTTGCATTCGTGATTGCCAGTGGCGCCGTCGTTGGCGTTGCGTTCCTGGTCAACAAGGTTAATCCAATGATAGCGTACACCTCGCAGTGCTCTGTGTGGGCGATGTTCTTGTCCATCTGGTGGAGCTTGGCCTGGTTTGTTCTCCGCGGTGCTGATGCTGATACCGTCCGCCCTACGGCGCTAGGAAGGGGATACGCCTTTATCGAGCAGTGGCTATTGTGGTGGGTGGTTTTGATTGCAGTGGCCGTCTCTATTGACCGCGCGCAGCTTGCTAGCGGATATTTTACCTTGATCTCATATGCTGGCGTATTCCTATCGGCCTGGATCTCGTTGCTGGAATTATGCAGACTCCCGAAGAAATCAAATCAAGAAGCCCAAAGCTCGAGATTATCACAGGGAACGTCCTACGGTTCTGAAGGCCATTCACAGGTTGCAGCCAGCGATACTCTGCCGTCAGATGGAGAGTACGAAGAAGCCACCGAAGAAGCCACCGAAGACACACCCTTTTTCCGTGGAGTTAGCCGTCCAACGACATTTGGGGGCTATGCCAGACGCGGCAACGATGCAGCGGAGGAATGCGAAGAGGAATATGTTGCACCCGAAGGCATCTATGGCAAAGAACAACCGTGGTCCAAAGATCTTCCTACATGGGTTTGGATAATCCAATTTTTCCTCTCGGTACCGGTACCCCTTATCTTCACGGCATCAGTTGGCCTAATTCTCAGCACTGCACTCAACCAAACCGGCGCAGATGGATCCAGCACATTGACTATCTACCTCCTCATGGGGATCCTATCCATCGTGCTGCTCCTCCCCGGGTCGCCATTCTATCATAGAATATCATACCATATCACTACCTTTATCTTTGTCGTCTTCATCGGCACACTAATTTATAATCTTACCGCATTCCCGTTCTCCGAGAAATACAGGCTTAAGGTGTACTTCCAGCAGTCCGTCGAGTTGGAGACGGGAATCAACACCGCCTACCTCGTTGGCCATCCCGACTTTGTCGAGAATATTGTTATAGACTACATGCCATCGGCACAGGAGCAGCAAGTAACCGTCGGGCCTGACCCGCTAAGGGTCGGCCTCAACCGCGTCAGCTGGAACGCGCAGTCTCCAGTCGTAGTTCCGGGAATCTCCGGTATTCCACCAGAGGTAATGATGAAGGACTGGGTGCAGTACAACCTCACCGACCTCGGCAAGGGAAAGGCACGTATCTCACTTCACGGCCGCAATACCCGCGCCTGCAAATTGCAGTTTTCGAAGCCGGTGGTGGAGGTGGGTGTATCGGGGGATCACAAAATGCTTGGGAAGCCGGTACCCTCGCAGGGTAGTGTGGAGGTGAGGCTATGGAGTCGGACGTGGGAGCAAAGGTGGGTTGTTGATTTTGCGTGGAATGCGACCGAAGAGGCGCCGGGTCTGAAAGGAAAGGTCATATGTCTGTGGAGCGACGCGAATGATGCGAGAGCGGAGATTCCGGCGCTGTGGGAGGTGGAGCGGTTTTTGCCTAGCTGGGCGGTAGCGAGTAAACTTGCTGATGGGCTGGTGGAGGGGTGGAGGCCGTTTATGGTTTAATGAGGGGAGCTGTATTTTTAAAATGCGATTGCTTTTTTGTCAATCGTTCCTGTTTGTGACTAGCAGTGATTGATTGTGTAGTAAGATGGAGGAATGTGGAATAGGAATTACACGTAGATCAATAATATCCTGAAGGCATATTTAATACGACCCAACTGGTGCAAATGATGCTGGCTAGGACGACGGTGTAAACGCAGTCTTTACGTCGCTAGGGTTAGGAAATATAACGCTGATATAGTGATATCAGATCATGGCAACTTACTCGATTAAGGACATCGTATGGGTGTGAAGTGTAAGTATCTATAGCGATGAGCTGGGGTGGACATGTGCTGGTAGACAACTGGAGTGTGCGTGCGTATGCCGTAGTTATCCTTAAGAGCGAAGATATATCTATCAAACTTCAAGCGTCAACTTATCCAAAACTCCCTCCTCCGGTGACAATGTGTCACAAATGTTAATGTTCTTGTACATACCCACGGTGGATCTATTGAATATTTGTTTACAAACTGTTATAGAGAGTTCCATTCACATCTTCACCCCCGGTCAAAGCAATTTGAACCTCCAGAACTTCTCCACCCCCACCTCCCGCCTCCCATATTGCATGATAGGTCTCTGTCTTCTGTGGCCAGAGATGAGTCCCGTATGGCCGGAGGTGAGCCTCGTATGACCGGAGATTCCTGTCGGCCTGAAAAGTCTATACATAGATGCGTACGCACGCATTCACACTTGTACTCATATATATATGGCCTTGTGGCACTCTTAAATAATATACAATCAAGCTTCTCTAAGTATCACTATTTGAACATCCCAGACTGTATGGTTGCGGTATTGCGGAGAGGGTGGGGAGGGGTCCGGAGTTTCACTCCCAATACAAATAAATAAATAAAGAAACTTGAATCGATAGGATTTCCCCGTTGACTCTCTCTCCTCCCTCTAGGAGAGGTATTTTAGGGGTGCAGGGAAGGGCCCACATTTTCATCCTCGCCCAGTCAACAGACAAACCAACTTGAACCTCCAAAATTTATCCCCATTAACCCTGGGCCCGCCTCGATACAAGACACAACTGTGATTCTCTAAGGTAACAGGAATATTTAGGGAGGTAGGCCCGGGGGGCATGTTCCGTCAGGCTGCATGTTCCGTCAGGCTGCATGTTCCGTCAGGCTGCATGTTCCGTCAGGCTGCATGGCCAATGGTTCCACTCCATCCCTCCTCTTCACGTCCAGCCCAATCCAACAAACAAACCAACAGAACTGAACTTCCAGGAACTCTTTACCCCTGCTTGACCCTATGGTGGCGGTAGTTTGGATAGCAAAGGACGGTCATGTTGGGATATGTACTGCCATTGCCTGGATTAAAGTTCATGAGGTAATAGGAACTGAAAGTCCCAGACATATCTAACTTATCTGTTGGTGAGGAATTGATATATGCCACTCACATCATTGTCATAGTTGGTGGGGATATAACTCGTATTGTATGTTGAGGTTATGTGGTGGCTGAGGTAGTATGGAGAAGAGAAAACAGAACCACCTTCCACCCTCCGATAGTGAGGGGAAGAGAAAATAGAACCCTCCCCCACCCTCAGGCAGACCAGCAGCAACACTTCGCAACACTTTACCGAGACTTTGCTCCGCTTCGACGGGTTGGTGAGACGGAAAATGCTAAGAGGGTTTGTGTTGCTTGCTTTCCATCCAGAAATGAAGAAATACTCGACTTCACCCCTTGAAGTAAATCGCCAAAATCCAGACTATAGTCTGACCACCCCACGAAGATATCTACCCCCCAAATACCCATACCTTCAGCGTTAACCCTATAAATACCGACAACCCCAGGGATGGTGAGGGGTATAATTCTTCAGCTCCCCATGCCCAAATTCTGGGCCCACCTTCTCAGAAGACCAGGGGAGGTCATACCACGCAGCAACTACCAGACGCTCGATGTTTTTTTCAATGTCGTAGTAGTAACACATCAAAATCCACTTTCTCGCTACCAAAAACCAAGGGATATACCCTTAAAGGGCAGCTATAGAGGCCAGCTTGGTATTGGGTAGTTTGAAATTGGCGGAGAGTGAAATCATGTCATGTCGTATCGTGTTTAGTGTCGATGAAATTGGTGATTGAATTGACCAGAGGCTTCTTGGGCGCATTTTAGCCCTGAGAAATGCGAGAAATTAGGTCATTTCTGGTAAAGAGTGAGAGCTCTCACTCGGTTTTTGATGGAACGGGATAATAGTGAGCCTTTTTGTTTGATCTTTGCGGTAGAAGTTTTGCAAAAAAGGACAGCGGCCCTTGAAAGTTGGGCCCAGCATGACACCAGCGTTCTACCAGCTAGATGTCAATGAACCAAAGCGTTTGTTCGCTGTTAGTATCCGCAAATCTCTTTTTCGCCTTCAGCAAGGGCATAGGGTATTTAGCAGTGTTAGAAATTGCACGATCTCGGCCTTGTACTGTCTGTTGCGGGAAGTAGTTTCATGGCTTGAATAAAACTGATAACCGCATGAGAACCTTGGAACCATTTGTCTTGCTATAATTTTGCAATTTCCAATTCATTGGGGCCGTGCAAGATCTACAGGCAATGTTATTTCCCGCGTAGAATAATTGCATTGAGAATAGGACATACCTCGTAAAATCTGGGCAGAATTTACCGTCTGACCAAACATACGTGTTGGATTGAATAGCTTTGCAGTGGAATCAATCATTTTTCTTTCTGCGTGCCGATGCTCTAGCCCTGGGCCTATAATCAATATCTGTTGCGAAATTCCTCTTGCGCTTCTGTTTTTCTTCTGCACGACTCGCTTTGCTATGGCAGTAATGAAGCGGTTGCGATAGGTCTAATAGGGATCACCACTTGGATGCGGTGGTCCCAATCGATCATACCAACCGCCTGATCACCTGCAGATCTGTAATAGTCATATAAGGACTATCTAGCTCTAGGAAAGCCTCACTTGGCATAAAGCGGCTGGCTAGATCACTTGTCAGAAATATTGAATACCTGCATGTTTGCGAATACCTACCCTGGATGCAGCGATGAATAACTGGGAATGTCAATAGATATCTTGAAACTCTCGATGATAGGTCCGGGTGATTTTGGGGTTTTTAGTCTCTGTGCATTTGTCCTGCAGATGACTACAGGTCGGTCGGATAAACGAGTTATAGATCCACAGACCGGCCGGATGAGATCTCAGAACGCCCCATTTAGCATAGATCGGCCCGGTCGGAGGCCTACCCGAACGGACTGACCAGTTAGGAATACTCAATGGACATCGTTGATGTTGTCGGTATTGAACAGATGCAGAACCGTAGTGTGACGTTGACGTTAAACCGAGCTATAACTAGTAGGCATGGGGGAAAAATATGGGAAGGATAGATAAAAAGGAACGGGAGGAGGAGAGAGAGGAGAGGGAGGAGAAAAAGGAGGAGGGGCGTGAGTTGCAAATCTCTAGTGGGGCAAAAAAACTATTCCCAATATCGTAACATACCTGCTAGTATTCGGATAATCATAATATCGTAACGTCCTCACCCCTAGTTTATTTGACCAAACTCCACTGACGCTACCCAAATTCCCCTTGCCCCCTTCCCTAGGATGCTCAATAACTACACTCCCATTCCATTACTCAATCATACTTAGAAACTCCGTCTTCTCTTCGTCGTGGCCAGGATTAATTATAGGTTGGTTCAAGGCGGCGACATACCAAGCCATTGCCACGGCTACGGCGACGACGGTCTATTGTCAGATGCCACAGCATTGATCCAGACCTTGTTGCCAGCCAAGTTGGATGAGGCGGGATTCTTTGGAACGGTGATGGCATGGGCCATGAAGTGAAGACCTTCGTTAAAATAATCCCAATCACTTAATAATAATGCAAAAAGCTACTGTATTCCTAGAATGACGTCGTCATAACCCGCCGTCTGTCCAGAGCCTTGTGATCTTTGTCAATAGGTTAAATAGTCTCTGGGTGGGGTGACAAAAAAGCCCAAAGAATTCTCTGCCCTTTCATTCTCTACAGCTGTTCAGGTGGATGAGTTTTAGCAATGATAGAAAAGGAAGCATATTAAATAACAGAAGCATAGGAAAGGATTAGCAGCTGACGGAACGCGAACAGATCTGTGGAACTTAAAGAGAGAATGATCAAATTCTCCAACACATCACTGGTTCGAACACTAGACTGAAAAAACACAAGGGCTCCTCCAAAAAGCCATGAAACACTAAAAATCTGGTAAATCTCCTACGCATTCCCTCTCAAAAACCACCATGTTGCTCGCATTATAACTCCAATTTTTCAGATGTCTCAAACAAATAAATCAATCCTCCTATGTCTCCTGAGCGTTGTACCAACTGAGTGCTGCAAAATTCGGTCATGACGGCGGCAGCAGCCCAAGTTCTGTGAGAAGGTCTGTTTCGTCGATTTGATTCGCCGGAGTTTGGCCAAGCATGAGTTTGGCTATGAAGTCTTTGGACACCATATAAACTCGTTGCTAAGGTAGCTCATATCGTTCGAGGTTAGATCTGAGGTCCCTCTTGGTCGTGTCGATATATTCACTTCTAGAATCTGTATAGAGAGCGTTGCGATGACCACGATCATCGCCATCAGATTCATATCCCATGTCGGCTGCTATGTTCTTGTTGTGTTGATCCGACTTCGAGTGGACAATGAAGGCACGGAGAGGGTTGCCGGGCCCGTACTGTTGATATTTCTTCAAAGTCTTGGCGTTCAACTATATAGTTGAATCCGCTATGTGTACTGGGGGAGCCATTTAACCAACCTCCCTAAACTGAATATCGTACGAAACAATCAAATAGTCAAAATAAATAGTGCTTGTTACCTGAAGTACTTTTTCTCGCGCCCAGCCATCTGCGGCTGGGCACAAAAAAATGAAGTACTGCCAATCTAAAATCATTTAAGTGCCACCGCCGGATATATCGTACCATATAAATCGCAAGCTACGGCGCGGATCAGAGAATAACGATGTTTCTAGAGTTATCTCCGTAGTTCCTGTAGCAGCAACGCTGGAGCGTTATTCCACAATCCACGAAAGGCGTTAATCAATAGCAATTTTCCACTCCCCATAGGTCTCTTCCCGGGCTTTTCGTTCTTCCTCCTCATTCTTTCTGCATCGTCTCGAGTCCCCCCCCCTTTTCTCCGCTTCTTCCTGGGCTTTCTGCTCCTGCTCCTCCCGTTTTCTCTCTGCCTCTTTACGGGCCTTTCTTCCTGCTCTTTCTTCTCTGCGTCTTCACGTATCTTCCGCTTTTCCTCCTGTTTCTTCTCCGCTTCCTCACGGGCCTTTCTTTCTTCTTGCTCTTTCTTCTCAGCGTCTTCACGTCTTTTCCGTTCATCCTCCTCTCTCCTATTAGCGTATGCACGGGACTGAGCTTCCCCCTGTACTTCCTGTCTGCATCGTCGCTTTTTGCCGGCCTCCTCACGGGCTTGCTGTTCTTTCTGTTGGACCTCCTCCAGAGCTTTCTGTTCTGCCTGTCGCCTAACTTCCGCTTCACAAGCACATCAATTTTCTTCTTCCCTCCTCTTGTCCTCAACTCATTCCCATCGCCTGTAGTCGGCCTCTATCCTCCAAGCGGGGATATTTTCCTCTCTTTGGGCGTCTTCCTCCTTCTTGTCAGCGTCTCTCTTGGCCTGCTCTTCGAAATCCTTCCTCTTCGCATCTTCGCGGGCCTGTTCTTCCGCCTTCCTCTGCGCCTCCGTGGCTAACCGCTCTTCCTCTGGTTTCTTTTTGGAGGCCTCTAGCACCGCCACAACTCCTAGAAGTATCACAGAGATCACTTCCTGTAGAAAGTTAGTAGAACTTTAGTAACTTGCACTTGGAGATATCCCACCATGGTAACCTCCGTAAACAATAGCCATTAACGAACACGAAATAAAAATAATTAGACCTTCGATATTTGTTACGGTAGTGAGTAAGGAGATTGGATATGATGTATTCAACTTTTGGCGTAAGAGTAAACAATGTGTGCTATGTAGAATTGGCGGAGTTGATGCGTTTTTGGGCTGGGAAGCGGCTTTATCCCTGCCTTATAACTTGTCAGCACCTCTGCGTTGGGAAAGTAAAGTATATCGACTTGTGAAGGTGGGGAGTGGTCGTGCGAGGTAGGTGAAAAGTTGACCTATTAAAGGCGCAATTTCAGCCTGCACAACCTATTTCATTAACACCGCAACAGCCACTAGAATTTTTGCGGTGCGTTAAACGACTCACTGGTTGCCATAAATGGCCATAATAAAGCCGGCAAAAGAGGAGTTGGTAATTAGAAAAATTGACACGTATAGACCGTTCCCACAATCACTATAGTTCACCAACTCTAGCTTTTCTTACATCCTCTTGATCTGGGCTTATTATCTTTCCTAGAAACTTTGATAGGTACTAAAACAGCGCATTGAATACCCTCCAATAAGCCGATAAACATCTAAGAGGCAATCCAGATGCCTTTCGACGGAGGAGTCACGTCACAGATAATACGAGTATAACGGAAAGAGTTGCGAGAGAAGAAAGAGTGGTTCGACCATCGATCGATGTGATATTGACATGCTCTGGGTAAGCATCGAGATTAGGGTGAAGTTGCTCAAGCGAATTGACAGCTCGAGTGATATATATACCGTAAAGCATAGAGAAATCAATACGATAGCTTTATCCCCCTCCAACCAACAAACAAACAGCCATATAGGGTTTAATTGGACGTGAGTGTGCCGTCAGTTCCGTTACTTCCGCGTGACCTCAACATTCAGTGTGGGACGGTCAAATCACGTGATATCGTCGATGAAGCCGGATTGACCAGCGTAGAGTATAGAAAATGCAATCTTTCCAGGCTACGTGCACTTCGCAGTATCAGATTAACGCCAGGGAAAGCTAAAATTGACAAGTTCATGTACGTTCATGAATGCACAAACTGCCACCACCACCCGGATTCGAACTCAAGCCTCCCGGCTTCTAAAAAGCAACAAACAAACAAAAAGAGATAAAGCCAAATTTCGCATTGCGAAGGTGTTCGATTGATTGATTTGAGTGAGCTATTTGACTGTTTTAAGAACATTACAAAAATATATATGACCCAGCCAACATGAACGCTGCAAACTAGAGTAGCTTATCCCCGAATTTAATAGGAGCAAATCGGAGCCTCTCCAGACAGAGCTGGCGATTGTACAGCGGCTATGTGATCTGTCCCTGGCGCTTGTCCGTATCAATAGGGCGCTTCTGTCAGTTACGCAGCCGCTGTACCTGTCCGGAGAACATCAGGGAGCAAGTACTATCTGCGTCTCGAACCCAGACCCGCCTGGTTTCTCAAAAGTACAAAAAAAAAAGAGAAGGGAAAGCCAAATTTCGTGCTTGCACGAATGTATTTTGAAATCAAATTGAATGAGCTATTTGGCTGAAAGTCCAATGCGATAAGGGCATATATGACCTAGCACTAGCCCATTTGATGACGTCTGTAAACTACCTGTATGAAGTATAATGGAGATAATTCTACTGTGCTATCTACTCTTGGCTAATCAGCATCCGCTCTTCGACTCTTCTTTTACTTTTGTCTATACTTTACATAGTGATGTTCACAAATCCATTTGGACGGACTATCAAGCGGTGAGTGATCGTTCACTTGAGCTCGCGAGATTTAGTTCTACGGACATTTAAGGTTCACATCTCTGCTCGAGCTGGTGTCTATTCGAAGCGTTTGAGGTAGTTCGGCTCGTGAACATCATTAACTTTGGATCTATTCCTGAAGGTATGCTTGTGGTACGTACCTGATAACAGCAGCCAAAAGAGAAGGAGGTTCACGTCTATATAATTACATTCTACTCCACCCTAACCGCGAGGAAAGAATAGTTGGTCGGATGTCTCTAGGTACTCTACCATGAATCCCCTATTGTCTATGATTATTTCCCTCTTGAGCAGAGTATCTTAACGCTGAGTTTGATGGGATACCTAACAGCCGATTGCAACGCCATCAAAGTTAACGCAAAGTGCTCACGGAGTCAATCTCATCACCATCTCTTTCAGTCTTCAAAGTTTATAAGACAGACTTTACTACAATGTCTCGAAATTAACCATCAAGGTCGGCGAAGACCACACCAGCGACCCAGAAACTTTTAGATAAGACTTTTCGCCTTATTGAAACATATATGGGGGTAATTCTAACTGGAATCCTTCTGTACGCTTCGGTTCAGGTCCGTTATAAATTGTGCTTAGAGGTTATGGTGTTGCTTGAGGTTCTCGTGTCCGGTCATATGCATATGACCATTGTGTTGGCTCTCTGGCACTACTAATAGAACTATGCAGTCGTTTCTTGTTCTTTCTCTCTTTTGAGTTTCTTAACAGGAGTTCTGTGAGTCTTAGCTATGCCAGCTGAGGTCCGAGACCACTCTGTTGTCGACGCCGATTCCGCTGGCCACTTTGTCAACACTTTGGGAGATGGTTAAGTTTGAGCCAGACCTAACAATACTCGTCGGATTTTCAAGTATTCGGTCACTCTTAACCCTAACCACAGCTTAAATGGGTTAGCCCAGCGCTTAAAATGACTCTTAAGATAGCTCTAGTGTGGGTTAGGGTTCAATGGTGGCCGATAACTTAAAAATCCGACGAGTAGAACGCCGGAGAACCTCGCAAAGTAATTCTGCCTACCCAACAGACTTACCAGCTCGTAACCCTAATGGATGATACGCATAATTTCGCCGACAAAGTGGGTATAAAACCCCCCCCTCTTTCCCCCTGCAAAGAACTTCCGACATGCATTCACAGAGCCTTCAGTCCGGGTGTATCTCATCGACATCTGGCTGGCTGTTCTCTTCTCTGCAACATACGCACGCGTCTGCCAACTAACTACTAGCATTTCCTCTTCTTTCAATACCAGTTACTAATTCTTCAAATTTGCAGATTTGATTACACATCAATCAGCAGTCGGTGGAATACACGGTGGTACTTTTCCTCCTCCCCCATATTTAGCAGCGCTAACACTCTCCAGCCTACTTTTCTTTAATTATTCGCAACTATTGGACGGTAACTAGAATCTCATGGACGGCGGTGTTACAGAACTTACCCTGGATTTGAGCTTTCGAAAGTGTCCAAACGCGGATAATCTTATTTGTTGAGAAAAAGCTACTGCGGGAGGCCGCGTTCGACCGACGGACCATGGTCCCACTGAGACCTTAGAGTTACGCCAGAGCTGGTCTGGATTGTACGACCTGCTTATAGATGCTAGGGACTCAATCTGAGATTATTGGATAATCTGGGACAAGGATTACAGGACCGCGGACGTTAGAATCGGATTCCCGGCGAAACGGGAGGTATCGATGATCGGCTAGACAGGATGTGGATATTGGATTCACGATCTAGTCGATTTATGGTGGCCACACATGATTGGCGAGGAGGTTTGTTTTCCCCCTCATACGAGGTTCAAAATACTAACTTTGTCCAGCGCCACCACCACCTCACCCAAACCTCTCGATTTCGATCGCCCACACGCCGCGAGACGTTGCGATCGATCTTATTTTGAATCTCAGTAAAAAGCCCTAAAAAAAACTCAGAAAACAAAAACCCCGATATTATTATCCCTGATACCACCCCAAGATACCATTTTCTTTTCAGTGTGAATAAATCCAGAAAAGTTTTCCCCAAGAATTAAGCTCACCCATCTGGTCGTTGAGCACGATATATCCCTTGGATACAGAAGACGAAAAAGGACATAAAATACGGAAATCCACAAAAAAATCAAATAAGACTCTACGGCAGCAATGCCTCTCGGTTGCAGCTTGCGATACAGCCTGTGAAGTCGGAATCCTACTCGACTTGAGTCAGACTTTGCGATGACGGAAACGGACGACACGGTGGTGGCTGCGGAACGAGACGGAATCTAACATGTAGGCTTGCCTCATGAGAATCCTTGCAAAAAAAACCACGGCGGTAGCTTTCTCAAGCAGCCTCGTGAAGACACAACTCGGTGGTGGGCTTTGCAACCGGCCCTGTGAAGACAGAACTCTAGCACGACGGCGGCTTGACGAAGCTTCCCTCGCAGACACGGAACCGAACGACACTAGACGACTTGCGGTGCTGCCTCGAGGCGGAATTCCGACACGACGGCGGCTTGACGGAGACGATGGCGTTCTCAAACTCGCTTCGTGACCGACAGCGGCTTTCTCCCGACATCAGCGTTGGGAATGTGCCCCGATCGGATACGACGATAAACTCGCCTTATACAACAAACCTCAAAAGACACAAACATAGAAGGACAAAAAACATCACCATTTTCCTTTTTCTTCTCTTTTTTTTTCGGTTATTTTATTGTTAGTTGCTTTATCATTACGATTTTTATCTTTCTGGATACCAAGGTTCCCCCGGGTGGGTTGAGCTAGATAGGTGTTGGAGTACGGATTAGTTAGACAGGCGCCGACCAAGTGCTGGAAGTGCCATTTATGGGGGAGGGAGGAGCGAGCGGGGGTGAGGTGATGGTTGGTGGTGAGTCCCCCTTCTTGCTTTTTTTGCTTGGTGGCGGGGGTTGGCAGACGGTGAAGTAGATAGAATTGATGCTTTTCCGAGAGATATTTGGTTTGAAGTGTTGTGATTGTGTCACCTCATGCATACAGCCCAGGCGCCTTATTAGGGGCGTGGGCATGCCCAGCGCCCACACCTAACAAGCCGCTAGTGGGGCGCCTTGCACTGCACTAAGAAATCCCGGTATTTTTTCAAAATTGCAA
>Ga0307514_10001973_pt1 | contig 22333 bp, 24 predicted proteins | sample 16_EM_MG_FD_203088 | JGI IMG/M metagenome (GOLD analysis project Ga0307514, IMG submission 203088) | Populus trichocarpa ectomycorrhiza microbial communities from riparian zone in the Pacific Northwest, United States - 16_EM | ecosystem: Host-associated > Plants > Roots > Unclassified | place...
TGGCGGTTATTGTCTATATATATCGTTTTGACTGTTATTATACTCTAAAAGGCTCAAGAATACTTAGTAGTAGCTCTGTAAATGAAATAAGTTGTTACTGTCCTGGGGGATGTGGCTAGAATATCCCATACATATATGTCTATAAAGGCTGTCATATCCTTCTTTATGGATGTTTGTGATCACGCACCACTCATATTACCGAAGATGCAAGACCAAATATCGTTGACGCTCTGTTGACGCTCATTTTCAGGATGTAGTTGGTCGCTTGAGTATTCTTGTTTTGCACATCAAGGCGGCTAATACGTCGAAAACGAACCGTGACATACCATGGTCAATATTTTACGATTAACAGTCGCATATCTGAATGCGACCATAAATGTGAAACACGAAACGCAGAACCGGAGATTGGAACCGACGGGTCTAGCCAAACCTGGCGAAACCCGCGGGTTGACAGGTACGGGTCCGGGTTTGGCCCGCCAAGAGTCTGCGGGTCGGGTTTTTGGCCGGTTCTGGAACCGAACCGACCCATTTTTGCGGTCCAAACCCGGACCGCTGGCGGGTTACCCAGACCCGTTGCTAACACTAGTGATCGAACATGTCATTGTACACTGTAATAACATGATGCAATGTGACTGTATGCCTCTTCGACATCCAAATGGGCCAATATCGAAATTGCCTCAATACTTCCATGATATACTTGACACTCGTCCATTCATCCTGAGTTGTGAATAGTGGCCGATATTCAGCGTATTTTGGGTTCTGAAACCACTCCTTGGTGAATTCCCGTAAGCGGAAGGCGCGCTCGAGCAACTCCAGAGTAGAGTTCCAAAGTGTCTTCACATCCATAATCGGAAGTACTGCAATGCGGACTTTGGCTTTTTGACAGTCAATAAACTCGTTTCGGCGACCAGGTATTAGCGTAATTAATACAGCAAGCATTCACTGCTTTGTGATGGTCAGCTTCAGGACTTTCAAAATATCATGAAATACGGACTTTCTCAATTATCTTTGCTAAACCTGGTCTCATGGCCGACACCTTGTTGATTCTAGCATTGCCCTCTTTTCGAAGTCTTTGACTCTTTCCAATGTCTATGCTTTCATTCTCTCCAAATTGCTGATCGCGCTCATGGGCTTCCCAAGACTTGGTGCGGCTTTTTACACCGAGACTGCTCATGAATGCACCCAAAGCGAGCTGTGTGACATGCGCCATGCACGGAATATGGTTTCTCAATGCAGGCCACCTGATTCCAGAGGCCTCAAGTGTTGATTGCAGCTCGCGTGTCATCGAGTAATTTGAGGAAGCATTATCCATCGTAATACCGGGCAAACGACCGTCGGCAAGCTCAAAACGATCAAGCACGTCCTTCAACTGTACGGCTAGCCTTGCTCCAGTATGTTGGCCGTTGATCAATCATCCTTAATTAGCTTTCGGAGCGGAAACAGAACAGGCGATTAACCTCATCGAAAGCGAGTTGAACTTCACGCAATGCCCAATTTTGATCCATATAGTAAGCAATGACTGACGTTATGGCTAGTTTGTTCGTGGATGTCCAACCGTCCAAAGCTAAGCTAACTTTATTTCGTATTCGAAATTACTTCTTAATTTCATCCACAGTCAGTGCATATTCCCTCCGGCAAATGTTACTAAGGGTCATAGCAGACGGTAGAACTAGATCATTGCGTAATGCCTTATATGACTGTCGTAGCTCAAGATTTTATATAGCGTTCCATGGAATATGTGCCGAAACAAATCCTAACATGAGGTAGCGATTCTACGTGTCTTGGTGAAATTCGGAAGTTTCAAAGTCCTTATCTGCCAGTTTGGAACATTTTGTCTGTCATTTCGGTCAATATGGATTAAACTGCATATCAAATATGGTTTTCCTCTGCAGACTGACTATTGTGATTCCATGACTTCCTTGCCTCTTCAGGATGGCCAAAGCTGTTTCATCCACCGTCGAACTAGTTAATTCAGTGACCTCTGACTTTGTTAATTCGTATAACTTTGCGATGTGAGCTTTTGCCAGTAAGTGTTTCCCCATTGAGCTGGTCCCATGTTCTGCTGGATGGCGAAGAACTTGATGACAAACGATACATATGATGCCAGGGCTGCCGGTCTCCTCAATTCCACAGTGTAAATAGAATCGCCACGAAGGCGCATGTCTAGAATTCTTCCAAGCAATAGGCCGCTTCAAGCCTACATTCATTGAAGCCCACCAAGCATCGAAGATGATTTGCAATGTAAGGTCGCTCAAATCACGAATAAAGACACATTCATTTTTGGAAGAGATCATAACCTGTAGCAATGAGGTGTTCAAAGATTGTGTATCCAACATGGTGGTAGAAATTCGTAATCTGGGTAATCCGACTTGAAAGACTGCCGAAAATAACGATACAGTAAAGCAGATTGCGGGTACTTAAATATTGACTCTACAGCTACAAGGAAAATAATCAGATCAGTCAGACATTGCATGCATATTTGTGATGTTGAATACAAGGACAGATTGCACCAACTGACCGCGGAAACCTCCATTTAGGAACAGCATACTGCAGTTTATTGCTGTGTAGCGTTCAGAGCCTTGACGCACTGTGGGCGCACAATTGTAGGAGGCGGACGCGATATCAACTCTTGCATTTTTGCCAATAAAGGCAGCCGATAGGTTCATTGTGGTTTATCTGCGTTCCATTCCGGTTATATTATCCAAGATGCCAGCGCAACAATCATTGACGCTCCATTGACGCTCATTTTGGGACATGGTTACGATCCTGTCAGAAGCATATTTGCCTAGAAAGGTGGCCGGTAGTACGATTATAGATTATTGTAGATGCATAGCCGAATGATTTTCCAAGATGGAAGGCCTCAAATCGTTGATGCTCCGTTTACACTCATTTTTAGGGCATAGTGACGATGTCGTCAATAGCATTTTTGCCTAGAAAGATGGCCAATAGTTCGATTATGTGTTGATATCGCCGCACTGCCCTCGGATTGTCCGAGATGCATGGCCAAAAGTCGTTGACGCTCCATTGACACTCATTTTTAGGACATAGTAGCGATGTAGTCTCACCCGTGTTTGCCTAGAAAGGCAGCCGATAATGTGATTATGGGTTCATGCCCCCACACAGCCCTAGGATTATCCAAGATACAAGGCCAAAAGTCGTTGACACTCTGTTGACGCTCATTTTTAGGACATAGTAGCGATGTTGTTGCAAGAGTTTTTGCCTAGAAAGGCGGCCGATAGCGCGATTATGGGGTAACGTCGCTGCAAACCCCATGCCTTTTCCAAGATGCAAGGCCAAAAGTTGTTGACGCTCTGTTGACGCTCATTTTTAAGACATAGTAGAACAGTTTTTGTCACCATTGTTCAATAGAATGGCGGCCGATAGTGTTATTATGATGTGCTGTTACCGCCCAGCCTACTGGATGTTTCATGACGCAATGCCAAAAATCGTTAACGCTCCGTTGACGCTCACATTAATCACATCGAAACAGCCTTTGTACACTCAATAATTGTATGCAACGAATCAAATACACAGTTTTGACATCCATGATTGCGTTTGTATGTATTATCGTTTGCATCCAGGAGTTTTATTACCTCTCAATTTTTGATCAACTGCTATCTACGTTATCTCAGTGAGAAATGACGTGGCCCTATCACATTCCTGCCCTTTCGGCCGGTAATTGACAGCAGGTAGATCATTTCACTAGTTTTTGGCAAACATAGCTCGACTCCCTCACCATTCCTTATCCAGCTCCTTCTCCTCGATTTCCATGACGTACCACAAGCAATTTCAAATATCTCAACCATGTGCACCAGGTCTGTGCGGAGAGTTATGCAGTTGGATAAATGGATGAATATGGCATGACGGTTGTCATTCAGATCGATTCGTCATGCGAACTGACCTCTCTTACTCTGACACGTATGACATCACTCACTCAAATTTTGTTAGCACATTTTGTCACTAATATTGCTTTTGCTTTGTTACTTAACAGTCACTTGCAGAATAAAATCGAACGTGATGGCCGTCTTACAGCCCGATTTGGATTTTAGAACTATCACATGGTGCGTTCGACCCTTGCACATGCACAGACGAATTATCATGTCTCACAATTTGGTCACTGAAATCAAGCCAAAGCTGACACGTAGCAAAATTGGTATACAACCTGCTTTTCACCGCGATCAGACGTCAAAAAGTACAGTTTACACATCTATTCTTCTGCAGACGCAGGAGCCGTCACCATCTCTTCGTCGGAATCCGATATCTATATGGTAATTAGCTGGAGGCTATATGCAGGGGTAAAAGCTTACTGGTTCAATTGGTTTCGCTTTCAGCAACATTGACGAATCGGGCTCTGCAGCTGGCTCACCACCAGGTAGTAACGATTTAGACTGCGGCTTCACCGAACCTAGTCTAATATGACTACTTCCTGGTCGAGAAGTCCCTTGTGGCCCTTGAGTTATTCCGGGGACAATGTCAAGACTCTCCATCAGCTCTCCAAATGTTGCTGGTAGAGGTGCCAGAGTGTTATCATTTGTTTGCGGCTGAACGACGGCCGGAACCCTCAATTCGGTAGTGCCGTACTTCTTATCTCGTTCACGGAAGTAGTCGGCTGCATCCTCCCATCCCGGTTGACTCAATTTGTTGAGCTTCATCTGCTTCTGCCGAAACCTCTCCATGCGCTGCTGGACCGTTTTGGTGATTGTGCCCATCACCCAGCCGGGTTCGTCATCTTCGCTCAAATTGCCCTGCTCAGTCTCTTCATCATCTTCCTCTTCCCCATCCTCCCCATCGTCGGAATTTGCAAGATCACTCACAATGTCTCCGATAGCAACCAGCATTTCCTCAAACGACTTTTCAGGCTCTCTGGACGTCAATCCCGCTATTTCAGCATGCGGCATATCGTCCTGCTCTTGTTGAACCACTGCCTCTGCATCTTCAACTCGCATTCTTGCCCCAGCGGTTTCTCTCTCCACATAATCCTCAATCCATTTCTGTTTCTCCTCATTGCTTAAGAAGTGCGTTTCTCGTCGCTTCTCCGCCGCAAGCTTCTTTTTGGATCTCAAGCTGCGCATTACCCCAAGGGCTCGGATTCTCTCTGCCTCCACACCGCTCTTGCCTTCATTCGCTTGGTGACGTTGTTAGGTTGAAAGCTTTTGTCGATTTGCCGTATCTGCCCGCCGGAAGGGGCATAAAGTTCTTTTTCGGAGCATTGACCATGGTAATTTTCGTGGACTTTGTTGTTGGGCGAGATGTTGGATGTTGCAAGTTATGGACAATATCGAGGTAAGCTGCGTCTTTTATGTCAAGGTTAGTACGTTTACTCATCTTGAACAAAGCAAAATCAGTCTCTTGACTGTCAAGAAATCAGGAATAGTGACGCTAACCGTACAACATGACATGATTGTTAGCGTCAGTTTCACGTTATATCCCGGGGATTATTGGAGACAAACATCAGCAGACGTCCATTCACTCGAACTACATCCCATTAATATCTAGCAATTGGACGATTCCGGAGGTCTTACACCTCAATATATCCCTGTCAACAAACAAACAACATCAGACCGACTCTTTGCAAATTGCGTGGTGGTGGGAAACCCCTGCAACTTGCAGCCATACTCAGTAGGATTCATCTTGAGCATAACGGTCATGTCGGCTGCTACGTATACAATTCTGACATGAAGCTAACTCTACAGTCCTCAGGACTTTCCACTTCCTCTCGTTATCATCTTCCTCTCGTATTCCACACCAGCACAACATGGATACACCACCAACTTCGCCAGGTGAGAGCGGATCGAATACCGGCAGATTGGCAGTCGCAACAACAAATACGGACATTCTGGGCACACAACAAGAGCACAGACACAAGTTAGTTCACCGCGACGCTGCCGATGCAGCCACCAAACATATGACCCAGGATGCACATTTAAAAATTGTCCGCAAGACTGGCAGCAGGAGAAATAAGAAGCAACATGCGGTGGGATGTGAGTATATCCATATCGATGCGATCAGCGGTCAATTGATTGTATAACGTACAGCGGGTGTCCGTAGAGAGCTATGTAATGATTTCATCGCTGCCCGTAACGGGAAACCTCCATAGTCGACAAAGGCATTTGTCCACACAGTCCGCGAAATCAAACATCATGATGTTGTGAGCTCTGGGATTTTGGCAGATGAATTTCCTGATAAGCGTCCCCATGAGTGGACGAAACAGGCTTTAATCACTATAGAGCAGGCCACGGAAGCGTATATGGTAGAGGTAATAGCCGAAAATCATTAATAGAAGCATCAACTAATGTCTTGTAGGTTTTCACCATGTCTGCAACTATGGCAAGGCAAGGAGGTCGGGTACAGCTGGAACAGTCCGACATGCGCCTGGCGTTGAATATGGCCAAAATGGCCAAAGAAGGCTTTTCGCGCGCCGCAATTGAGGAAACGAAATATCTCATTAAGAAACCACGCGCCGAGGTCCGACAAGAGAAGAAGCGGGGTGTTGAGTCTCCTGGGCATAAAACGGTGAAGGCTGCGATACAAACACACCCGGCAATGCTTCGTCATAACCAAACGTCCGGCTGCCTTCCTTGCCAAAATGGTAACGCAAAGAATCCGCAGCCAAGCTGGAGACGCAAAGGAACAGGTGCACCTCCCCCCACCCGACACAGAGTGCGGACTCCCGAGCCGACTCCACCTCCGGCCGGCATGCCACCCGCCCCAACCGTTAACACTTCCGGAGCTCAACTGTCTGAAATCGTCAATTTGCCGGCCGGACATACGTATTCGCATACAGCACTTCCCTGAGCGGAATTTTTCGAAGATGTTGAGGATACCGAGCTCGATACCGATTTTTATCCAAATATGCTGACTGATGATGGTTAGTGCACTATCTGTTGTGTGGTAATGCGGCTGACATTCATTTTGAAGACAAAAGCAGCGAATTAAGCGATCCTGCAACCGATGACGAGCATTGACCGAAAGACACGGGATTTCGGAGATTATTATTATATATATCTATGTATTATTAAAGAACAACGTAGTGATCAAGAAGAAAGTACATGAGAACGCCAGAAAGGCAGCCAAAACAAATTGAATGATGGACTGTGCCAAAATAAATGATTGCATATTGTGGATACAGCCATGGCAAAATGAGCGTCAACAGAGCGTCAACGATTTTTGGTCATGTGTCCTGGGACATCACACCTCCGATAGGTTGTAATCAGTCATAAAGGAATTTCTGGCTGCCTTTGTAGGCAAAACTGTTAGCAATACCCTCCCTGCCCCATCATGAACATGAGCGTCAACGAAGCGTCAACCATTTTTGGTCATGTGTCCTGGGAAATCACTCCTCCGATAGGTTGTAGTCAGTTATAAAGGAATTGTTGGCTGCCTTTATAGGCAAAACAGATAGCAATACCCTCCCTGCCCCATTGTGAAAATGAGCGTCAACGGAGCGTCAACGATTTTTGGTCATGTGTCCTGGGAAATCACACCTCAGACAGGTTTTAATCAGTCATAAAGGAATTTCCTGCCTTTATAGGCAAAACAGTTAGCAATACCCTCGCTGCCCCATCATGAAAATGAGCGTCAACGGAGCGTCAACGGAGCGTCAACGATTGTTGGTCATGTGTCCTGGGAAATCACACCTCCGATAGGTTGTAGTCAGTCATAAAGGAATTGTTGGCTGCCTTTAGAGGCAAAACAGATAGCAATACCCTTCCTGCCCCATCGTGAAAATGAACGTCAAAAGAGCGTCAACGATTTTGGGTGATCTGTCCTGGGAAATCACACCTCCGATAGGTTGTAGTCAGTCATAAGGGAATTTCTGGCTGCCTTTATAGGCCAAACAGATAGCAATACCCTCCCTGCACAATCGTGAAAATGAGCGTCAACAGAGCGTCAACGATTTTTGGTCATGCGTCCTGGGAAATGTCACCTGCGATAGGGTGTATTCAGTCATAAAAGCATTTGTGGCTGCCTTTATAGGCAAAACTAATTGCAATACCCTCCATGCCCCATCATGAAAATGAGCGTCAACGGAGCGTCAACGATTGTTGGTCATGTATCATGGGTAATCTGGGGGGCGATAGGTTGCACATTGTGATAAACTGATTATTGACTGCCTTTATAGGCAAAAGTGAAAATGAAACGCTTCCTGCCCCATCTTCAAAATGAGCGTCAACTGAGTGTCAACGATTGTTCGCCTTCCATCATGGTTAATCACAGTGTGATGAGGCGGTTATTGTCTATATAAATCGTTTTGACTGTTATTATACTCTAAAAGGCTGAAGAATATTTAGTGGTAGCCCTGTAAATGAAATAAGTTGTTACTGTCCCGGAGGATGTGGCTAGAATATCCCATACATATCTGCCTATAAAGGCTGTCATATCCTTCTTTATGGATGTTTGTGATCACGCACCACTCATATTATCGAAGATGCAAGACCAAATATCGTTGACGCTCTGTTGACGCTCATTTTCAGGATGTGGTTGGGCGCGTGAGTATTCTTGTTTTACACATCAAGGCGGCTAATACGTCAAAAATGAACTGTGATGTTCCAAGGTCAATATTTTACGATTATCAGTAGCATATCTGAACAGTACCATAAAGGTAAAACCAGAAACGCAGAACCGGAGATTGGAACCTACGGGTCTAGCCAAACCCGGCGAAACCCGCGGGTTGACGGGTATGGGTCCGGGTTTGGCCCACCAAGAGTCTGCGGGTCGGGTTTCTGGACAGTTCCGGAATCGAACTGACCCGTTTTTGCCGTCCAAACCCGGACCGCTGGTGGGTTACCCGGACCCGTTGCTAACACTAGGTGTGAGGTCGTGGTAAGCAGGCACGGATAACCAGATTGCATTGTACCTGTCAAGCCGTTCGTGCGTCTTCATGAAGTGGAAAATCCACTTCTGGAGGTGGTCAAGCATGCCGATCTGCATTGTATGGAGGAAGTCAGGCTTCGCGAGGTCGCTCACGATACAGGGAATATGTCAAAACACGTTGAATCCTCGGTGGACATGGCGTGACGAGAGATCGGCATCCGCTGCCTCGCTGTTGGCATCGCTGAGCATTCTATATAGGTTGTGATCCCACCAGGGGTGTTGCTTGTCAGAAGGGACATAATCTCCATGTTCGTTCTTTGGACACTCGCACCAAAAACAGACATGCCGCTTGAGATGATGTAGGTTGCTATCCTCAGGGCAATCTGCAAGCCATGCTGCTAAAACCGGTTTGCAACGCCTGAAGTTGCCATCTGCACAGAGAACGTTGTAAAACCCGCTCTCGGCGCTGGGATTCAGTTTAAATGTGAGAGGCTGGAGTACCTGCCGGAGTACTTCGTTCAGCACCTCACGGTTTATTTGCCGCGGCTCATCTAGCCGCTTCTGAGGAATATTGCGATTCTTGATTGGAATGGTAGGAGAGTGACCATTACGACTGTGTGGGTTGAGGGCATCTGGCGGATCTCCGATGATTGATTGCCAATTGTCATATATACAGGCCACTCTTTCTTGTCGACAGCAAAATTCGAGAGATGTGTTCCGTCGGACATGAAGATCAAGGGAACCAGTGTATCCCCCAGTTTCAGCGTTGCCTTAACCTCGATTAGCACGTTATTATCCTCGAGTATCTCTGCTTACCTGTGTCTCCCACCACCAGTCCGCAGTGTGCATTTCAGTATAGAGGCCTTTCGGTGGCATATTGCTGTTAAAGCAACGCTGATGGGCGTAAATCAGATGCTCGGCGTAGGCTGCCTTCTGCGTCAACCATCTCATGCTTTTGATGATCTCTCGACTCCAGTATTTGATAGGCCGTTGGTGATTGTCATTCCATCTCATATCCTCGAGGGTGTGTAGTTCCCACTGCCCGAGGGCCTGATCATCTGGCATGCTAGCCATAAGATTCTGGATGCCATCCCTGTTTTTGAAGCTTTGGAAACGCAGAGCGGTATCTTCTTCCTTCAGCACGTTGTCATAGTACGTGTTCATACGCTTCTTCTTGATCCCACACTGGATATATTTGTACTCTTCACACGTCGCAAACAGGTAGTAGGGATTGTTCTGTAGGTTCGTCTCAAGGCAACTCTGAACATCACGTTCCCATGGCTCAGCAATGTAATCGCTCAGCGGAGCGCCGGCGCCGGGTTATGTTGCCATCCACGGCAGAGGAGGTGGCGGTGGTTCAGGCTCCGGGTCTGCGATGTTTTCAACGTGTTCGAGGTAGGGAAATGCATCCAAGTCTTCGAGTAAATCATTGTTAGCGTTGAATTCACGCCGCTGAGCTGGTTCAATGCGTCGGGGCACGCTGCGAACAGTCAGATTCTTTGCAACTTGAAGGTGTTCAGGATGGTGTAATTTGATATGTTTAAGTCCCCAGCTGTCTGAGGTGAACATCTTTCAGCATGAAAATTCGGGGCAACGGAATGCGGTCTTCTCTGGCACTGTTGACGACACGGGAGGACTGGAGTATTCACTGTAGAAAGGGACGAAAGTTGGAGCTGGGCCTGAGCAGTCTGGTGCAGGTATAAGCTCACGATACTTGAGAGATTGATTGAGCCTTGACACCATCACGCCAGGAGTTCCAAAAACACTGCATGCGCGATGTCCCATCATACTATAAATCAATAAAAAATGAACTCTGAGCAATCCAAAAACCTCGCGACGCGTGTAATAATCAATGCCTCAGATAAATAGATTAGAACAAAGGAAACGAACAATCCCACAACCCTAACCCAAATGAACAAAACACCTCCACGCATACCTTAATCAGTGCCTGAGATAAATAGATAACAGCAAAGGAATCTCACAAGACAAGAACCCAACTCTAATCCAAACGCAACGCGAGGACTGATTCACTCCTCACGTACCGAGCCATCCGGGCGCGCCTCAGGCAGAGGGACATCAGGGAGATGGACATCGGGGAGACGGACATCTGGGAGAGGGACATCTGGGAGAGGGACATCCGGAAGAGGGAGATCAGGGAGACTGTCGCCACCTGCCTGTCCGCCAAGTAGCTGCTTCTCCACATCGACATCCGAGGTGTTTCCGTCTGCCGCAGCTTCTCCCAGAGTTGGCCCCGCTGGGCGAGGTTTCTGAGGCGTCACAAGCCCCAAACACTCCAGCCCACAGAGGGTATGAGTCTCAGGAGTTCGAGGTCATGGGGGAGTCTCCGGGGTTTCTGGCCATGGGGCAGGCGCCAGAGGTTGTGGCCGTGGGGTATGCTCGCGCATCACCTGGCCTTGCTCCATCTCCTGGCCTTGCTCCATCTCCTGGCCTTGCTCACATAGCACGGTTGGCTCATCGTCTACCATGGTATCAACATCGTCAGCCGATGTATTTACCATCTCTGCCTGGCCAATCGTCCGAGGTTCTTTGCCATCATCCTCATCCTTATCCTCCTCCTCATCTTCCTTCTCTTCATCTTCCTCCTCTTCATCTTCCTCCTCATCATTGTCACCATCCCTTTCCATATCCACATCGCCGTCTACATCAACGCCGTCCGGTGCATCCACATCATCCTCCATGTGCATATCCACATCAGGGTCAAGTGCTGAGTCATATTTGCCATCCGACTTCTCGGTAGAGTCGGTATCATTATCTGAGGAAATTGACACCGCGGGCGATGCTTCCGGCTCTACATATACCCGCTCTAGTTAGCCCTCCATGCCCGAGTCTGCCACATACCTTTCTTTCTGCAAGTCCAAAGCAACAGCACGAGAGATATCATCACCCCCTGGGGTTTGTTTAACAATCCCTTTTCCTTTACCATTTCCCTTCCCCATCCCCTTCCCTTTCCCCTTCCCGTCCTTTGTTCCCTTCCCTTTCCCGGTTCTTTTCTCACCTCCATGCGTGTCCTCCTCACCCTCGCCATCGTCATTGCCATTGTCATTGCCTGAACGGCTCCGTCCACCGCTCGCCACTCCGGGATCCGCCCAGTTCTCATCATCATCATCCTTGTCGATTATCTCCTCCCAATTCAGTGGTCTAACAGCCAGGAAGTCGCCTGGCTTGTACTGCCGGCAGCATGGTGGCTCAATCGTTACCCTGAGATCATCGCTACCGTACGAAGAGAAACGCTCGCCAGTGCGTTTAACCTTCCCCGAGCTGGTTGTCTGCGGATTGAAGTGATCGACTTGATCCCCGAAGGCATGGGGTTGTCCCACCTCCAATTGTTCATTTGGTCGCAGGTTTTGTCAAACATTGGCCCTATATATGAGCAGAAGACAGCCCACCACTCCCGAAAAGGCGAACTCCAGCTCCTGCGGTGCGGCCACATCAGCTTGAATTGTGAAAAGTGGCGTGTCGTGACTGGATCAAGAAAGATTATGACATAAAGAGGTCCCATGCCCTCTTGTACTTAAGGCCACAAACATAATATGTCTGTATGAGTCCACGGAAGTGTTCTGAGATGAATCCCTTCATACGGTCCAGATCCAACGACAACTGTCGATTTATAACCGATGTCGGCATCTTTGCCCCAGCCTTCCCCTTTCCTTTGCGGCTGCCCTTTGATACCATCGCTGTGAGTTGACAATGAATCTACATCCGAAACGTTCGCATTATGATACAGTTGCATGTAGTGAAAGGAAGCCCAGATGGAAAGTACAAAGTTGTGTAGGTTATTGGGTGTGTTTTGGAACAAGAGGTGTTGTTTTGTGCAAGTCACGTGAGGTCAAGATCAGGATGCTGTCGGTGTGTATAATACCGGAGGAAAACAGTATGGAGGTGTTGGCGGGAAGATGGAATATATATACTCGAGTTACGGCGATTTCTTAGTTCAACTTGTGAGTGTTGCTGGTTAACGAACACAAAACGGCCCGGCATTCATCTTGCAGAACCACCAGGCACCTCATAAACGACGAGCCTCAAGACGAGATGTAGCACTCGCGGAGAGGACAGTTTACGATGCCAGGCGTTGCGTTTGAATCATACATCATTTTTACCGCTCAGACCTCGTGCATCTTGGAGGAAACTGAGTAGTTCTCAGTTTGTCCCAACTGTACAACCATCCAACACAGCTACCAACGCCTAGCAGTGGGAAAAGCACACACAACTGATGTCATAGAATAGAGAATACGTCATTGTTCGCTTTTTGATTCATTTAGCTCTGCCAAAGTGGGGTTTCCACCGGGAAGCTGAAGATATACACAATCGATGGTTCGAAGTATTGTGCCAAGAACGAGTGCAATACGATAATAATCGCGCCAAGATGGCATAAATACCCTTCAAGCAGTGCAAATAGACCTTCAGACGTTGCTGTAACAGTGAATATCAATGCTCAGTGTAATCTCAGTTCAATCTGATGGCAGTTCACCCCATAATTGAATGCTTCTGAAGGGATCTCATCCCCGAGCATTATCAGGGTTTACAGTCTAGCGCGATCTACACTGCGCCTCCCTTTTTTGTCGAATCCGTCCATGGTCGCTCGAATGGGAGTCTACCTCACCTGCCGTTGCATATGCATGCCGAGGATATTATTCCTACCATCTTACCTTCGAACATCTATATCGGAATATGCGTTCCCAAATCTCGCACCCTGACACAACCCCAGTCGCACGAAATGTTCGAAGTCTTGCTAATCGTCAGAATTAACAAAAGCGTGGGCCTTCATGGAATTCCTTGCTTCCGCCTCCTAAGAGACGCGTTTCCGTACCGGCTGGCGATACAGATTCCTCTCAAGGAGGGACTTCCGTACGCTCTACAATCCAAGATCAGGACTCCACCCCCTCATCTTCTCTGAACCATTCTCGCGTTGCAGATATCACTCAACGCATGACATCCACCCCATCCGCTACACAGCGACGGTCAATAATTACTCCAACTGCCACGCCGGGTGCAAGCAGTCGTAACACACCAGCTCGCAGCGGAACCATACAGACAGACTCAACGCGTCGCGTTGTATCCAGCCCAGCATCCGGCATTGCTAGCACTCCCACTTCTCTGAATGGTCTTGAAAACCTGCCTACCCCCATTCCGACTCCAGAAGCTCGCACAATCATTACAAATCCACTGCGAACGCGAGCTACCGAAAAGAATCAGAGACAGAGGCAGTGGGAATTGCAACCGCAGGCGGTGTCTACACCTCGATCAATGGTCTCCGGCAGTTGCACCATCCATCAATTTGGTCACTCCGACATGACGAGTCTTTTATTTGCAACGGGCAGGATCCTGGAGTTCTACATGTGGAACAGACGGCCGTTTATGAGTGCAAGCGACTTGGAGATTGTAAGTTATGCAATGCGACGCATTGCAAAAGGAGTAGCTGAAGCCCCATACTGGCAGATAATATAGACGTACTGGAACACCACTATGCAGCAAAACAACATTTGGTCCATAGCATTCGAGGCACGCACAAAGGAGATCTTGAAAGAGGTATGCGTAATCAACGCCCCACGGTGGATATTACACGCTCAAACCGGTACTAGGTTCGCGCACAAGTCGATAAGGTTAAATCCCATTTTATTCAATCAGCAACGGACAACATTGCAGAGCTTTATGATCTCCACCACTTTGAATCCGCCGCAGAGCCTTTGGAATTCATTGATTCCCTTCTGGCAGACAATATGCATCTTTTTCCAGTAGCAAAGCGTGTGGAAGGTGGTGTACGCGGTCCAAGTCCAACGCAGAGAGAGTCGAAAGCTGAGAACGAATTGCTAGTGTCCACTTTACTTCCTGACGGAAGCAATCGCGCGGATTATCTACATCAAATTTTATCATCGGGCGAATAACCGCGGTAAGTATGCTGATGGATTTTATAATTCCATGATTAACGACAAGGACGTTCATATAGCCTCGCCACTGATCATGTTTACATGCACTGCATTGCGCCATTCTCTCCTGTAGTGGCAAAAGAACCAAGGTGTTCATCCGAAAGCTTCCAAGTCAAAGCTGAAAGTGGACAGACCTGATCGCTCGAACTACTTCAACCACAAGAATGACGGTGGTAAGATTGCATCCAGCTGCGCTGTAACAGGTCGCAGGTTGTTAACCTCGCCTGGCGTTGCAGACACGTATACGTTCATGTTGAGTATCTGGAATACACTACCGGAGAGCTATCAAAAGAGGGTGTATAACAACACTCTTGCTACAGTCAAGCGTTGGATCCAACAGGCGGAGAACCCAACGCCTGCCGTGCTAATCAGCGTGGAAGCAGCGCGTGTTGACAAGGCTATTGTTATTGATTATTTGGCCTCCGAAGTGGTGCTTGAGGAGCTTGGGATCGGCAGTGCTTACCCAAACATCCCGATAGACAACAATTGCTCTGATGACGAACTTCATTTCGGGATGCCAGGGGGCAGCGGGGATAACGAAGATGAAGGTGATGAAAGCGATCATCGCGATGCCATCGCCACCGCCAGCTGGCGACAACGGCCCGCGACGGAACTCCAGAGGTTTGACCTGGGAACCTGTGATGTCGACGGGTATGAGGGCGAGAATGGCGACGATGCAGATGCAGATGCAGATGAGGAGGAAGAATCATCGCAAGTCGATGATGGATCTACGCAGAATGCGGAGGACTGACCTGGGACACAGTGATGTCAACGGGTATGAGGGGGAGGATGGCGACGATACGGATGCGGATGAGGAGGAACAAGCATCGCAAGCCGATGATGGATCATCGCATAATGTGGAGGACTGAGGGCATAGTACTAGAGAGTGTGAAGATTAGACGGTATATTTCAGACCTGTAAAATACAAAAATGGCGAAGCAAATGCAAAGGCAAGCGAGGTATCCGAAGCGAAGACTGTATTGCAATATGTGACAAAATCTCAAAGCTGAACATGGATAGGGCAAGTGCGGCATCCGATATATAACAATAGCGGAGAGGTAAAATGTGTCTATCGGCCGTAGAGAGGCATAAACATCGCCAGGCGTTGTGTGAACACCAACAGCCTAACTGCAGCCCCGGCGAAGAGTGTAACACATGTGTCGTTCTGATGGTGCGTATACCAGGCCCATAGTAATTAAGGTGAGTATGCAACATGACCTGTCACCTGGGCAATGGGAAGTGTGAAATTCTCCGTCAGAGGGTACGAGGTTCCGTCAGAGCCGTCAGAGCCGTCCGGAACACCCAGGTGGTTCAGACGGAACCTTGGGTTGTTACTGATGCTCCTAGGGTCTGATACTCTCCTGGTATTGACGTATTTAAGTTTACACTCCACATCCTCTCAGACACTCCTGGAGGCTTCCAGTGACTAAAATACATTTTGCTGATGTACAAGAGCTGCATTTATGGGAAAAAGCAAAGCATATCAACGCGAAATCAAAGGTGAGGATAAGCTATCACTGCCACATCCAGAAGAGTTGCTATACTTTGATTCCACTGAGGATGATGCAGATATCCCAATGGAAATCATACACCTGGCTATACAAATCCTTCCAAAGCACCTCCATGATCCTTCAACAAAGTACAATTTCAATATGGAGAAAATTCCAGAAGAATATCAACACTCTTTAAGACCATGCGGTATCAGTTATGAGGAAAGTAACACCGAAGATGAAGCAGATGAACATAATGAAGAGGAGATGAGGGCAGAGGAGCAGGAAGATACTCTTGATTTGTGGTGGAGCAAAAGGAGTGCAGGAAGAACAGGTGGTTTAAAGGGTGGGCCTAGCGGGATAATACCCCACAATATGGATCTATTTTAAATGTAATTGTAGAATTGAACTTGAGGGTGCTGACAACTTTTACTACTTAGACACTAGCCTGCTGACGCTGACAGAGACATAAAAACAGTTGGACAGACACCCCAGGCTGACTGCTGACGTCCGAACCTCAGTGGCCGGTACAGTACTTGCAAATTTCATTATCCATGGATACCTGCCGAGGACTGCCGGGGACGGCTGGAGACGGCAAGTGGCGTCTCCGGCCGTTCTTTCCGGTCCTGACTCGGACGGACGGCGCCGGTTCCGTCTTACCCTCGGCCAGACGGCGTGTCGCCGTCCCGTCCCCGTCCTCAGTGATTGACATCACTGCTCGGACGGGCGCATGGCCCATATTTTCGCACGCACTACTTCCGAGAGTAGCTCCGAGGCCACTAGCTCTATATCGTAACAAAGCACTGTAGTAACCTGCAGAAACCACTGCGGAGCCCATGGACAACCCATAGAGCAGTCACGTCACTACAGTTTTAGTTCAGTATCTGGTTTTTAAATCGATACTGTATTGGTCAGGAGATTGACGAGCATCTGCTCCCTTCGTGAAGTTGTACTATAGTAGGTCAACTACCCACTGTAGTCTTTACTTATGCTTACGCGGGTCTGCGTTTTCACTACAGGCCAAACCACGGAAAGTGCCTATTAGACAATTTTACGCCGAGACCAGCTGGATATAGTGAGTCGCGGTAGAAAGTTGTCAGATCGCTGGTATGCATCCCCCGGAAGAGAAGACAAGGCGACTTTCCAGCAGACGGTTCCTACTGGCCTGTAGTTTTACCCGAAGAAATGAAACTACCTTCACGACTACCGATGGGATGGTGGGTGTTTATTTAGCGTGTTTTGGCTTATTGGCGGTTATATGTAGGAGTTCTGATTCTTTTACGAATCCGAATTTAAAAAGCATTAGGGGAACGAATACGTAAATGTTCCGCTTGTCCGCGAGACAGCTAAACCAGTTCGCAAACTAATTTGAGATTGCATCTACCAAAGTTGATCCAACAGAGGCATGCTAGAGAGGGCGGTCTCTAGCCCACAAGTTATGATTTCAACCTTTAGAGTATAATGGAGATAAATGGGATGCCTAGCGTTTGTAGGTATTCAGAACCGGACGGAAATGGGTTTGCTATGTGGCAATCAAGTTGGATCGATCTTCGGATAATGGTGGTTGCGGGGAAAATGGAATATGCTCTGACGTGCTCAGCCATGGCCGGGTGCTTCATTGCTGGCAGTACACGCCCCTACCGACTCGGCAACAACGTCCCAGCAACCGAAAGAGAGATAGGATAAATATTATATACTCGTATTTGTGGCGAGCTAATTATAGAGCATACATACAAGAAGACGACGACCCAAAAGTGTTGCTCTGACGGAAACATATCGTAAGATTGCCGAAACAGCATATATCAAACATCAAAACTCAGAACGAGTGATAAGGATAACTGCGCATAAAGAAGCCATTACCCAATCCTGACACTAACGGCAAATCATATACAACGCACGCCCCAGAAATAGATTCCAGGACCCAACTACCCTATCCCGGATGCCATCCAGATGGCTGCACCCCCAGCTACATATCCCTGCGCACCGGTAGCAGTGCTAGTTTAGCACCCACATGACTCTCCTTGTGTAAAGACAGTCGTTTTGCGTAAGCTAGGGAGCGCAGCTTGTAGAATATATGTGGGGTAGCCAACGAACACGGTGTTTTCGGTGCGGGCTGGCTTCGCTTCTTCGGGTTTGTTCGCAGCTGTGGGGAATACAGCGTCGGGGTGTCATTGGAAGTTCGTTCGCTGTGTGGGGTTGTATCGTAACCTAGCGTCGGGGTGTCCTTATCAGTTCCCTCGGCGTACGATGCTGTTTCGACGACGTATGCGTGGCTTCACCTGCTCTTGTTAGGCGGGATGTTGCTCTCGGGTCATGGACTATTTCATCACCTCCGAAGCTCGTCTCATGGTAGCGGTATCATCCTTGCAGGAGGTAGCGGAGATACGGTTGCGGTATCGGTGATGGAAGGGCCAAGAGTTCAGGTGCGAGATGACAGTAGAGGCTCTGGGTTAGTGACTTGGCATGGGGGGTGCACATGTGCGGCTCCCGAGTTTTCGAGCAGAGCCGCAGTTAGCGTCACCAAGTACAGTAGGCGGCTAGGCACGAGACAAGATACTATATATATGAGCATAGAAACGAACAAAGCAAGGAGATTGTCCGTACTATGGTTTAATCCGAATTTTCGTTGAAGTGTCAAGAGACACATTTGTGTTCGCGCGCATCAAGATATGATCAGATAAGAGACAAGAGCGGTCATTTTATTTTTACCAAGAACTTCAGAACAATAATGGTGTCGCTCTCTTCCATTGACCTCCTGCTGCCACTAACCTCCGACTCCCCAACGCCTATGTCTAGCGAATAAAGCCACCATTGCCATCGAACAGGTAGAACTCGTCTATATCGACCCCTTCACTTACCCCTCTTAACTACCCTCAAGTCGTGGCATTATCGTTCTCGTTTTACAGCCGTCGTCGTTCCCTTCGATCCTCCGTCTCCTACAGTATTCCCTCCTTTTGACCATCCAATGCCTCTTCCCCCAACACTACAAGCATCGACATTAATACATAACTCTGCGACGAGCTTCTAGGCGACTTATGTCGAACTGTCAAGGGGCTTTAACTCATGTTTCCCTCACCCCCGAGTTGGAGCGTGCCGTCTCCCGCGCAAAGCAACAAGGTTTTTACTCATATGGGAAATAGAAGGGCTGTCCACCAACAGCAACTAAGGCGATGATTCTACGAAGGTCGCGCCCCTACTAAAGCACTCGCTACGTCTATGAACCGTTCAGTCTATCACTGGATCCCATCATGTCAAAAATACCGATCGCAAACGGAAAACGGATGTTAAACTCTGAACTACGCACTCTCCTCCCCCGCTCCCTACCGCCGGACCTATGCCCGTCGTAGTACGGTGTGGAGTTGTTGCTACGGAAAAAAACCCTATATTAAACCGATCAGGACCACTACCGTTGAACTGACAAATTGTGGCGGGAGATATTTCGTGTCCAGCCTTGCCGGCGGTAGGTGCATGCGTTTACGTTATGTGGAACCAAAGATCTACAACTGGCTCTTCGATAGGTTGGAGGATGTAATAAAGTTTATGTTTGAATACTATACCACTCAGCCAAAAGCTGTAAAGGTTGAGCGTCAATCGAGCTCTCTAGGTAGTATATTGTGGAATGGTGGTGACTGCTACTCGCACTTGTGAATATAGCGGCGCTGCCTTTACTCACTACACACAATATGCACGCACACAGTTCCCTCCATATTGAAACAATGGTTGTTCAAAGTAGAGATAGTAAAGATGATAGAGAAGCTTGATTGTACTATCTAAGAGGCCACAAGGACATATATATGGTCATACAAGTGCAGTGCCTGCGTACTCGTCTATGTATAGATCCGGCAGAATGCCTTCAGCCCGACAGCAATCTCCGGCCATACGAGGCTCATCTCCGGCCATACGAAGGCTGAGATCGATTTGTGCGGTCATGGTTGTTGCATAAATAGATCTCAGCCTTCATATGGCGCTTACTGGGCTGGCTCTCATACGGGCTGACGGTGTTCAGCCCTCTCTATACATAGATGAGTACGTACATATTCGTACCGTGTATATATGGCCTTATGGCCCTCTTAGATAGTACAATCAAGTTTCTCTAGCATTCAGTATTTCAACAATGGTTGTTACTTTGAGATGATTATTGTATTGTGTAGAGAGCTAGCTTGGCTCTCGTGTGAGAATGTATCAAGAGCTGTATAAAGCAGTCACGCACACAAACAGCAGTTCCTTTGTTCCATGCGTATATGCAACACTTCCCCCTCTTGCTGCGTCCCATAGCAAGTCTTGTAAACCAATAAGAAACGTTTGAAACAATTTAAAGAAACATAAGAATAGATGAGTGAAAAAGAGTCAACGATCGTTGCTCGTGAAATCTCCGGTGCCTCATTAAAACCCTCCTCCTGATTGACAGCGGTAGGTAGGGAAAACTGATACCTAAAATTGGGGGCAAGATCGCAGATTTGATGTGTGTTTGGCAGCTTCTCACCCTGTCTGCATAGCTCCTACATTGTTAATTCACATTTCCTACACATTGATCCACTTCACAGAGTTGGTCGGTATAAGTGGCTTGTTTTTATCCCACGACCCCAACACCTTTCAGCTTTACGCATTACGTGCAAACACTGTAAGGCCCTGCGGGGTTGTAATCCTGATATTGGAAGCCCTAGGGCAAAAGCGGGCAGGAATCCTCAGCCCGGAAAAGTGAAATCCAGGGTCCGGCATGGCTCCGCTTGGACGAGACGGACCTGCTTGTAGTTGCCGGTTCAGTTACATCTGGCTTCGATTGCCTTCTAGGTTCGCTTGGCTCCTTCACTTCGATTGCTTTTAGGGGGTGTATAGTCACAGAAAAATTTGAGTGACTACGCGAAAATAATTACTTTGGCAATAATCATCCAACAACTATCCATATGCGATTTTAGCCCTGAAAAATTCTATCAATACCATCCCTAGAATCCTATTCCTTCCTACTCTAGTTGTTGTGGTTTTCTGGAGGCTATTACTGGCTGAGTTGGTGTACCACTTCTAGAGTCATGTTGGCGTGTCCACCCTAATCCATTCCGCAACTGTACTTATACGTATGCTTGGGTTCTGACGGGCACCAATTGCACTTGCCATTGCTGATTCCATCTGTCTCCCGGAGTATTTGTCATCGTTACCGACGTCACTACTAGTGTCTAACATGCTATCGTATCAACGTAACACATTGAGGTCTTGCAGTATCAAAACAACACCCAAAATTTACATCTGTTACGAGGTTTGCTTATTTTCCGCTTTTCAAGTCGCATATAACAGGTGAACATGTGTTGCTAGGTTTTATTATATTGCTGTGTGGATTTATCTCGAGGTTTCTAATGGTTGGTAACGTTTCACAGTTGACTAGTCTTGCGACGCTTCCCGTCAAACGCAATTCAAACCGTTATAATTGCACTTTTGGTTCGAAACTACGGGCTGTATTTTACGGCCGCAAAGTTTACGTGGCAGCTTCAATGACTCCTTCCGTCAATGAATCCAACCAATTGCTGTGATGACACTGCATGCCTCTGACCGCATGCATGCAGGAATTTTCTGAACTCCACAAAATCTCAATATTTGGCTCTATGTCCATGCATGCATATGCAAACGGTTTACCCAGAAACAAGTAGAGTCGCCGGTATTAACAAACACTGCGAAATTTGTAAGCTCGCATGCCAGCCCCTTCCTGGTGCGGGAATGAACACCCGCCCCAGGGAGGGGCTGGACGACTTAGTCGTCGGTATTACTCCGAGGTTCGGAGAGGCAACGAGCTCCCGAACTCAACACCGAAAATCAAAAAAAAAAATTTCGGTCACAGCCTATGTAGATAATAACTGCTCTGGTAGTCTGCCTGCACTTGACCGAAATTGTTTGTGTGTGGTGAATGTGCCCTCAGTGCTGGCCGATGCTTCACTCCGAACTCGGGTCTATCCTGCATGACATTAGGAGATATGCTGGAGTACCTCCACCACACACAAACAATTTCGGTCAAGTGCAGGCAGACTACTAGAGCAGTTATTATCTACATAGGCTGTGACCGAAAACTTCTTTTTAGATTTTCGGTGTTCAGTTCGG
>Ga0307514_10001974_pt1 | contig 22331 bp, 20 predicted proteins | sample 16_EM_MG_FD_203088 | JGI IMG/M metagenome (GOLD analysis project Ga0307514, IMG submission 203088) | Populus trichocarpa ectomycorrhiza microbial communities from riparian zone in the Pacific Northwest, United States - 16_EM | ecosystem: Host-associated > Plants > Roots > Unclassified | place...
TGCACGCCTTCGCTGGCATGCAGCAGCTCGTTGAGTTCGGCCTCGTAGCCTTCGTAGAGCTTGTTGATCAGCTCTTCCTTGGCAGGGTAGTGGTAGTAGAGATTGCCGGGGCTGATGTTGAGCTCGCCCGCCACCAGCGTGGTGGAGACGTTCGGCTCGCCGAAGCGGTTGAACAGCTCGAGTGCGGCTTCGAGGATGCGTTGCGCTGTGCGGCGTGGCGCCTTCTTGGCCATGTCAGTCCCCGTTTTTTGTCTCTTGGGGACACTCTAGCGTATGTGCACTGCACCATGAATGCGCCAGCGCAATGTTTTGCGGCGGCGCGCGTTGTGCACCGCCGCAAAAATGGAGCCTGGTAAGGGGCTCAGCCCGGCTTGGTGCTGCTGCTGCGCCGCGCGGCCTTCTTGGCGGCGGTGGCGGGTGCGGCGCTGCGGCCTGCCGTCTTGCGGCTCGCGCTGCGCGCCGCGGCGGGCTTGCCCGCGCGGTGCTGCAGTTCGGCCTCGAGCGCCGCCACGCGGGCCTGCAGCTCGGCGTGCTCGGCGGCCGAGGGGATGCCCAGCTTTTCGAGCGCGCGCGCCACGCGTTCTTCGAAGATGTTCTCGAGCTTGCCCCATTGGCCCGCGGCCTTGGTGCCGAATTCGCTCGCGAAGCCGGCCATGCGCGTCTGCGCCTGCGCGAGGGTTTCTTCGGCGGCTGCCTGGGTCTTCTTCTGCATGCCGGCGCCGTCCTTCACCAGCGCCTCGAAAGCCTTGCTGCCTTCCTGCTGCATCTTGGCGAAGGCGCCAAGCCCCGCCAGCCAGATCTGCTGGGCCGAGTCCTTGATGCGGTCGGAGCCCTTGTTGCCGTGATCGTCGTCCTGGGTAGCCATGATGCGAATGTTCCTGTGAAAACCAACGAGCGACTCTAGCCGCTCGGCCCGCTCCTTTTTAGAGCTTTGTATCTACAACCGGATCCTTCGTGAAACACCGCGGAACCGGCTTTGCCGGGCCGCTGGTGTTGCCCCCGGTAGGGGGTTGGCGTAGCGACACGAAGTGCGCGAAGACTGGGGGTGAGCCAAGTGCTACCGCGGAACCGGCTTTGCCGGGCCGCTGGTGTTGCCCCCGGTAGGGGGTTGGCGTAGCGACACGAAGTGCGCGAAGCCTGGGGGCGAGCCTATTTTCCGGCGGCGCGGCTGGCGTCCAGGTGGGCCTTGGCGCGTTCCGCAAGCGCCATTTCGCCGGGCGTGCCGGGCACGAAAGGCTGCACCGGCAGCGGACGGCCGTGCGAATCGACCGAGACGAAGACGACCAGGCATTCGGTGGTCTTGTCCATGCTGCCGCCCTTCATGTCGCCGCTTCGCACCTCGACCGAGATGTTCATGCTGGTGGTGCCGGTGTAGGCCAGCCGGGCCTCGACCTCGACCAGGTCGCCGATCATGATCGGATGGTGAAAGCGGATGCTGCCGATGAAGGCCGTCACGCAATAGCGCTTGGCCCAGCTGGTGGCGCAGGCGTAGCCGGCCTCGTCGATCCATTTCATGACGGTGCCGCCGTGGACCTTTCCGCCGAAGTTGACGGTGCTGGGCTCGGCCAGGAATCGAAGGGTGATGGAGGACATGCGCCGCCTTTTTTGTGGGCCGTGGGTGGGGTTCCGATTATGCGAGCGAGCGCCCACCGCGGCGCGCGCCGCCGGTCGGCGTGGCACGCACGTTCAGCCGCCGCCTCCGAACAGTTCCGCCAGCGTGCGCCGGAGCCAGGCGTTGCCGGCATCCGCATGGAAGCGCTCGTGCCAGTGCTGCTTGACGGCATAGGCGGGCAGCTCGAACGGCGGCTCCAGCAGCTTCACCGGCTCCTGCGTGGCCAGCACCTTGCCGAGGATGGCGGGCACGATCACGATCAGCTCCGTGTGCGCCACGATGCGCGCCACGCTCAGGAAGCTCGACAGGCTGGCGACCACATTGCGCCGGAGCCCCAGCCGCGCGATGGTCTTGTCGACGATGGCATGGCCGGTGCCGGACGAAGCCACCACCGCATGCGCCTCGGTCTCGAAGCGCTTGCGCGTGAGCCGCTCGCCGATGCGCGGATGGTTGCGCGCGGCCAGGCAGACGAAGTTCTGCATGAAGAGCGTCTGCTGGTAGAAGCCCGCGTCCAGCTGCGGCATGAAGCCCACCGCCAGGTCCACCGCGCCGTCCTCGAGCCGGCGCCCGCTCCCGGTAGAGATGATCTCGGTCTCGATGCGCACGCCGGGCGCGGTGCGCCGCAGATGGTCGAGCAGGCCGGGCAGCAGCACCACCTCGCTGATGTCGGTCATGCAGATGCGGAAGCTGCGCGCCGCGGTGGCGGGGTCGAAGCTCGCGCGTCCGCCCTTGGCCCGGTTGAGCCGGTCGAGGATGTCGAGCACCAGCGGCTGGATCTGCCGCGCGTAGGGCGTGGGCTCCATGCCGCGCGAGGTGCGCACGAACAGCTTGTCGCCGAAGTGCGTGCGCAGCCGCGCCAGCGCGGTGCTGGCCGCCGACTGCGAAAGGCCCAGCCGCTCGGCGGCGCTCGACACGTTGGCCGTCTTGTAGACCTCGTCGAACACCAGCAGCCATTCGAGATCGAGCTGGGCCATGAAACATCTCCTTTGCAGCCACCACTATCAAGAAACCGGATCGGGCCTATCGTTATGGCCCCGTTGCGCCAATAGTAGTGCCGGCGGAAGATGGCCGCTTCCCGGAGACAACCGCCGCACGACGGCCGGAACCGCTGCCCATGAACCCCACCGCCCAGACACCCGCCGCCCCGGCGCCCGCCAATGCCGCGGAGCGCCGCGGCTACTACGAGCGCATCCGCCCGCTCCACCTCACGCCGCTGTGGGAGTCGCTGCATGCGCTGGTGCCGCGCGAGCCGGCCACGCCCTGCGTGCCGGCGCTCTGGCGCTACGACGAGATCCGCCCGCTGCTGATGGAATCGGCCGCGCTCATCACCGCCGAGGAAGCGGTGCGCCGCGTGCTCGTGCTCGAGAACCCGGCGCTGCCCGGCAACTCGTCGATCACGCAGTCGATCTACGCCGGCCTGCAGCTCATCATGCCGGGCGAAGTGGCGCCCTCGCACCGCCACGTGCAGTCGGCGCTGCGCTTCATCGTCGACGGCAAGGGCGCCTACACCACGGTGGGCGGCGAGCGCACCACCATGTACCCGGGCGACTTCATCATCACGCCGTCGTGGGCCTGGCACGACCACGGCAACGAGGGCGTCGGCGGCACGGTGGAGCCGGTGGTCTGGCTCGACGGGCTCGACATTCCGATGCTGCGCTTCTTCGACGCCGGCTTTGCCGAGAACGACGACGCCAAGGTGCAGCATGTAGCGCGTCCCGAGGGCAACAGCCTCGCGCGCTTCGGCCACAACATGGTGCCGGTGCGCCACGACCACGCCTCGCCCACCTCGCCGATCTTCAACTACCCCTATGCACGCAGCCGCGAGGCGCTGGCCCTGCTGCAGAAGCAGGAAGCGCCCGATGCCTGGCTGGGCCACAAGCTGCGCTACATCAACCCGCTGACGGGCGGCGCGCCGATGCCCACCATCGGCACCCAGCTGCAGCTGCTGCCCGGGGGCTTCGCGGGCAAGGCGCACCGCGCCACCGACGGCACCGTCTACAGCGTGGTCGAAGGCCGCGGCACGGCCGACATCGCGGGCCAGCGCTTCGAGTTCGGCCCGCGCGACACCTTCGTCGTGCCTTCGTGGGCGGCGCTGCGACTGTCGGCACCCGGCGAGGACGTGGTGCTCTTCAGCTTTTCGGACCGCCCCGTGCAGCAGGCCATGGGCATCCTGCGCGAGGCCTTTCTCGACGGCGCCTGAAAGCCGGCCCGGCCTTTTTCTTTTTTTCTTTTGTTTGTCTTGACCCTGTGCCGTCGCGCGCGGCAGGAGCCCACATGTCCTTCGTCTTCACGCCTCCTTCCATCGTCGGCCTGCCCATCGTGGGTTCGAGCGAGCTGTTTCCCGTGCGCCGGGTCTACTGCGTGGGCCGCAACTACGCGGCGCATGCGCGCGAGATGGGCTTCGACCCCGACCGCGAGCCGCCGTTCTTCTTCTGCAAGCCCAACGACGATGCCTCGGTGGTGCCCGTGGCCGAAGGCGCAACCGGCGCCATTCCGTATCCACCGCTCACGAGCAACTACCACTACGAAGCCGAACTCGTCGTCGCCATCGGCAAGGGCGGCAAGGACATCGCGGTGGCGCAGGCGACCAGCCACATCCACAGCTATGCCGTGGGCCTGGACATGACGCGGCGCGACCTGCAGATGAAGATGCGCGAGCAGGGCCGGCCGTGGGAAATCGGCAAGGCCTTCGATTTCTCGGCGCCCATTGCGCCGCTGCGCACCCTGGCCGACGTGGGCGAGATCCATGCCGGCGCCATCACGCTCGAAGTGGGCGGCCAGGTGCGCCAGAACAGCGACATCACGCACCTGATCTGGTCCGTCAACGAGGTGATCGCCAATCTCTCGACGCTCTTCACGCTGCAGCCCGGCGACCTGATCTTCACGGGCACCCCCGAAGGCGTGGGCGCGGTGAAGCCCGGCCAGACGATCAAGGTGAGCATCGACAAGCTCCCATCGCTCACCGTTCGCATCGACTGACCGAGCCCTGCGCAGAGGCCCCGCGATGAGCACATCTCCCCCGAAGAATCCCCCCACCGTGCTGCTCGTCGGCGGCGGCATCGGCGGCATGGCCGCCGCGCTGGCGCTCGCGCGCCTCGGCGTTTCCATCGACCTGCTCGAGCAGAGCGCCACCATCGGCGAGATCGGCGCCGGCCTGCAGCTCGGGCCGAATGCCTTCGCAGCGCTCGACGCGCTCGGCGTGGGCGAGGCGGTGCGCCGCAACTCGGTCTTCACCGACCGGCTCGTGATGATGGATGCGGTCGACTGCGGCGAAGTGGCCTCGGTGCCCGTGGGCGAAGCCTTTCGCGCACGCTTCGGGAACCCGTATGCCGTGAGCCACCGCGCCGACCTGCACGGCGCCATCCACGAGGCCGTGAAACAGCATCCGCTGATCCGCTTCCACACCTCCGCGCAGGTCGAGTCCATCGACATCGGCACCGGCAAGGCGCAGGGCGTGGTCGCCATCACGCGCGACGGCCGGCGCTTCAAGGCCGATGCGATCGTGGGCTGCGATGGCGTGAAGTCGGTGGTGCGCGCCCGGCTCGTGGGCGACGAGGCGCGCGTCTCGGGCCACGTGGTGTACCGCGCGGTGGTGCCGGTGGCCGACATGCCGGCGGACCTGCGCTGGAACGCGCCCGTGGTCTGGGCCGGTCCCGACTGCCACCTGGTGCACTATCCGCTGCGCCATGGCGAGCAATACAACCTGGTCGTCACCTTCCACAGCCGCGGGCAGGAAGAGTGGGGCGTTTCGGAAGGCAGCAAGGAAGAAGTGCTTTCCTACTTCGAGGGCGTGCATGCGCGCCCGCGCCAGCTGCTCGATCGGCCAGGCTCGTGGCGGCGCTGGAGCACGGCCGACCGCGATCCGGTGGCGCGCTGGAGCGACGGCCCGGCCACGCTGCTGGGCGACGCCGCGCATCCGATGATGCAGTACCTTGCGCAGGGCGCCTGCATGGCGCTGGAGGACGCGGTCACGCTGGGCGCGGCGGTGCAAGCCTGCGATTTCGACATGCCGGCCGCCTTCAAGCGCTACGAAGCCGCGCGCATTCCGCGCACCGCCCGCGTGGTGCTGTCGGTGCGCGAGATGGGCCGGCTCTATCACGCCAGGGGCGTGGAGCGGCTGGTGCGCAACAGCCTCTGGGTGGGCCGCACGCCCGAACGCTTCTACGATGCGGTCGAATGGCTCTATTCATGGCGCCCCGAGCATTGCCTGGACGACGCGCTTTCGCCGCACTGATCGAACGGGCTTCCTTCATCATCACCATTCGAGGCCACAGGCCCAGGAGACAACAGTCATGACCTTTTCACCACGCGCATTGCTGACGGGCGTCCTGGCCCTGGCGTCGCTGGCTGCCGCCACCGGCGCCCTGGCGCAGGCCGGCGACTATCCGAACAAGCCGGTGACGCTGGTCACGCCCTTCGCCGCCGGCAGCGGGCCCGATGCGGTGCTGCGGCTGGTCTCCGACAAGCTCTCGCGCCTCTGGAACCAGCGCGTGCTGATCGACAACCGGCCGGGCGGCGGCGGCTTCATCGCCATCGACCAGGCGCGGCGCGCGGCGCCCGACGGCTACACGCTGCTGCAGCTCGACAGCGAGCACATCGCGGCGCTGCCGCACCTGTACAAGTCGCGCAACTTCGTGACGCTGCAGCACTTCGACCCCGTGGCCTCGCTGTTTCGCACGCCTTTCTTCGTGGCCGTTTCGAGCGAGTCGAAGTGGAAGAACATGACGGACCTGATCGCCGAAGCCAAGGCGAATCCCGAGGCCATCGTCTACGGCTCGTGGGGCGTGGGCAGCCCGGGCCACCTGGGCGCGCAGCAGCTCGAGGCGCTCACCGGCATCCGCATGCGGCATGCGCCGTACCGCGAGGTGTCGCAGCTGTTCTCGAACGTGGGCACCGGCGAAGTGCCGTGGAGCTTTGCCAGCATTCCGTCGAGCCAGGGCATCTACAAGGCCGGCAAGCTGCGCTACCTGGCCATTGCCGCGCCCAGGCGCATTCCGCAGATGCCCGAGGTGCCGACCATGGCCGAGGCGGGCGGGCCGGCCTCGCTCGAGGTGAATTCCTTTGTCTCGCTGCTCGCGCCCAAGGGCGTGCCGGCGGCCGTCAAGGCAAAGATCAATGCCGACGTGGCCAAGGTCATTGCCGACCCCGAGATCCGCGCCCGCTTCGACACCTTCGCCTTCGAGCCGCTGGCCTGGTCGCCTGAAGAAATCGAGCGCAATGCCGAAGCCAAGTCCAAGGTGTATGGCGAACTGGTCCGGCGCGGCAACATCAGCCTCGACTAGATGTCATCATTACGTTTTTTCACAATTCGCTCACCTTTCCAATGCACGCCACCAAGAGAGCCCTCCTGATCGCCTGCGGCCTGGCCGCCGCCGCCGCGCTGCCGCTGGCGGCCAGCGCACAGAACACTGCCTGGCCGACCAAGCCGATCCGCCTGCTCGTGGGTTTTCCGGGCGGTTCCACGCCCGACATCGCCGCCCGCACCATCGCCGAGCCGCTGGCCAAGGCGCTCGGCCAGCCGGTGGTGGTGGACAACAAGCCCGGCGCCTCGGGCAACATCGCGGCCGACATGGTGGCCAAGGCCACCGACGACCACACGCTGGGCATCGTGATCAACGGCAATCTCACCTCGTCGAAGATGCTGTACCCGCGGCTGCCCTACGACCCGGCGAAGGATTTCACCTACCTCTCGCTGATTGCCACGGCCCCGCTGGTGCTGGTGGCGCAGAACAACCTGCCTTCGGGCACCGCCTTCTTCGATGCAGCGCGCAAGGGCGGTGACAAGTGGAACTACGGCTCGGTGGGCGTGGGCTCGGTCGGGCACCTGGGCATGGAACTGCTCAAGAGCCGCGTGGCCGGTTTCAACCCCGAGCACGTGCCCTACCAAGGCAACCCGCAGGTCGTGACCGCGATGCTCGGCGACCAGGTGCAGATGGGCCTCATTCCGCCGGGCGTGGCGATGCCGCAGATTCGCGCCGGCAAGCTCAAGGCCATCGGCCTCACGGGCGGGCGCAGCGCGCTGGTGCCCGAGCTCCCGCCGCTGGCCGAAGCCGGCGTGCGCGACTTCTCGCTCGAAGTGTGGGTGGCGCTGCTCGGCCCCGCCAATCTCTCGAAGACCGCGCAGGCGCGCATCAGCCGCGAGATCGAAACCATCATGAAGCAGCCCGAAGTGCGCCGGAAGCTGTTCGAGCAGGGCTGGCAGGCGGTGGGCACCTCGCCGGACGGCATGCGCCTGCGTGTCAAGGAAGAGGCCGCGATCATGACCCGCATCATCTCGGCCCGCGGCATCAAGATCCAGTGATGACCACAGACCAGAAGAACACCCTGACCGAGCCGGCGCGCGAGCTGCCGGTGTTTGGCGAATACGACGTGGTGGTGGTCGGCGGCGGCCCCGCCGGCATTGCCGCCGCCGTGAGCGCGGCGCGCCACGGCGCCAGCACGCTGCTGGTGGAGCGCTACGGCTTCCTCGGCGGCATGGGCACCGCGGGCGGCGTGACCAACTTCGCGGGCCTCTACGGCAAGCGCCACGGCGAAATGACGCTGCTGGTGCGCGGCGTGGCCGACGACCTGCTCGCGCGCATCGATGCGCTGGGCGGCCTCAACACGCCGCAGGACGGCATGCAGGGCCGCATCCGCGTGCGCTCCTACGACACCTCGGCCTACAAGATCGCGGCCGACCAGCTGCTGCTCGACGCCGGCGTCAACCTGCTGTTCCACGCCTGGGCCGCCGCGGTGGTGCGCGAGGGCGACCGCATCGCGGCGCTCGTGGTCGAAACCAAGTCGGGGCGGCAGGCGATCCGCGCCAACGCCTTCGTCGATGCGAGCGGCGACGCCGACGTGGCGGCCTTTGCGGGCGTGCCCTTCGAAGTGGGCGACGGCCATGGCAGCGGCCTGTTTCCGACCACGATGTTCCGCGTCGGCCAGGTCGATGCGCAACCTGCACTCGCGGCCGTCGGCGAGTTCAAGGCCATCAACGAATTGATGGCGCAGGTGCAGCAGCAGAAGCCGGGCGCCTACCAATTCCCGCGCGAAGGCGCGATCCTGCGGCCCAACATCGATCCGCGCGAGTGGCGCGCCAACGTCACGCAGATCCGCAATGCGGCCGGCCGCGCGATGAACGGCGTCGATGCGCGCGAACTCACCGAAGGCGAACTCGAAGGCCGGCGCCAGATTGCCGAGTACTTCAAGTTCATGAAGGCCGAGGTGCCGGGCTTCGCGCGCTCGGCCATCGTCGAGATCGCGCCGCAGGTCGGCATCCGCGAAACGCGCCGTATCGAGGGCCTGTACGCGCTCACGGGCGAGGACATCCTGTCGTCGGCCAGCTTCGACGACAGCATCGGCATCAACGCCTGGCCGATGGAAATGCATGCCGACGGCCGCATCGAATGGGCCTTTCCGCGCGACGAGAGCCGCACCTACAACCAGCTGCCCTGGCGCATGCTGGTGCCGCGCACGGTCGACAACCTGCTGGTGGCCGGCCGCTGCGCCGCCATGACGCACGAAGGCCAGTCGGCTGCGCGCGCGAGCGGCGGCTGCTTCGTGATGGGGCAGGCGGCGGGTACTGCCGCGGCGTCGCTGGATGGAAGCGCCAGGTTCGCGGATGTGGACGTGCCGGCGCTTCAGAAGAAGCTGGCCGCCGACGGCGCCGATCTCGATCGCTGAGTCGCTGGCGCGGACTGACCGCCTCGCGACAGCCCGCGGGCGCGGCCTTTGCTATGGTGGAGGGTTGCTTCCTTCGCATTGAACGCCCCCGATGACCACCGATCCCGCCACCGCCGCCCGCCTTGTCGACGAACTCGTCGCGCTCATGCAGCTCGAGCCGCTCGGAGGCGACCGGTTCCTGGCCCAGAGCGAAGACATCGGCACGCCCGCCGTGTTCGGCGGCCAGGTGCTCGGCCAGTCGCTCGCGGCCGCGAGCCTCACGGTGGGCGCCGACCGGCCGGTGCATTCGATGCACGCCTACTTCCTGCTGCCGGGCGAGCATGCGCCCATCGAATACAGCGTGGACCGCGTGCGCGACGGCCGCAGCTTCACCACGCGCCATGTGGTGGCGCGCCAGCAGGAGCGCATCATCTTCGAGATGTCGGCCTCGTTCCAGACGGTGGACGACGGCGTCGAGCACCAGTTCGACATGCCCGCGGCCGAAGGCCCCGAGGGGCTCGCGAGCGAACTCGACCAGCGCATCGCGCTCGGCGAGCGCCTGCCCGAGCGCTGGCGCATCAAGGGCCTGGAGCCGCACGGCATCGAATACCGCCGCGTGGAGGCCGACGACCTGCTGACGCCGGCAGTGCGCCCGTCCGAAAGCGCGATCTGGATGCGCGCCATCGCGCCGCTGCCCGACGACCCGGTGGTGCACCGCGCGCTGCTGGCCTACGCCTCCGACCACGGCCTGCTGCGCGCCGCGATGCTGCCGCACGGCCTGAGTTTCATGAGCGGCCAGGTGCGCCCCGCGAGCCTCGACCACGCGATGTGGTTCCACCGCGATTTCCGCATGGACGACTGGCTGCTCTACGTGCTCGATTCGCCAAGCGCGAGCGGCGCGCGCGGCCTGTGCCGCGGCAGCCTGTTCACGCGCGACGGGCGGTTGGTGGCGTCCACGGCGCAAGAGGGGATGCTGCGCGTGAGGCGCTGAGGACACTTTTTACGGGGCATGGCGCTGTTCGGGGCGCGCTCCCGCCGACGGGAGTACCCGGTGGCCTGTGCACGCGCCCTGAACAAGAGCGCCCTGAATACTTGGCTAAATTGCAGGCTTTGCATGAACCAAGGACCCAGCATGTCTTCTGAAGCACAGAAAAAAGTAGCCATCGTCACCGCCGGGGGCAGCGGCATGGGCGCGGCCGCGGCGCGCAAGCTCGCGGACGACGGCTTTCGCGTGGCCGTTCTTTCCTCGTCGGGCAAGGGCGAGGCGCTGGCCGCCGAGCTCGGCGGCATCGGCGTGACCGGCTCCAACCAATCGAACGACGACCTCCAGCGGCTCGTCGATCGGGTGGTCAATGAATGGGGCCGCGTCGACGTGCTGGTGAACAGCGCGGGCCATGGCCCCCGCGCGCCGATCCTCGACATCACCGACGAAGACTGGCACCGCGGCATGGACGTCTACCTGCTGAGCGCGGTGCGCCCCGCGCGGCTCGTGGCGCCGCTCATGGTGAAGCAGGGCGGCGGCACGATCATCAACATCTCTTCCTTCGCTGCCTTCGAACCCGACCCCGTGTTCCCGACCTCGGGTGTGTTCCGCGCCGGCCTTGCGGCTTTCACCAAGCTGTTCGCCGACAAGTACGCCGCGCAGAACGTGCGCATGAACAACGTGCTGCCCGGCTTCATCGACAGCCTGCCCGAGAAGGCCGAATTCCGCGGGCGCATTCCGATGGGGCGCTACGGCAAGAGCAGCGAGATCGCGGCCGTGATCGGCTTTCTCGCGTCCGAGGGTGCGGGCTACATCACCGGGCAGAACCTGCGCGTGGACGGCGGCATCACGCGTTCCGTCTGATGCCTCGGATGCTGCCAAGAGGCAACTCTTTGAAGCATGTCAAGCCCATAAATCCGGGATGTAAAACATTTTTACACTTTTATCTATGTTGAATTACTATATGTAGCATTCTGAACACGATCGCCATCGTGCCTTATTTGTTCAGCCACCGGTGTTCCCTGGGTGAACGAATGAGACAAAGACTGACGAGCAAGTGGGTGCGATGCGGCGTGGCTGCTGCGCTGGCGATGGCGGGCTTTGCAGCCAACGCGCAGGGCGAGCATTTCGACATCGCGCGCTTCCAGGTCGAAGGCGACACGCTGCTCGGCGCCGCCGAAGTCGACCGGCTGGTCGCTTCCATGGCGGGCCCCGGCCGGGCCTACAGCGACATCCAGCGCGCGGTCGACGCCCTGCAGCAGGCCTACACCCGCGCCGGCTACACGACCGTGCGGGTCTCGGTGCCCGAACAGGAACTGACCGGCGGCACCGTGAAGCTCCGCGTGACCGAGAGCGTGATCTCGTCGGTCACGGTCAGCGGCAACACGCACTTCGATTCGGACAACATCCGCGCCAGCCTCTCGCGCCTGCAGACGGGCCGCGTGCCCGACCTGCGCGCCATCTCGGAGTCGGTGCAGCTGGCCAACGACAGCCCGGCCAAGCAGATCGGCGTGACGCTCGGCGAAGGCGCCAGCCCCGGCACCATCGACGCCAAGGTGGCGGTGGTCGACCACGCTCCGCTGCGCCTCATCACCACGCTCGACAACACCGGCACCGCGGCCAGCGGCCGCTGGCGCACCGGCGTCGCGCTGCAGCACGCCAACCTGTTCAACCGCGACCAGGTGGGCACGCTGGCGTACACCACCTCGCCCGACAGCCCCTCGGGCATGCGGCTGCGCCTGTATTCGCTGGGCTACCGCATCCCGCTCTACGGCTTCGGCGACAGCCTGGACTTCATCTACGGCAAGTCGAGCGTCAACTCGCCGGCCAGCTCGCCCACGCTCGGCGGCGTGCTGGGCTTCACCGGCAAGGGCGACGTCTACGGCGTGCGCTGGAACCATTTTCTCGGCCGCAGCGGCGAAAGCAGCGCGAAGCTCGTGCTCGGCCTCGACCGCCGCCGTATCGACTCGCGCTGCGACCTCGGCGGCGAGCAGGTGAGCATCGCGCCGCCGACACCGCCCATCGCCGCGTGCGTGCCCTACGTCACCATGCCGCTGAGCCTGAGCTACATCGGCCAGCGCGACAGCGTCGACGAAGTGCTGGCCTACAGTGCCGGCGTGTCGCGCAACCTGGCCACCGGCACGCGCTACACCAACCTCGATGGCCGCACCGACCGCTACTCCTACCTCACGCCCGGCAACCGCCGCACGCGGGACGGCTTCGCCGTGCTGCGCGGCAGCGCCTCGTATGCCAAGGGCCTGCCCGGCGGCTGGCAGGCGCGGCTGGCGGGCAGCGCGCAGTACACCAACACGCCACTGGTGGCGAGCGAGCAGTTCGGCCTGACGGGCCAGACGCTGGTGCGCGGCTTCCTGGAGCGCGCCGTCGTGGCCGACAGCGGCGTGGTCGTCAACGCCGAACTCTATTCACCCGAGCTGGGCGCCCTGGCCGGCGTGCCCGGCCAGCTGCGCGCCCTGGTCTTCTTCGACGCGGGGCAGGGCAGCAACAGCCGCACGGCCGGCACCGCGGTGCCGGGCCGGGTCCACGTGTCGAGCGTGGGCGTGGGCGCGCGTTACGGCTGGGGTCGCGACTTCAGCCTGCGGCTGGACATCGCCCGCGTCAACGACGCGGGCCCCTCGCTGACCGAGAAGCGCGGCGACTGGCGCGCCCATCTGAGCGCGATGCTGGCGTTCTGAACCCCACACAAGGCAAACACACCATGCGCCCGAACTTCAGACGCCGACTCCTGCCGCTGGCCGCCGCGCTGTGCGCCGCCGCAGCGACGCCGCTCCCGCTGTGGGCCCAGCCGCTGCCGGGCGCGCTGCCCACGGGCTGGAGCGTCACCTCCGGCAATGTCTCGTTCCTGCAGAACGGCACCACGCTGAACATCCTGCAGGGCACGCCGCAGGCGCTGGTCAATTTCGCGACCTTCAATGTCGGCGCGAACGCGCTGGTCGACATCCGCCAGCCGGGCAGCACGTCGGCGCTGCTGGCGCGCACCGTCGGCGGCGACCCGTCGCTGATCTACGGGCAGATCAAGGCCAACGGTGCACTCTGGCTCATCAATCCGGCCGGCATCATGGTCGGGCCCGGCGCACGCATCGACGTCGGCAGCTTCATCGCGAGCACGCTCAACGTCAGCGACAGCGACTTCCTCGCGGGCCGGCTCATGTTCCGCGGCACGGCCACGGCGGGTGAAGTCCGCAACGCCGGCACCATCAACGCCGCGAGCGGCGGCAGCATCTACCTGGTCGGCCCCAGCGTGGTCAACAGCGGCACGCTCAATGCACCCCACGGCGAAGTGCTGCTGGCGGCGGGGCAGACCGTGCAGCTGGTCGACACCGGCACGCCGGGCGTCTCCGTGGCCATCACCGGCACGCCGGGCGAAGCGAAGAACCTCGGGCGCATCGCGGCCGAGGCCGGACGCATCGGCCTGGCGGCGGGCCTCGTGACCAACAGCGGCAGCATCAACGCCGACAGCGTGGTGCGCGAGGGGGGCCGCGTGTTCCTGCGCGCATCCGGCGACCTGAAGACGACGGCCGCGTCGGACATCAGCGCCAACGGCACGACCGGCGGCAACGTCGTCCTGTACGCCGACGGCGCGGCCGTGATCGACGGCCGGGTGTCGGCCACCGGCAGCGCGGGGCGCGGAGGCTATGTCGACACCTCGGGGCAGCGCTCGCTCGACGTGGTCAACGTGCCCGTGGTGGGCCGCGGCGGCGAGTGGCACATCGACCCGCTCAGCATCGAGATCGTGGCCGGCGGCGGTAGCGGCGGCACCAGCGGCAGCAACGCCATCACCTCGACCGAATCCGGCGCGTACATCGGCGCCGACATCATCACGACGCAGCTCGACGCGGGCACCGACGTGAGCATCACCACAGGCAGCCCGACGATCGGCGCCGGCGACATCACCGTCTCGTCGGCCATCGCCAGGACCAGCGCCGCCGACTCGACACTGACGCTGAACGCCAGCAACAACGTCGTCATCAACGCGGCGATCACCAGCAAGGGCGGCAAGCTCGGGCTCAATCTCAACAGCAATCTCCAGAACGACGATTCGGGCGCCAGCCATGCGGCCCAGGTCAACGCCGACATGAACCTGAACGGCGGCGTGCTGACCGTTTCCGAAGGTGCCGCGACCGGCAACGGCACGCTCAACATCGGGGGTGGAACCACCACGCTGGCTGCGCCCACCTCGGCCATCGTCGCCGGCACCGTCAACGTGGGAACGGGCGCCACCCTGCTGGTGCAGCGCGAAGGCTCGCCGATCTCGGGCGTGCTCAACAACGCCGGCATGGTGAACATCGACAGCCTCGGCACGGTGTCGTTCGGACAGGGCGGCACCCACAGCGGCGTGTTCAACGTGAGCGCGCCTTCCACGCTGTCGATGTCGGGCGGGCAGGCCTTCAACGCCGGTTCGGGCTTCACCGGCACCGGCACGGTCGCGTGGTCCGATACCGTGACGCTGGGCACGAACCTGAGCTTCGACCAGGGCGGCAACAGCCTGGTGCTGCACGAGCTGAGCCTCAACACCGGCGGCAACACGCTGCTGACGCAGGGCGCGGGCGTGGTGGTCGATGGCGAAGTCACCCTGCGCGAAGCCGGTGCATGGAGGAACAGCGCCGCCGTCGAGGTCAGGGGCAGCAACGGCGCCATCGTGGCGCGCGACGAGCGCGTGAAATTCGAGAACGACGGCACCGTCACCACCACCGGCACGCGCGCCGACGTGTTCGGGGGAGCGGGCGGCGTCATGGCCACCTTCATCAACAACGGCACGCTGGTCAAGGCCACCGCCAGCGACCAGCAGTTCACGGGCATCCAGAACGGCGCGAACGGCACGATCCGCGCCGACGCCGGCCAGCTGACCCTGGCGGGTTCCACGCTCGGCGGCAGGATGCAGGTCGCGGGCGGCGCGCAGCTGACGCTGGACAACGTGAGCCTGGACGCCAGCGCCGATTTTTCCGGCGCCGGCGCCATGACGTGGCAGAACTACATCTCGCTGCTTGGCGCGGTGGACGTCAAGGCGGCGGCCCCGGTGCTGTCGATGGGCGCATCGACCGTGATCCAGGGGCAGGGCAATGCGCTCACCACGCGCAACGTCGTGAACATGGCCGGGTCCGAAGTGGCGCTGGCGGGCACGACGACGTGGAACAACCTTGGCACCCTCAACCTCGGCGCCGGCGCCGCGTTCACGCCCGGCGACGGGCGGCTCGCGAACGGTGGCACGGTGGTGAAGACCGGTGCGGGCCTCGTCGCCGTGCCATTGAGCAACATGGCGGGCGGCATGGTGCGCATCGAGGAAGGCACGCTCGACGCGCGCCAGGGCACCGACAACCCCAACAACGGCGCCATCGTGCTGCAGGCCGGCGCCACGCTGGGCGGCGGCGGCACGGACATCTACAACAACGGCAGCATCAGCGGCAGCGGCACCATCGCACTGGGCGGCGACGGCACGCTGGTCAACAACGGCATCGTGTCGCCCGGCACCGCCGCGACGGCAGGCCTGCTCACCGTGCGCGGCAACTACACGCAAACCGGCAGCGGTGTGCTGAACATCAAGGTCGGCGGCAGCGCCTTCGACCTGCTCGACATCGACGGGTCGGCGCATCTTGCCGGCACGCTCAACCTGAGCGGGCTTGGCGGCGCCTTGCCCGCGAACGGTGCAACGGCCGACTTCGTCGTGGCGCGGGGCTTGGGCAACAGCGGCACCTTCGGCCAGGTCAACGCGCCCGCGCAGACCTCGCCCGACGGCACGGCCACGCTGACCGTCAGCTACCCGGCCGGCGGAAGTCCGGTGGCGCGCGCCACGGCCGCCGTCGCGCCCTCGTTGGGGGCCTGCACCAGCAACCCCGCGCTGCCGGGCTGCGATGCAGTCTTGCCGACGCTGGCGCAGTGCGTGGCGAACAGGTCGCTCGACGGCTGCTCGGCCCGGTTGCCGACCGAGGTCGCATGCGCCGTGAGCCCCACGCTGCCGGGGTGCGTGGTGCCGCCCACGCCGATCGCGTCGACGCCGGCACCGCCGCCTTCGGTCGACATCTGCACGATCGCGCCCAATTCGGTGCTCTGCCAGATACTGGGCCCGCCCACGGCGTCGCAACCGGTCAAGCCGGTGCAGCAGGCGTCCAACGAAGTGATCAAGACCCTGACCACTGCCGCTCCTATGCCGTCTTTCAGCGACAAGGCCACCGACAAGACGAACACCAAGGAGTTGGCGTCATCGGACAAGGCGGGGACCAGGATCGAGCCCACCAAGAAGCTGTACTGCAATTGAGGAGCGCCCCATGAAATCGACGACGACACGACGCATCGCGGGCCTGCTCTGCCTCATCGGCTGCATGGCCCCGGCACTCTCGGCTCATGCACAGGTGGTCGGCACCGTGACCAACCTCTCGGGCATCCTGGCCGCGCGCAGCGCGCAGGGCGTCACCCGGCTGCTGGCGGTGGATTCGCAGGTTCACCAGGGCGACACGCTCGCGACCGAGAGCCGCGCCTATGCGCAGCTGAAGTTCGCAGACGGCGCCGAGCTGACCTTGCAACCGCAGTCGATGCTGGTGGTGACGCGCTACAGCTACGACGCCGGCAAGCCGCAGGACGACAAGGTCGAGCTGGGGCTGGCGCAAGGCGGCTTTCGCAGCATCGCGGGCGCGCTCGGCCAGCGCAGCCGCGACGCGACCGTCATCAACACCCCGGCGGGTGTGCTGAAGGGGAGCGCCACCATGGTCGTTTCCCTCGTGCCGCAGTGAGCCGCGCACTGCAAGGAGACCATCCGATGAAAAAATTCTCTTTCTTCTTCTCCCTTTTTGCACTGCTGGCGGCCCTGGCCCCGATGCACGCATCCGCACAAATTGCGCTGCCTTCACGGCCTGTGCTACCCACTGCCACTCTCTCTCTTCCGCCGGGTTTGTATGTCCAGGTGATCGATGGCCTGATCAATGTCAGCAACAAGGGCGGGAGCAGCAACTTTGCCGCGGGGCAGTTCGGCTTCACGCCGTCGCCCATCCAGCCGCCGATCATCGTTCCGAAGAACCCCGGCCTCCTGTTCACGCTGCCGGCCGCTTTCAGCGCGTTATCCGCCAACATGGCAACGACCAGCGGCACCCCCAAGTCGAACACCGTCGACTGCGAAGTTCGCTAAGGGCTGATTGCCCGATCTCTGCGGCTCAGCGTGCGAAAGCGCCCGGGGCTTTCGCCCACCATGCGCCGGAAAGCCGCGCTGAACGCCGTCTCCGACTGGTAGCCGATGCGCTCGGCAATGCGCGCAATGGCCTCGTCGCTGTGCCGCAGCGCATTGCGCGCCACCGTCATGCGCCAGCCGCCCAGGTAGTCGAGCGGCGTCGAACCCGTGAGCACCTTGAAGCGCACTGCGAAGGCCGTGCGCGACATGCTCGCGGCCTGCGCCAGGCGCTCGACGGTCCACGGCTGCGCGATGTCGCCATGCATCTGCGACAGCGCGGCGCCGATGCGCGCATCGGCCATCGCGCCGAGCCAGCCTTCGGGCTGCGGCGCATTTGCCAGATGCACACGCAGCGCCTGCACCAGCACCAGTGCGGCGAGGTTGGTGCGCGCAATCGACGCACCCGGCCGCATCTCGGCCGTCTCCCAGCGCAGCAGATCGAGCAGCCCCACGAGCGGCCGCGCGCCGGGGTCGCTCGCGCGCAGGTGGATCAGCGGCGGCAGATGGCGCAGCAGCAGCTCGCCGGCCTCGCCGGCGAGGGTGAAGCGGCCGCTGACCATGGTGACCAGCGAGCCGTCTTCGGCGCCCTGCCCGTCGTAGCGCAGGACGCCGTCCGGCCCGCGGAAGTCGCGGCTGACCTGCAGGCCATCCTGCACCGGACCCGGTGGATTGCTGGACGCCGTGAAGGGCTGGCCGTTGGTCAGCAGATAGAAGTCGCCGGCCTCCAGCGCGGCCGGCGCGGACGCGCCCTCCACGTCCAGCAGCACGCGGCCCGCCAGCACGCCGCCCAGCTTGATGTGCGAGTCGTAGTGCGGGTAGCGAAAGGCCCAGCGGCCGCGCGCCTCGAAGCGCGACGAGAGCGTGCTGCTCACCGTGAGCATCGAGAGCACATCGGACAAGGGATCCATGGTTTCTGTACGAATGAATAAGAAAAGCGGCCGGATGATTATTCAATCATTCGGCCCGCAGCGCGACCATTGGCGCATGTCCTCCTCGAACGCTCGACTTTCCCGCTACGCCATCGTGCTGGGCCTGCTCACCGCGATCGGGCCCTGTGCCATCGACATGTACCTGCCCGCGCTGCCAGCCATCGGGCATGCGCTGGGCGCCGGCCCGCATGCAGTGCAGGCCAGCCTGATGGCCTTCTTCATCGCGACCGCCGCAGGCCAGCTGATCGCCGGTCCGCTGTCGGACATCTTTGGCCGCAAGCGGCCGATGTACGTGGGCCTCGCGGTGTTCGTGGCCGCGAGCATCGGATGTGCGCTCGCGCCGAGCATTGGCGTGCTGATCGCCTTTCGCTTCCTGCAGGGGCTCGGCGCCTGCGCCTGCATGGTGACGCCGCGCGCCGTGGTGCGCGACCTGCACACCGGGACCGAAGCGGCGCGGCTCATGTCGCTGCTGATCCTGGTCTACAGCGTGTCGCCGATCCTGGCGCCGTTGGTCGGCAGCTTCGTGGCCGATGCGGCCAACTGGCGTGCGGTGTTCTGGGTGATCGGCGCGCTCGCGCTGCTGGCCATGGCGATGGTGGCGGTCTTCCTGCCCGAGACGCGGCCGCCGGCGGCACGGCAGCAGAGCAGCCTGCGCGGCGCGATGGCCAGCTATGGCGTGCTGCTGCGCGACCGGCATTTCCTGGCCGTGGCCTTCATGGCCTCGCTCACGCTCTCGGGCTTCTTCATCTACGTGGCGAACTCGTCGTTCGTGATGAGCACGCACTTCGGCGTGTCGCCGCGCCTGTATGCCGTGCTGTTCGCGCTCAATGCGGTGTCGATGATCGCGGCGTCGCAGATGAACGGCTGGCTCGCGGCGCGCTTCGGCATCCGGCGCGTGCTGCGCACGGCGGTCATCGCGCACGCCATCACCACGGCGTTGCTGCTGCTCGTGTCGGCGCTCGCGGGCGTCGACCGCCTTGGCGTGTTGGTCGGCTTTCTGGTGGTCGTCTATGGGCTCAACGGCGTGATCGTGCCGTCGGCCTTCGTGGTGGCGATGGAAGGGCATGCGGCGCGTGCGGGCACGGCGTCGGCCCTGCTCGGCACACTGAACTTCGCGGGCGGCGCGGTGATGGTGGCGCTGGTGGCGCCGTTCGCCGACGGCACGCCGCGGCCGATGGTGGCGGGCATTGCGTGCTGTTCGGCCGTCGTGCTGGTGCTGGCCTTGCGCGCGCTGCGGCCCGCGCACGCCACGGCACCGGTCAGCGCCTAGGCAATTTGCCCCATGAGCCGGGTGGCGCCTTGGACCTAGACTTTCCATCCAGGTCCCACCGGATGTCCGATGGGCCGGAAAGGCTCCCATGAAAATTCCCGCCTCGGTGTTGAAGAACATGGATCGCACCATCCAGTCCTACGAAGACTCCGCCCGCGAATACAACGCGGTCGTGGCAGGCCACCGGCCGCCCGAGATCGTGGACGCGCTGCGCCGGATGATGCAGTTCGTGCCCGCCGGCGGCACCGTGCTGGAGATCGGTTCCGGATCGGGGCAGGACGCGGACTTCATCGAGTCGTTGGGCGGCGTCGTCAGGCGCACCGATGCGGCGCAGGCCTTTCTCGACCTGCAGGCCGAGCGCGGCAAGAAGGGCGAGCTGCTCAACGTCGTGACGGATGCATTGGGCGGGCCCTACAGCGCGATCCTCGCGATGGCCGTGCTGATCCACGTCGATCGTGAGCAGGTCGCACCGGTCCTGCGCAAGGTGTTCGACGCGCTCGAGCCCGGCGGGGTCTTCCTGGCGGGTATGCGCATCGGCGAGGGCGAGACGAACGACGACTACCAGACCGTGTACTGGGCGAAGGACCGGTTCGCCGACGAGCTTGCTGCGGCCGGCCTGCGAATGCAATGGGACACGCAGTGGATCGGCCGTGAGGACGTGACGTGGGTCAGCTTCCTCGCGTGCCGTCCACGGGAGTGAACGCGGGCCTGAACCTAGACGCCCAGGTAGCGCGTCCAGAGCGAACGGTCGGCGTCGAGCGCAGCCGAGTCGCCCTGCCACACCACGCGCCCGCGTTCGAGGATCACGTGGCGGTCGGCCAGCGGCAGCAGGCGCTGCACGTACTTGTCGACCACCAGGATCGCTTCGCCTTCGGCCTTGAGCGTGGCGATGCAGTGCCAGATCTCCTCGCGGATCACCGGCGCGAGGCCTTCGGTGGCCTCGTCGAGGATCAGGAGGCGCGGATGCGTCGACAGCGCGCGCGCAATCGCCAGCATCTGCTGCTCGCCGCCCGAGAGCTGGTTGCCCGCGTTGGCCTTGCGTTCCGCGAGGCGCGGGAACAGGCCGTACAGCGCCTCGACGGTCCAGCGCGGCGCGCTGCCCGGGCGCGGCCGTGCGAAGGCGCGCAGGTGCTCCTCGACGCTGAGGTTCGGGAACACGTGCCGCCCCTCGGGCACGATGGCCACGCCGCGCCGGGCGATGGCGTCGGGCCTCATTGCCTTGTGCGGGCCGCCGACGGCATCGCCGCCGAAATGCACGCTGCCGCGCATCGGTGCCAGCGTGCCGGTCAGCACCTTCAAGAGCGTGCTCTTGCCCATGCCGTTGCGGCCCAGCAGCGCGAGCACTTCGCCCGCGCCGATGCGCAGGTCGATGCCGAACAGCACCTGGCTCGCGCCGTAGCCGGCCTCGATGGCCTTCGCTTCGAGCAATGTCGTTGTCATGAGTGGCCTTCCGCTTCGGTGCCGAGATACACCGCCTGCACATCGGGATGCCCGCGCACTTCGTCGGCCGTGCCGCTCATCAGCACGCGCCCCTGCACCAGCACCGTGAGCCGGTCGGCCAGGCGGAACACCGCGTCCATGTCGTGTTCGATCAAGAGGATCGCCATCGATTCGCGCAGCGATTCGATCAGCTCGACCATGCGTGCCGATTCATCGGGCCCCATGCCGGCCATCGGCTCGTCGAGCAGCAACAGCTTGGGTTCGGCCGCGAGCGCCAACGCCACGTCGAGCGCGCGCTGCGCGCCGTGCGGCAAGGTGCCTGCGATGCGCTGGCGTTCCCTGCCGAGGCCCACGCGGTCGGCCAGCGCCACGGCGCGTTCCACCAGGCCGCGTTCCGCCGCGCGCGGCGCCATGAAGCGCAGGCTGCTGCCCGCATGGGCCTGCGCCGCGAGCATGAGGTTGTCGTGCACCGTTTCCTTGGCGAACACGCGCGTCACCTGGAAGCAGCGCGACATGCCGGCCGCCACGCGCCGGTGGTCCTTGAAGCCGGTGATGTCCTTCTCGTCGAGCAGGATGCGCCCGGCATCGGCCTGGAGCAGCCCGGTGATCAGGTTCACGAGCGTGGTCTTGCCCGCGCCGTTCGGCCCGATCAGCGCATGCACTTCGCCGCGCTCCACGCTGAGGTTCACATGGTCGGTTGCGAGCAAGCCACCGAAGCGCTTGACCAATCCTTCGATTCTGAACAGGCTCATGTCTTGCTCCCTCGCCCCTCTGGGGAGAGGGCCGGGGTGAGGGGCAAGCGGCGCTTGTACAAGGCAGCAAGCCCCTTCGGTGCCCACAGCGCGACAGCAATCAACAGCAGCCCGAGCGGCATGTGCCAATGCTCCGTGTGCTGCTTCAGCGCTTCCTCGAGCACCAGCCAGACCACGGCCCCGACAGGCCCGCCCCAACTGCGCCCCAGTCCGCCGATCACCACCATCACCAGCAGCGTGGCCGACTGCGTCCAGTGCATCGTCGCCGGACTCACGAAGCCATTGCCGCCTGCGAGCAGCGCGCCGCTCAGGCCCGCGATGGCACCGGCGATCGCAAACGCCACGAGCTGCAGCTTGAACACCGGATAGCCCAGTGCCCGCATGCGCGTCTCGTTGTCGCGGATGCCCATCAGCGCATGGCCGAAGCGCGATTGCGTTGCGCGGTGCAGCCACCAGAGCGCGAGCGCCACGATGGCCAGCACCACCCAGTAGAAGTTCGATTCGTTGCCCAGGTCGAGCCCCGGCAGCAAA
>Ga0307514_10001975_pt1 | contig 22308 bp, 18 predicted proteins | sample 16_EM_MG_FD_203088 | JGI IMG/M metagenome (GOLD analysis project Ga0307514, IMG submission 203088) | Populus trichocarpa ectomycorrhiza microbial communities from riparian zone in the Pacific Northwest, United States - 16_EM | ecosystem: Host-associated > Plants > Roots > Unclassified | place...
CAAGGGTGGGTGGGTGTGGCAGAAGGCGTTTGTGGAGTTTTGGATGCCGAGGCGGGAGTGGGAGGGGTTGAGGAAATGCTTGGAGGGGGAGGGTGCGGGGGAGGTTAGTTGGTATATGGGGGATTGTAATGTATGCTTACCCATCCTATGTCTGCCTCCCACCCCCGCGGCTCCTGGGGTTGGGAGCTATTCACCCTGACTGCTGCAAGTGGGGATATTAGCGTTGACGAAGAAACTAACGGCATAACCTCCTGGCACAGGATACTGTCATCAGCAACCACCCCGAAACCGCAGTCAACGCTGTAACCTGGGGATGCTTCCCTGGGAAAGAAATTCTCACCCCCACTATAATCGAGCACGCCTCATTCCGCGCATGGCTCGGCGAAGCGTTTGCCCTCTGGGACCAATGGGCAGGCCTATACCCGCGGAAGTCTGCCACGGGGAAGTTTCTTCGGAGATTAGCTAGGGGGGGTGGAGATGGAGAACCATGTGAGGAAGGGGAAGGGGGGTATGTGCTTGTGAATGTGATTCATCATGGGTATACAGATGAGGAGGGGCTGTGGAGGTGTTTGGGACTGGTGGGGAGGGAGAAATAAGGTAGGGCGAGGGACGGATTGTACAATTTTTTTTCTTTTCTTGTTGCTGGCTGGACACCCCTGATAATCATCATATATTCTATTCCACCGGGGAGAAAGGGGAATGAGCACCATCCATGGATACGGAGTAATAATTACCAGCTTAGCTAGTTATCATGTCATGATTTTGCATGTATGCGTTTTTTTTACTTCTTTTTTACCTCCTTCTTTTTTTTCCTTTCTCGCTCTTTGCTGAGAACGTTAATTCAACAGGTACATCATGGCGAGGGAACTGCGAAGGGGGACCGCATTAGATGTGTAGGGGGATAATACATTATTGAAGTCTTGCTTTGGTCTATTAAAAAATAAACACGAACCCAAATAACGCCCAAACCTTATTCCCATGAAAACAAAATGCAACCCTTTAGATATCTTGCCATCCCTTGTCTTCCCATACACACACTGGCATCCCTCTTCCCTCACTCCTCACCCAAGTCCACTCCACATCCTACTGTAATGCCAAACCCTCCTGCCTCTTCTTCTCCTCCTCCCTCTTCAAATTGCTAAAAAAAAAACGCACTAGGCTCTTCTGCCCCACCGCCTTCAACTCCTTATTCCTACTCCTATATGCTAGGCCTGGGCAAGGAAGGCTTGGCGTTTAGATGATAGTACAGAGGTGAGGGAGTAGAAGAATGCATTAAATCCCTCGCCGTTTTGGTCTTTAGCACGGGGGATGCGTCCTAGACTCTGGGCTTCTGACAACGCTGGGAACCATAGTGCGACGAGATTTGGATGAGGCCGGGCGAGGTAGTAGCCCTAATTCCCGCTACCGAGCCCAAGTCTCCAATTCTTCCTCTTCACCTCCTCCCGTATCGTTCCTTAACGACAGCAGTGATGCAATCCTAGCCCCTCATTTCCTCCATTCTCCCCACTCGCCCCACTCTTCCTCCCCTGTAATGCTGGAGCGACGAAGGGCAGTGTACACGATCCAACAATGTAACTGTATAGCATGATCGCTCGTGGGGACACGGTAGAAGGCCCCGAAGGAGGAGAGGAGGAATTTGACCAGGGAGTGGATGTGCTAAATGTGCTCCGACTGCGCAGGTTTGCAGTTCTGCGGAGGGAAGACCGGAGGGGTGAGAGGATGTGCATTGTCGTAGTCATTTTGTGATTTTTGGATAATGTATTCGATGCACCGAGGTTTCTGAAGAATCTTGAGTTGCCTTCGTGCTCTGATATAAAGTTGTCTCGAGAACCCAATTCTTCTCGTTGTGATTGGTCCGAAATTAAAAGATTAAAAACTCCTGCACGAACTTAAGTTTTCGTTCCGCCCGAGCCGATGAATGAGCCGACAGGTTATATACATACCTTTGGATGTAATATCCCCCAGATCAGATGATGGCAGGTGTATGTACACAACACGTGAGAATCACCCTATTTGATTCAGGCTCCAAAGTGTCCAAGCGCAAAGTCGTATAAGGTGAGGAGCTGGTAATTATAAGTGAATGGCCCTGACGAAATTGTACTGTGTTGAATGCGGAACGAGTGCAAAGATATGAAACAGATCTGTCAAGGTCTCTAGACACTCGCAATGAGTCTGACCCTAGAGAAATGTGCCAGTAAGTATTGCGTATTGCGTGGCCTTGAAGATGTATGCAAGAGCTGAACTACCTAGATAGGTAAGCGTATCCCTGCGTTTGACAGCCGATTGATGAAGAGAGGAAAATGGGGGAAATGAGCTGAGAAATGAGTAAAGATCTTCTAGGGACCTGGGTAGCTGCCCAGCTCGACAAGTAGGGTTGAAGATGAGCTGAAAATCGGTTGAAGCTGAGGTCAGGTAGAGAGGTTAAGTACTGAACATATGGTGGTGGACTACAAGTATATATCGGAAGGCTCTATCTACTGTTTTGCTCATTGGTTTTGTTTCCTTCGTTAGGCAGAAGCCGGATCGGAACCGGTGCCTCTGATCTCTGAAGTGACTTTTGCTGCACACGACACAAATTGTAGTATGATCTTTTGGTTCAGGTTGAATTCCAGAACAATGTGGCATGACCCCTTGAGCATGCGCGTCAGATGCATGTGTATGGTACTGTGCTGTCTGTACTCCGTACTGTACAGGTAAATAAACCGGGATTTCCCGCAGTGAGTTGCGTATCTACTAGGTAAGTACCCAATATCTTTGGTGGTTTCGATAGAGGAGTACCTATCCCGGGTGCAATCTAATTTTGTGTCATCATGATGCTAAGTAGTCAGAAGAGAGTGCTTTCCATATGATATAGAGCCTGCAGCTACATATATTGATATGCAGCCACTAGCTCCTCGGTACCTCTCGTTCCACAACAATGGCCGCCGAATCAGAAGCTTCAGGATTCTGCTTACTTTGCCTGAATAAATTAAGTGATGCCACTGATTTATCCCTGACGCTCCCTTCGGGGGAAAGGCGTATAGACTCAAAAAAAAAAAAAAAAAACCCTGACCCTCTACCGCGGAAAGGGAATAGCTATCGGGGTCCACTGACGGTGGCCTTCGAGTGGGCATATTTTATGAGGCGCTCCCATAAACAGCACCTCCCCTTGCTCGATTCGGTAGTGCGAATACAGGTTCCTAGAAGGGCCTAGCGAGCGCTGGGTGCACATTCGATGCAGGGCCCATGGCCATGGTACCAGTTACCCCAGAGTGCGAGCGGGCAGTCAGTACTTTACATGTCAGGATGGTTGCATTGAGGGGATTTAGTCCAGTTGAGGGAATTGTGGGATCATCAGATGCAGCTAGATTGCAAACACTAATGCCGCCCAAAATTTACCCCAAATCAGCTGATGTTAGGGCTAGGGTGGGGACTTGAGCAGGGGAAGAGATCTGGCAGTTTGATCCGAACATGGTTGGACAAATGGAAAGAAAAGAAAAGGAAGTAGCATTTTTAAATAAAAATGGAGGAAAAAAATGGAAAGGGATAGCTTCGTAGGAAGGGAATACAGTCTAGATACTGGTAAGGGCTATGGATCAACACTGTCATGTTGAATTTTCCAGGTTGCAAACTGCCAGTAAACGGTGCCAGGTTTATATATTCGGAATTTGGAAAATCAACGGAGCGCAATTAGACTAGGAATGTTAATTATCAGAATCGCATACCTCTGGTTTTGGCATTCGACCCCTTATCTCATCAATACTTTTGATACTTGAGAAATTGCGTTGGTCACTGGCAGTGAAATGCTCCGCTCAGGGTAACTATCCGAACTGTGAATCCCCCCAAAAACCAAAAACTATCATTTCAGGAACTACAATATAGAAATTACATTCTGCCTAGGAGCAGTCATTTTGTGGAAAAAAACGGAAACTGCAGTTATGGGAATTGTGATTTCACAGGGGGCTACATACTAGAAACTGTCATTCCAACGGGGGTTGTCGATACCTATTGATGGACGCTGTAGCTGGGAAACTTACTGGAGCTTGACTACCAGTGTTTCTACTGACTAGTGTTTCTATTGCAGGCTTATCCGTGGTCTATTTGAGGTCCACACAGCCATCGTCTGGACTAGTCTGGTTGGCACAACACCCTACGAAGGTCCGTAATAAAACAGACTTGGGTAAGCGTCTCACCTTGGATACTTGAGTATATCTAAACATTCTATTAACAGCACTAGGTCCCATTTCACCAAAGGGCCACCAAATTGTCAAACGATACATTACAATCTGACATCCCGTAGGTGCCTAGGAGAGCCAACCAGACTGTGAAGGCTCTGGAGGTGGTAGCTGTTACTACTTATACTAATCATGGAGGATATCTCAGAGGTAAAGGGGCCATGGTACTACCACACGTACTAGACTAGTACTTGGCAGGTAGTAAGATAAAGGAAACGGTTGCAATTGAGGAAATACAAATATGACACTCTGAGTCGTACAACCAAATGAATGTTACGATAACAGCTAGGTAATGAAGCATGCAAGATGACTATCTCAAAAAGAAACAGCAAACCCAAAGTCACTTAATGTAAATCAGAACTCCAGAACCATTGCCACCGCGCACCACCATAAAATAGTATTTTTTGTATGCTTTTTACCCAGGAACCAGAAAGTCAATCCACTCCTAAAGTTAAAACCTCAAACCAAATCAGTGAACATAGTTCATGCATTGCCCTACTTACTCCAAAACCAACCCCATTTATGCCCGCTTTTGCCTTCGGCTGGTGAATCATTCGACTGTGCCGCTGGCTCATTCGAGGGGGCACAATTTTCATCCTTCTGAGAACGCTTTGCTTTGTTCATAGATTTGTAGAGCGACTGACTCGGAAATGTAAAATTCGCGGCATCATCTTTATCAGAATGCCCTGCTCGCCTCGCCTCCCCAAAGAAAGGTGCCCTCATGAGATAATCAGACACTGTACGCTCGAACTCGTGTCGCTCCTTCCCCTGGCTCCCATTGCCTCTCATGCCACGACCTGATGGTAATTCAAAGACAGAGCCCTCCTCAGAATCTCTACTATCTTCCTCGGCACCAACCACACCCTCCTGGTTACCCTGGATTGCACGAACCACATTTCCTCTCCTTGGAGGGGTTCTGTGCTCATCTTCTACCCTCTCTTCAGTCCCATCATTATATCGGGTGATTTTGACAGATTTAGTGAATGTGGATCCATCGGGGAAGGTCCGAGACTCTGTTGAGGTGGAGGTGCTCGTAATACCGCGAGCAGTTGAGTTCCAGTCAGTGAGTTGTTTGTCACTCGATGAGGTGAGGTTAAGGTCATCATAAAGATCATACAGATCCAACTCAGTTTGCGGCTCAGGATTGGTGGCCTCTTGTTGGGGTGGGGCTGGCAATGAAAGGTGTTGCGTTTCGTCCTTTGGTATGGCGTTCTCCACCCCACTACTTGCCTTGGCTTCAGCACTGCTCGGGTTGCTATGTTCATTGCTGTGATGGCCAAACACCTTCCTTTGCCATCTCAGTTCCTCATTTCGCATCCTTTGCCATTGATCAAACTCGTCTAGCCCTTCCTCTATTAGATCACGGTGTCTGTGATAGTAATGCTGTGATAGCCCAGGTAATGGAGAAAACAGAAACGGGTGCAAAAGTCCAAAGAGTGGCGGGAAAGGGCTGAATGGAAACAGTTCATCCCTGTGAAATGAGCGTAACATTTGGCCATTCAGTCTCTCTATTTGGCGTTGGGCATCTGGGGAGTAGTAATCAGAATAGCCGTCACTGGAGGGCGATGATGGGAAGCGAAATACATATATGGCCCTGCCGCTCCCTGGAGCCGGAGTGGAGGATGTCGATGAATTACCGGACTCGGTCTTGGCTTTATCCCCCTCAACGGCCTCGGTCCTTCCTACACTGCCATCACGCTCGGCAATCCAGGTTGCCTTCATTTTCTGAATTTCCCCCATGGTTTTGCCTTCCAGTCTTGCATCGCCATCACTATAGGTCCGTTCCTTCTTTGGTCTGAGTTCTTCATCGACGATGACCCAGGTTTCTCCTGCAGGAGGCGTAACCATTGATGGCAGTCCGATGAGGGAATGCAACATGGAGCTGATGTGATGGTCTGTGAAGCGGCGGACATTTTCGTAAAAATGACCAAAAAAGTCACCTTCTCCCTTGTTATTGTTGGACATGTTTAAAAGTGGTTACTGAAATGATCCTGCTGTTGAAGCTTTCTAGCTCTTGATGTGAATAGGTGATTATCTATAGTATATTGTGTCTCATAAATATTGGAGAGGACGCAGTCTTCGTGAGAGGTTTAATGAGAGGCGAAGAAACAGACCGTTGAGTTTCGAAACTGTTGGGGTTACTTAAAACGTTCCAAGACATTCTGCTTGCGCCGCTTTAGTATATGTAGTCTGGCCACTAACGTTTGTTCAGAAGCCGCCCAGTGAGGATCTACCGGTAGTCTGGTATCATGTCATGATGAGGCACAAGACTATGTCCAACATTTTTCTATCTCCAAAAACATAATCTCAATTTCCTAACTAAATGTAAAGTCACAAAGTAAACATTATGGGTCGTGTTGAAAGCTCTGTAGCACAATACACTCTACCCAGTGCTCGAGCCCCAAATATCTTGGCGCTCGCCCACCACGTCGGATTCCAGTTTCATCAGGCATAACAAGCAAATAGGCTTTTCGATGTCTTCACCACCAGCCGGCTCCCCTCCGCCGCCTTCATCCTCATCCAGCAACAAACGCCGCATATCGCTACCTAACGGTAGCCCAGCAGCTAAGAAGCACAAGCCCCATAGGAAGGCCTCGATCGTTGGCAGCCATCCCCTCCGTCAGACTTCATTCCCGCCAGAGGAAGATCCAAACCGAGGAGAACGGAGTCCGAGTGTTGATTCTCTTGTTGGTGATGAAATAGCTGGGAGGCGTAGACCAGTTGGCGGAGCTGCAGAGGCCGCAGAGGGTCCAGTAAATAATGAGGAAGAGGACGAAGAGGATAGGGGAGATGATTACGGCACTACAAGTTTGTTGGCAGATGGTATGCTGGGTGGGTTTGGGGAGGATGACGAGAGGAAGCAGAGGTTGGCGTTGCTCGTAGAGCATTTTGACGACGATCAACTGAGCCGATATGAGGCATATCGACGTTCCAATCTGAACAAAGGTGCCGTCAAGAAGGTAGAGATATATGCCCACTTACCCTATTCCCTCTCCAATAGCTCACGAATTACACAGATTACAAACCAAACCCTCTCCCAATCTGTCACGGCAAATGTCGGCACCGTGATTGGTGGTTTCGCAAAAGTCTATGTCTGTGATATTGTCCAGAGTGCATTAGAAATTCAGAAAGAATGGGGTGACAAAGGCCCACTGCTACCAGATCATTTGAGGGAGGCAGCCAGGCGATATCGTATGGAGAAGCAGGGTGCAGTGGGCAATCGATTCATGGGCGGAATGCACAATGGTTCTGGCCCAGGCCTTGGGGCGGATACGTTTGGTGGAGGTGTAACAAGGCTGTTCCGCTAAATTGATGCGGTCGCCATGGCCACACCTAGTTGCTGGTGGAGAACTCATGGGATATCTTCTCTTGCTGGAATCTCGGTCAGTATTTGGAGTTTTCTATTTTACTCTTCTTCAAAATACATTACGATGACTAATGCTCTACTGCCAGTGACATTGTTTTATGTGTGCCTCCGGCATTAACTCAAATTGTCCCTTGTATGGGCCTAGAGCTTCGACCAGCAATGGAGATCTAGGGCCGGTACCTGGCCAAAAGTTCCGGAATCCTACTTCAAATTCCTCTTGTTGCTCAAATTTTGTGTAACTTGGCCATTCTGAGATTATGTCAACTTCTATAATATACTGAAGCTACTGAATAATCGTACAATGTATGGGACAAAAGCTACAAGGTCGTACGTACACCCCGTGCGAAACCATACAAAAGTAAGCAATGAACCTGTCGCTTCAGCTAGTGTGGTGTCAGGTCTGACTCAGCTTCGGACTAGTGCCAATCTCAGGTAAGCAAATAAGTTGGTTTCAAGCTCACCTTCCGACTGATTCCTCCACTTGACGCCACAAAACCCTGATTTGCTCAGGCCTAATTGAGCAGCCAAATGATTTTACTGAGGGTACCTGATGTGGCGCTAGTGTTCGAGATTTGAACCGATACCTAATTGACTGTTACAGGTATTAAGTTGATCCTCATCACAAGATGTCATTCATGTCTACAAGCGATCATTTGGATGGGGGCCCTTTTACACACAGAGCTAAGGAGGGATGGATATAAGTTAAGCATTTATGCTCGGTTTTGTTTCTCAAGTTCCATAAGAATACCCGTTTTCTTACTCGAGGCCACTCTCTTTACTGTTTCCCAACTTCAGGAGCTCGCTGCGCGACCCTGACAGACATTCACTCAGTTGATATATACGACTTAAATATATAGCCATTCCTTACACCAAAATCAATAATTCACGATACAAATATACGCTCATTTACACCCCGTATAATCGATAATATGCAGTTCCATTCTCTCTTCACTACTGTCTTTTGCGCCCTATTGACGATTTCTCCCTCATTGGTGATAGCCAATACACCTCTCGACGATGCCTTTGTTCAAAAAGATCTTACTACTAATTTTGGTGCAGAAATAGCCTGGGCCAGTCGTCCGTATGAAAAGCCCTTCTATCTTTTTTACAAGAGGCTGAAAACTGATAATATTCTGGCAGTCTATGGCATTTTGGGATGTCCCGTGGCAACAAACCCTGCTATCCCTCACCCGCCCTCGACCAGAACGGGCAACCTCATGGAGTAGATCCCACGGAGTGGCCCAATGCCTCGGAAGGATGCCCAGACCCTGGTAATTTCAAGAGTGGAAGCAACCCATTCCCAACTTATTTCACGGTGACGAGCTGTAACCCAGATGAGCTGAGGGTGGCATATCATTTGTATTTCAAGAAAGATGGGTTTAGTAATGTATTTTTGGCAAAGGGGCATAAGCATGATTGGGAGAGGGTAGGATTGACTTTAGAGAAAACTTTTAAGGGATTTTGGCTTAATTATGGGCATAGATTATCGTCATCTGGCGCCGCAACCCTAGCACCAAAACCTGGGCCCGTTTCCACCTTCTCAAGTCGTACCACACTGGGTATATGGACGACGCCTGGGACCAGGTCCAAAACACCTTTGACGAAGGCCATGCAGATGAGCAAGACGGGCGGGATAAGAACCACCCAAAAATCTACGTGGGCTGGGCGAAGCATGCAATGTTCTCTCAAAGGAATACAGGCTTCAATGATCGCCTTTCTCAAGGGTGTGGGAGAGAGTACAGGAGTGATGATTGGTATTATATGCCGCAAAAGGAGACTTTGATCCCAGGCGGGAATGGTACGCCCGAGGGGGAGAAAATGAAAGCGGTAGATTGGGGGAATGCCAATTCGGGGCCATGGGCAGTAGAAGGCAGGATGTGTGAAGCCCAAAAGGGAGGTTATACTGCTTGCTAGATTTTGCGGGGGTTGGAGCAAGCCTGGTTTCGGAACAAAATACCCCCCTTCATAACATAATTAATCTAATTCTAATTTATCGACATCCATCACTTAAAAGTGCCTAAATACAAGTGCTGAAAGTCCACAGGAGGGGTCGCGCAACCAGAACTAAGCTGGAGGGGACCTCAGGGTAATTCACGGGCAGTACAGGATTCACAAAACTCTCTAAGTGCGCAGCTACATACGTATTGAAGCACCTCAGTGAGCAGTGACCTTCATATAAACTATTCAGCTGCCCCTGATACTGGAGGCAGACCATGCCCTCCTTGTATCATTAAACTGTTTGTGGCAAATCTCACGTGATCTGTATCCTCGCTTAGCAGCCCAAAACTTAGTGCAATTTACCCCCGCGCACATGTTTATAAGATAACCATTCTGTATTTCTCGATCTTAACTCCCAATGACAATGGGCGGCGAGCCTCTTCACATCACCATCGGTGTTCTCGGTAAGTTCACCCCTAGAATTCAAGTATTTGCATCAGAGATATTAAGACCTGTTGTTCTAACCGCATTGCAGCACTACAGGGTGCTTTTTCCGAGCACCTCCAACTTCTTCGCAAAGCAGCAACAACCCCTCCTGTGCCTTTCCCTAAAAATACAACATTCAATTTCATTCCCGTACGCACCCCCGAGCAGCTTGCATTATGTGACGCCCTCATTATCCCTGGGGGAGAATCAACCACCATCTCCCTCATCGCCGAGCGCTCTAACCTCCTGAAACCTCTCCGTCAATTCGTCAAGCTACATGCTAAACCAGTATGGGGTACATGTGCAGGAATGATCCTGCTGTCTGAGAGAGCTAATCGGACAAAAAGAGGTGGGCAACAATTGATCGGTGGGCTGGATGTTGTAATAAACAGGAATCACTTTGGGAGACAGGTGGAGAGTTTTGAATGTGTTCTCGACATGCCGTTCTTGGATCAAGGTGAGGAGGGCTTCAGGGGTGTGTTTATCAGGGCCCCAGTTGTGGAGGGCCTACTGGATACAGCTGAGGCTGCTTCTATGCGGGGCTTGGATCCCGGAGAAGAGGATACGGAGGTCTGCGCTCCTGTAGTTGAGGGATGGAAGAGGGGTGAGAACGAGAAGGTCGAGATCCTCGCTGCTCTCCCTGCAACTCTCGCGCCAGAAGAAACAAAACCAGCGAATAAACTTACTTCGAATCCATCACGTGCTCTGGGATTAGATAAATATGACCGACCCCTAACCCCTGGGATATTTGGGGATGGATTCGGGAAGGATATGACTGGAGACATTCATAGAGCTGGTGAAGCTGTGGTTGATCAAGGGCATAAAGCACTTGGGAAGGGAGGGGTCAAAGAGATGGAGAAACCAGTCCCAAGAGGGAATATAGTGGCTGTTAGGCAGGGCAATGTGGTGGGGACGAGCTTTCACCCGGAACTGACAGGTGATATAAGGATGCATAAATGGTGGTTAGGAGAGGTAGTGATCGCTGTGCAGAGGCAATGGAAGCAAAGAAAGGTGGTAGTATAGTAAATGATACCTTGCGTATATCTTGTTAACTGTTTTGAGTTAGAATGAATGTATATTTGGGTGGGTATATAAAATTATAATAAATATACTTTTAAAATAAATTCTACCATAAGATATTAAATTTAAATATTTAATAATGACCAATCCTGAGTACTCTTATCGAATTCACCACCTCCTCTTCAACCCCCCCTTCCTCTGTAGTATCTTTAAGCACTAGAGAAAGATGACCACCCCCTGATACCCCCCCCCCCCCCTTTGGGTTTGTGTGGTCGTTTTGGGCGAGGGGGGATGTGTTGAGAGGTGTTGACAACACCCACGTGCTCAGCCCAACCCTGCTTGCCATATTCAGCTAATGCAGGTTAGTAATCCGATGCAGATGGATGGAACGTAGTAGAATTGTTACCTCAAGTCTAGGGCTCATGATGAGTGGGGTAATCATATTGCGGATACAAGATACAGATCAAATTGACAATGTTGGTATTATAATCTCCGACCCTAAAAGGAGTCCAATAAGGATATATGTGGAAGGAAACCGACTCTCTCGTATCCATACTACATACATACCTATTTGTCCTCGAAAATGTATGGTGTAACGTTGCACGTGCTTGCACGAGTGCATGCATGAGTGTAACTGTGGCTAGGTACTCCAGTTTTTACCCCACAAAAAGTTTGAGAGTGGCAAGGGTCCTTTGGCGGAGGCGCGGCATTGCGTCATGGGTGCTGCTGTAACAACGTTAGAACACAGACAACTAGTCTGCCTTGAACCTGATGTGGGCAGACACGGGCTGCGGAATTGCCCTGCCGGCGAATCACGTCGCCCGCCAGAGATTACACAAGCTTTACTACCTAAGGAAGTAAGGATGGATGGGGCCTACTTACTTATATCCCCATATCCCCCATGAGCGTAATAACTAGAGCATCAAGAAATATACGAATCCGCAGTTTCACAATGGCCCCAATGAAGCACCGCACCGAGATCTACAAGGTCACTGGCCCTGCCGAGTTTTCGGCCCCAGGCTGCCCAGGGGTGATGAATTTCCCGCAGTGGTCTGGCAATGCTACACAGACGTTGGCAGAGGCAATTCAAGATAATCACAAAAAAGTGGGTTGCTTCTGATGCCAAGTTACCCTCAATCTAGCAGCTCACATTCGGCTGACTTGGAATTACCAGCATCATATTTTCTTTGATGAGCGTAAACGCCATGTATGTATCCATTGGCTTGCTGATTGGCATAAAGGATTCATTCTCAGAGCTACAGAACCACATCGTGCATTATCTCCTTGCACTCTATGATTTTGGCGCCAGCTCCTCCAGGCTGAAAGCAACCTACGAGCATGAACATTACTATCAGCGCCCACCGCCGGAGCTACACGAAGAGGTTCTACAGGACCTAAACGATGAGAGTAAATGGAGCGAATACATCGGCCAGGCTAAGCACTACAGTGACTTTCTTGCTTTCTTCACCAAAGAGATCCAGGAGCTCGGGTGGCAAGAGGCAGTGAAAAAGTGGCTGTTACGTGGAACGCCCGTTACTGAGCGGCTTTTTGCCAATTTCCATAGTAGTTAGTAATACCCCAGTGGTACTATACAATCCGCAATGCTGATGTGACACCTTAGATATTTACCATCCATTGATCCATTTGGGTTATGGGATTGAGTTCCAGATCCCCTCAGTGATTGCGGAAGGCCTCGCTCAGCTCGCAACTACCGACCCCGATATCGGCGATGTTTTGCTTGGAATAGAAAATTTAGCAAAGGAACTCGGTCCTGAGCGTGTATATTTCCCCCGTGATGTATTCTGTATTTATGACTTCCAGCTGACCCAGCTCCGGCTGGTACAGAAAAGTAGCAAAACCCTTGTTGAATTGGCAAACGAGATACATAACAATCCAGCCATATCGGGAGCGGCAAAATGGGAAGATGAGAGTAAATTCAAGGCAGTCACTGACCGTGTCGGGAAAGAATTCGCAGCTGTTGCATCACAATGGAGGTGCAACCCAGAGGATTTGGATGAGAAAGCGGCCGAGGCTAGCAATGGCGGGGCCTTATTATGTGTCGCTGCAACACGCCCCGATAAGGCTACCTATTACGACTTCTTCCTCATGCACTGCTTGACGTCCACCATATTCCCCCATGTGCTAATTGCTCAAGATTGGATCCCCACAGAAGCAAAATGCAGGATGTTAGATTGGAAGGTGTGGACCGACTTACTGACTTATGCATCGACGGGTGCGCCAAAGCTGTATACCAACGAGGTGCAAAATTATGTCCCTAAAGTTACCCCCAATGGAAATCCTTGGTTGGGCATCATTGACCGCGTTTTGGTGTATGAGGATAAGACACTGTAAGCGCAGGCTTTGTCTATTTCCCCCCGCTAGCAGGGACTGACTTTGGGTGCAGTGGACACGCAGTTAAGGTTGTTCGCGCCCTGGCCCATGGTGAGCGGGTCTGTACGCCTTATGTTGGAAAACCAGGGTTCGTAATGGAGGGAGATATGTGGTGGAAGGCTGCTGCAATATGTAAGTATTCTTTCAAGTAACGTAGGAGATTAATACTGATAGCAAAACCGTACAGTGATGGATTATCTTGAAGAGGGCGGAAAGGAGTATGTATTCTCTACGGGATTTGAAGAAGTGTGGGTGGGCATTGGGCCCAAAAAAAGGTATGGAAAGACACCCAAATTGTAAGGAAATTGGAAATCCTTTTCTCACAAATCGGTGATGTTAAATAAATCAAATGATGGCGATTTATGTTTCGAAATTGAGTTTGCATTACATACAAATGTAACCGCAACCAAAATTCCACCGCCACCCATGTCTGGGAATGCTGCCACTGGTACATCGTCTGCAATTGGATTCTTTCACGGCTGGTCCTCTTATTTGCTGTCCCTGTCTCCATCACCCTCCGATCCTTGCTCTTGGTCCTAATCCTCTTTTACAACCTCCCCCCCATCGTTATCCTCATGTTCCATTTGCTCATCGACCCAACCGCTTACCCCCTCCGCCGCCTTGCTGTTTTTCGATTGTCGGTAGTCTTTTTGACTGCTCTTGTTTTGTAGGTAGCCTTTTTGACTGCTCTCGTTTTGCTGGTAGTCTTTTTGACTGCTCTCGGTTTGTTAGTCTTTTTGACTGTTCTTGTTTTGTTCGTAGTCTCTTTGACTACTCTTGTTTTCCTCTCTTTCTTTTCCGGTACTTTCACCCTTAGTCTATAGGTTAATGGTTTCACGATATCGATCCACTGGGTTGATTTCCCACAACTGGGGCATCTCCCTTCCACGGGGAGGACCTGTGTTGATATGGGTACCAAACACTCTTGACTTTTACCACCTGCACTTCTAGTTTTGGAAGCCTCTTGCCGCAGAAACTCAATCGAGAGACAAGTGATATGTGATGTCTGCTCACAAGATTCATGTGGACAGACAACAGTGGCTTCATGTGGGTGATGTAGCGTCAAGCCACAAATCGTGCACCTCAATGGATAACTCTTGTCTCGTTCTTGTCCGGAGAGTAGATCATTGGTCTTTTGGAGACACGGCTGAATACTATCTGTGACAAAAGTTAACGTGAAATCCTGGGCCTTTATGGTAATTGATAGAAATACCGTAGGTGATATCCAAACCCTGAACCCCCCCAACACCGTTCTGTTCGTATAGTTTCAGTTTTCGTTTCACCCTCTCTTCTTGAAGCCTCAAGTCTAAAATAAAGGCGGTGCTGCTTCGGTGTCCGTATGTTACTAGGGCATGCATTTCCCTTTCCCACTGGCGCCACACATCCCGTGCGAAGAAGCGAACAGCCAGCGGCCACCGCAAAAACGAGTTTACACGAAGAATAATATTAAGCTGATGAAGCCTATCTGAGAGCCTTGACCACTTGCGACTCTTAATTTTGACCCTCCTACCAAATCTTGAAACTTTTGTTCGTGCCGGGCGATCTTTATGGGGGATTTTCGTCGTGAGTGAAGGATGTGCCCATGCCCACCTGAATGAAATTGTTAGTACAACTTGATTTCAGGGTTTGGTGCTCCCTGGGTAAGTAGGTATCCAGCTCACACAGATATGACAAGGGGCTGGTTGGCATCGCATCATTTCCCCGTTTTGCATAAACCATTCATGACTTTGCGGGGTTGGACTATGTTTTGAGGAAGCCAAAGGAGGTGTATATGTGGAATTCTCACATACTCAAATTGTAGGGCAGCAAGTTGTGAAGGGAACCCTGTAACAGCACATACCATCTCCCAAGGCCTCAAACCAGATCTTTTTGTCTTAGATGCACCACCCTTAGTATTACCATTGTGCTGTGCCAGACGTCTCCTTGGGTCAAGTGTTGAGCCAATATAAGTTGATGAACTCCTGGAAAGGGAGCGAAGGAGATACACACAAAAGAATGCACGTATAGGAGGAACTTCAATCATATTTGTGGAATGTAGTCATTAGTTGGAGATCGGTTTTCTGGCTGCAAGCTGGGTGCCAAGGCGCTAGGTACATCTGGCTCCACAGATGAATCAGCTTACATAATGCTGCTTGCGGCTACCTGCTACCTAGTTATATTAGTGTGTATATGTGGCTTGGGAAACCTAACCGTAGATAGTTAGATTATAGATGCTCCCAGTCTACTTAGGGTTGCTGTTTGTCTCTCCCTTCCCCAACCATACTACTTTCTTCCATTGTCTGACGTCTTTGGTAGTCTGGTTGGCTTCGAGCCCCAGGCCAGCCGCAGGCACGAGGTAGGAAAGTCCTTGTACTCGCACTCCGTATGCAGCCCAAAAATGGCTATCTAGCCGATAAACAATCATTTTGCATGTATAGCCGATGCTGTTTCTGCTGGCAAGGGGATTGGGACGAAATTGCGGACGTTTAACGTTGAGTAGGTTACTACCTATAGTTGTACTAAGCTAGTTTTATAGCACACATCCTGGCCCTCTCATTATTTGTGGTTGTCAGATCACAATGATCATCAGATCGAAGACTAGGACATCAGCCGTCTTGGATCATTTTTTGTGGCACTCCTGAGTTCGTTTTCTCAATGCTTGAATAGCAATTAGAGTAAGTATTCCCTGACCCCAGACGCCCCGCAATCAGCCGACGTATTCGACCGAATTCAAACCCAATACTGACTGGTACCTATCCTATAGCTGCAGACGTACAAATACACCGCACAGGTCCTGGGCCTGAGCTGTAAGACGATCCCCACATCGTGACTCTCTGCGATGTAAATCAGTGTCATGACGTTGCAGTTTGAGAAAGAAATTCAATATTTACAATGTGGTTAATATTAGCCTCTGGGCTTTTGTCGTATGTGGTTAAGTTGTTCGTTAGGGGAGATCACCTAAAGTAGCCACAGTACTTTAGCATACGCCAACACAACAGTTTGTCTGGTTAGTACTTTAGCAGACACCCCTCTCTATCGTGAGACTGGAAAGAAACTTGTAGTTGTGGGTCAGGGCCTCTCACGCACTCGTACATCGTACACCGAGGCCAGGCTGCAACGTGAGGTGCATAGCAGTACTAATTACGGCAGAATTGAACTACAAATGCAAGTATGTTCAATGGGAAAGTCCTAGGAAAAAGTCAGTCTATGCACCACAGAACATTCGGAGATATTACCACGCAGATATATGTACTTCAGTATATAGCACTCCTGTTCTTTGGTACAGAGGATGTATTACCTTCTATAGGTCCTTCTTATCCCTACATCCCTCAGCAGTAGAGTCTACACCAGAGCTGGTGGGTTTTGGCTTTTGCGTGCTAAGCATAAGTATTATTTAAGTATATATGTATATGTAAGTACTTGGGTAGCCCGTACTCTCCATATCTCTCAGTCGTTTTTCCCTCCCTTTCTCCCCATCGCAAATCTCACAAGTAAGTAGTTGCCACCCTCGTCTGGATTTTATGTGTTCAGTCACCCCCCCCCCACACCCGCCATATAGAGCACCTTTTGTGCCAACTATACTCAGCAGTGCAGCACTAATTATATGTTTTTTTCGTTACGCGGGACAGACAAGACTACGGTGGTTGTTGGTGTGGTATGCGTCTTGGGCCCCCTACCCATCCCTCCCATCCTCACGGCACTGTTCACATTCCCTACAGAATCCAATATATCTCTCTTCCCTTCTTCCTCCATTCTACTACACCAACCACCACCACGGCAAACACCAACCACGCACCATCTTGCACTGGCCATTTGCTTTCAAGCTGTCTTAACCACCCATGAATTGCCCTTCACTCAGTTTAGAGCAATATATTTCGCAGTAGCATCTTCTCGGAATCATATTACACACCCCTCCATCCTCCCCAGCAGACTTCTGGTTGCAAAGGCTCCGTTGCACTCGTGCGGTGCCTTTATACCAACCATTCAGTTCAGCTGGGGCTCTTGAGCAAAATATCGACTCCATTATCGGAATCCCAAACACAATCCTCATCCACAGCTTTAGTCATTCGCGATGCCTGGGACCGCCGCTGTCTCAACCGGCTCCTCGGCGGCGGGATCAAGCTCGAGCGTCCCTTCTCCGAGAACTACGAATGGTCCCTCGACAAGAATGAAGGCAGGTGGAAGTAGCAGTAGCGGAGGAAATACAATAGGCACGACAAGTGGAAGCACGAGTGGAATGCACCTCCAGGGTTCATACCAAACTGCACCGTTGAGCTCGAGGCGGGCACAGCCATTGGACTTGAATACGGTGGAGAGACGCGGAACAGCGACAGCTGTGAAAGAATCACCAAAACTAATCCGACCACACGGCTTACAAGAGGCACCTACATATCGACCAACGATGGAAGAGTGGAAGGAACCTTTAGATTATATCCAAAAAATTGCAGAGGAAGGTCGCAAATACGGGATTGCTAAGATTATTCCTCCAGATAGTTGGAATCCGGATTTTGCTGTTGATACTGAGGTTCGTAGAAACTGCCAATGATCTCAACATCTTCTCATTTCTGCCTGGTGGATTCAGTCCATGCTTTTCCTTCGGTACATAACTTCTTCCATTCAGGTGCTGACTTCATTAGCGGTTTCACTTTCGCACCCGCAGACAAGAGCTCAACTCGGTGGAAGGAGGTACTCAAGAAAACACCAATGCTAGTGTTTCAGCATCACAAAAACAAACTGAGCTGATATCTGGCGATGATAATTCAGGCAATAGAGCGAATTTAAACTACCTCGATCAACTGAGCAAGTTCCACTCGCAAAGTGGCTCAAGCCTAAGCCGTTTCCCTTGCGTCGATAAACGTCCGTTAGATCTCTACCGTTTAAAGAAGGCTGTCGAAATTCGAGGGGGTTTTCAGAAGGTGTGCAAGTTCAAGAAATGGGCAGAGATCGGAAGAGACCTAGGGTACAGTGGGAAAATTATGTCCTCACTCTCTACCTCTCTCAAGAATTCATACCAGCGTTACCTTCACCCTTACGAGGAATGGGTCAAGCAAGCTAAACCTGGGCTGCAAGCTCTTGACTCGGAGAACGGCAGCACTACACAATCAGGTTTGCCAATGAAGGGAATATCGAAGGACAGATCTAGCATAAGCCCGGAGTCTCCTGCTCCAAAAGGCCCCTCTTCATCGAATCATGCGCTTTCTACAGATACTGATGATACAGATAAAGATACGGTAATGGATGACGATACCCCTAAGGGTACACCGGCCCCTCCCGCATCGGGCTTCACCGCCGTTAATTCCGGATTTATCGCTGTCAATTCTGGGTTTACATCTGTGAATGCAACTCCAAACGGAGTAAAGAGGGAGATGGAAAATGGCTTAACTCCCAGTAGAAGCTCTGAGAGCGCCATCTCAGTGAAGAATACATCTGAGGTGAAAGGAGGGACACCCCTAAAGAGAAGTCACAACATCAATAGCAATGAGAGCACGCCGACAAAAAATGCCGACGAGTCTGAGTTGGGTGAGCGAAGGAGCAAAAGGCTTAAGAAAGGTAATTTTTGGTCGCAACTATTAATTATTGATGGAAATGAAGGTGTCTGATTCAATTTGACGTGACTAGATTCGGCGCCCACTGTGGCTGGGTCACATATGACGTTGCACAGACCCCAATCCACTCCCAGGAATAGTGGTCAGCATAGCAAGGCAAAGCCTGGCGAGGTCCAACACCCAGACATCCACTCCAACAATTTTGCCATTATTGACTGACGATGAATAGAAATGTGAAACTTGCGGACGAGGGAATGACAATGTCAATATGCTAATCTGCGACGGATGCGATCACGGGTACCATACATACTGCCTGGACCCAGTTGTCAAAACTATTCCGGAACGTGAATGGTACTGTAATCGTTGCCTCGTTGGAACAGGAGAATTCGGGTTTGCAGATGGTGGTGTGTATTCTCTGCGACAGTTCCAGGAGAAGGCGAATAATTTCAAGGAGAACTATTTTCAACCGAAGATGCCCTTCGACCCCGTTCACAATACCAAGAGACAGCCTACTGAGGATGATGTCGAGAGGGAGTTTTGGAGACTTGTAGAGAGTCTGACAGAAACGGTGGAAGTTGAATATGGTGCCGACATTCATTCAACTACTCATGGGAGTGGCTTTCCTACAATCGAGAAGGAGCCTCTCAACCCGTACTCGACAGACCCATGGAACCTCAATATCCTACCGTTGAACCAAGATTCGTTATTCCGCCACATTAAGTCCGATGTTTCAGGGATGACAGTACCATGGTTATATGTGGGTATGTGCTTCTCAACTTTTTGCTGGCATAATGAAGACCATTATACATATTCAGCGAATTATCAACACTTCGGCGCAACCAAGACATGGTACGGCATTCCAGGGTCAGATGCCGAGAAATTTGAAGATGCGATGCGAGAGGCTGTCCCCGAGCTATTTGAACAACAACCTGACCTTCTCTTTCAGTTGGTTACATTGCTTACCCCACAACAACTTCAGAAAGCTGGAGTCTCCGTGTATGCTCTTGATCAGCGGGCAGGCCAGCTCGTGATAACATTCCCTCAGGCCTATCATGCTGGATTTAATCACGGTGTTAGTCACCTTCCCTAGCTTTGCCTTTTTGCCTTGCACTGACAAATGTCGTAGTTCAATTTCAATGAGGCAGTAAACTTTGCGCCGGCTGATTGGGAGTCATATGGTGAAGCTGGGGTTGAACGTTACAAAAACTTTAGAAAATCTCCAGTATTCTCCCATGATGAGCTACTACTCACATGTGCTGCTCGGGATACTACGATAAAAACTGCTATTTGGTAACCCCCCCCCGACCTCCTATTATTCTTTTAGCTTTGCTATTTCGGGGCTAACTATCTCGTTCTAGGCTGGCGCCTGCACTGGGACGGATAAGGGCCCGAGAATTACAACAACGAGAGACGATACGACAGAGAATTGAGGGCCTTTGCGAAGTCGTCGTCGATACAGATCTCCCAGAGGACCAGTACCAATGCGGAGTGTGTAAAGTATACTGCTACTTATCACAAGTGACATGTGCATGCACGTCGAATGTTACTTGTCCTACACACTATAAAGATATATGCGATTGCGGGCCGAGCAAATTAACCCTTCGCCTTCGATACAGCGACGAAAGCCTCATCGATATTGATACTAAAGCTACCGAAAGGGCAAATTTGCCAAAAGCCTGGGTTTCTAAACTGGAGAAGTCCGTTGCTGACTCGCCCCGACCTCAACTCAAATTGCTCCGTACACTCCTAACAGAGGGCGACCGTATCCCTTACCCAATTCCAGAGCTTGCCCCTCTCAGAGAGTTCGTTGAACGTTGTAATGAGTGGGTAGAGGAGGCGACAAACTATATCACAAGGAAGCAACAAAACCGCCGGAAAAACGAAAAGGCCTGGCGCAAGGGAACAGCGAAAGCCGCCGAGCTGGAGGAGAGGGATAAGGAGCATCGAAAGGTTGAAAATATCATCAAGTTGCTAGCGGAGGCTGACATGCTGGAATTTGACTGTCCAGAAATCGATCAACTACGAGAGCGTGCTGACGCGATTCAAGACTTCCGTCAGCGGGCCAAGTCAGCACTAACCACCCACGGTCATTTGACAACAGGAGCCTTCGAGGAGCTGATAGAACATGGCAAGGGTTTCAATGTGGACTTGGTAGAAACCGAGGAACTGGAAAAGGTTCTGCGCCAGCTAAAGTGGATTGAAAATGCACGGGAGTGCCGCGGGAGATATCTCTCCCTTCAGGACGTCACTGAACTGATTGCTGAAGGGGTTGAGCTGGCAATTCCTGACAATGATGAACAAATGACACATTTCAAATCCCAAAAAATAGCCGGTGACATGTGGGAGGCAAAGGCAAAGGAATTGATGTCAGTGGAAATCGTTCATTTCCAGCAACTGGAAGCCTTATCAGGACAAGCATCAACACTCCCAGTGTCGAGAGAAACATTAAGCCAGGTTGATCAGATCTTGAATAAACAGCGAGAGGCGCACCGTCAGATCATCAGTCTATACCAACGCAGCCAACTGCCGAACCCAGATGATCGTCCAAAATATAAGGATGTACGCGAGGTCATGGACTCCTTGGCGGAGTTGCATAGCAAGCCTACTGGTACAATTGATTTGGAGAAAGAGCAAAAGAGGCATGAAGATTGGATGCGCAGGGGCAAAAAATTATTTGGCAAGGCGAATGCTCCTCTACACATACTCCTGATTCATATGCAGTATGTGGAGAACCGAAACCAAGCCTGTTTTAACTTGGAAGATCGGCCGAGAACGCCAGTGGAGCCCTCCTCACGAGAACACTCACCGATTGGAGGTCCTGGAGAAGCCTCTCGGGGAAGGCCACGAGAAGTATTTTGCATTTGTAGGGCGCCTGAGGCGGGCATGATGATCGAGTGCGAGGTTTGTCATGAGTGGTGAGTTCCTCCTTGTGCTCATTACATCTACATAGTCTAATGAAGAGGCAGGTATCACGGTAAGTGCCTGAAGATCGCTCGTGGCAAAGTCAAGGAAGATGACAAATATACTTGCCCGATTTGCGATTACCGTGTTAAGATACCTCGGGATGCAGCAAGGCCCAAGCTGGAGGAGCTAATTGAGTGGCGAAATGAGATTCCAAGACTTCCCTTTATTCCGGATGAGCAGGAGTGTTTGGATCGAATTATTGATACCGCACAGAATTTTCGAGAGTTTATTCAGCCATATACCAACACTCTTGGTTTGAGCCAAGCTGAGGTTCAAACAATGAGGTTTTATTTGCGCAAAATTGAAGGCGCAGAAATCCTTCTTGCCCACGAAACAAACTTCTTTCGCACAGAATTGCACCGGTGGATGCCCATAGCCCCCAACCCCCCCCCAGTCATTGATT
>Ga0307514_10001976_pt1 | contig 22299 bp, 24 predicted proteins | sample 16_EM_MG_FD_203088 | JGI IMG/M metagenome (GOLD analysis project Ga0307514, IMG submission 203088) | Populus trichocarpa ectomycorrhiza microbial communities from riparian zone in the Pacific Northwest, United States - 16_EM | ecosystem: Host-associated > Plants > Roots > Unclassified | place...
AGGTGGGGGGGAGGTGGGGGGGAGGTGGGGGAGGTGGGGGGGAGGTGGGGGGGAGGTGGGGGAGGTGGGGGAGGTGGGGGAGGTGGGGGAGGTGGGAGGGGGGCATTGTCCCTTTTGTTTCACACCCACTTGGGCTAATGGTTAAGGGTAATATCATAGTAATATAACTAGATTGCTAAGGGGATTTAAGTAGTTATGCACTATTCCTTTGCTATCATAGGTTGACCAGATTTGTAGGTAGTCTGGTTGGCTCATTTGTGTAGTCTGGTTGGCACAAATTTGTGGGAATTTATCGGGAATTACGTGTGTGTATAGGTATCAAGAGTAAGTTGGTCGCCGATGGGTCTGCAACCAGATTAGCCTGGCGTGAGGGTGCGAGTTGCGAGGGTGTTGTGCCAACCAGACTGTACACGAGCAGCTCAGTCTGTTTGCATATCGTACACCTGTCTGGACCCGCCAGTAGCTAAGCGAACCTCGCAAACAGTCTTGCATGAGGTTTTGCATGGTCATGGTCTATTTAGCGACCCCAACGCCCAACACCATCACCCATAATCTACTCGATAGTACCTAGGCCTAGCTGTACCTACGTCTGAGTACGTACATCAGACACAAAGGCGGGCCAAACTCATACCCTCCTGAACTCGAACCAAATGCCCGGGTCAATCAATGCTACCAATGGAAGCTACCCTCCATGGCCAGGTTCCTCGGGTACTGACAATACAACAACAATGGGTAGGCCCAGGCCTCGCCTCACACCAGACATCGACTCAGAGTCTGAGCATGAGATGGATAGCGAATTCAAGCGCCTAAGGTGTGCAGAAACCACCACCCAAAGACGTCGCCGACGAAATGCCATCGTAGGAGATACATGTATGTACACCGAGCAGAGCCCCGCCCAGGGAAGCCAGCACCATGGAAACAGCTCTCCCAGGTATACCACCGAGGAACCGGAAGATCGACATCTTGAAGCTTCTTGGATGGGCGAAGCCTTTGCAGATTCAAAGGCATGGGAGAAGGTGAGAAAAGAACAGGATATGAGAGCTAGACACCAGCACTCTCGCACCAAGTGTGAGGTCAGAGCTAGCGACCAAACTGCCCCAAGGCCATCCGAAGTTGATCAAAGAGTGAATGAACATGCTTGGTCCCACTCCCTTTGGCCTGCGATTTCCTGGGGACTAGAAGGGATTTTTGGTATGTCCTCCTCCCACCCCCTCTCGTACTTACCGGTGATTCATGCGTCATGCTAACGAGCCACACAACCCTTTGACTAGCTATGGTCTTTCGCATCACCTGCACTGCCATTATGATAACCAGTATCCTGTTTCTCGGTATATGGCTCTACTACTTAGCCAAACTTCACGTTGATCCACCCAATCAACATACCCTCCCGTTGGAAGTAAGGAGTGTGAGTAAGCTTGTAGGACTCGGCCGGAACGACATCACGGTCGCGGACTTGGTTTTGCTCGACAAACTTGAGTTGCAAGGGAGGCTGAGCCCGATGACGGTTCAGATCTTGGATGTGATTAGGAGGGTGGTGTTGGAGGACGTGGAGGAGCAAGCGGGAGGCAAGCAGGGCTTGTAGGAATGGATTGGGTGAGTTGGTGGTGTCTGTGCCAAGCTCGGGGGTCACTAGGGAGTCAGGAGAGGAGACTGAAGATGTGGGGACAGCAAAGATAGTAATGAGCTTTTCCCCCATTTTTTCCATTTTTTCCATTTTTTTTTTTCATATTTGAGGATGTGATTTTGAGAGACTAGATGGTTTGAGACATCATTGAAGGCCGTCCCCCACTAGGTAGGGATGCATACGAGTAATTAGTTTTTAAATAAAATTAAAAAAGCGGAAGGGCGCCCGTACAGAAACAAAAGTGCCCACCAGACTATATTTTGACCCCCTTTATTTGGGAAAACTGCACAGAAACTCAAAAGGTATCTCTGAACGTTGGTTCGCTGCCAAGCCAACATTTGTGTTGGTATATGGAGAGACGTTGAAGAAATTTGTGCGTGGTACCCGTTGTCATTCCGAAACTACCTCGCCTGGTGCCCACCAGACTAGAAATTAACAGGCATCCATCGCATACAACAATTGTTCTTAATTTTGGCTGGTTGGGGGGCTTGAATACGTTATGTGTCTGAAGTTTTAAATCCCATGCTGGTTTCGATTTTTTAAAAACAAAGAGGACACTCGCTAAAAGTCAACCTGACTGGGGTTCATCTAACTTATATTAACCAGTCTGTAAAGCACCAGTCGCATACTATATATTTGCTTTTATTAATAAACTTTAATCTTTTATTCCAGCGTCGCTACGTAATTCAAGAGTACCAGCCAACTTCAGTGTATGTACATGATATACCCACACTTGCCATGTTCAATCTTGCAAATACTGTTCATGGTGTTATCATTCCACTTAACAGCTAGAAATGTACATATATACAGTATGTGTCCCATGGGTGATTAATTACACTTACTTCGATGCGTAGTAGTTATTGTGGGCTCTCGACGGAAGAATATCAGCTGAAGGCTCGGCGTAAACATTTTAAGGGAAGATGTCTAGCTCCACAGATCTTAAAAAAAACGATTTAAGCTACCACACAAAAATAAATCGGTCTGGGCACGAGAACAGGACACCGCTGTTCTCGGTCCCAGTCTCTCTTTCCCCGCAGCATAATTATTTTAGCGCGAAGGTAGATAAGAGACTGGGACCAAGAACAGGACACCGCGTACTTTTAGCAACCAGTAATTATGCTTTTGGTAGTGGCATAGTAGGTATAGACTTCAAAAAAAAAAAAAGTAGGTATTGGTAGGACCTACATATCCTGTGACTACCCAATTCAGTACTCTTGTGGTAAGCATATATATTGTATAGTCTGGCTGGCATATATAAAGGAACTCACAAATATATTCTTATTTTATATGAGAGTGGGTAAGTCATATTTTTACATCAAATTCTCTTCTATCATAATGTACAGTACAAGCTAGGTCGGTTAACGTTGCACATCAAAAAAAGAAAAACAAAGATTGGTACCAGACTAACCATGTGCAGCAATGAAGCCAGGCCATATTAGGCCCGGGCATCAAGTGTGTTGATATCTTGGGTTGGAGGCCTTACATGATGGTATCTTGCATTGCCAGCTACAAATGGTAGGTAATGTGGATCATCTTTCTTGGCAGAGGTTCCCAATACCACAGCCAAATCCATCCATAGAGTGGGTAGGCACCTCACTACCCCCTCAGCAAACATTCATCTCTCCTGCCTTTTTTGCCTACATACTCGCAGTTCATTAGCTTAGTCTCCTAACATTCTTTCCTCCTTTGGTTAAAACTTGAAGGGAAGCTATAGTAATTCACTATTTAGCCTTTCTAACATGGATGAAAGGGAAGCATCTCGTTTCCTGGAGCTGATATTCGACGACAATCCAGGCCGCAGCCACAGAGCGTGGGCCAGAGCCTATGCGTCGGTACAAATGTATCAAGACCAATTGATAAGTTTGATCACCAACCCCCATTATCAAAACACTTTCATTGCCAATTTCGATCAATTTGGCGGCCGAGTTGTCAAGTTCCTGCAGGATTCCGACCGTTATCTTCCCCGTACCCCAGAAGGAGAGGGTTCCCGGAAATCTCTCGGAATCTTAATGGTTGAAAAACTTATGGTCCGGCTTCTGGATGATCAGTACCAGCATCTAAGGGACATGGAAACAACGTTTGTTCTCTTGATGTCCATGCTCGTGCTGGCAGATCACACTGGTAACCGCCTACGAGGACTAGCGTCTTCTCTAGCAGATATCCCCTCATTACTTGGAAAGGTTATCAGTTCAGATCTTAGCTCGGGCTTCCTCGGAGATTGGGTTGATTCATTGGGAAAGAGTCATCCGAATGCATCCACACTTGGGGGTTGGACAAAAGTGGCTGCACATTTGATTGATAGATGTGCCGAAGACCACAACCTTGAGGAGGTTCTTGATCGGTGGAAATCATTGAATCTTTTGAAAGAGCAGCTACATGCATGCGAAAGAAATTCACAGAGCCCCGATTACCAAATTGCATTCTCGGGTGATCAGCATACCCTTCTTCGTGACTTCGGACTCATCCCACCGCATTCAAAAGCTACACTAAAGTCCACCATTGATGTTGTTGATATTACGCACACCTTTGGGATATTGACTGCTCTCATAAAGTCTATGCCATGTAGACTCTGTTTTTCAAACTGCACCGGTGGAGTAACCACTTCAATTCTGACGCCGCATACCCGACGCGGTAGTGGGGGAAACGGTTGGTTTGATGAACCTGAAGACGACAAACTCCAGTATGCGGACCTGCTAGGCCAAAGCCTAGGAAAATGGAAGATTGTCTTGTCTGCACAAGCCCTGAAGGATCTCCAGAACTCAGCTTCCGAAGGTAGAGCACTTATGCCCACATACAAGCTTATGTTCCCGAGATATATTCTGATGGGTCAATACTAAAATTTCGTAGGAAATTTCTCGCATATCCGGAGCAAGTTGCAAGACCTCTCTACCGGAGACTGGGTTTGCAGGTCTGTTGCCAAGCCTGTCAAAATGGAACACTTGAGATTTAGGGTTCGGCTGTTTGAGGCAATATATGGTTCCAACGGTCGAGTATTATGGCAAGTTGACCAGGGATATGATGAGAGGTTCGATGCAGCATGCCAGATTGTGAAAGGTACACTATCATATGCATCGTATATCCTGTACCTTGAGCTGACATCACATTTTGCTTAGTATGGCGGATTGGCGATGTGAAGGAGGTATTATATCACTTAACCATGAATTCAGGGTAAGGGATGACTCAAACCACTCACTTCGGCTAGATCAACGATAGAAAATCATATGAACTGGTTTACCGTGCACAACGCTCTTGGTCAGAGCAAAGGGTTGCAGACTGCAAAGTGAATAACCTAGACCTAAAGAATGGAATCAAGATACCTGCACTCTTCGGAGATAGAGAGGACATGACAGAAGCAGCACAATCTGATGACCGCGGTTTTGAGAACAGGACGGCTCTAGATATTTTAACCACGGGTACAGTTGGGGCCGAGATTCCCTCAATACCTTATGCCATGTGCTTTTTTTGTCAGTTGGGATAGTTTCCTATACTAATGCAATATCGTTTCACTTTGCTAGGAAAATTCCATACACTTACAAGCAGAATATTTGACAATATTATTTCGGGTAATCAGGATGCAGAGTTTCCATTCGATGTTAACGGTACTGAGATTAGGATAATAAAGCATTTCCGAACAGCAGCATTCATTTTAGGCAGAAGCGGAACTGGCAAGACGACCTGCCTGTTGTATAAACTGCTGAGCAGATATCTGGCCAGTGCCGAGAATTCTGGGGCTGAAAACCGACTGCATCAGGTATTTCACTATACCTCAGTAATATAACCTCTGTTGTTGTTGACTCTTCGATAAGGTCCTCTTGACACGCTCTGAGCCTCTCTCGCGCAAGCTCAGACTTGAACTCCAGCGGCTCATTCAAACTCAGTTAGTCGGAGCGGATGCAGCTGGCGGTGACCCAGCACGAGACGATGTTGAAGCTCAAGAAAACGCGGTTACATTATCCCTATTTTCACTGCAACCCACAGACTTCCCACTTGTCTGTACCTTCAAGTACTTCATGACGCTATTAGAAAATACCATCAAGTATACCAAGACTTCGTTTAATTTAAGTATATTGAGCTAACCCTTGGACAACAGAGCCCATGATCGGCAAAACTTTGAGGTCTCTAAGTCGGATGGCCACCATGGAGGAGACACTGTGGATTTCACTATTTTTAAAGCAGCTTACTGGCCAAAGTTGCAACCACCAAAACGCATGGACGCCGGGCTTGTCTTTTCCGAAATAATGGGTGTCATAAAGGGCGCTGGATCCTCAAGAAACCGGTTTTGTCCCCTCTCCAGGGAGGAGTATATTGCAAGGAGTCCCAATTTGGCTCCGTCATTTCCTGCTCAAAGTGACCGAAAGATACTGTATGGTCTGTATGAAAATTATGAACGGATCAAGTCTCAGCGGGGGGAATATGATAGCATCGATAAGGTTACCACTCTTTTGAATACTATTACCACTCCCAGCATGAAGCGAAGACTTCACGACATAATACAAGAAATTTATGTTGATGGTATGCAAGAGTTCTTGCCCTAATGAGCAACTAAATATAACTAACACATAGTGTGATGTAATAGAAGTCCAAGATCAACGCACAATTGAGATTGAACTGTTACTACATCTGGTGCAAAATCCACGAGGGATTCATTTTGGTTTGTTGGCTGTTTGTCCGCTCTACACCCTTTTGCTCTATGCTGACTCCATAGCAGCTGGTGATAGTGCTCAGTGCATCTCGAATGATTCCGCTTTTCGTTTCGCAAACGTAAAAGCGCTGTTCTACGAGCATTACATCAGCGTGGACCCTAGGCTGGCAAAGCCGGAGCTTTTTTCCCTAACCAGGAACTTCCGCTCTCACCAAGGGATTCTATCACTTGCATCTTTTGTGATGGGTTTACTGTGGAAAGGTGATGATAAACGCTATTTGGTCTTGTCTAGCAAGCTAATTCTGGCACAGGCTTTCCCAGTATGGTTGATAAATTATCACCTGAAATTGGCGAATACTTTGGACCTCGACCCACAATGTTCGGTATGCTTATCAAAAATTGATAGTGGGATGACTGGTTTACAGCAACTAACATGGAAATGGCAGTTGGACCCAGCATCACCGAATTACTGAAGATGGCGGGTGATGAAAACTCAGCTACCGACCAGCAGATCATCATTGTGAGGGATGAGGAAACGCGGGACTCGCTACAGTCAAATCTCAGAAGCAATAGTATCATATTCACCATTCTTGAAAGTAAAGGCATGGAGTACGATGATGTATACATTTATGACTTTTTTTCTTCCAGTCCATATTTCTCAGAGTGGCGGACGCTTGATGTACTACTGCCCGAAGGATCCAATAAATCGTATGCAAGCGAACACATGGTTTGTCCTCCATAAACAAGTTTTCTTCTCAAGAGAGTACCCATGATGCTAACATAAAACAGACAATGTGCTCGGAATTGAAGGTATACTGACATTTCCATTTCAACGCATTTACAAGAAGTCACTCATTTCTTACTTAGAATCTCTATGTTGCGATAACACGTCCACGCAGTAGGCTGTGGATTCTCGAGAGCAGACGGAATCCTTTCATGGACTTGGTAGAGAAAAAAATAGATAAGCCGCTCGTCGATATTCGCTTTCTTGGACCAGGGAATGTAGGTGGAGGTATCCTGTTCGTATTCTTTTTGGAAACTCATTAAGATAATATCCAGTTGGAGCCTTTATTGCAAGAACTACGGCCAGTCACGGCTACCACTAAGGAAGGGTGGACACGTACTGGATTACAATGCATGGATCAGGGAATATATGAGCAGGTGCGTGGACCTAAATCTACACCTACGAGCTCTAACATAGAAACTGCTGTCTTAGGCTTTGAGGTGTTTCCAAAATGCCGGAGATCAAGAAAACAGAATCTGGGCCCAAGCTTGCATTGCAGAGCAAGAAGGACGAGAACAGCGAGCAAGGGGACTTTTGAGCGAGTTCAAAAAGTTATTTGAACAGGCTATAAATGGCTTTCTTACCATCAGGATGATGCCAAAGGCGGCCAACTGTCTTGAAGCATTAGGCGAGTATGTCAGGGCTGCAGGTATATATCCCCTCCATCAATCTTCTGCTTGACGTCTCAATTAATTATTACTTTTTCCTCAGAAATATGGTCCGAGCAACGCCAATATCAGCGCGCCGGAGAGCTCTTCGAGCGGGCGGGGCCATCATATATTCGACAAGCTGCGGGGGAATACTATAAGGCTAAATTCCCAGTCCTGGCGTTGAACCTATTGCTCAGAGGTGGTCACTATATAGAGGCCGTGGATGGTCTAACACTGTAAGCCGCCGAATAATTTGACGTTCTGGATCTATCACTAGCTATAGAGTCCGTCTAGCCTAAGGCTCCCTTCGGGGGAAAGGCGTATAGACTCAAAAAAAAAAAAACTAGGTGTAGAGTGGTGAGGCTAATAAGAGTTATAATTACCTAGGCATCAAAATAGGATTGTGAAAACTGAAAGAAGTACCATGGCACGTCAACTAAATGCCCTTCTTCGCCAGGGCAAAATCCCGGGTCATCTCAAAGCAAAAACATTCAACTTACTTGCCTCAGATGACGAAAAGCAAGAATTCTTGAAGGAATACAAGCATTTTGACGAGCTCTGGGGTTTTCTACAGGAGCGAGAAAAGCTTGATGAGGCCTTCGAGGAGCTGGTTAAGGCAAATGAATTTGATTTACTTCTCAAAAAGTCCTACCAGGCCAATGAAACATGGCAAAGCTCCCGCAAAACAGACCTTGCTGAGATCTACCACGCTATTAACGCGAAGCGTGTCTTAACCGCCAATGCCAGCATAACAGCCAACCAAACGCCAAACTATGCAGACGCAGTTTGGGCTCGGGAATGGGTTGCATTTACTAGTAGTAACGCTTACAATATCGATGCTGGGAGGCTGCCTACGAAGAATGACTTGGGGAAAAAAGATAAATGGAGTGTGGATTTTGTGAGCACAATGGTATGCCAACATGCGGCCCTAAGCCAAATTAGATGCTAACTTTGTATGTGATAGTTGGTGTTCTTTCCTGGGCGTTTTTTGAAGGGTACAGGCTCCTTGACGCAACTGTCAGACGCTGTTGCCTACATATGGAACATGAGTGCCTCTATAGCAAGTTCGCAATACCCTTCGGCAGTTTTGGGTTGTTTGGGGCTCTTGAGTACACCTGGACACCAGGGGTACCGCCCTTTCCCATGGTCCATGATGGTAGTGAATCGGGCAGCTTTCGAAAAAGGATTTATAGTCAAAGTATCTGAAATAGAGAAGCTCTTGATCCCAAAGGTGGAAGAGGCTATGCGGCAACTATCTCAAATGACTCGGGGACTTTTCCCAGGACTTGGTTTTTGTATTCAATGCGCCAGTCGAGGTAGCTACTACAGTGAGCGTCCAAAAAAAATAGTAACATGGGGCTAATAAAAGTTCCAAATACTCTTACAGATACTTGGGATCTTGCGCCAGCCAAGGACCGACGACCAAAAAAACACCAGTGCCACCAGCAACTCTCACCAGCCAGTTTTCTCCGGCGCCTCGAGGTGCCCTTCCCCATTGATCTTATTCCTGCCAAAAATTGAATCTAACGGTTCTCCAGAGTCTGGTTGAAACGTGCCGCGTGCTGGGGGAAATCAAACAAAGCTGCCCTTGTAAGTGCACTCCGAATCGATTCCATAAAATTGTTTTGCTGATGCCAATGTAGCACCAAGTGCCACCGAGTGCTATGACCACTGCAGCTCCTACCTCCTGAATCTTTGCTGTTACCAGTCAGCATATGGGCAAGATGCAAGCATAATAGTGGATATGACAAGACGGCTTTCTACTGAAAGTAGCTACGCCATTCTGTTGGAGAGCTTTCGGAAACAAGCACCCTTATCTGCGGCAAATAATCGCCAGTGGACAGGAGATGATTCCAGATGGACACAGGATGATTTGTCCTCTGTGCTACGTAATTATAGATTGTTACAGATGCTAGGTACTCACCCATGCATGATCTGGACTGACGTGGGTAAGTCTGAATGCAATGAATGCTTACGTTTTTCTGAGCAAAGGACTTCAGAAACCTGAAGTCTTACCAGCAGAACTTCAGAAACCTGAAGTCTTACCAGCAGAACCTCAGAAACCTGAAGTCTTACCAGCAGAACCTCAGAAACCTGAAGTCTTACCAGCAGATCTTCAGAAACCTGAAGTCCTACCAGCAGAACCTCAGAAACCTGAAGTCTTACCAGCAGAACCTCAGAAACCTGAAGTCTTACCAGCAGATCTTCAGAAACCTGAAGACTTACCAGCAGAACTTCAGGATGGTTCTCAGTGGAAGTTGGAAACACCCTTGCAGATACTCAAATACTACCATGAGTTACAGTCCGTCACGGCCGACAATACAATGGTAAAACTCCTGACCAACAATATCCAAAGTACTTCCCTTGAAGCTAATCATCCGTTTTAATTTAGCTTGAACTTTCTGCGAAGATCATTGATTGTATAGAACATTTTATGTCCAACAGGCTAAAATCCTACAGCTCATCTATTATCTCCCTCATCGAAGAGCTTGGAACATTACTGGTACGTGGTGCTCGTATAAGAATGCAGTTAATATATCCTAATGCTCTTTACACCTCAGCTCTTCTGTGGTTGGCAACGAGAGATTTTGATACCAAAGTCTTGGGGAATTATGTATCTTCCCCGTTGGGTTAAGTTCCTGGAGAGTCACAGTGGTACAATGAGCGAATCGGACCAGATAGATAGCCATAAAGCTATATATCGCCTCACCTTGATATTCACTGGCATGATACACTGGTTAGAGGGCCGGAGGACATACATTGCAGCTGATGTCCGCGAGGTGCTCACACGGAGGTGTGTGGACTTCCTTGCTGTTATACTGGTCAACATAGGCATGCTGTCTCCTCAACCGACCAAATCCAAAAAACTGTTCGCTGATGTCCAGAAGGTGAGATTGCGTTTCCATAGCAATGAAATCAAGGGTGTTGTGCTAAACAGCGAATATATGACAATAGGTTTTTGGCCTTAAGTCTCTCAAGACCAAATCTATCCACAACCTTCCATGCAAGCCTTTGTTGAAATCTTTGATGAATGCATTCACATATTACAATGGCAAGGACCACTTGTGTCTGTATATATGCAGCGAGCGGTCCGGGTCAATTCAGCAGCGCGGTCGTACTGCCTGGCTGAAAACTTTGGGGATTGAGGTCGAGTCAAGGCCGGACATTGCCTCAAAACGTGCGGCGACTGATGCTATCCTCAATACGATTAATGATTCAAAAAAAAAAAAAAAAACTGATGCTATCCCTCCTGCCAAAACCTCCTCTACTCTCCCAACATTCTTACTTGAATGGAACGCGGCAAACCTTATCCAGCGTGGGTTTAGGGACTACCAGCGAAGGCAAGCCAAGAAACGTGCTCAAGCTGCAACAAGAATTCAAGCCTGCACAAGGCGCTTCTTGCGAAGGAAGGCTGAGCAGAGGGCTAAAGCAATCACCGTGATTCAGACAGCATTTAGGAATTACCAACAGAGGAAGGCAGAAAAGAGGGCTAGAGCAGCCACTGTGATTCAGAGAGCGTATAGGAGACATCAGTGGAAAAAGGCTGTGCAGAAGGCTCATATCGTGGTTAGGCGGGCCTGCATGCGGTACAGGCGGGATAAGGGATACTTTCGGAGTCCTGAAGGTACTGCGGTTGCCAAAATCCAAGCAGTATTCCAGACGAAGCGGAAGGCGAAGCCTAAACTCACCAGAAAAGAGTACCTCAAGCTTCTAGTGATAATGCTCACGATAGGGGTTCCCTTATGCATTGAAATCGAATCACTCTACAGCAAGTATACGGCCATGATGGCTCTGAAAAACCCGCGTTCAGACGTCAAGCGACTTTCCGCGAGAATAGTTAACACACGGGCCGTATTATTCCAAGCATCACCCTCGTTCACTGCCCTCGATCTCCCAGAGGAAAGACTGCGAAGGAGAATATCGGAGGGAATGGATTTGGTAAGGGAGGCAAAAAAATTGTTGAAGGACATAGAGGATGCCAATAAGAAAGACAAATCCTTGACGTCCTCAGTTGTGGGTAGCCAGGTGGGTGGTAACAAGGCGGGTAGTAATCAGTCTGGAGGTAGCAAGGCAGGTGATAGCAAGGCGGGTAGTAATCAGTCTGGAGGTGGCAAGGCAGGTGATAACAAGGCGGGTAGTAATCAGTCTGGAGGTAGCAAGGCAGGTGGTAACAAGACGGGTGGTAACAAAAAGGGTGGCAAGAAGCAGAAGACATACGGTAAAGGAAACAAGAGGAAGTAGGAAACACGGGTAGAAAGCAAAGCGTCGGGGAAAGGATGAGTGGGTATCTAAGTTGACAAGCCGTGTATCATGCACGGGTTTAGCTCAAACATTTTCAATAGGCGTATGCGGTATGTGAACTGTTATACTTCTCTAAGCTATTTGTTAGAGTGAAAATACGTAAAGAGTACTACAGTGCGTGTCCAGCCGGACACTTACAAAATCACGGCGAAAATTGGCAAAAGCAGAAAAACCAAAGTAAAATACGTCTTGATCTCAATTACCTGCAATATTTCTCAAGGTGTAAATATACGACTACTAGTTATAGTACCGGTAACTCCTTTCCATGGGTCTTGGACTTGTAATGCCGCACAAATTTTGCCAAGGCCACACCCAGATTTCCAGATCGAGAATGATACTCCTCTCATACTGGGAGGTATCCACTAATTTTCTGTCAGATAATAGCTTTTGCTAGAGTAAATCAATATCCAGAGTTCCGAGATTTTCTGAGTGAGTGATGGTGGGTTAGTTTTGCCCTAAAATCGCAAGTGTCTGGAGACTTCTGGAGTCCCACTATAGTAAAATCTTCACATCTGTGGTACCAAATCACGGGCCAGGTTTATTTCGCTCAAGTGAATCCATCAATTGAACAATAACCATTAACTCAAATACTATGAGCTACATGCATCGATGTCACCCCGATTTCCATTTTCCGCTTACCTGTATATATTCATCCTAACCTCCTCCATTCAAGCTGGCTAGTCTCCGCTGGCTCTCTTCATCACCCAGCCCCATACCAGCAATTTGCGATTGCAAGGACTCGGAATGCTGCACACGGCACTGCTGTTGCTCATTTTGGCTGTACGATAGGATCCTGTAGGTCGATGCCTGCTCCGCACTGCTGGGTAAATCGTTATGAAGCCTCAGCAATCTCATCATCTCCTCCAACACAATATAACACCTCCGTGATGATATATCTACATGCTGCAGACTCTTGAACCACTCCACAATACGGTCACCTAACTCGAACAGTCGCTGGTGCTCTTCCGATCCATGTTTGCTTCGGAATGCCAATTTCAAAACTATCACCGAGGCTGCTGTTGATAGGAAATGAACCAGAGACCACCATGGTCCCCATTTCATCATTGTTTTTGGGTCTTCATTGGTAACGAGTATGGTGAGCTTACATGCACTTTCGATGCAGGTTCTTGCAGAAGCTAGTGGGGAGTAACCTGGTTGCTGGGAATCGGTTTTGATGGCACTTTCATGGGTGCATAAGAAAGGCCGATGGATAATCATCCGGGTGTTGTGATAACGGACAGCAAGATCCAATCGTTTCTACATATATCATGAGGGTATATTAGCAAATGGATACTCCTATGATGAAATCTGTATACCTACCTCACGCTCAACAACTCCATCTATATCTCTACTTGGCGTTTTTTCAAAACCAAGTTCTTCCGGTAATTGCAATTTCCACATAGTCAACCTGGCCTCGAAACGTGCAACATGCTCTTGATAGTTTGCTTGACTCATATAAGTGTTTTGGGTGTTGTATAATATCGCTACAGACTCATTTATGATTGCAAAGAGCCTACGTTGGGAAAAGAGATATGGGTCTGGCACGATATTACCCTGATCATCAAACTGGAGTCTGTCATATTGTGGCGCTCCTGGGACTGGTGCTGAACAGTGGACTTCCCTTATGAGTGGAACGCGCCCCGTTATTAGTACTAGTGCGGTTTCGATAGAGTATAAGGCATGCCAGGCACAATTTCGGATGTTCTTGGTCATTCTACTGAGGGAAGGGGCATCAGTATCCAGATGTAGGCCAAGTCCTTGGGCCTGAGATATAGCCAAACAGTTGACATTCCAGGCTCTGTAAAAGCAGACTATTAGCCAGTACTCATTATTTTAAACCAGGGTCCACTTTGTAGTATAGCAGGTTCCTGGAGGATAGATGAATACACGACCAATGGATACCTACCTATTTATTCGATGATTTGCCAAAAGGTATTTTGCTGCCAATCCAAGCATCTGCACCTGTTGCAAATCTGGAACCTGAAAAAGAATTCCACCATCTAATGCTCCCAAAATCCGTGCTCTCATGAAATAATCTGCCTGATTTTCGCACCCAGCCGTAGTTTCCTCCGTGAGGTTACAATGTGATCTCCCAATAGCGAGGACGAGGTTGAAAATCCCAAGCCACTTGACACCTGCTTGAAGAGGCTCCAATTCATGACTGTAGAGGTGCTCATACTGGGACAAGAAAATTGTTTCGCTGAGAATAGGAAAGGTGCAATGCACAGCACGAAAGTAGTCGTGTACCAGAACATCGGCAACCTCTTTGGGCGGAATTTCAAATGCGTAAATTTCACGGTCTGTTTCAGGCATGCCGAGATCGTCCAAATGATACATGGTGGCGTCTATTTTAGTGATTAGTCGAACTGATTGGGAAAGTGTGTGACTAATGTCCCTCAACCAACGGCAATTGGCAGGAATATATAAAACCTACGTACCCAATTTTTCTACTGCAGGTACTCGGGGGTCAACCATCGTATCAATACCAACTGCCAGTGGTATGGACTTCCCCATCTCTTCGCGGGCTCGTTGGATCCACCAAAGACAACTACATTTCCCTAGATACCCGAAGGGGTTATTGACTCCGAATGTATTGATATCCTGGGATACCTGCTCGAATGAGCCAGATGGCAGTTCACTATGGCCTCCTGGTGTCGCAGAGGACGAAGGGCCAGTTGCATTACTGGAAGGTGATGATAAATGTGCTGGACTATCAGAAGCAGACGGGAGTGACTGGTCACCCTTAGTATCCTGAATCATTGTTAGATGTAGTTAACACATCAAGAAAAAAAATTTTAAAATAAATACAATGAACGTATTCCAAATTTACTTGCTAAGAATCGGGAAGGATATATAAAAAGGTCTGTGGAGAATACTTACACCAGCAAGAGCCTTTCCAACAGCTAACTGTAACCCAGAGTGGGTAAGGCGAGATTGTACGTCCCGTAGAAGCTTTTCATATACTTCTACCCTGGCTTCAAGCTCATGCACTCTTCTACACCCACGATATCAGTTGCCTTTGTAATACGAAGACCCGCGGGGGGGGCGTCGAACCAACCTTTTCTCAGTCACCCGCTTTTTCTCCACATAGTGGCAACTTTGTGCCCCCTCCCTGCAATGGTTGCATGTAGGGCTAGTAAAAACAATTCAATATTAGTTAGAAATATACACAGAGCCATTACAATTATGATCATGGCAAGTTGGGAGGGACAGCTCGAACCGTTCGCCATTGCACTAAAAACAACCGAAATTAATTTCTATCATTATTCCATACCAATAGGATTGCTCTTTGCGTACCCTTATCTTTCTGGCTTTACAGCGCTCACACGCATGTGCCACTCGGACGGCCTTTGTACGCCCCCCCACGGAATGGGATTGAGGTCTGTGACTGGGTGGGATAAGACGAGGTATAGGGACTTTTGGATTCTCAATAACGGGACTCGAGTTCCGGCGAGGGTTGTCATCGGACATGGTATGTGTGCCAATTTAGGAGAAGGGCCGTAATTGTGACAAAAAGAGTGAAGAGATCTCCGTGAGAAGCAGTAATGTGTAACTTACTGTGACCCGTGAGAAGCAGTAATATGTAACTTACTATGACGTCACGCCAGTTTCTATTTGCTATTGGTCTTAGCGGCATTGTTGCTGACGCCAAGTATGCCTCTTCCCATTTTGCACAGAAGTTAGCGCAATACCTGTTTAGGAAGGATAACACCTGGTAGTGCTAGATATCGACCCTGAGATTCTACTCATCATAAGAAGCAAATGCCTCTGGTGAAAATAGTGGGTACGAGGCTACCCTTCTAGAGCTTCTTCACACAAGCTCAAAAGATAAATTTATCAATCTTAAGCTTAAAAAGCATTCTAAGAGTGAACTATCCCCTGGTCGTACTTCTAGATGATATTAGTAACGTCACGCTGCTATAATATTATAGGTCCCAACACATGCACTGACTGACTTACATGTGCCTATATTCGTGGAGATGTTCTAGACCTTGATATCTGTAATCTGACTTCTCGGAACCTTTAGTGTGAATATGTAAGCAGTATGCCACCAGGGACCTACTTAAAATGCTACACATGCATAATACAAGCAAAGTACAAATCATCGCTGCAATACAGTCTCCCAATGCATGATCGGGTCACAACCCCTCCCTCCATCTAAAGGTACACCAAACCAATTTATATCCCACCCGTAACATTTCCCTTATACCGCGTAGCTTTTCCCCGCAGCCATTCAGATGGTAGTCTACACGACCCGCCCCGTAAGTTTAAGCCTACGGTCTCCCTCGGATACTTACTAACCCTAAACCCCTGCGCCGTACACCTCCACCCCTTTTTACCCACCCCCTTCTTCGCCCTATTATTCAGTATTGGCATCCACATCTGCACTTCTACCCGCCGGAGCACAACTAGACTCCCTGGAGCCTGGAGCTTGCAGGTATGGCATTTCTGTACGTGGATAATCACGGCCCGGCGGAAGGAGTTATCATGGGAGATGCAGTGGGTTATGCACAAGTGAAGAGTTGAGGAGGTGAGTCGATGGCAGGTATTGCAGGAGATTTGCTCTTGGGTGCACATTCTTGTGGGGGAATAAGCCTGATGCTAAGTTGAGATTTGTGGCTAGGGCCGGGCTAGCAATTCGAATCTAGTAGCTTGGAAGTTGGGATTTATTTGAAAATGTAATCGAAGTTTGAGCCACTGGGAATTGCGGACAGGTTGGGCATATATAGTTATTTCCAATGGAATATATATACAAGTGGCAATTAATGTAAATGTGTTGATTGAGTCCCAAACGTGTAATGGCCATAGTGTAAAGGATGTAGAAGGCATGTGAAACATAATGACAATGGCTCAAACAAAGTACCAGAACAAAGATGTAGCGTAATTGGGCTAGCACCAATTCACTATAGCTATTCGTTTGTTTCAAGAAACTTAATCTGGTTGGTGTTCTCGTGCCCAGACCGAGAACATCAGGTTGGCACAAAAGAAACTTTAGCTCGAACCAAGAAATGTTCACCCCTTGACGTTTTTACACCACACCCAAAACTTAGTTTTCACCAAGGGCTCAAAGCGCATGCTCTTTAAATGCAGAATATGAGCGAGTGCCAACAATTTTTCCGCTATGATGGTTCTTCACAGGTTAGCACAAGCCCCTCGTAGTAAAAAAAAAAACAAGGAGAAAAATGAAGAAGAAAGGAAACCCACTCAGCTATCTCCTGCTCCTACTCCTCTCCCCCTCCTCCGTGTCCTCCCTTACCCGTTTGTTTCCGACGGCTCATGCGTTTGTACCGGTACTCTTCTTTGCTAAGTCATACTTCCCATCCTGCATACCCCCATCCGAACTCTTTAAGCTCAGCATATGGAGTTCTCGAGATGCCCGGGGACAGTCCTATACTAGTTACATCAGGCTTATATAATTACATCGGATTGGTCAGGCACATGTCCTAAGGTGCGGATGCCAAAATATCACCCTCGACTGTCCCCCACCAGTGGAGCGGATACCTCCTCACCACGTTCACGCACCTATCAGAGACAGAGACAGAGCCGCAACGAGTTTCATTTATCCATTCCATTTGCCTACCATTAAAAAAATATCTGCTGGTAAGGTCAGTGCTCATTCCAATGGGGCATGTACAATTAATTTAATCCGTGCCTAGGCAGTGGTCCTTTGAGAACGTGTTTTAATCTGCTATTTAATATTAATGTAAGCGATCGGACGCAGTACCACATAGAAGCTCACCAAAAATTCAACCAGCTTGAAAGGTAAACCCTAGACCTGCAGTGCTATCCAGATACCCAAGTGCAATGCAGGCACGCATAGTGACTACCGTGGTGGTTAAGACCCCCTGTCTCTCCGCTGTAGCAATGGATTTTGTATGGCGAGACAGAGGGTCTTAAGCACCAGTTTATACGGTGTTCCTAATTTGGCAGTGGTCTTCATTGCATACCTACCTAGTAAGTATTGCAAGGCCTCGGGTCAACAACGTCTACTGTAGAACCAGCAAAGGCAATCTACAAGCCTGGCGGAACAAGCTGGATTGTAGTATGGACCCAGAGTGCAGGGGGTACGGTAGATATGTCGGAACAGACAAGCACGTAGCCCTAACCTACAGGCATGGGGGGTAGCTAGAGCGGAAGTGGGGAAGATGGAAGGGCATGGATGGGAAGGGGATGGATGAAGCAGGTCAGAGACCAGGATGAGGAATATGTGGTCGAACGTTCTTTTACAACCTCTACCTGCGCTGAGGAGGGGGAGGGTTTGCTACGGATTTCCTTTGTATGCGGGGAGGGCCGGAACGGGAGGTTCCTATGTACGAAGGGGAGGGTCAGGCAAAGAGGGCATGGCGGGGCCTTTGTTTTTCATAGGCTCGGGACGGGTGGCGTTTAAGCAGCTCGTTGTTCCGTGAATGTACCGATCCTTCTAACGGAGCCGCCTCACAGCCTTAGGCTCCACAGGCATATAGACTCAAAAAAAAAGTATTACAAGGCCTAGAGGAGTTGTTTAGGAGAGGCTAGAGTCCCCCCTGTATCCTGTATATCTATACGGAGTATGTTGTGTGGAAACCTGTCTGAAAAACAAGAAAATCTACAATGACGGTCACAACATACTCACTATTGGGGGGGAGCATAATACAGCATATTGTCTAGGTCCTGCTGGTTATCTAGTCTGGTTGTACGACCCACCAACGAAGGAGGCCGGTTATCTCTGGCATCCCTTCCACTAGCACCTAACACCTCTACCACCAGCTCCCACTCCGGGTTCAACATATTGAAGGGGAACTCCACAAAACATCTACCATGGACTAGATGCTAAATTTGGAACTAATTGGGATACTTGATGCCGAATTTCGCTATTTGCGTCCTTTCCTGGTAGTTACCGAGTACCAGTAGCCGAACCCAAGCCCAGCGTAAAACTTGCAATACCTACTCCGGCAAATTGCCATCTAGAGGTGCACTACGTATCCCCAGAGGTCGCGGCACATGCATCAGAGTAGAAAACCCCACCCTCCTCTCACCTTGGATTTTTATGAGTGTATGTGGAGGGGTTACTCTGCTGTAGATGCCGTGGCAGAGGATCACCTACCTATATTTCCTTCATTTGTCCTTTCTCCCCCCATGTCTACGAGGTAGCGTCAAGGCCGAGGGCTCTACGATTACCATGAGCTAGTTAGTTCCGTAAGATACCACAACCTGGCCCCGAACCACTGTGCCCGGCCTAAGATTATCCACATAGCGACCCTGAGCCAAGAGTGTATATGACTACTAAGGTATTTTTTCCCACCATTTTTTTTAAAAAAAAAGTCATTAATCGCATTCAGCCTATTTTTCCCACCTTTGATCATTACAAGCAAGTACATAACTACAATCTACATCCAAGCCTCCCAAAAGGTGGGCTAGATAAGAATAGACATAGGTAGCGGGGCCTGGCCCATCTTCAGCAAGCACAAGCGAAAAGGCAATCCAGTGAAAGATATATTACCGATCCAGCATAGTTATGTCACTAAAAATAAAAGACAGTCAGTAATGCATCGCAAACTCGGCGCACTTACATAGCCACGCTTACTCACCGCTACCTACCTCATTTCCGGGTCCCGAGGGCCCTACGGTATTCCCCATAGACACGTTCTCCTCAGCCTCCACTCCGTCATCCCAGAATCCATGCTCATAGTTATCGTCCACCTCATCCTCAACGCCCACCACCCCTGGCTCCACCACCTCCATCAGGTCGAGAAGTGGCAACCCATCGGCAGACAATTGGTCGACCCCTTCATCAAGTGTGGGTGCCAATCCGGGATGAAACTCAATGAGGCTTTGCACCTCAGCCCTTCCCGCACCCAGTTCCCTCAAATACTCCGTAGTGATCCCTCCCCACCCGTAGTCACTCCATCTAAACCTTATCTCGTCCTGTGCCAAGAATTCTTCGTTCTCGGGCCCTTCAAGTTCTTCATCAAGGTCTGGCATACTTCTACTGTCCATGGTGTCGATGTCTTGATTGTAATCACTGACATCCGCCAAGATTACTGCCCCGCCGTAAGGTCGAATTGTTATGTGGGGAGCCCATCCAAGCTCGCGGATTGCCCAACAATGTCTTCGCCCATGATTGTACATCTCGCGGACATAGAGCCACATTTGAAGAGTTGTGTGGGTGAGCCTGGCTACCCCTCGGCAAGGTTGTTGGTTAAGAAAGTAGTGCTCGGGCGAGTGCCGCAGTAGGTTATTCCCCTCCCAACACCAACCTGTTCCGCGCTTACCTGGGTCACGGAATGGGATGGTGTCTGGGTGGAATACCCTCTCGATTATTTGGGGAGCCCTGCACATAGGGCAAGTTGGTTTCACTTCAGGATTGCCTCTGGAGACCTGTGGGCAGGTCCATGTCATGAGACACTCTGGGTGAAATACATGTCCGCACTTCAGTTTTGAAATCGCATCGGTTGGTTCCCAATCACACCGGCAAATTGGACACCTGAACTCCGTAACCACCTTGCATTTGTCAGCCATAACCGTCCTATAATTGACATGTTGGTGGACCAAGCCTTTGGTTGTGCCCGTAAAGCCGATCCTCGTAATGCCTGTCGTATCGTACACAGCCTGGGGCTTAACCTTGCGCCATTCATAGTCTGGAGGGAAGAAGATATCCCCCGGCAGCAACCCCTTCAGCCTCCATCCACCCTTAGTTTTCCAGTCCACCCCCTCTCCATCGGCCTGCTTCCTGCCGCAGTTCCCCGGGCGCACCTTACCAAGTTCCAGTAAGTCAGCCTGGATAGCATTGTGCCATTTCAGCACCTGTTTTGTCAGCGCCCAGTGGATGCGGGAACCTTCCTCCAAGGAGCAACGACTCACAAAGATGTCGTAAATCGTGTCTGTAACCACATACTCCCCTGTTACGGTGGCCAAGACCCCCTCACCAAACTCCTGCATCCTCCGTTGTAAGTACTCAGAAGTCTGCCCTGGGGTACCCCTACGTGCAGGCGTTGGCGTTTTTTTTAACTTCCGTTGGGCTACCTTGAACGTGTAAAACTCTTTATCGAAAGAACCGGAAAGGCCAGAAACAATCCACTCCCGAATCTGTTCCAAGACGTATGGGGCGGAAAGGGAATGTTGATTGGGGTAAACCTCCAGGGGCTCGCCTCCCGATACATACCTGTAAAACAAAAGAAGACGGGTGAACTTAGTCACAGCGGAGACCCAGCGAATCGCGTCGATAGTGTCTTGAGTGAGCAAGACCGTGATGTTGGGATGATCGGGTGGGGAAAGAAGGTGGGCGATGGTTTCGTACAAGACATGGTCATGGGTAGTTTGGTCTAGTAGCACAAGGGCACGCTTGGCTGCGACCGGCCACCCTGGTTTCATCCCAAGCTGAGGGGGGGGGGGTCTTTGCTGATAGGGCGAATTCAAAGAAACTATGCGGGGGAGTAGCGAGATAGTTTGATTATGATAGCCAGTTGTGTAGTTTCGATGTGAACTAATGGTAGGGGTATCATTACAGTATATATGTGCACCGTAGACATGGCCATTGCTCTCAGCTGTTACAGAACTCCAGTTTCGAGCCTCCACCCTGATGGTCATGTAACGGAGCCAGAGTTTTGGCCTTTGACTCAACGCAGGAGCACAGACTGACCCTATGTCCGAATAAGGCCAGTGTGATACGGTGCAAGACTGGAAAGAAGGTGGGTGATGACTGTGTCATAAGCATTACTGTAGAAATCTTCCGATAAACCTGCAGGCTTAAACACAGTATGGGGGTTTTGCCCTTAGCATCCTCAGCGTCCTATTCGTGGTTACTGTCGTAAATACAGCTACATACTATCTTAGACCACTATATATATGAATTTAACGCTCTACCACGCCCAGCTGTTATTCTGGAACTTCCCCGCCTACTGTATCTGCATCTCCCTTGCCCACTATAACTCCTTCGCCCACTGGGTACCAACAGTATATCCTTCCAACCCTCTAATATTAATGTCACTATCTTCACTGCCATCAAGTGAAACTGTGATGCCACATCAATCTCATAGCCTAAGGCTCCATAGACGTATAGACTTCAAAAAAAAAAAAAAAGTAGCTTCTGCATTTGCAGTCACTGTTACTGCCTGTTCTGGTCCAGATGCTTTGGTCCTGCTTAAAGGGAACTGTGAACGAGGCCGCTTAACAGTATCTCAACTGTGGGGCCAGGCCATTTTGGTGGCATCGCTGAAAGTTTGTTGTTGCTGTTGTTGTAGTTTGGTAATGAAGATACGGTTGGAGACAAACACAACAAACCTTTGGAATCAGGAACCTTCTAGCAACCTACCGTCTT
>Ga0307514_10001977_pt1 | contig 22295 bp, 24 predicted proteins | sample 16_EM_MG_FD_203088 | JGI IMG/M metagenome (GOLD analysis project Ga0307514, IMG submission 203088) | Populus trichocarpa ectomycorrhiza microbial communities from riparian zone in the Pacific Northwest, United States - 16_EM | ecosystem: Host-associated > Plants > Roots > Unclassified | place...
CCTTCCTTCTCCCCCTCTCTGAGCAATACCTCATCGTTGCCACTTTCTCCCCCCAACTCCACTGTACCCAGCAGCGCGTACTTGCTCTCGCACGCACCTATTAACGCCATAACATTCATGACCAGCTTGCCCATTCCTTTTCCAGCAATGCACTTTAGTTCCTTAGGTGCTAAGCATGAGTACGAAATATCGAACGCACAATCCCTGTAGACACTCTTACACTCTGTAACTGTTGCACGAAGCGTGGATTTTGAAGCGGTGAGTTCGGCGAGGTGGATTACTTTCTTGTCAAGAATGTGCCCGCTAGGGTGGTGATGACCAATCCCTGGGGTACTACCAAAAGACTCAACAAAAAAGTCTGTTGCATCATTGAGGATAGTGATGGTCCGCTGGAGAGTTTCAACGGTGGTTAGACCTAGGGAAGCTCGTGAGCTCCCAAATGTAGCATAGGATAAGAAAGTGCAGACTAACCTAACCCAGTGGCCCCAAACTCTGGGAAAATAAGTATATTGACAATCAATAAAATCGCGATTGCTGTCATCATGGGATACAGAAACATAGCCACAAACGTGCTAGTTATGTAAAAGCTGGTGCTTGTCTTGTAAGGCATAGCTATCTCAGCAGCGTCCATTACCAAAATGACGGAAGTACGCTTACCAGTCCGAGAACCACCGGGACAGCCATTAACAAAACCATCACAAATAGCCTCGGGGTAGCACTGCGAATATACCCATGCACCAGCATAGCTATTGTGAGGAAAATTGCCCTGATCCCCATTGTCGCACTGGGGTTATATTTGTAGCACAAACTGCCTAGGTAGGTTCCGAGAGTGGCCCTATACGCCTTGACATCAGTATATAATCATCTGCAGGCCGTTCAAGGCTGAGCGGTACCAGCCTATTCCCACTAATATCCCAATCATTCCCAATACCAGGGCTAGTGAATCACCCAGAGTCAGTATATCCATTTAGTGCCTTTCCGTTTCGTGACACACCTTCTATCATCCCTCCCAGCCTCCTACCTGGGTGGCCTATGATAGAGACCATGTTAGAATACATCCACCGGAGTACCAGATACCTCCACCCTCTGTGCGCAGTATATATACTAGGGGATCGCACCGAGCCTATTGCAAGTCAGCACTGCCCATCCGAAACGAAACGAGGGATTAGGGGGTCAGGACACAAATACCGTCGTCATCGGTCCCAAGTATGCTGCGGGCCCGTAAATAGCTGCCAAAAAATAAAAGCGTCAGTTGTGCTCTGTCAGTACAATGGTGGAACTCATACCCCTAATACCAGGCAGCAGAGCTATTATCACTGAACCCACCATAGAAACCATCAGCCCTACCATATGCATTGTGGTTCGACACCCTAATCAGAGGTTATACGCTACCTGTCACAGCTGTAGCAATCACACATCTGATTATCCTGAAATGTAAATTATCTGTAACCACTCACCCAGTCGAGAATCAGCACCAGGAGCAAATCACTAATTGACAATTCCAGAAGTGAAACGTTTCTGTCTCCAGCATGGTTAGGAATGGCACAATGTGTCTGCCTACACGTCTAGGTAAGAACACCAAACTACCCATATGAGTTGCTTCAGCCGATACGCCGTGTTCGTCAAACCAAAACACTCAAATGTAGTCCCCAAACGTGACATATGAATTTGGAAAGTATAGACATACCTCTACTCAACTGCTGCCAAAGTTCCTGCCATGCCACGCCCAGCTTCTCACCCAACTTCACCACAACAATATCCGCTTTGCATGTTATACGCAGCATGACGCCACAAATTTCTCCTTTCTACTTCTCGCACGGTGTCAACCTTGCGCTCGATTAGCGGGTTTTAATTTGGTGTTTATCAGGCTTAGGTGTTGATATCTCAGTCCAAAGTTTTCATTGCAAGTATTTATTATGACTTGTAATTGTACAGCAGGCAGAAAACCATGAATTCCCAGAAAGGGCAACAACCCGCATCTAATTTTCACATCAGCTATCCTGGTCGCCTAAGCCATGTACGGCTGCATCCCAGCGGAAGCAGGCAACTTTTTTCGGCTAGAATTGCTGCACTAAGACAGCACTGCATGCCTGTCAATGTGCCCGTCTAAGGCTCCCTTCAGGGGAAAGACGTACAGACTTAAAAAAAAAAATTTATCTCGTTACCATATCCGTATCCTTATCAACTAAACAAATTAAATAATTGTAAAGTGATTACAAAACTTCCCCAATTCTTATACCCCCTATTATTGGGACCAAACGATGCAGAAATATATACTACTATACAACCACAAAACTGACTCTCAATTCCTCTACTACATATTGTATTATATCCTGTATATAGGGGGTATAAATACTTTTACTTCTATACAATGATTATAAAATGCCTAAAACTTTATCAATTTTTATCTTTTTATTTCCAAATATTTGATCTCGTGCCCAGACTCTTATCTACCTACGCTAAAAAATAAATACGCTGCGGGGTAAGAGTCTGGGCACGAGATCACCAAATATTGAAATTTCTAGTCATATTTAATTATTAATTGTTTTTGCTCGTACCCTGTACTCGGTTACCCTGAAATTCCTTCATTGCTAATATCCTAGGTCCCATTCGCCTGCTTGGTCCTCTTTTAGAACTCAACCTCATCCATGCTCATAATTCCCACACGAATACACACTAAGCAAGTTTTAGTACTCCCCTCCATCTTCTACATGCAAAGCCTGGAATAGACCCAAACGCCAATGAAGTTCTGGGAGGCACAAGTACAACTGTAGCGGACGTACAGGTACCTGGAGTTTAAGAAAGGCTTAAGGGGTAACGGAGTGTATGGGTATTAGAAATATATCACTGCAGTGCATTTCTCTGTAGAGTACATCCAACCAAGCATCGTCAGCATGGCTCGGGAAGTTGCCAAAGTGTCTGGAATGTGTGAGGCAGTTCAAATTTAGGATAAATAACAATAACTCTGGGAACCGAACATTTAACCGCCAAAGGGTTGAACTGGATTCTTCTCGCTCACCCTCAGATATCTCGTGCAGTCAATCCCTCCCCAATCCGGATATAGGAAACGATAACCACATCAATCGTTACAAGGTACACCGACAGAGCCCTGACTGAAACCCAGCTTTATACCACCCAGTACTAAATCTAAAACGGCATACAACAGAGTAAGTATCTGTTGATAAGAGTGGGTGATGGAATATCCAGCAAAAAACATGTTGAAAACAAGCTGAATCACAATATACAAGCCAAATATCAGTACGAATGATCCACCAATAGCGTATTACAATGCAGCAGAGAATGTGCTAGGTAAAGGGAATATTAACGACAAGCTGAATTATTATTATGATGAGGATGGCGGAATCCTGTCTCTAGCCATCATATACTCCAATGGATACTTCTGCTGCGTTTTCTTCTGTAGATTCCTAGTCGCCACCAAGGTGTCAGCCAATAGAGCACACATAGAAGCCATGGGAAGGGGGACGCACATCACCCTTTTGTGGACATAATCCAAGTCCGCCTTAACCTCCTTTGCAACCCCCATTCCCTCCATGAAGCTTCTCTTTGTCTGCGCCAACCTCGCGACAGCCTCCTCCTGTAGCGCCATCAGCTCGCGTGTTTTACTATTTAGCATTCCTGATCTGCGCTCGTAGTCAGTTGAGAACTCTGTAGCACAAGGTGATATGATATATTATCACCATCTGAAAATTAAGAAGAATTTGGAAAGAATGAGACTTGCTGACATACGTCTGTGCCTGCACCGCCAAGCTCCTATCCAAAGGGATGGGATCAAACGCGCTACTCAGTCTCTCGGTCAAAAGTGCTATGAGGTCCATCTCATTCTCGTCACTCGCCTCATCGGCAGCCGATCCCGCATACGAGCTTGAGCTGACTGAGTTTGAAAAACTCGGCGCGTGAATTGACACAGTGGGAGAGTGCAAGCTAACTTCGTCGTCATCGAGGGAGCCATGGCGCGGCGGAGGGGCACCTGGCGACAGAGAGTCTGGGTGGTGATGATGGGACTGTTTGCTGGGGAATGCATAGCCCTGAGGTAGTCTATGGTGCACATGAGCGTTGTAATGAGAATTGGACATGTCTGGGGTGGAGCGTTTGTAGGTTTGCGGGTATCGGGAGTGATGCTCGTACTGCTCGTATTGGCTGCTAGACATGCTGGAATTTCCTTTTCAGGACTACGTGATGGGATGCTATGTTAGTCTCGTGCCTGCTATGCGGATCGGCTAGGTCTTGATCTGGTGGGTGGGCTGTCCGCTCGCTTATCCTGTCGGCCCAGACCTCGAAATATCAATCGTGAAGGAGATCTGTGTGACGTATCGATTTTGGTTCTGCGCAAGTGTAGAAGACCCTGGTGTAGTGTAATATCAACTCTCAGGACCCGATGACCTCTCCAGAAGCTCCAAGCACACCGATGAGATGATGTTGGTGGTTCCGTTTCAGATGCCACGATGCTGGTGGGTGGTCCTTCTGTTTAATGGATTCCAGTCATATATGGGCCCCTACTCTCATAGGTCCCGCTAGTGCTGTTGTTGCTGATTGAGCTCCTTCGCCGTCTTCGTCTGCTGCCCGACCCTCCCTCCTACCCGGCATTGATCTGTAGCGACAACTCACCGTCCCGAGGAGCCTGGTAAGGGAGTACCTGTTGGTAGTGCTGGTGCTGCTAGTGGTGAGATGAAGTTAGCCTGAAGCGTCAGAGCGGCCGTTTCCTGCCAACACAAATGGGCTCAGGGTGGGGCAAGTGTGGGGTACGAAGCAATTCAATTGGAGAGGCCTCAAGCCGTACGAACCTGTTGTTCTACTAGTAACTTGTGCAGGTTGCTATAGAATGGAACCAGTAGTTGTACGGCCTGCTGGTGAGCTGGCAAGGCACGTCTCTCGGTTTTTTCTTGCTACATTAATAAAGGGCTAAGTAATTCGGCACGCTCTTGAAGGGGTGAGTGGTGATGATAATTATCCTGGTGTTGGGCGCAATGTCTGAGTGTGGTGCACAGGAACGGGGGTTTGATAACTGATTGCAGGGGTGCTGTGACATGCATGTGCACAACAGATACATGTACTCTGTAGGTGGAGTACAATACGCTATAGAGTATGCCCTCGGAGTACCTATATACACACGTTTTTCTAGTCTGATTTGCCAATGCAATGTACTGCATCATCGTGCTTTATGCAATGTAGTATGATATGCGCCTGCGGCAGGACTAACCAGGTCCAAATTGAAAAGCATAACTTTATATCAAAAGCTTTCTTCGGTGAGAAAAAGAAAAGAATGTTCTTCCAGTTCGGAACTATTCTCCTCTTCAAAGATTGTATATATCTATCCACTGGTTAACAAGTACTGTACATACAACTGCAAAATGTTGTCGGTGACAGTTGCGAGGTTCCACAAGCTGATGTTTCCTAGCCTTGCCCCTGTAAGTGTATTGACACGGACTGCCACATCGACTTGCATTACCTGATTCACCACCATCCACATCACCCTGTGTTGTTGTCCTCTGCTAGATGACATGACAGGCCATCCCCTCTGCTCACCACGTCGTCGTCAGTTCAAACTGGTGGGGTATCTTGTGGCAACCCAACTTTTGCTCATCGCCCATTAGTCTCGAACCATCTCCCATGCTACCTTGCCACCGAGTCTCGCATAGAGTGCCCACCACCTCAGTAGGTAACCTCTAGCTGCGTCAGCACCCTAGTCTAGTGTGGTTTCTGTACCATTGCGATTAGATATGCGAGCACTGACGTTAACCTAATTTCCTGACTAAGCGTTAAGTAAGTAACACCAGTCTTAAAATATCGTGCAGTTGTATCCCCATTCAAACAGATCATAGTAGCCATTGTTGTGACTGCCCGATTGAACAAAAAGGCATTCGGCGAGTATTATGAATGTATACAAGTGCAGATACATGACGAAAATTATTTGATTGCCTTGGGGCCAATCAAGGCCAACCTGACAAAATCAGAGAGCGAAGGGATACCGGATGTGTACTCCGGTGGTGATGCAGATAATATAAATAAATATCTATCGTTGTGAGGCCGTTATCTTGAGACATGTCCACGGTATCAAGACAGGCAATCTCAACTTCAAGTGCCGGTTAACTCTCCACTTGTACTCGAGCTCTGTTGCCTGCGCCCTCGGAATGTCGAACAGCCCCACGCAACCACCTCCAGTATACGGAAGAAGGCAGGGCATCCCTTGGGGAGTGAGAGCCTCATATATTTTTCATTAGCTAGATCCAGGACCCTGACTTGTATTGTAAGCAACCCCGAAGAGGGATACATTCTCCTTCCCTAAGCTGGAGAAAAAAGTAATCATGTCGAGATTAACGGCCCTATGCCCTAGAGCCAACCATTGGTCACCTGATCATAGAACTTCATCTAAATCTTTGCGAGAACAAGTCGTTGGCACGGGCAGAGAATATGATGTCATACCCTCTTGGAACATGAACCCCTGTATATACAATTACGTACGGAATACTGATATGCTATCAGCCTAGGTAGTGCTACCCGATTTACAGGCACGGCAATTAATTTTGCGGCTTGTTTGCTGACTAATTAACAACTGTAGGCATCCGAGACTAGGTACGAGGTTGCAACTTGAATTGGTATATTTTGCAGTGGCATCACCATTAGGGTACAATCTTTCGTCCGCTATGTTGGTATACGATTAGGCCTAATCCGCTCCACAGACGTATCGAGGCCTTCTTTCTTTTGAGTAACCCTTAACCGAACTCTTCTGTGGTTCAACTCGGCTGGTGTCAACTTCAACCAGGCCGTCTCAGTAGTCACGAGACTAGTACCACATGCCCAATTTGGAGTATCAACTCAGGGTAATAGCACAGTAAATATTGTCAAGAGGGGTATATCTCGAACCACATTCTGGTCTCGAGTCTAAACAGTCAGCCACCAAAATAATCAACTCTCTCGTTTATATACCTGGGAAGCGGATACTGTGGCTTAAATAGGGTAGACGCAACCTACAGCTAAAATAGTGGAGGAGACACTTACCAAAGTACTTAAGCACCTGTAACTGCGCATGCCCGTGCAATACCGAGAATCTACAAACATCCTTGGTTTTACGTTATCAGTCTAGCTACGAGGGGCAGTGTAGCCAGACTACTCCAGAGCATGCACAGTGTGTGCCGCCTTAGTCTCGTTCCAGTATGGCCCTGTAGTTCACATGCTCATGTCGTGACTAAACGGATACCATATGCGTGTTCTGTGCAAGATGTGGGAATCCACGATGTGTAAATTGTTATGGCGCGAACTACAGTGCACACCTGTGGTTTGAAGTCAAAACTGGCTAGTTTTCAACCATAATCACTCACTCAGAACTTTTTACTGTATCAAAAGCTATTATATTACAGAAAATTAGAATATCCCTCCTCACATAAGTAGAGTACTAGTGGTGTAAACTAAGTAGGTAGAATTCCAGACATAAAAATTTTAGTGCGGTCTTAGCAAAATTTATATATCACTACATATGATCAGGACTATGATTTCTTTGAGGTAATTGGGATCAACAACCATCCATTTTAATTGTTCTAAAAATCTCACTTTTACTGTGATTTTGCAAGTATCTAGAGACTTCTAGTCTCGGCCCCCGACCCTCGTTGGCAAAAGCTTCACAAAGAGAGGACACAGTTGCAACTACAGAGCAAGACTGAAATCTCTAGTCTGTTTCAAATTTCCATTCAGTACGCCAATAACAAACGAGACTTCTTCTGAGGTACAAAAGGGTAAACTAAAAGGCATGAAAGGTATGGCACAATGTAAGAGAGGCAAAAGACGAAACATAAGGGTAAGTGAGAGTCAAGGAAGGAATGTTGTGACACAGCCGCCAAGAGGAAAACGGATATCGCAAGATACTCATTATCGAGTTCGATTGTTGAATGACTGTGGCCCGTATCTGCAAACCTAATAATACCCAAAGCTCTAAGCAGGGCAAGGTGACACAACTCCCATCCCACAAAAGCTGGAGCATGCACCTACGAAAAAAGAAGAATTCATCATACGACATCCGAAACTCCATTCCGATCCCACTATTCAGTGCTCAACCATTCGACTGGCCATCCAGTCTCTCCTGAGGTACCCAGCCAGGCCTCAAGAGCCAATCTCTATGAGCAAAAATAAATAATTCCATCCCAAGTTTGTTCATTCTTTTTGATAGATGTAAACCAGAGGCATTGTTCGTGCGATTGAACTACACCAGGCCGTCGTAGAGGGATAGTGCTGAGACAATTGTTTGATCCTAGCATCGAGGTTAGTCTGCTGTCTTGTCTCAGAATGAAACAAACTAGCTCACCTTCTGACTTCCTTCACGGAACTCATCCATTGTCAAGCTTCCATTCTGGAGGGGTATTGCATTAGCTTCCTCTATCGGGGGGGTGGGTGCGTCAAGGGGAGGTACCTCGTCCTTGTCCATCATCCGGAAGATCTTGGCTACTCTCTTCTCGGGAGTATCTTCGTCCTCCGGAAGCTTTACCATACTTCCAACCTAGTTCCAAGCACAGGCCATTAGCCCCGAATAGAGCTATATTAGAGCTTGAGAGCCCTCACCATCTTGTAGATTGCCTCCACGATCTGTAGCATCTCATCATAGCTTATCTCCCCATCCCCGTCAATGTCGTAAAGCTGGAAAGCCCATTTCAGCTTATCATCAAGAGTCCCTCTACTGGTTACGCTGAGCGCGCAGATGAACTCTTTGAAGTCGATTGTTCCTGACCGATCGGCGTCAAATACATTGAAAACGTAGTCGGCAAATGTTGTCGGATCCCCAAAGGGGAAAAACTGCTTATATATCTTTTGAAATTCTGGCTTCGTTAAGGCCCCTGACGGGCAATCCTTAAGAAAACCTGAACCATGGATGTAAGCATTCAGGCTCCTGTACACCTTTCGACACTAGGAAACTGTTAGGGCGGGTATCTCCTACCTTTGTACCACTGTTGCAGTTCTTTCCTCTCAAATAGTGTTGACTTCTGCAGTTCGGTGAGCTGTTCATGGCTGAGCTTAGATTGACTAATGATATCCAAAACGAGAGTTAGTACGTTGTCTTCACCAGTAGCAGATGCGTGAGTTAAGTTCTTTCCAGGGCATGGATCAGAGCTTGTGGATAAAAACCTACGTTTTCCCCATTTTTCTGGAAATAAGGTCTCCAATTAGTGTATAGAGGGTAAGATGATGGTTTTTCTTGATTTAGCTGGAGATGCTTCTTGCCCGTGCGGCTATGTATGGTATGAAGGAGAATTCGGTGATAATAGTGGGGGAGGGGTCGGGTGCGGGTTAAAGGCCTCTGCAGATTCGAAGGAGGCGAAGTTCGTAAACTGAGCAGGGGGTAAAAACCCAGAATGTGAGTGAGATCTAGATGACGCTGCAGCAAGACACCGAAGATCGACTCGTGAATGATGGTGATGGGAACGAGTTCGAAATGCTTGAATTTACGAAAGGTGTGGGGCAAGGAGGGGAGTAGTGCTCCCTACGGTACTGTCAGCCAGAAGGCGCAAGCAGCCTCAGGCAGTAAGGATAGTCTGGTAAGGGTGGGGGCAATGTTGATTGGGAGGGGGATTGTAAGTTGGGATGGGGAGCGGAGCGGGCGCCGCACTTAGTACGACTCCAGCGCAGGAACGGTACCTCTTAGATAAGTCTTCTTCGTGCCCAGTGCCTGAAGCTTTATTTCTGAGGTAAATAAACCATGGTACCATGCTTCGAGGCTACGAATCACTCACAATAAATAGCCATAACAGTTGCATGCAGGCTTCATCAAGGCAAAGGATTTAAAGAACGCATGCATAATACCATTCACTAGAGCCTCGTGAGTACTTGGTGTCGGCAGATCGAATTCCAGAAAATTATCTTACAAATGAATTCGATGCCCTCAGCATAACACCTCAGGTCCCTTCCGAGGCGCAGCAGAGGACTATCAGAACATGATCACCTGAATGGGCTTTCCAAGGGGCCACCCCAGAAAAGTTACAGTTGATCACCAACCAGAGCCTGTATGGCTCGTCATATGCATTTGCTCCCGCGGCGAGGCGCATTCATTAGTCTGGACAAGAACACTTGCCATAATACCTGTTATTGATGCTGATCATGAAGACCTACTTAAGGTATCTACTTACATTTATACGGATACATGCCCTACTAAGTAAGGTTGAGCCCGCCTCATAGCCTAAGGGGAAAAAAAAAAAAGCAATTCGTCGGCGATGGATCCTTACTTAAGCAAACAGAGTAACATTATTCTCTCGACGGTGGTGAGGCCAAAAAAAGTATATACCTACCTACAGTATAAGCCGTGTGCATGTGCGCACATACATATACCTAGGCTTACACAGATATGTAGCGCCTCATAGCCTAAGGGGAAAGGCGTATCGACTCAAAAAGAAAGAAAAAAAGCACAGATATGTAGTAATATCCAGTGGCGTGGCGGATAGGCGAAAGCAGCCGGACCTTTCGAGGTTTCTGGTTTCTTAGTTCGGTAGGGCGTGTAAGCAGCGTGTTGTCCCCCAAACCGGCGGTAACCGGGCCGTCTCATAGCGTATGACTCCCTTCGGGAGAAAAGACGTATAGACAAAAAAAGAAAGTAACATTCCATAGCACTTTGTGTATACACCAACCGTCTGCCTTGATAACAGGTGCAGGCATTGTGCTATAGAGACTCTCCAATACCGACTCTAGAATACCCTTCCAAATCTCTTGCAAGGCATCTGCTAGTGCTTCCTTCACTACCTCAGCCCCCCCAGGTATATTTACCAGATGCGGGAACCCTTCACGTATGCCCAAATATGTTAAATTGGGTTTAGGTCGGGAGAGCAGGCAGGGTAGTCAATGACTACCCAGCCATTAGGTATCTTTGAATCATTGGCATGCGAGTTTGGAGGCATGGGCTGACGAGTTGTCCTGCATGAATATTGGATCATCAATGCCCAAAGTCTCACTCAATTCGAGCCAGATATCAGAAAGGGAATGTGTCAAGATCTCAACATATTTTTCAGCATTATTTCACCCTTCTTCCTTTCTCAAAGCCAGTGAACTGTTTTTGCCGGCTTGGTAAAGGCTTGGTACTTGCGAGGGAGGGGTATAAGCATCTGTGGAGGAGGCATTTGAGGGAGAAGGTTGGGCCATATCAGCGTGAGTTGGCATGAATAAAGTGGTAGGGGATATTGTTATTCATAATGGACGGCCAGGAGATCATATATACCCACCCCGATGTTGTGACCTCGTGGTAGACCCAAGGCGTGATAGGCGCGATTTGATGCATTGAATCTGAATCAAGCGCGCTGCATGCTCAGGCCTTTTATGCATCGTATATATATGTACTTCTTTTTGCCACCTAGCTGTATCCATGATATGGACCGAGGGATTACGATGTATTGATTTCAGATGCTGACAACGAGAAATTATGAGGGAGATGGTGGGCATCAAGTACCCTGCAGAAACGATCATGGAAGAAGTCAGTGTGATAGACATCGGTGATTCGGGCGAAAGTTGCGAACGACATTCCCAGCAGTTGTTTGTGATGATGTTCGGGCCCATTGGGTTTTTTCTGGGTCTTCATTGACATACTTTCCGCTCAGGCAAGTACACCTCCAATATCCACCCCCTCTCTAAATCGCAATCCCCCCATTTTCGTCGCATAGATTCAATCCTGCTCCACTTTGTCTCCTCTCTAATGCCCTTCTTAGTACTAAATTTTGATGGCTCGAGACTAAAATATGTGAGTGTGATATGATCCCTGCTCCCAGTCCCTGCATCCGCCCCCAAATCTTAATGAGGTAGGGCGAGTACTCCGTACCTAGTTACCTATGTGTCAACCTGTACGCCCCTGGCACACGATGTTGAAAAAAGCATTTGGCTTATATGCTCCAATCTTTCAACATCAGCATAAATCCAGCCCAATTCCTCTTGCCTTTTGCTTCACTTTCACCTGCTGAGTACATGCGACTCCCCAATGTCAAAGACAAAATCGAAACGTGTACTTGTCCGCCTCCGACAACAAAATCGAGAAGGCTAAAGCAAAAAAAGAGCGAAGAAGCACCTAGAGCTACACTGCAAGCAGAAACTGGCATCCCAAACAGTATCCCATACAAGGATCAGTTACTAGTGGAGATTGAGCAAGAAAGGGTGAAGAAGGACGAAGAGAGATTATGGAGAAGCGAAGAAGTAAAGTAAAAAAAATGGGAATTCAATAGAGCTACTGAGGGCGAGATGGAGGTAGGGGGTGAGGAAGAGATAGGTGGGCTAAGTGGTGAAGGAGAGGGCAGCGGAAGCGAGGGAGCTGAGGTGGAAGAAGATATGGTACACAACGTAACAGTTCCAAGACTATGGCGTTGGCAGTGAAAGTTGGTCAATAAGCTTCCTAGGTGCATCAGGAGTGATTTTAATGGCTAATATGGCCGCGCCCGTGGCTCCCGGCTCCCTCTGGCATCTGCATCCGAATGGCACCCGCGTGCCTCCCAATGTCATACACTGGCATTCGGAGGCCAGCAATGTGGACGGCGCCTCCCAGGCACCCAGGGAGTCAGATGCCAATTAGCCAGACTCAATTTTTTTCGTGATATGGTTGAGATACTAATGTTACAATGTTGCGATAGACCGGAAAACCTCTGCACAAGCTAGCGCAGAGGAATTCGGGGGTAAAATGATGAAATGGATAAAGGTGCCGATAAGGATGACTATAGCCATCTTCTCCCAGATGAGGATGGAGAATCCCGACCAAGCGCGGCTCGCAAGGATACGCCTTTGACAAACTGTTTAAGAAGTTCTCGATGCGGCAGATGTCATTCTTTATGTGCTCGATGCACAAGAACCCGGTCTTGTGCTGTTGAACGACATGCCGCTTAAGGCTACCAACTCCGCTCTCAACGTAGCCTATTCGACTACAGTGCTCTCACCATGCAAGGCATCTCTAGTACTTTGTTCAAGGCCCTCAATTCCTACGCCAACGCAAAGCAACTCAAGCGCTCCATCTCTGTTTGGGTGATCGGGTACCCTAATGTTGGTAAATCCCCTGTCATCAACGCCCTAACATCTCAAGTAGGTGGTACCATGTCTGCCTGCCCTGTCGGCGCCGGAGCTGGTGCGACTACCTCCCTCCGCGGAGTTAAGCTTGATAAGAAGCTCAAAATAATCGATTCCCCTGGTATTGTCTTTCCCGGGAATAACCAAACATCACTGGCAAGCAGTCTAGCAGGACTGATGAAACCACCCGGCTCATCCTGATCAATGCAGTACCACCTAAGTAGATTCTTGACCCAGTTCCCGCTGTCACACTACTCAAATGCATTTCCACTTCGAAACACCCTATGCTATCGGTATATAATATCCGCCCCCTCCTCAATTCATCACCTACGGACCCCACCAATGACTTCCTCGTGCAAGTTGCGAGGAAGCGTGGAAGGCTTGACAGAGGAGGGGTACCAAATACCAACTCCACTGCTTTATGCATAATCACCGATTGGAGAGATGGCAGGATACAAGGATGGATCGAGCCCCCGAGCTGTTGGTAGTGGAAGGCAGCAACAAGCTTATGGGATCAACAGCGAGAATGCGGGTGCAATGCTGGCGGATCAGACGGAGATTGTCACTGGATGGGCAAAGGAATTCAAGCTGGAGGGTTTGTAGGGAGACGGCGAGTCAGGCTTTAAAGAAGAGAGTAGTAGCATGATGGTGGGCTGAAAGAAGGTAATCTGTGATGATAGAAGCAGGGTGTTAGTGCTTGAGTAGATGGCGTTCTTTACTATATATCTGGGGGCTCATGTATTGCCTAATCTTCACTTTTACTTTTCTGTTTACCCTGCCCGTTGCTATTCTATATTTTTCGTATTATAATGAGCAAGATCTCATTTCAACTACATCATGTGAAACCGCAGGCCTAGACGTAACCCTGTTTCCCCTCACCCTACCTCCCTTCGCCGGTGGATTGTACAACCAGACTAAGGACCTTCGGCATTTTTTACACCTGCAACACAGTCAGGAATGTAAGCTATCTGGGAGGTTATGTGCCTCTGCTGGTGATTTGATTGCTAGCAGGCAGCCAAGCAAATCTGAGACTTCGACTTGCTATTGAAATTACTCTTGTTACTAAGACAGTGGTTGTGTTTCACTGTATACTGACAGCTATATTAGAGGAGTTCTACCACCAGCGATTCTACAAAATAGCCATCACAGATATCCCCACACACAATGGCCTCATCCCTTACCCCCCAAATTTCCGTTGCCCTCGTCGGTGGAACAGGCCTTACGGGCTCCTACCTCGTCCAACAACTCGTCCTCAACCCCTCTATCTCCCGTGTCATCTCCCTTGCCCGCCGGGCCCCCCTCAACCCCATCAATGATCCTGAAAACAAGCTTACTTGGCACATCGAGAAGGACTCATCCCAATGGCCTAGCACACTCAGCACGCTCCTCACCCAGCCAGACAGCTCCCATCCCCCTGTAAAAGCTTTCCTCTCCGCCCTCGGCACTACAAGAGCTGACGCCGGCTCCCTCGACGCCCAGCGCAAAATTGACTACGAGCTTAACCTCTCCCTTGCCACTGCCGCCCGCAAGATCCCAAGCATAGACACATACGTGCTTATCAGTGCAGGGTCGGCAGATCCAAACTCCCGCATTGCATATTCACAAATGAAGGGAGAGTTGGAGATGGATGTAGTTAAACTAGGATTCGACAAGACAGCGATTCTACGTCCGGGCCTGATTGTGGGGGGTAGGGAGAAGACAAGGTTTGGGGAGCAGATTGGACATTGGGCAGAGAAGGGCGTGAGGACCTTGTTTGGGGGCTGGGCGACAGAGGGATGGGCACAGCCGGCGTGGTGGATTGCGAGGGCGGCTGGGAGGGCAGTGGTGGAGCCAGATGTGTGGGAGAGAGAAGGGGTACAGGGCGTCAGGAGGGAGGGGCCGAAGAAAGTGTGGAGTATGCCACAGGGGGAGATTGTTAGGTTGGCGAAGGAGGCAGGCGAGAAATTGTAGGACTTCTGGACTGGGGCAGGGATGTAGTGAAGAATGAATGGATACCTTAATCTCGGGAAGCGGGGGTTCAATGAGCGCAATCGCCCAACACTACGGTGCACTTTTACTGTTTTTCTTAATTTAATATTGATCTCTGCCCAGATACACATATATATACTTAGTATCCTCTTTCAAATGCATGTTTATACTCTTAGCTGGTTAATGTAAGACAATCTTATCTAACAACGTGATACAATGTTACAGCCTTGCAGAACGAAATCCACAACACCCGAGACTGCTCGCGACTCTTATTACAAACATCAACAACTTCACCACCACACCAAGGATGTCCAATCCCGATGCCATCGACCTCGATGTCGATTCCGCACATGAAAACGATGAGACCCTCACCAGCGACGTAGACAATGACATCGACGTAGCCGCAGAAATGGGATTCTCCTCCTTCGGCGGCCCGCCAAAAGCGACATACCATCACAAAGATAAAGGGAAGAAACGGGCTCATGGTGGTGATGGTGGTGATGGTGGTGCTTGCGGGGTAGCCACCGGAGCGGATATGGGTGTGATAGGGCCTAGGAGCTGGGATGCAACTGGTGGTAATAGCTATAGTAGAAATGCGGAGAAAATTGAGTTGCTCCCATCGCCGACGGAGGAGGGCCCCGACTCACTTTCGCACCCGGACAGGGTGAACCAGAACCAAGCCCTAGGACTCCCTGCGAAACCAGAGTTCACTGAGGCGGTAGTTGCTGAGGGTGGGTATATCTGGGACACCCAAGGGCAGGGGCAGGGTGATCATGGGCATCGTCGGAGTGGGCGTGGGGGGCGTGGGGGACGTGGGGGACGTGGACGGGGTAGGGGCGGTTGGGGGGAGGGGGATGTAGGGAATGCAGTAGATGGGTATTATTTACCTTCCTTTGGTGAGTCTTCAAGTTCGCGCGGATCCTTCACCATAGTATTGCTGACAGGTAGTGCGCGGGTTTTAGTCGAGGATCCATGGGCCCAATTACGTACGAGTATAACGACATCTTGGGAGGGCTGACTTGTGAGTTGAGATATCAATACTTCTGGTATTGGGCGCAATTGTTATGAATATCAGTTACACTTCCCGGCGTGACTACTTTCTGGGCGCAAGCAAGTAAGTACCTGCCGGGCTCGGCTGATCTGATGGGTAGCTGAATCCAAAACTACCCACAACTTCGTTTTGATTGACCATGAGCAGGTCTAGATAAAGATAGAAATGTCTATCGGTGGGTGATATTTAGAGGTAGTAAGTAAGTGTTCAGGGTAACTACATGCGTCTATATTGACAGTACTTCCCCAATACTATCTCGTTTGTGTATTTCCTTTTAAGCTTGTACTGTGTCTAAATAAACTTCAAAACATACTACCAGAAGACTTTGGTGCATAGGCGAAACACAACCCGAGATTTTGCCTGCATGCTGCATGCTGATATAAAAGTTGTCATATATAATGTACCACTGTAGATACCAGGCTCACCGCCATAGCATAGTACCTAACAACACATAACTGCCTGATCTTGATTACTTACATAGAAAGCTCGATCAAAAAAGTTATGTGACTACGTAAGACAATCTTCTGTTAGCCCCTTCACTTTCTAGCTAGGTAGTTTGTACAATGCGCCTATTTCCAGCCCATACCATGCATATGGTACCAGACTCAGTCCCTCGCATCCACTTCCTTCCTCTTTATATATAATCACTTCTCAACCAAAAACGAAAAACAAATTGGGGGATAGACCAAAAGAAAACCAACATATGCATAGGCTCGCCACCGATATAAACGAGAAGGTAAAACGTAAGGTATCGTGAGATGGCATGATATGGTATTATGTGTGTACGAATAGAAAGGAAGGAAACGCCCGCCCAACAACGGAAAGTGACAAGCACCAAGCCTTAAACATGTCAGGGTAACCGAGTATTATCCTCAACACCCCTTCGCTTGATCACAGAAAGAACTCAAAATGGCCATGCCCGCCTAATATGTTTAGGAGTATACACGCAGGACAAACCTAACATAGCAAGCAAGTGTGGAGCAAACAGATCAACCCACCCCCCACCCGCTCTCCGTAAAGTGCAAGCCCATAAAACAGAAAAAGCGAAAAAGAGACAAAATGGTTTAATGACATTACACCCTAACTCGCAAAATAGAACTTAAATAAACAATGATCGCCCAATATCCCAAATGCGACAACATCATCCAAAAGCCGAACTGCCCTCTCCTCAGGACATGCATGCACAGCAACACCCACCCCTTCTCTTTCACCCCGCCAATAACTCTATCCCAAGCATATACCAATAATGCCCTGCAAATCATTATCCTCGAAAGCTATGCATTTCCAATATGATCAACTATCTGAACAGTTAAGCTTGCGCCATGAATTTGCATTCCGCCAGAGTACACAGCAAAAGACCTTTACCCAAGGCCCAAATCCAGTAAACATGAATGATGAGCGAAAACTAGGAGAAAATGTATGATTGAAAACCCCATATAAATAATAGCATGACTGAAAACGCCGACCGACAAATAAGTAGTGATGAATTTGTTTATGCGCGTATGTGCGTGTGCAATCTTAATATGCCATGATCACCACCGAGAAGTAAGGACAGATCGCCAAGTGGAAGGAGGCAATGTAAAATGTTGCTGTGTAGTTAGATGGAGGGGGCTGGAGACGGAGGTTTAGACTCCATGAACGATGGTGTAGGTGTGGATCCCGGTGTGAATGTCATAAATGATGGTGCCGGTGTAGAATCCCAAAATGACAGCGGCGGCGTAGAACCCACGCTAGATTCAGCAAATGATGGCGCCAGGGTACTTGGCGGCTCAAATGGTGGTGCCATCACGGATGCCATATATGATGGTGTCGGTGTGGATGAGCCATAAGGTGGTTCGGGTGTGGAACACACAGAAGGTGGTATTGACTCCACACCGTGGCAAGCAGAAGCATCCTCATCCGTGGGCTGTTGGTCCGCTAGTGTGTGGGACGTGGTCGAATGCAATGGTGCTGGTGCGGGCGGCACAATCGGTGGTGTTGACTCGGCATCTGTGCGAACAGTGCCGCTCCCGTCCTTAGATAGTTTTGCTGTAAACAGATCGGGCCTCGGTGGGTCCAAGGAAGATTCCGGTGAAGTTTGTAGAGAGGATATCGTTGGGTGGCTCATCAGCACGTGAGCCTTCGTTGGGTCTAGGTTCCCCTTGATAGCTCGGCTGAGTTCTTCAAAGTCGACAGGTTTTGCCACGAAGTTGGAAAAACCGGCTGCGGCACACTTCCCAACAACATCTTCCATGACGTTGGCTGACAGGGCAATGATAGGTACAAGTGGTAACTTTCTCGCTTTCTCCCATTGCCGAATCTCAGCACAGGCCTGGAAACCATCTTTGCGTGGCATGTGCAAATCACACTGGGAATAATGTCAGTGTAATCTCACAAGAGATACAGTCACTTGTAACGTACCAAGATCAATGCATAGTGACCAGAACCATTGCTGAAAACCTTGCTCACGCACTCTTCACCATCGGATGCAGTTTCCACCTCAAGTCCCACTCTTGAAAGGAATCGCAGTAAAACCTAGTGTAGTGGGTTAACAAGTGAGTTCGCATAGGTGGTATATAACCCAAATACCTTTTGGTTCACTGGATTATCTTCCACCAGCAAAACCCTATGCCCCTTATTCCCAACATCCTTCTCCATCTCAGTAAATACCCGCTTTTGAGTTTCGACAACCTGTTGTGCGCTGTCTCTGTTGCGGTCAGTACTAGCGTCTCGCTCCTTGTCTGGGTCGAAAATGGATCCAAACCGAGACGGCTTGATTGGTTTGTTGATAATCTGAATCCTGTTGCCTTCGCCCATATCTTCAAACTGCTTAGCTGCTCCTTCAATTATCGCTGCACGCTGGAGGGGGTTGGTCAGAACAAGTAAGGACGTTGAGGCATGGTCCTTCAACGAATGGATGTGTCGTAACAGAGCAATAACCTCTGTTTGGTCAGGTAGATTCAGGACGATGTGCGTTAGTTTAACAGGGCGCTCTGCATTTAGCCGTTCCAGACACTCCTCGTACGTTGAAGCCAGCTCAATGTGGTGTGGGGAAGTTTTGGGTAAAGTCATCCGGATGTGATGGGAGATGGAGTGGAGGCTCCATGGATGTTTCGAAACAATCAGAATGGAGAATTCGGGGGGCGCAGCTTTCACAGAATCCCCGGATCCTTTCCTCGCAGTAGAGCCAGGAACAGAATCCTCGGAGTCCTTGCCCACAGTTGGTATATAAGTCTTCACTTTATCTTGGATCTCTGGGGGCCGAGAATGCCATGGCGGATAACTATCGACTTGTGAATTGCCAAGTGAAGGCTGCCCATGTATTCTCTCAGATGTTGATACAAAGTCGCTGTATGCCGGATTTTCCTCGCCGACTACATCACCCAAGGCATCCGCATCACCGTATTCTCCGCCGGAGGGGCCGGTAGAAGGTGTCTCAGTGAATCCCTTGTCTAAAATATGATCATCCTCGATATCTTCGGCAGGTCCAGTCTTTGCCTCTTCGCGGTTAGGATTTACTTTCAACCTTGCTGAGAAATAAAATATTCTGTTTCGGGTTAGAAATATACTCCTAGGGTCTGGCATGGAAAACTTACGATCCTTCCCCTTTTGTGCTCTTTGCACCCATGGTCCCGCCGTGCAGTTCTACAAGTTGACGAGAAATAACCAAACCCAGTCCACTCCCTCCGTGGGCACGAGTGCTTGAGCCATCAATCTGACTAAAGGGCTTAAAAATAAGTTCCTCTTCTTTCTTGTCAAAGCCTACGTAGAGATTAGTGGCAGCCCTAACATCAGAGAACACCCTGCTCACCTGGCCCCGTATCGTGGCACTCAAATTGAAGCATGACCTCTTCCTCACCAACTGCGGCGTCCTTGCGGACTGAACATCGTGAGAAGACTTCACCCGAATTTGTAAATTTAATGGCATTCTAATGGTGTTGTTAGAAGTCAAGACTCGTGGGCCAAGTTTGAAAGGTGTAAAAGTCTACATACCCCAATAACATTGAGCAGGACTTGTCGCAACCTAACCCTGTCTCCTCCAACAATAAGTGGAACATTTTCTTCGACAATGTAGTTTAACTCGAGTTGCTTCTGGATAGCCATAGTACTCAACAGCTCATTTGCGTCCTCAATAAGTGAATGTATACGAAACCAAGATGTGTTCAGGCGCATCATTCCGGCTTCCACTTTGGAGAGATCTAAGATATCATTGATTACCATCAGAAGGCCCTCCGAGCTTTGCGAGATGGTATGACAATAGTCCAATTGCTCCCCACTCAGTGTGGTGTCCAGCAAGAAATTCACCATGCCTGAAATTCCAATTAGAGGGGTGCGAATCTCGTGACTCATGTTGGCAAGAAAACGAGTTTTTGATTCCATGGTTTTTTGTGCAGCATCATTTGCTTCCTTAAGCTTTTGCTCCAATAGCTTTTGGTCATTGATGTCCGTGCAGGTACCAAACCATTGCCCTTCACCAGTACCAAAGTTAGATTCGACGCGCACGCAACGAACCAAGTGCCATCGATATTCATTGTCTTTGCGCCGGAGCCGTAACTCGGCTGAAAATGTGCCGTCAGAGCCGTCCTCGCCAGAAACCTCGAACATTCTCAGCATATATTTCCCTTTTTCTTTGGGCCTCAAGGTAGGTGACCTTACTTCAGGTGACTTGGGGCACTCCGTGCCTGTTGTGACTAAATCCATGGACTGCTTGCCTCTGAAGCTAAGACCAGGGAGTGAGCACTTCCTGCGATCTTGAGGATGCACAAATTGCATGAACCCAAGGTTCAGAGTCTGCTCTAGCGTTTGCCCAGAGTAAGCCTCCCATTGAGTATTAGCAAACGTAATTCCCTCGTTAGCAGTGCAGGCAAAAACTATCTGCGGACTTGAGTTTGCTAATGACCGATATTTATGTTCTGATTCGGCCATCTCTTGTTGCCTTGTTGCATTGATTTCTGCAAGCCGTTGATCATGAATATCCGTATTCGTTCCAAACCAGTGGACAATAGCGCCCAGATCATCACGCAACGGGTTCGCGCGAATCATGAACCACCGATACTCGCCTTCAAAGTTAGCAATTCTGAGCTGATGGGAGAACGATAGACCAGTCTCAACAGCTTGCTTCCACAATCTCCGGAACTCCGGTCTGTCCTCGGGATGATATGCTCTCCATGGATCTCGGAAATACTCCTGTGTAGTCATACCCTGATAGAGAAGTAGTTTATTATTTACCCACGTCGTCTTGCCGGTATCAGGGGCTGCAATGAAAACGTGCACTGGCAAACACTCTACGATCATCTTTAGTAGGTTGTCGGGTGGGGTCATCCGCCGCCTCACCAAGCCAAGTTCGGGCAGAACACTGAACGTCGCCCCGTAAGTTGCACCAGCAGAGGATAGGTATTCACCCCGATATCTCCGGTAATGAAGCTTGGGCTTGTGTGAAGGCTGGTGATTGTCAATGTTCCCGCGTTTGGGCAATATTGAGTCACCAGGAGGATGAATGGTGTCTCTGAGAATCTCTGGCCTCTCTATGTTAGGAGCGAGTGAGCTCCCTGCTGAGGCTCTGGCTCCATCTGGTGTGCAGTCGGTCTCGAGAGGCTTAGGCGAGGATAGTTCCAGAGTTGATTTGCAAGCCATTGGAGCCTTCCCTTGAACACTTTGCTCCTTTTCTGTACATTTATCTCGAACAGTTGTTCCCGAGCTCGCGCTTTCTTCCCCCTCATAACGCAGTTGCTGCCATTCATGGCCCTCGCCGTCATTAGAATAAATGTCTTGCGCACTCAACGTTTTGGAGCCCGAGCTCAGAGGGACAATATCCTTGGCTAATAATTTCGCCTTCTCAGTAAAATAACTGTCAGATGAGTTTTTGGGTTCAGAAACTCCGCGCCCTTGAAACAACCCCGGCTCCGTATTTGGGCTTGCAACTCGGGGCGTTGAAGTTGATAATCTCGAGTATGTGCTGGCACTGCTCGGGCTGGTAACACTACCACGACTCCGGCTGATGGAGCTGTAACTGAGAGATCTAGGTGGGTAAGTAAACACCTTCCTCTTCTGATTGATACTCATGAGCTGCGCATGGACATTCTCATGTGCTTGCGCAAGTGCAAAAGCTGTGGCCACTAAGGGGGCAAAATGGGATAGTGAATGAACCAGATTAGAAGGGTATGGGATGACTGGAGAAAGCATTGACAAGATGGCAATCGGTGCCTTTCGTTCACTAGATGTAGGCCGCTCCATTGTACCATTAGTATAAACTTTATCGTTAATTACTGAC
>Ga0307514_10001978_pt1 | contig 22287 bp, 23 predicted proteins | sample 16_EM_MG_FD_203088 | JGI IMG/M metagenome (GOLD analysis project Ga0307514, IMG submission 203088) | Populus trichocarpa ectomycorrhiza microbial communities from riparian zone in the Pacific Northwest, United States - 16_EM | ecosystem: Host-associated > Plants > Roots > Unclassified | place...
CCTCAGGACTATACCTGCTTTACAATACCAATTAGCAAGCATTTTAAGTCCCCTTACTGTTTACGGGCCTATCGAGGAACTGAAAAAAAACCATTTGATGTACTATCTGTAGGAATACTCTCCCAGCAGTAAGGAAGTACAAAGGTCACGGGATGCAAGGATCAACTAATGGAGGCAATCTGGTCAAAGGCCGAAAGCAGGGTATCCTAATGGAGGTAATTTGGGCAGGCTGCGAAGAATAAAATAGTCAGGGATTCAGTGGGAAAATTGAACAAAGAGCACTAGATCCATAGCATAGAGAACTCTACGATAACTCGTCTTGATTGAATATATTCCGTTTTTACGTCTTGACCAAAATTCCTCCGTTCATAACCTCGTAATCCTACCCTATCCGGTAATGGTGCATTACCCCGTTATATATGGAATCATCTCGCTGGATGACTCCCGGAAAGGGAGAGTGGGACTAGCCTATATGTGGTGGCTCTTCTTTGAAACAAGTGCATGATGGGAAGGCTGACTGTTAATGGAGCTGATCGTACTGTCGTGGGTCCAGCGGGCGGGGAATTGTGGGGTTGTTATTAGGTCGCCCTGCAGATATAAAGGCTCTTCGGAAAAGTGTTGTGCCAACCGGACTATGAAGGATCAATGGAGGTGGACTCTACTAGGATTGGCAGTGGAACATAGGCCGTACTCACGGTGCCAGTGTGGTTGCCAACAGTAGGTATAAGCGCCACGACTTGTCCGGATCACATACAGGTATAGCCTTAATGCTTCTTGTGGAGGCGAGGGAGGTGGAGGTTTGTTGGACCGGTGTTAACGCGAGAACTGAATCCGATTCGGTGCTTTGCTCTGGAGCAGGGCAGCGTGGGAGCTGTGCAGGCTGTTAGCGGTGTGGATGTTAATGTGAGGTATAGAAATGGAAATCAAGCCCTAGTGCGTGCCTCTTCCTAGGGACATCGATGATATGCACAGGGCTCATGGAGTGGGGCATGTCGGATGTGCGAGTGAAGATTGTACGGTTGCTGTTCCATAGCGGGAATGCGGCGGGTTCAGCTTGAGTTGCACTGCTTTTAGCGGGGATGTATGGGCTGCGAAGGCGCGACCCTCGGTATGGAGGATTGACCTCACTGTGGGGAGGGGACAGAGTCTATGGAGTCGGAAACACCTGGCAAAGTGGAGGTGGGGTTGGTTATACCCTGGCTGGTCTTTTCATTTGCACTTCGCTTTTCTTCTTCTATAATTCCCATGCTGGTGGTTATTTGATAAAGTGTTTGTATCTTTAACGACCCAGTTTTGCTTTCTTGTTCCTTAGTTGATAGTTGATCATCTTTGGTACTTCCTTCCGAGTTTTATTCCGTTATTATATGAAGGATATGCAGGCTTCCTGCGATGATAAGCATACTGAGATAAGCTGCTGGATGAAGATTTTCGCTGAAGCACCACTTGTGTGTGGTGCGTAGCAAATGTACCCTGAAAACATTATCTTTGCAAGTCAGTCGAGATACTCGTACTTATCTAGCCTTCGACCTTGTGATCGGTTACCCTGAATTTGGCTTTCTGGACTACGTAATCAAAATTTGGTTGGGAAAGCAAAAAGAAACGTCAAGGACAGGATTCGAACCTGCGCGCCCAGAAGGCATCCGCTGACTTTACTAAGGTAATAGCAGGCGAACGTGTTAACCACTCCACCACCTTGACTTTTGCTATGACTTTGTCGTTAACGAGAGGTATATAATAACTCTTTCAGATTGTTGAGTCAGAGAATAGATGACGGCGCACCCCCTTATTCAAGTAAAAATAATCAAACCCCCCGGATTTTCAAGAATTACCCATGGAGGAGAAGCTCCAACACCTTTCCCTTATGAGCTGGAATACTCGAGTAAATCGCTGCAACACAGATACTCAGAGGTCCACTACCTCAACTACTTGTATATTTTTCCATGAAAGCCCAGGACTATAGACTCCGCTTTACATTTCAGATTAACTGCCCCGGTTCTTGATCTTATTAGGCGCCTTTTTTCGCATTTGCGCCGTCTCCAGGTACGGTGGTGGATATACCTGCCAAGCGAGTTGCAAGACGCTTATTGAAAAGAACTTGAAGGTTTTCGCGGCCTATTCGGATTCAGATTACTTGGGGGGCACTCGTTCTTCGGCTGGTTGGCACAAGCCGCTCATAGACTCATTCTCTTTTGAAGACCCGCCCCACCATTAGTCTCGTTGGCACAGCCTCACTATATATAGAGTCTGGGATTAGGCCTGGGTCCCTGCAATGTACCGGAAATGATGCTTGAATACTACTCTTACCACTGCTTCGACGACCGCAGTGGTTATGTTATTGCATGGATATTCGATGGAGGCGCGGAAGTCGAGATGCTTTGGTGGATGGATTGGTAAAGGGGTTACATAGTCCTAGAATCCGCTGGCAAATCGTGCCATTCCGTTATTCCCTCATAATACCACCCACGGCACTCCAGATACCATCCCACCACTATGGCGTAGTGGTGTGATACCTGCTTAAAGTCACCGGGGGTGCGGATTAGAGTTCTATTCCCCCCTCAGACAGGGGGATTTAACCTGAAGTTCTTTACCTAGTTTCAAGGCTCTGACTGGAATCTCATATTACTCCCTTTCTAGATACTCAGGGTATTCAGGGCAGGATTTCGGGACGAATAAGGTGAATGGCATTTTGGTAAACAAACCGAATATAGTGAGCAAGAAAAAAAGTAATTCTACACAATGCTCGGCTTGGCATGTAACTATATTTTCTGCAAATGATTTTTGGGCACCTTTTGTTTATATTGTACTAATGGGATTCCCCTATCAAATTCTTTTCTGAATGGCCCTATTGGAGCCAGACAACGGATTTCTTTTACAGCAGTCCTTTCTTACAGGATTATATAGTAGGTCACCCGGCAGAAAATGCCTTTCGATAATTCAGGGTAACAGTAAGCCATCTTTGTTTTTTTATGGACTTTTCATAGAGTCATTAATCGTATTCAGCCTAGTTAGGCTATGGAGATAGACTGGGTTCCCAAGCGGTGGCTCCTCTCTTTTTTTATGGACTGCACCCCTAGTAGGGGGGTAAGCCATCCCCCCACGTGTGATCTAACTTGTGTCCGCTTTATACCTACATTTCATATATGGCCAAAGACAAGCATTGCAATCTGATATCCCAACGCACTTCCAGCACGCCAGCGCAAGGACGTTAAATTAGGTACCATCGACCAAAACTGCTACATAATCCCCCCGTGGCAACCATCATTGTAGTCCATAACCAACTCGCCTACCCAGACCCGCCGTTCAGGCTCTAGCTCCAACCAAGCAGGGATATTCAGTAGCCAGTAGGCCAGAAAAACTGGTTGCCATCAAATACCTAGACGTTACCACCCACACCTTACTTCCGGCGAAGTAAATCCCTAACTTTCTCCGTCGCCAACCCCAATTTGGGCATAGAGAACCACTTGCCAGGCACGGCCGGCTCTACAGCCTTTTGTAGGGTACAAAGTTCCTCTTGTAGCTCTACCATCTCCATTTGATGCAGGCGTAGTCGGCTCATGACCCATCCCCTATGGCACTCTTTTAGCTGCCCACTAATACCACGGGCGAGAATGTATGTCTTGACCGACATCTCCACCCTTCTTGTTTCTTTGACCAAGGAAGCCCACTCTTCTTGGGCCTTGATTAGGACTTCTTTCACGTTGCATGGTTTTGTACACACATGTTTTGGGTTTGCAACATTAGTTCCAGGGCGTGTCGGTGAAGTTACGGCCTGGTTGAGCCCCAGTCGAATCTGTCTTGCGCAGTGCCGCACAGCCAATTGCTGCACTCTCAGTGCGTCGATTGTCGCGTAAATCTCGCGGTCCTGGCCATCACGGAGCAAGCCCCGGGCTTCGAATATCTCTGGTGTTGCAGGGCGGATTTCTACTAATGGTATTTCTAATAGCAGAAGGGGAGAGATTTCCACTGATAACCGTGTAGAGATGTTGGCTGTCCCTGCAGTGCCACTGGGCACGCTTGATATACCGTCAACCACTATCGGTTCCCCAGACTGGCACTCTTTGTTAGTCTTCATACTAGAATCAGGCTCATAGAGAAGGACACGTTCAGTGAAAGCCTTCTCCATTGTGGCCTTCCTTCTATGCTGCCTCAACATCTTCCTCCTGCTTCCTCTTTGAGTATGCTTCCAGGTGGGTACAGTGAAGAAACGTTTTAGTTATGCTGGGCACTTGCAATAGTCTTTGTAGGAGAGGGATTATTGTCGGTACTAAAATTTGGTGGCCTGGCGCCTTGACTAGTATCCGGTATCCTGTACACTGTTTCAAGTCAGTTGAGATAATAGGTATAAAAGCCAAGACATGGCATGTTAAACACGACGTGGCGTAAAGATAATCATGGGAAAGACCGTCATCTCTTGCATTTGAAAACAGCTCATCAGAACGTAATCTCTGTGCCGTATTTCCTCCCCTAGTATTGTCCCTGCTTTGGGAGAATTCCCAAATGAGTTACTTCAGTTCTGGCACAAACTCCAGCTATATAGTCTGGGTATACACCAGTTATATAAGTGCTTGGTAGTTAGCAACTGGAAATGCGGAACCTAAACTCCCTGTGGCGACTGAGTTGTTCAAATTCAATGAGCGTCGTTTCGCCGCCGCATCGCCAGTATAGCAATGCTAGGTATGGGATGTTGTGCCATCAGTACTTTATGCTGTAATGACGCGAGATTGGGCGTCGGTGACTAACAAAACGCCAGACTGTTTGGGTGGCCAGACTAGCGGTATCTACCGCACCTGCAAGATATGGGGCTTAAGGTTGATGGTACAAAGTATAGTGCTTGAGCTAAATTAGTGCTGAGCTTAATTTTTCGAGGTGTCATACGTCTTGTTGATGAATGATCTGGTTGTCAGACGAGTGATCGAGTAAGTGTAGGTGAATGTGACGAATTACCCACACTCCCAAAATAAATCGGTTTGGGCACGAGATCAACCAGTTGTGTTTTCGTGCCCAGATCGATTTATTTTTTGGATGGGCTAAATCCAGATATAGTTCTGGTTGAGCAATGGGGTCTGGGATTAGAACCGGGACTATTAATATTTATTTATAAATATATATACGAAAACTACTCTGAAATATATTTAAGAATAAGAATATTCGCTTAGTGACCATACATATGTGATTGAGAATTCAGGTAACTGGTTAAGTGAGGTACTGGCTGCCCTTTTTTTTTTTCTTTTGTGAATCAGTACTTGTATTCAAGCTTTCTAGACAATACCGACTAGAAAACTCGTGGTCTAAACGGGGGAGGCAACTGGTAGTAAACCAAAGATCAGGGTAATGGGATGTCAGGGTAATGGGATGTCAGGGTAACTGGATGTGGGGGGGAGGGAGGAGTTGATGTTCTCTTCGTTAATGCCTTTTGGTTTAAGGCGCTAAGTGTCGAGTTTTGTTGTGTTCTGTTTTACAATCATTCTACGCAAGCTGGTAGGGGTGAAAAGGGGAAGAGGGAGAGGAAGTGCCGGGGTGTGGCGAAATTCCTCCGACGTTGAGATTTTTCTTTGTCGCTTGTTGCAATTAGGAGCGGGGGAGCGGAAGCCGGCTCTAGGGTGGGACAGCCTACTGTAGGTACGGTCTCCAGATAGACTGAATACAAGTAGTGATTTTCAAGAAAAAGCTCTTGATGAGAGAAGTTGTACGATTTTCTACCACACAAAAATAAATCGGTCTGGGCACGAGAACACTAGATCTGTTGTTTGCGCAAAGATTTGTTACTGTTGGGTATATCAGCGTTACCTAGAGTCAGGTCCGGGGTTGTGGAACATGAAACATAGGTGTCTGCTGCGGCAACCAGGTTTCTAAACCAGTTCATGACAGGAACCTGCGAGATTTTGAGGCCAACCGACTTGCATGTTTGATCACTACCCGTACTCCAGCCAAGACTGAAATAGCGAAAAGCTCCTCTCCGCTCCTGTGAGTGTAGGCAACGTACAGAATCACCATGAATTGATGCTTGCTCTGTACATCTTAATGACACCAAGGCTGGTGCTTTCCGGACCGAAGCTCTCACCTCATTGACGACAACGTCGAGCAAATACAACTTCAAATCGATATCTCAGCTCCCCGTTAGGCAGCATGCGTGAGATATCCTGGACCGAAGTCCGCTCTAAAGCATGTACCAATGTATGCACGGCCGAATGCAAGTCTTGGGAAAAATCCTACAGTAGCTATTTATATCGGCGAGCATATTATTGGCTTAGAAAGTCTCATGACAGGGCATCGCGACAACCTCACAATCAAGTTAGGTATTCTGATCAAGACGATCACAAAGTGAGACTGAGGAGCGTTACTGGAGGGGGGTATACGTAGGCGAAAGCGATTTGCACATAGCCGGCTGCATTGACTCTCCACCCGCAAAACAAACAGACAAAGTTAACAATCTGCAAACGTAAGAGGCTTTTTGGCTGAGGATGATGAGGGTGTGCATCGCGCTTGCTATCTAAAGAGATCTGGGCAACAGTACCGCCGGGGGGAGACTATTTACAGAACGAGGGCGGGGAGCAGAGGGCGAGGGACAATTCTGGGGACTATTACAGGCTATATTTTGAGGACGCGCCACAGGATTACTCATTCCGACAATCCATCTCACGGATTTTCCGAAGGGATATCTACAGCTGATGCCCAAGACTAGAGCGAGAAGATGGTGGAGGCAGAGGCCCACGGGTAGGAGGAGAAGGAGACCAGTCGCAGGGATCGAAAGGCGATTTATGAACACTGTTTGGTGATTATTTTCTGGTGATTATTTCTGTCCGTTTTTTTGCATAATTACGAATGCACTCGCAACAGTTATGAAATCGTAAACTGCGTTTGCGCTGCAGAAGCCTTTGAGCTTGATATGAGAGAAGCGGCATGCTAGGATAGGAACAGGGTTGACTGAGGTAGCCAGTTGAAATATCAATGCAAAAGAAGGGGCACTGGGAGCTCAGGTTTCCGTTCTGCGAGGGGGAGTTAACTCACTTGGCCATTGGTGCACTATCGGGATATGGTATACATTCAATTGTTTGGGGGTCCAATTGTAGTGTAATAGAGTAGAAATACGTCCGTCCGTTCACTTGCTCTCGTGTGCGAATAGTGAAGACGGGAAATAAAGATGATATTCGATAATGATAAAAGACTAAAACATGAGAGATTCCCAGCGCCCTTATATATCCCATTCTCACCATACAATTCATCCCACGGTGCCCCACGTAGTACCCCACGCAGTATCCCACGTTACCCCATATATCCCACATTGTCCCACGTTATCCCACATTGCATCCTACGTTATCCCACATTGTCCACGTATCCCACGTTACCCCACATATCCCACATTATACTCATTCTAACAAATAGGGGTAGCGGTGGTATTATGATGCAAGCAGCGAAGGATAAGGTGGCAAGGTGAGGTGAGTTGAGGTAACTGGTGGAAGACAGTTTATTTAGGAGAGTAAGCTGGCTTGTTATGGAGCGTAGGACTACTCTACTCTACTATCGCGATAGCTATCCCCTTTACAAACACTTTACACCACTCCCATTGGCGCTATTGCGCATCTACTTCTGGACTATATCGTTAACTCAACCTGCATCCTCAATTGTCCGCCAGGCTCTAAGCCATTCCACGGAGCCAGACTACCCCGGAGTTCGACTCACTTCTAAGTTGAAATGGTGGAGTTGAGGATAATTGGTGTACTTTTGCCTAATATCACATAGATAAGATTGCTTGGTATGAAGGGAAGGGCCACGTTGTTATTGAAAATACATATATTCATATTGTAAGATACCTTTTTAGAGACTTAGGTATTCGACATACCTACTAGCCTGAGTTGGTACAAAGTATCTTCCGATTTTTATGTACTTTGTGGGATATTTGTGATGCTGGTGGTTTCACTAGACACGTGGGTGGCCTTATGCCTTAGATTACCCACTGAAAATTGGCAGAAATCGGGTAGTTACCCTTAACTCCACCACTTCCTACAGTGCCTTCATAGCATGTGTAACTTGCTTACATATATAAGCCCTAGGCGAAAGCCTCGGTACAGAGGTGTCTCTCCAAACAAATCCAAGCATCACAAAATAATGCTTGAGGATATAGGGAGTTGACAAGTAAATATATTATAGTTGATGATCAGAAGCGTCCTAACATACCAAGCACAATCTTAAAGATTTAGACAACAACCTTGAGGTGCTAAGAACACATTCCTTACATGATAAATTAATACTAGAGTGATATACCTTTAACAACTAAACCTATTTATCAATCAAACTATTAACCTATACATATAAATCATGTTCAATGTATCAAACAGGTATGCCCTATGAAATACCCCGTACCATAGGACACAATGTGCATTCAAAAACCCCAAAATTCACGAGGTTCTGGTGGAACATCGAAAACACAGCCAAAATGGCCAAAAGTGCCCTCGTGCGGAAGATGGAGATTGAGTAATAACACACCAAAAATTGAAATTTAAGAAGAAAGTTCATGGGCCCTTGGCAGGATTGAAACTAAATCCAGGAGATAAGTACAATTATGCAAGAATCTACAATGCGCACTTTGGGCTATCTTGGCTATTTTGGCTGTGTTTTCGGGCCCAGGGATTGTACATACACATATATTTGTACTCAGATTTTACATATAACCCTGGTATCAAGCTTGATCCCAATACCTCTCAGAATATGTATTTTTTACCTGAGCTGCTCTACAGTTTACTACTACCCTAGGGTGTTGGTCCTGATATTGGGCTCACACATACTATCCATCATATACAACCTACCTTGAGCGCCACAAGTCCATTGAGGCTGTATTTCCATCATGTCAATTCTTGGTCTATACATGCTTTAATTCCTACACCCAATTCCTTGCCACCCTATATTTCTCTCCTTGCCTCTCAATGGAAGTGGTAGATTACTTTCGGGTATTCATTATAACTCTAGCGTTAATTCGAGCCTATTTTCATGGCAATTGGGTTTTTAAAAAATTAAATACCTGCTTCCCGGAAGTACACAAGATTCCGGTAGTACGCCGGATCACCGTCAAATACGTTACTGATATGATATGTTTTTTGACCTTTGTTTGTGGATGGCGCTGGCCTTGATCAGTGCTGCGATGAGATATGTAATTTGTCTTAATCCACCGTCGAGTTTTCGTTGGATGGGAAGCCAACTGGTAAATTTCGATTGCCTCCCTCAGTATATTTACATATACAATAAGATTTTCAGGTTCTTAATAAGACCGCAAAGAAAATGCCAATGTACTTATCAAGCATGCAAGACCTTTTAAGAGACTTTTCAAGCGATGCATTTCGATCTACTGAAAAGTATGCTATAATTGTTTATATTCCTAAACTCATGCAGCTACACAGAGGCAGTACTTTCAACCCAAGGAGGGGATCTGTAGGGTGCCAACTGTGATGTGGTAGAGGTGTGTATTCTCTAACTATCTATCTACCGAAACTACATAAAGCTGCTAGTGTCTATGCTAGTGTATGACTCAGCTAACTATACGGCCACACAGGGCCACAATCGGAATGAAGAAAGCCTGGGCTAACCTGCAGAGTTATATTTAGAAAGTAACATTCAGGGTAGGTAACCTTGTTATTTCGAAATAAGAACAACCTTTGGTTCCAGGTTATCAAGTAGTTTAGCGAGCACTGGCCTCTCATAGGGTGCCATCAAGGTCTATGTTTTCTCATGCGAAGCATAAGGGTACTCACTATTAGGGCAGGGGGCAGGGGGGGAGGAGAGAGACCACCCGAGCTTGCTCGGGAGCTGCAGTCCATCGCCATAGTGCAGTCCATCGCCATAGTCTACGTAGGCTCAATGCGATTAATGATTAGTTAAAAAAAAAAGTACTCACTATTATCGAGGCACCTCTTGACAGTTGTTGCATTCCACATGTCGCCTGTGAGGTCCAAATAAGGTTCTGACGTGCATGATGCAGCAGTACGACTAATATTTATTGAGAATAGGTTATGTTATAGGCAGCGTTTCAGCAATATGTGCAAGGAAATCAGTCTGGGCACGAGAACATCTTTTCTGTCTTTTCTGTCTTGTGTCTTTTATTTATGTCTTGTTCTATCTAGCAAGTATTCTGAGCTACGGTCTGGCTCAGTGAATACATAGCCATTGCATTATTATAGGCCATTAGATAGAATCAAAAAGACCTGATCATGCTGAAAGTAAAAGGAGATTGCTGAAAGCGGAGATTGTAATTAGGATAGAATCAACTCAACGGATTAGGCTTAACGAAGTTTTGTGTGATATTTCAACAATATTGCCTAGTTTGGTTGGCACTGTTTTGGTTGACGCGTGGGCTCTGACCCCTGACACATAAATAAACACCGGGTCACGCCCCACCAACATCTCCTCCACATCCATACACTCACTTGACTGAATTTCCTTGTCACTGTACAATACCATCACTCTTTTAACTGTTCCATTCCAACTATTTCCCTGCTCAGTCCCGGTTTAGCCCCCACTCTTTGTCTCCTTTCCTTCCCCAGAGTCTGCGGATCAATTACTCGGAGCACGAAGCCTCAAACACATTTGCCTAGGTCTCACAGACATAGCATTCAAGATGTTGTCCATTATCTGGTCAATCAACATCATTACATTTGCTTATATCTTCATTGTATGTGATCTCTGAGGTGGGGTTTGGGTTCCCCTTGCTAACATGAAACAGGGGCCCGTTATCCCATTTCACTTCATCTTCAATATTCTTCGGGTGTTGTTCTGGGGTGGGATTTACATCTCCCTTTCACCCCTAACCTCCGGCGGCACACGTGCATTAACTGGTGTGGATTTCACCGTTCGTATCGAGTCTACTACCTCTGATATTGCAGCCTCATACGAGGCCCGTATCCTTCCAATTTTGCAAGCTGGAATAAACATTATTGGTTTCCTTGTTCAAGTACTTGGGTTTCTTATAATGCTTTGCTTTGGAGATGAGCTCAACTCGATCGCTACCCGTATTTGGCCATCGCCGAGCACCCCCAAAGCGGATGAGTTCCTTGCTCGTCTCGATGCAGCATTGACTCTTGGGAGTATCTTGAGAAAAGGGTACACAATTATGAGGGTGATTGTTATGTATCTGGTCAACTTGGCAACTTCTGTGGTGGTTAGGGATCGGAAGAGGGGACCTTGTGACATGAGGTTTCAAATTCGGGACAGCAGAAATGGGATTTTAGCGGAGAATGGCATGAGGCTTATAGCATGTTGCCAGGAGGGTTCGAAGTTTGTTGATTCGGTGGAGTCTGGGTATGTAAGCACTGCAGAGGACAGCATCAATGGAGAGGATGGCGACGGTGGAAAGGAGGGAGTTCCTCAAAGATCACAGGGTGAGGGGTGTTGGGAAGCATGGTGAAGGTGTGGTGCATGTGTTTTTGGTGAATTTCACCGTGTTACAGTTTTTCCTATGTGAATAATATTCTTAATCTGAATACAAGGTGTGTTCTTTTTACTGGATGTAGGGTGAGGAGCTGCTTCTGATTTGCTGTCCTGTTGCCAGCTGCGTGTCAAGGTTGATATCGTTCATTGCCAATTTCTCTGGATTATCAACAGAAAAAAAGATTCCAGTTCTCGGAGCAAGAGTTATGGAATACTTAATTTCTGCCCTGCTAATCGTGATGTCTCACAGCACAGACCCCCTACTCCGTTGGGCATGATGTATGACCAGAGTTACCATTTTCGCCACTTCTATGATACCGGTATTATCGAGCTGTCCACGCATATATACGTGCCTGGGAATCATGATTGTAACCCCGCTATTAGATAGAAAGTTGAGCGTGTTATATTTCTCCAAAATGAGCCTGTCCGAAGCATCCGTAATAGAGGGCATATATATATACTGCGTATAGATGGAGTGAAGAAAGAAAATGGAATGCCGCTGCGGAATAAAAGGGTCAGCCCCCCCTGCCGAAGTCAGGAGAAGCTAATTTAATCCCTACCAGTGGTCCCTCACGGGGACTGGTTAAATTCCCCCGTCTGATGGGGGAATCGAACCCTGGCCTATCCGCCCCTCCGCATAGGGAACAGAAACTCGGATGAGTACCATTGCGCCATGGGGGGTTTGGACGATGGATTGGGGAGGCGAGAGTTGGAATATGAGGGGGTGAATTTATGGACATGGGGGTGGGGAGCTGGTAGTCTGGTTGGCACAAGCCCCTCGGTACCAACCAGACTAGGGCGCTGGTAGGAATCCGTAGGATCGATGCCTCCGCTCTACGTGGAGAGCGGCTTGTGCCAACCAGACTAGATGCCTCCCTTAACACCAGCCCCCGGGCGCCAAAATACCTACTCCTCCACATACTGAACGTATCAAAATTATGCTCCACACTGAGGACGAGAAAAAGGCCCACACACTGTCACTACATCTCTCATCCTCACAGTGACCGAGTCATACAAGTGAGACACTTTTATTTTATACAAACTACTTATTTTTGTGAATCATTACTCGTATTCAGACTGTCTGATCTGTGATGGGGGCCGCGCCCGTCGGTCTGACCCTCCCAGATTTAACGCTGGGCCGCTTGGCTACGTACATACTTAAGTACTCTGCCATCTCCCATATTTCCCACAGACTACTTCTGAGTACTTGGTATATATATATCCCAGATTTGTATCCCTGATAACACTGCTGACTACTTGTATAAAACTACTTGGTACCTAAAATCCAGCCTGGGTTTGTGCATGCGACACAAGCATGGAACTGGGTGAGGTCAGCCTGGGGTTCTTGTGTTCCATCATTTGTCGCTTGACAGTCTATGTACATAAGCTGCTCTATCCCAGCAAAAAGGGCCTCTGGTGCCAACTAGACTACGTACCCCTCCCAAGCTGAGTCTACGACAACAGCAGAGGCGAGGCCAACTACAATATTCACAATAACCCTGATTGTCAGCGTAATTAATAGCTAACTGTGCATAGCTAGATCCGGATTGACTAATTGTGGAGGGGGCTAGTTTTGGAGGGTCGGGGCCGAGACTAGGTTTCCGTGACTGCTACGGGCAACCAGACTAACGGGCAACCTTTTTTTTATTGTTTAAAGAGTCATTAATCGCATTCAGCCTATCTAGACTATGGCGATGGACTGCAGCCTCCCAGTTTCCCATGTGCCTCTCAACTTCCGGGCCAGTCCCTGCCCTCCCCGTCTATCTACAATGAACAAAAATGAAATACGTACATATCCCCCCCCGTCACTGCACAAACCACGCCACGCCGCTTATGGGCAACCTTGGCCCTGCCTACCTTGTCAGCTTCTCGTAGAGAGGTCCCGCCCGTGGCGAGGCTGCCCTAAACATGAAATCTTATGAGTCTACAGTAACAATGCCATTTTCTATCAACAAACGTAGTCTTGCTGCACTACCTACCCCTCGCGAACCAGACAAGCTCATTCATATGTATTGCCTCCAAGGTAACCAAGCAGAAGCCGCAAGTATCCGCAACGGTATTCAAAGTACTGGCCACCAGGGAAGCAACGGGCCCGTCTGGCATTGGATTAGGATGCGCCTCACCACTCGAACTAAGGTAAACTGCAGCAACGCCAAGTTGAGTCTGGGCACGAGAACAGTGCCTCACCAATAATGTCTTGAGTTTAAGCCTGCTCTTTTTGTAACCACTGTATTGGTAACGGGGGGACACTTTGCTATTTGTGTTCCGGGCGGGTGGAGTAAGGGCACGGATCGTGGAATAATAAGAGGCAGAGTCATGTTGAAGCTGAAGGAGGGGGTTCTAAGGTCGGTGGGGAGTGGGGTGTGAGGAAAACGAGGGTGGAAAGGTCATGGAGTTACGGCTAGGCCGTGGGGAAGTTCGCAAGCCTGCTCACTTGTGCATACCAAAGGTCCATGCCAAGAACTGAGCTGCCAAGAACATCTGGTGCGAGACTGGCCGTGGGGTGGAGGTAGCCGGGTGTGGAGGGACATTGGCCCTAAGAGACAAGCCCTGTCCCACAAGATACTAGTATTGTTGTTGATACAAGAATCTTGGCGAGGTGGATGTTATGCTATGTAAACAAACACATGGTAGCTGAGGCCAGCACTTAAGGAGCACATCCCTTACAATCCTTTCTACCACACCACATCATTGATTTTGTAAACAAACATATCATCTCACAGCTTCTATACTCAAGTTCACTGAGCGTTTGAGCAATAATTCTCATAACCCACTTTCTTTCACCTCCTCTCCCTATCATAGGACTTTCCTTCTACCGTCAGTAGCATTACCTGCGATGGTTTCAGCGAATTTTCTGTTGGCATTATGCCTCCCTTTGTTGTGTCTTCCGACTTGCCTCCTTACTTCATATATTCTCCCGATCCTCATGGTATACTCTCCACCATGGCCCTCAATGGCTTGAGAATACGACTAATTGGGACTCGAAATAGATTGTTGTTGTCACTGGTTATACCAAGAAATCCTTCCTCCGTCCTGTCCATATCAAGGATGCAGCTGCGATGTACTACAGGGGCCCAGGAGGGCCTCATAGGAAGAGGCATTTAATCAAAGAGCTTGATGCAGCTCTAGATATTGGACATGTTTGTCAGGAGTCACTTTGTGCACTGGTGAGCAATTACATACCGTCTATTAAGATCTTACAGAGACTCATGGAGCTGTACTCGATAGTCAATTTGCATCTTGTACTTGGTTCTTCTGATCCTCAGTGCTCTACCAGAAGAGCCCAGTTTGCCGCAAGCTGTAGCGACAGTGACTGCCGCAGAGAAGGGCGTCCCCCAAGTAGGCTCCGACAACACTGGCTTGAAGAATGATGGGGACTTTCCAACTATGGGGGTGGCGATAGGAGAGACTGAGTTAGCGATTGTGGGTGTTGTCGGCGATATAATGGGGGATGCAATGGAAGACGGTAAGCACGTCAGGCTTTAGCGCACCGTAATGCGAGAGGGTAGGTGAGGCTAACAATATACATAATTAACAATAGCAGTAGAGCTAAAGAAAGTGGTATTAACTCCTGCGGAAGTAGAAGATTTCTTGAAGCCCACTGCGTTTCGTTGGGCGGATGAGGAATTTGAACATCAGGAACTTTTTCTGGGGGCCCCTAACAATACCGAGTTTGGGGGGAATGGGGCCTTTCCAGAGATGGAGGTGGCCATTGGGCAGACTGAGCTCGCCATTAAAGGTGCTGCCGGCAATAAAGTTTGGGATATTGTCGAAGGTGGTAAGCTCACCCCCCCTCGTGCAACCGTAGTAAACGAGCAGGTGGATGCTGATGACACTGGCAACAGCACCAAAGAGGCAGGTGTTAGTTCCTCCTCAAGTAGATTTATTGAGGCCTGTTGAGTTTTTGTGGGCCGATGAGGAATTTGAGGATGATTTGGTCTTCAATCCTGCCCCCACTGCCGAGGTAGCAACGGTATACACACCAAAGGAGCAGCCGTTAACCCCTACTGAAATAGAGGAGTTATTGAAGCCCATTGAGTTTTCGTGGGCCGATGAGGAGTTCGAGGATGATTTGGTCTTCACTCCTGCCTCCACTGCCGAGGTGACAACGGTATACGTACCAAAGGAGCAGCTGTTAACCCCTGCTGAAATAGCGGAGTTCTTGAAGCCCATTGAGTTTTCGTGGGCCGACGAAGAGTTCGGGGATGATTTGGTCTTCAATCCTGCTCCCACTGCCGAGGTAGCAACGGTATACACACCAAAGGAGCAGCTGTTAACCCCTGCTGAAATAGCGGAGTTCTTGAAGCCCATTGAGTTTTCTTGGGCCGACGAAGAGTTTGACGACAATTCCATCGCCACTCTTGCGGCTCCTACATCCATTGAAGAGGCAACAAAGAGGAAGGGTTGCAATGGTGGTGCTGCCTGGTGCTCAACCAGGCAACACTTGAACACATTGGGGCTGGTGGCTGACAATGGGTTTACCCTCAATGATCAGATAGAGAATACTGGGGCTGGAGGGCCACTATACATTGACTCCGAGAGGCTTCTGTGCCTTTACCGCCCCAAGGAACTCAAACACAAAAAGCTTTTTGTAAGTCTCTGAAGTATCTGATGCAGGTTTGAGCATGTCTGACAGAGGTTTAGTTACAGGGTGCAAAGGTGGAGGGAGTGGAAAATGGGGCTGCTTGCGTCTACCGGTAATCTTCCAATGGGCGCAGAAGTGGGGTGAAGGAAGTGTCTAGGTAAAGGGGGGCTGGGATGGGGTCGCCAGTAGTGGCCTAGTTGGGCAGGGTGTAATCTGCTGGAATTGGACACGAAATAGGGCTGCCTATGCCTGGGGGTTTTTGTACGAGTATGAGTTGCGTGGTTGAGAAGGCAGGGGGGGGCATGCGAGAGTGGGGCTAATTTCGAGTGGGTTTTATTACAGTATTCTTTGTAAATGCAGGTGTAGTTGGTGCGAAGGACAGTAAAACTAAAGGGGCGAAGCTGGTGGGGGATATTGAGGCTGGAGTGTCTATGGAGACGTTAAGGTATAAACGAGATCCATTTTCAAACTCCGAATTCGATAATCCACTGACATGGTCCGCGGGTAGTGCATTCCTCACTGTCAAGCACGCCTCAAAAGCAATGATGCTCTCCCACCTGGAGAAACCCGCTCCAGGGGGCTCAATCATCGCAACTGCCTCTGTAGCCGGAATTCATTCTGGTGCAGGTGGATGTATGTCGCCCTATATCACCCCACATTGTAGCCCCCTACGTCTTCCCTCCCATGCACCCCCCCTCCCAAACGGAATATATTCAGACAATTACATTACATTGCATAGTTAACCCCAGTCCAGCTGACTACTCCGCCTCCAAACCCGCCATCATAGATCTCATGCAAACCTCTGCCTTCCAGCTCCAAGGTACCTCCATTCGGTGCAACCCGCTCTGCCCCGGGCTCATCGAAACTGGAATTACCCGTGTAAGAATTACAAGGCTATGAGGTGAAATCGTGGTAGTAACCGGAGGTTCAACTCAAGAGAAAAAGAATATATTCGTGAGATGTCAATGTTCTGCTCGCTATAGTATACTTATGGCAGAAGTGCTCTAAGAAAATAATAGATCTATCCGCGAAAATTCCTTCTTTATATCCTTCGTATATTTCACAACTGGCCATTTTGCTCTAAGAGGTTCTGGTGCCGAGACTATCCCTGTCATACTCTTGGAGTTCCCCTTTTGGCCATTCTTGAACGACTGGCAGTGCTCATGATCCCACATGATTTATTTCTGCTTATGTCACGAGCACGGGTTGCGAGGGTATTTAGAAGCTTTGCTGATCTGCCGTATGTATTTTTGTTCTGTCCCACTCGCAATTGTAAAATGGTACACTCATTCTGGGGTAGCGGTTTTTCGTCTGTTGGGTTTCATTCTGCGTTTTTTCTTCCTCTTATTTCCTTACTTTCTTTCGACGCTGGAGGGGGCTGCGGTAAAGAGTGTCGCACCCAGTTGTACGTGCACTCATCGTAGCAGAAAAATCAAAATCAATACGAAGCGGCGCGAGCAAAGTGGATAGAGACAACTTGCGCCCTCCATTAAAAACTATGCTCTGCGGATTTTTTTTTCTAACTTGCGCAACTCTAGAAAGCGCCCATGAAGCTTTGCTGATCTGCCGTATGTATTTTTGTTCTGTCCCACTCGCAATTGTAAAATGGTACACTCATTCCACTGCCAGTGTACAACTATAACTCCAATAACCTTCGGTGCCTTACATTTGCTCATAACTGGTGCACATCTTTCTCATTAGCTATAGGAATGATACTGTCACAACTAGAACTCGTAACTAGGTAGGCACAACTAGAATTCGCCGTTGCAACTAGGTTGTCACAACTAGAACTCGTAGTTACAACTAGAGAGTCATAACTAGAACTCGCCGTTACAACTAGGACTGGTGCGATTGAAGACCCGCTTTACCTATAGACCCATCGGTGGATATGTAACTGGGGTGACGCGTATGTTTCATGAAGGAGATTGCTGATAACTTGAACTCTCGACTGCCTATACTGATGCTGGTGAGTACCTGCTTGAATATCTTTTTCACGTAATGTTGTAAACCGCTGCTGGTAGGAACTGAGCTCTAGAGGCGTCTCCGAGGATTGAAATGATGGTACACTCTCTGTGGCCATCAAATACTCCCGTTCACCACCTGCTTGCACATTTGCCTGCATATTCTGCTTTCTATTTGCCACATCAACTAGCCCATGCTCGTGGAATCAGTCGTGGTTTAGCACCAGGTGGTTTTGTTGGAGGTCCCGGCGTGGTCGGATCATATCATTGTGGTATGTGAATGGATATTTGATGCATCTGAAATCTTTATCTTGTTTATCTTTATCTATTGACTTTACACTAGCAAGATATTCCCTGTTTCTTACTTACGGGATCTGGGTATTCTCTGTCCCAGTCTCTTATCTACCTACGCGCTAAAATAATTATGCTGCGGGGAAAGGATCTGAGACCCTGTACCCGGACGTTTTTTTATTTTTATAATCATTAATCGCATTCATCCTGTCTAGAATATGGCGATGGACTGCAGCTTCTAGGAGTTCGTACCCGGAAGTTTCTTATACTTGGGCGCTTTCTTACTCGTGGATACTTTCTTATACGCGAGTTTCTACGGTATCGTGGGAACCTGGAAAAACTGCCTTGCTGTGTGGTCTTTCCATCTTTGCTACGCGCCTCTCTCATGCCAAGGCCCAAAAGCTGATAAACCGAGCGCACTCTGTGTGTATGTAATACCACCAGATTGCTATGTCAGGGTAAGGTAGCCCTCCTTGTGCTTTCCGAACCATTTCCGATGCCGACACCCGATGGTGATGCGGGCCGGACCGCCTATCATGGCCGAGAAACAAGCGGTGGAGTATAACTATGTAGACTGGAAGGATGCGCAGCAAAGGTACCTCTCTCTGCATTTGCTGTACTCCCCTGGGGGTACCAGACTACCTGGGGGCAGCACTTCACTTCCAAAACAATCCTTTATACTAGGCATCATCCCGCCACTGCTTGGCTACCAACGCTTCAAAGCATATCAATCCTCAACCCAAGAGTGGCCTCCAACGCTCAACTCCAATAGTCCCTGCCATAAGTAACTTCGATACCAACATGCCTTCTCGCCCAACAACTGGGAAGCGCCGTCGGGGCCGACCACGCCCACGCAAAGAAGAAGTCATCTACGACACTATCGTTCTTCGCCCTTGTACCCCTATACCCCACTCTGAAGCGCAGCAAAACGCACAAACCCCAACACCGTTGAATTGCATGGCTACACGGGCACCTCAGGTGTCGATGACAGAGGCAGGTGGGAGAACAACCCAGGTAGTGTTGGAGACCAAATGTCCAACGGCACAGCGTATCGAGGCTTCTGGGCTGGCAAAGTTCTCTACGTCACCCGCACCAAAAAGCCACGTACCGCAACTAGAGAAGGCTTTGCCGGGTGCAGTCAGTGGGATGGACCAGGCATCTAGCCCTCAGGGCGATGAGATATCACCAGTTCAGGTGCTGGGTCTGCCCCAGTGTAATATAAATCCGCTATTCATGGAGGAGCCTCAGGAAGGCGTCGTGGGTGAATTAGATCAAGACTACGACAATTATTTGCAGCTCGCCCCGATACTAGGTATGTGTGTAGATTCTCTCTTGCAGCTATGGAGCCCCCCGCCCTCATGAGTGGTACCGGGTCCCTGGGTTGGCACGGTAGTCCCTCAAGGTGGTATGCATGTTAACGAGTCCTTAGCTTCCCCCATAGGGTCTTCACCAATTCACACCACAGAAACCATACTGCCTGCACCTGGGGACGGGGGTGGTAGCAATCTTGCTCACAGGCTTGCCCAGGGGAGGGTGGAAAGCCCAGCCTTTGACTCCTGTGCTTCGGGTGATCACCCATCGTCTCCTGATATCAAGCAGGAGTTTTGGCAAGAGAAAATTGAGGAGGAGCCTATGGACCACACGGAAATGGCTCTGGACCAGATTTCAGCCGTCCTGGATGAGAGCCTTGAGATGTTCTCTGATGATGAGTGGGATGCTCTTGAGTGATGCTTGATGATGCTGGGTGTGTGAGAGGTAGGAGGGCCGCTGAGTTGAACGGGGGTAGCGGGGGTTTGTGTAGATATATAATTGGAATTCTCAACTAAAGCAAGGATACGTGTTCTACACACCATACATCACAGGGATGCGACTCATCACTGGGAAACGGCGCACGCAGGCTTTGGCGGGTTTTCTGCATAGCTCAGCCATCCATGGATCAAAATTTGGAGAAGTCTTATCCATATATAGTATTTGCTTGAGACAAGTAGCCGAAGGGCCTATGTTTGAACTAACAAAAAAAAACCATATATTGCGGAAATATTGGTTCTGAGTGGAATATACCACCTGGAGTGGGGCCAAATGAACATGCTCAACTCAGCTAGTGTTCCACCCTACCAAAAGCAGTGCGCTCTGGGTAGAGTCTCCCCACTGCCGCACATGCTAAAACGGGGATAAATCAGAGCAATAGTATATTCAATAGGACATCAATCAAGCAGCTAATAGCTTAACTGAATAGACTTTTTAGATAGACTCTTTTGCACCTATCGTACAATATCTGAATGGGATTGAAGTGATTTTATTATAGTAGTCTTTTTTTATTAAAGGAATCATTAATCGCATGCAACTTATCTAGACTATTGTTCTCGTGCCCAGACCGATTTAATAGAGTCTGGGCACGAGAACAGATTGCCCCAGGTGGCTGTTCTCGTGCCCAGACCGATTTTATTTTTTGGTATCGGTAAATTTAATTAAAGCCTGTAGTATAACAAAGCTTTTGAGCTATTACATGCAATATTCAGGCATTTCATGATGGGGGTATGTTAGGGAATGCCTCACTTACCCCCGCCTCCTTAAGCAACACCAGGGAAATAGGACCCTATCATATTTCAGGTACAGCCAAAGTGTCCGTCCGAGGTCTTAACTATAATTCCGGCCTATTGGCCACCACCATATCCTCTGCTTTCTATCCAACATCCCTCAGAACCAATATTTCCGCAATATCTGGTTTTCCTGGTTAGCTCAAACATCACCCAGATGGACCCTTCGCTACTTATCTCAAGCAAATACTATATATGGATAAGAAATCCCCAAGTTTTGAGCCTATTTGGTCCATGGATGGCTGAGCGATCAAAAAAAATCCCGATTACTCCCACGACAGCCCGAAGTGCGCCGCTTCCCGGTCATAAGCCGCATCCCGTGCGGACAGAATGGCCAGGAAGACCGGGTGGATAGGGGCATGGATGTCACAGCCCGAAATAGCAACACCGGCTGGCATCCGACAGGTTTTTCCACTCTACACTAGGCCGGCACATCTGAACAGGGACAGGGAGGCGCTGTGGGGCCTGGTCTACATCTAGGCCTGGGCACGAGACGTCTCGAGACGTCTCGTAGATAGGGACAGTGCTCTCGAGATATCTCGAGACTCTATGCTTGTGGGCTCGAGACGTCTCGAGACCTGAATTGTCTCGAGACCTGAATTGTCTCGAGACCTGAATTGTCTCGAGACTTTTGGCCTAATCATATACTAACGGAAAATTTATGAAGGTTGTCACACTGTCTTAACGGCTATCGCCCTGTCTCAACGGCTATCACGCTGTCTCAACGCTGTCTCACATAGATATCTGCACGACACAACCAATGAAAAATTTTCATAAAAAGTCTCGAGACTTTCTCGAGACTTTTGCCGAACCATCTCGAGATGTCTCGAGCCTTTTGCCGAAGTGTCTCGAGACGTCTTGTCTCGTAAGTCTCGAGATGTCTCGTCTCGTGCCCAGGCCTATCTACATCACCACCGACAGCACCCCCCTGAAGTATTGGGTATGGACAATAGGGAGAGCGGAGAACAGCAGGTGTGATTGTGGGACTGCTCAGAACACGGTGCATTTGTTACGCTGCCGCTGGTCACTAGGCCGACCTCGTGGACCGACTAGCCGGCCTGTTGCCCACACTGCCACCCTGCCGAGTGTACTACACCGTTCTCCTGCATGACTATCTCCCTGCCACTATTGCAGGTCTTTCGTCTGTGTTGTCGATAGTTCCGGCCACAGACGGCCATCCGGTAGAATGCCAATAGTCTCAACCCAAACCTCGAGCCGCAGTCCCTGCCCTTGCTTACCCCAGTTGCATTTCGACCCCTAAGGGCCCCCAACAGGACTCGAAGGTAAGCGTAACAGTTCATGGCTAAGGCAGGTAAGTAGTTTGACGAGTGGCTACCTACTCCTTATATTTTCGGAGTACATGCATTTGATATCGTACCCTTTGCACCTTGAGCCCTTCGCTAAACACCTCTCAGTGTCGCTGGACCGGCACCGGCTT
>Ga0307514_10001979_pt1 | contig 22284 bp, 18 predicted proteins | sample 16_EM_MG_FD_203088 | JGI IMG/M metagenome (GOLD analysis project Ga0307514, IMG submission 203088) | Populus trichocarpa ectomycorrhiza microbial communities from riparian zone in the Pacific Northwest, United States - 16_EM | ecosystem: Host-associated > Plants > Roots > Unclassified | place...
ACAACCCGCCCAATTCAGACGGGTTGGGAGTTTACCATGGAACCGTACCCGAGTGGGCAGTTCGGGTTTATTGACGACCCGGACCGCCAATTTGGCAACGGTTCGGTTTGGACCCGGACCCGGACCCAAAGTGACGGTCCGGAACCGTTGCTAACACTACCGCAGTGCTATGAAGTGGGCTCCGCTGCTCTCAATGACTCCCGCAGAACTGCTCTTGAAGTCTCCCGCAGATATCCGCAGAGGTCACAGGAGCTTCAAAATTCGACTATCCTACAGGTCAAATCTCATAGCATTCTGAATGCACCTCCAAAACTGTGGGTGCTTTCAGGAGCGCCTGAGAATGCTCTTGCAGAGTCTCAGAGCACTTTGCTTAGCTCCAGGGGGGTCTGGGATCATCTAGAAGTACTTGGAAGCACTGGTGAGTAGTGTTAGCAACGGTTCCAACCCACGAGTACGGTTCCAGGTTAGGGTTGGAACCGGAACCGAACCGTTGCAACGGTTCTTACCACACGAAAACCCAGACTGTTGCAATTGGGCCGGTTATACCACCAACAACCTGGCATTTCAACATCACAACTTTGGCTCCAATTAAGTATCTGAGTTCTGATCGTATCACGACATGATCAATACGTAGATTGTGCAGAATTAGCCGCTCTTTCACCTCCCACGTTCAGAATGGCGACCTGACAAATATTTGTTTAGTCATTATCAAAAACCCGCGAATTTCGCCTACAATTGTGCGTTTTTTGAAAGCCACTCAACGACTATTGGTAGGATCACCAATCTGAAAGCGGGAGGTGAAAGAGCGGTTGATTCTATACAATCTACATATTAATCATGTCACGATACGATCACAACTCATATACTTAACTGGAGCCAAAGTTGCAGGAACCGCAATATGGAACCGGGGTCCGGGTACAACCCGGGCAAAAAACCGCGGATTTATGTCCGATCCGGGTAACAACCCCGCCAAGACACAGTGGGTCGAGTTTTTGCCCGGGTCTGGAACCGAACGGAACCGAACCGCCAGCCAAAATCCGGATGGCTGGCGGGTTACCCGGACCCGTTGCGAACACTACTGGTGAGGATGCACAGAGTATCTGGGAGGATTGCGTGTGGCTTCCGGACCGACTTACATTTTGCGGATGAAGTTCAACTGGCGTTTAATGAGGTTGATAGCCCATTTTTTTCCTCTTCCAAAGCTGTTAAGAATTACAGGTCAAGGGTCAACATACTGGAGCACGGCTAGCTGGTCATTTGAAGGAAGTTCTTGATAGTTTTAAGCTAACTAATGGCTAATAACTTCGAATTACACCAGATAATGCTTCCTCAAATTACTTGATGACTCGTGAATACAATCACCCTTTGAGGCCTCCTGAATCGAGTGGCCCATATTGAAAAACCACATACCATGCATGGCGCACAGCATTCAGCTTGCTTTGGGTGCATTCATCACCAGTGTGGGTGTAATAGGCCGTACAAAGTCTTGGGAAGCCCATGAGTGTGATCAGCAATTTGGAGAGAATAACAGCACAGACATTGAGAAGAGTCAAAGACTTTGAAAACAGGGCAATGCTACAATCAACAAGGTGTCTGCCATGAGACCAGGTTTATCAAAGATATTTGAAAAAGTACGTATTTCAACATATTTTGAAAGTGCTGAAACTGACCTTCACATAGCAGAGAATGCTTGCTGTATTGATTACTCTGACACCTGGTCATCCAAACGAGTTCACTGACTGGCAAAATGCCAAAATATGAATTGCTGTCTTACCAGTTCTGGATGTGAAAACACAGTGGAATTCAATGCTGCAGTTGCTTGAGCGAGCCTACCGATTACAACAATTCACCAGCGAGTGGCTCAAGAATACCAAATACCCTGACAACTGGCCACTCCTCACAACACGGAACAACTCGATCATCGTAACATATGTGATGCAACATTTACAGTCATTCCGGTACTGGACCTTGTGGATGTCCAAACAGCATGCCATAACTCTCCATCACATCATTACTGTCTACAATGACATGTTTGATCAAATGGATGGCGTACTGTGACCATTAGCCAAGAAGAAGACTGAATGGAAGAAAGACTTATACTTTGCAATGAGGTTTGCACGTCACAAGCTTTCCAAATATTATATTGAAGTTACTCCTACAACTGGTATGCTTCACAGTTCAGCACATATCGTTGGTCCTTTCCGGAAGATGCAATCGTTTGAGAAAGGGGAAAAAGGAATGCATATAAATCATGAGGACAAGACTTCATATACTACCTAACACCAGGAGGCATTTCTGAAGTATGTGGATAACGAATACTGTGATAATTAGTAACATTTGCAGGTTATTAAACCCGAAAGTGTACCGAACAACAATCTCATCTCCTACATAATGGCTCATAGATCTGGTCAATCTCCTTATGATCCGTATGATTTGTCCTGCAATGATGAAGAATACTAAACGTCCAAAAATGTGGCAAAAACAACACCTGAACAAAGCAATCATGAAGTACACTTATTGACAGCCACAAGGTTCGATTTGATTTCACCGCCTAAATTACCGCAGAACTGGGGGCAAACAAATCTGTATTTTAAAGATTACCACTCTGACCCAATGGTGATTAGTGGTACATTCTGGTTACTGGATATCACCAACTGGGGGCGCCAGCAATATGACACGCACTGAAAGTATGCCAATCTGTCCAATATAGCTCGCGACATATTCTCTATCATACCTCATGGTGTCAGAGTGGATGCCAGATTCTCCCTTGGGTGATATGTGATTGGGTGGAGGCAGTCAAATACCACAGACAGGGACACTTCACAAACAGGTCAAAGTAATGCATTTCACTTGAGCCAATAACGGATCACTAACCGGCAACGACCAAGTATTGGATACACACAGTACTGAAAACAAGATGGAGATGAAGCGAAAGGTGGAGCAATAGACGTTGCACCGAATGGCTAAGGTCCACGACTTTGTGGAGATGTGGCAGGGTAGCCAAAACCTACGTACTACACAGAAGAAATCTCGCATGCAAAATAAACAAATGCTAGCCATGGGATACATTGGAGATACTGAAGAGATTGTCAAAGCATCCTAGTAAAACATTAAACATGATAGTGCCGCTGTATTAAAATTGTCGGAAAGATCACAAGTGCCGCCAGCTTTGTCTGCAATGAACCTCCCTGGAGGACAAACTCAAGTATTGAATGACTACCAAAAAAAACGAATCGTTCACCATCCTGACGAATGTGGTTAGGATTGTTCACCTGAATGCTTTTCAGACAGCAAAAATTGGCCATACTGGAATGTGGACTTGCATAATCCATATGACAGTGAAGACAATTGGGAGGCAGACAACAAATCAGAAATTGAACTACATAATGGCAGTTAAGATTCATAAACTCTGGAGCAGTAGAATATGTGTACCATACCGAATGTTTTCAGATTGATTCGTCCTGTACAATGGTCAAAGAACAAGAATGATAAGTTGGTGATAACGGTCAATATAATGGAAACGAGGAGGAATAAGGGGATCAAGAAACAGTAGGACAGAATGCGTCAATATATGATCACCAAGTTGATTGTGTAGTTTGACCAAGAATTTGGTATCGAGAAATATTATGGGAGAATATTGAGCAGTCGCATGAGATTATTGGTGATTAAACAAATGTATAGCAGGCAATATGAGTTATTTGGAAAGATATAAATATTTTAACAGGATGAGTGCGACCAGTACTAGAGTATCACTAGGCTTGGCTTTTCCAAAGAGCCAAGTCTCAATCATGCAGAAAGGCAACCATTAAGTCCAAATAATTCTAAATGCAATTACTAATGGCAGCAGATCTTGACAAGACAATACATTAAACTGAGTGTCAACAGAGCGTGAACGATTTTTAGTCTTGTAAGTACAGTCATTGAAAAGTGTCTTTGTCACTGCTCTCCATAACCAATGTACTGGCAATCTTGCTTGGCAAAAGAGTAAACGATACGGTCATTGTGCCATTCTGAAAAAGATGGTCAACACAGCGTCAACAATCTTCTGCTGTGCATCTTGGGTAACCTAAGTGGTGATTGGTTGCAGCCATTCTTAAACAAAGTACTGGCTACCTTCCAAGTCAAAAATGATTGAGACATAGTCTCTGGCCTATCCTGAAAATGAGCAGCAACAAAGCATCAACGATTTTGAGTCTTGTAAGTCTGGTAATTGAAAAGTGACCTAGTCATCGCAATCTATAACCAACATACTGGCAGCCTTTCTCGGCACAGGGTGTAAATGACATGGTCACTGCACCATTCGGAACACGAGCGTTACCCAAGTGTCAACGATTTCTAACTGTGCATCATATGTAATCCAAGTGGCGATTGGTTGCAGCCATTTGTAAACCAGGTATTCGCTGCCTTCTGAGTTAAAAGAAAATGGTGACATGCTCACTCCCCCATCGTGAAAATGAGTGTCAATGTAGCGTCAACGATGTTTGGTGTTGGATCTTGTGAATCTAACTAGCAATTGATTGCAAACATCCAAAAATATGGCATCGGCGGTCTTTAAAGGCAAAATCAAAAGTTACATGCTGCTTGCCCAATTCTGAAAATGAGCATCAATGGAGTGTCAATGATATCTGGTCTTGCAGCAGGGGTAATCCAACTGGCGATTGGTTGCAAATATGCATAGATGAGATATTGACCACCTTTAGAGGCAGAAACAATTGCGGCATGCTCCCTGCCCCATTCTGAAAATGAGCATCAATGGAGTGTCTATGATATTTAGTTTTGCATCTTGGCCAATCTAAGGATCGCAATGTGACAATAATTCATATATGATGTCATGGTTGCCATTTCATCTGAAAAAGTGCATGAAATATACATTACCCCATCATGAAAAGGAGCGTCACCGGAGCATCAACAATGTTTGGTCTTGCATATTGGGTAATCAAGGCTTTGCATGGATAAATCAGCACATATCAGAACTATTGACTGCCTTTATAGCCAAAAATACAATGTATAACAGGAAAAACTAGGATACCAAAATAATCAATATCGCAGACTGCAAAAAGAAATTATTGGCTGTTAAATACCTAATTTTAATAATATATTATTATCCAAATGCAAAAACAAAAACAGAATATTAATCTACAGATGGACCCGCTGGGCAATCTGCTGACAATCCGCCCGATTCAGACAGGTTGGGAAATTTCCATCGCACTCTGTCCAAATTGACATTTTGGCTGTATTGACAACCTGGATCGCCGATTTATCAACAGTTTGGTTCCCACCCAGACCCGGACGCAGAGTGATGGTTGAAACCCATTAGAACAGTTCTGGGTTAGGGCTGGAACCGGAACGGAACCATTGCAATGGGCTTTACCATAGGAAATCCCGGACCTTTGCAATTGGGCCAGTTTTACCACCAAACACTCGGCATTTCAACATCACAACTTTGGCTCCAATTAAGTATTTGAGTTCTGATTGTATCATGACATGATCAGTACATAGATTCTGCAGTTCTAGCCGCTCTTTCACCTCCCGATTTCAGATTTGTCATCCGACCAATATTCATTGAGTTCCTATCCAAAACCCGCTATTTTCGCTTAATGTGTGCCCGTATATAACAGCCACTCAATGAATATCTGTCAGATCACAAATTTGAAAGCGGGAGATGAAAGAGCGGCTACAATTGCACAATCTACATATTGATCATGTCACAATACAAGCAGAACTCCACTACTTCATGCCATCCAAAGTTGTAGGAACCATGAAGATGGAACCACGGTCCAGTTCCAACCCACCCGAAAACTGCGAGTTAATGTCAAGTCCCGGTAACAACCTGGCACTCGTCACCCGGTTCTGGTTGCTTCGCAATTCCTGATCCTGACGGCGGCCTTCAGGTCAGTTCCAACCCAGACTGCAGCCGGGTTACTCTGAACCGTTGCTCACACTGCCCTGTCACCAAATTTGAGATGTGAATGCGTTTAAAGCCCACACCTCGCTTGCGGGGTACATTATAGCCACACTCCCACTGGTGCCACCTCCCCCACCCCCAGCTCCCAAAACATTTCAACTTGGAGTTCAATTTACTCCATCAGTGTTACCTTGATCAGGATATTGTTTATAAACCCAATGTTGTTAACAAGATGCTCCTTCACTTCCTTCCCTTCTATTTAAGTTTCTCCAATATTCAAGTAGCTGTTGTAGATCAAATACAGTAGTTTAGAATATGCTCATCACTGCTGATGCCGATAAGCACTGCTTAGCACTACTGGTATATTGTGTCAGGTAAGTTATTTCTTTCAGATACTTAAATATATGTTGTATACCATCAGGTAAATCTTTTCTAGATGACACTTTGACACATGTTTATACCATCAGGTAAATCTGTTCTACCTGAGGCTTAGATACATGTTGTACACCATCAGCTAAATCATTTCTATCTGACTATAAAGTGCATCTGCGGTGAGTAACAGCATATGACTCAAATGTAGTGACTTGAACCTGGTCACAAACAGTTCTAGTATCTGCCCAAGGATAATGCAGAATCTATATATACATAGGAGAGCTACTGTATTTAACAGGGCATGGAACTTGACTAACAATTGCATCAGCAAAAAACATTTCGGTCCTGGCGGAATGGCTGCATCAGAGTAGAGGCACTCCGTCACGCCAGACAGAGACACCCCAGTGGGGGTTTACTCCGTGCCCGGCGTCAATACCATGCGTCATGTTGTATATCGCCCTCCAATTGCCGTTTCACCGTTTCTTCTCGCCCTGTCGGTCTCCTATTGTAAACACTCACATTGGCGTTTTAGCCAACTGTCACCATATGTCGGAATGGGTTCATTGGGTACACGCCTGCATCAGGATTGCTATGCAATTGGTGACGCTGCGAAAATCTCTCCACACGTTCATTCCACATTGAGCTCAAGGAGCGGAGAAAGAAGGTGAGAAGATATGATACTACCCAGCAATGATGATCCATGCAATTGCGTGGATCCAGGAAATCTCTGAAAGAGCGAGTGAGTCCAAAAGTTGGGAAAGATAGAGTGCGTATTTTCGTTGTATGACAAAATAAGATGAAAATAAGATGCTGTCTATCAACCCTGGGGTCTCCCAAATATATACTCTGCGTCATTCATTCCAACTCTGTTACGCCTATATAGCGTTAGCAACGGTTCCGGACTTTCACTACCGGTCCGGGTCCGGGTCCAAACCAAACCGTTCGCAAATTGGCGGTCCAGGATGTCAATGAACCCGAACTGTCAACTCGGATACAGTTCAAAGGTTAACTCCCAACCTGTCTGAATTGGGCTGGTTGTCAGCGGGTCGCCCAGCAGGTCCATCTATACATTCAAATAAGGCTCTTGTTTTTGGAGTTTGTTAATAGTATCTTATCAAAATAGCGTTTTCAACAACCAATAATATGTTTTTGTATGCTTTACAGCTTGCAATATAGATTAATTTGGAATCGGTGTTTTACCTTTGGTATATTGTATATTTGCCAATAATGGCGGTCAATAATTCCGTTATGAACGCGAAGATTAGCACGATGACTTGATTACCAAATATGCAACAACTAAAACTGTTGATGTTCCATTGACGCTCATTTTCAGGATGCAGCAGGGAGGATTTCGCTGTTGTTTCTGCGAATAAAGGCTGCCAATATTGATAAATGGATATCTGCAACCAATCGGAGCGTAAATCAGCCAAGATGTGAAGCCAAAAATCGTTGACACGCAGTTGACGCTCTTTCTCAGGATGCAGCAGGAAGCATGTCGCTGTAGTTTTTCGCAGTAAAGGCTGCCAATGTCTGAAAAATGGATGTCTGCAACCAATCTGAACATAAATTAGCCAAGATGCGAAGCTAAAAATCGTTGACGCTACATTGACGGTCATTCTCATAATGGGGCAATGACCGTGTTACTGTCTCTTTTGCCAATAACAGCTGCCAATACATCAGTTATGACTAACAGCGACCAACGCACTGTTTAATTACCGTATGTACATAACCACAAATCGTGACACTCTGTTGACGTTCATTTAACTGTATTGTCCATCCAACATCTGCTGCCATCGACAGTAGTTTTCATCATAATTTGAACTTATTGGTAGGCTTTCTGCCAGATTAAGACTTGGCCCTGTGGCAAAGCTGAGCGCAGTAACATTCTTGCACTGTTTGCTCACACAGCACTAAATTTTATGTATCTTGCCAAAAGCTTCATTGTGCCTGCGATACATCTGTTTATCAACACATATTAACAAGCTTCTGCTCACCATTCGCCCATAATATATCTCTAACTACACCAATCATTCAATATACATAAAGAAGCTGCTAAAACATTGACGTAATATGTCCTACTTTTCCTTCACTCCCAGATCCTTCTTGTTTCGATTGCATTGACCATCACCAACACCATTTCAGCATGTCTCTTTGACTTCTGTGTAGGCCAAATCAATCCGGGAACATTTGGCGCGGCACTCACATCCCGCTGCTCTTGCGATTCCGGATTCTCAATCCTATGGTCTTGCTCCATATCAGATTCACCGTCCGCCGCACAATCATCTTCACTGTCATTTGGATTATCTAAGTCCCGATTCCAGTTAAGCCAATCTGCAGTGTCCGAAATGCTTTCAGGTGTGCTATCCGCCTCACTTTCGACTGGATGACGGTTAATTCTTCGGATTCAGCGGACATTTAAGATTCGAATTCGTCCTCCAGGGAGGTTCTTTGCAGACAAAGATTGTGGCAAAGGAGATCTTTCTGCCAATTTGAATGCAGCCGCACCATCATGTTGAAAGAGTGACCAGGATGCTTTGACAATCTTTTCAGTGTCCAAAATGTATCCCATGGCAGTCATCTGATTATTTTGAGCGTGAGATTCCTTCTGTGTAGCACAGAGATTTTGGCTTCCCTGCCACATCTCCAAATAATCATGAACCTTGGCCATTCTTTCAAAAATCCTTTCCTCCCCCTCTTTCTTCATTTCCGAGTCATTTTCTGTGTTCTTGTTATCCAAGTCTGGGTGAGTGCCTGCCAAAATCCCGTTATTGGCTCGAGTGAACTGCCTTATAACGACTTGTTCCCGAATGGTCTCACCTGTTGATTTTGACTGCCTCCAGCCGATAACATTTCGGCAAAGGGAAGAACTGGCCTCCACTCCGACACCATTTGGTATGATAGAGAATATATCGGGCGCCACATTGGAGAGATCGGCGTACTTTGAGTGTGTTCCGTCTTGTTGCCGCGAACAGTCGGTTATGTCCGGTAACCAAAATGTACTGCTAAACTCCATTTGGTCGGAGTGGTAATCATTGAGAGTTGGATTGATTTGCCCCCAGTTCGTTGGTGCTTCAGGTGGTGAATTCAAATAGAGCCTGGCGGCGGTCAATAAGCGCGCAGCGCGATCACCTCGTCTGGGTGTCGTCTCAGCTATAATGTTAGGCGTTAAGTATTCTTCATCATCGCTTGACAAATCATATGGATCAAAGGATGATTGACAGAATCCTGAAGCCGTTGAAGAGGAGATGGGATTGCTACTTGGTAAGCTTTGGAGTTTATTTACGGGCACGCATCAATGTTTGGGGCAGCATTCATTCTCCACCTACTTCAGAAAGGCCTCTTGGTATTGGGTAGTATAGGATGTCTCGTCCTCAGGATTGATATCCATTCCCTTGTCCCAGTTTTTAAACAATCGTAACTTCTGGACAGGATCAAGGATATGTGCAGAAATCAGAAGCATGCCCGTTGTTGTAGTCACTTCAGCGTAGTATTTGGACAACTTCTGTCGAGCACACTTCACCACGAAGAACAAGTCTTCTCTCAATTGAGTTTTCTTCCTAGCCAAACCTCGCATCACGCCATCCATGTGATCAAACATGTCATTGTACACTGTGTTAACGGGATGCAATGTGACTGTATGCCTCGTCAATGTACACAGGGTCCAATATCGGAATGGCCTCAATACTTCGGTGACATACTTCACAATTGTCCATTCATCTTGAGTTGTGAACATTGGCTGGTATTCAGTGTATTTTGGACTTTGAAGCCACACACATGTGAATTCCCGTAATTGGTCGGGCCGCTCAAGTAACTCCAGTGTAGAGTTCCAACCTTTCTTCACATCCATAATCGGAAAAACCGCATTGCGGGCTTTGATATTTTGACAGTCAATAAACTCGTTTGGACAACCAGGTGTCAGCATAATCAATACAGCAAGCATTCTCTACTATATGAAGGTCAGCTTCAGGACTTTCAAAATATCATGAAATACGTACTTTTTCAATTATCTTTGCCAAACCTGGTCTCATGGCCAACACCTTATTGATTCTAGCATTGCCCTCTTTTCGAAGTCTTTGACTCTTCCCAGTGTCTATGCTTCCATTCTCTCCAAATTGCTGATCACTCTCGTGGGCTTCCCAAGACTTGGTGCGGCCATTTACACCGAGACTGCTCATGAATGCACCTAAACCCAGCTGTATGACGTACGCCGTGTACGGTATGTGGTTCCTCAATGCAGGCCACTCGATTCCAGAGACCTCAAGTGTTGATTGCAGCTCGGGTGTTGTCGAGTAATATGAGGAAGCATTATCAATCGTAATACCGAGCAAACGGATGTCGGTGAGCTCAAAACGATCCAGCACATCCTTCAAATGTACAGCTAGCCTCACTGCACAATGTTGGCCCTTGACCTATTATCCGTAATTAGCTTTCGAAATGGGAAAAGAACAGGCGATCAACCTCATTGAAAGCGAGTTGAACTTCACGCAATGCTCAATTTCGATCCATATAGTAAGCAATGACCAATGTTATGGCTAATTTGTTTGTTGATGTCCATCCGTCCACACCTAAACTAACTTTGTTTCGTGATGGCAATTGGTATTTTATTGCACCCACTGTCAGGGCATATTCCCTACGGCGAATGTTGCTCAAGATTGTAGCGGATGGCAGCACTAGATCATCGCGTAACACCTCATATGACCGCCATAGCTCGAGATTTGATTTAGAGTTCCAAGGAATATGAGCCGAAACAAACCGCAACATGAGGTATCGATTCCACATGTCTTGCTGAAATTCGGAAGTTTCAAAGTTCTTATCTGCCAATTTGGAACGTTTTGTCTGTCATTTCAATCAATATGGATCAAACTGGATGTCAAATCTGCATTTCCTCTGCAAACTTACTATTGTGATTCCTCAACTTGCTTGCGTCTTCAAGATGGCTCAAGCTGTTTCATCAACCGTCGAACTAGTCATTTGAGTAACTTCTGTCTCTGTTAATTCATTTAACTTTGCGATGTGAGCTTTTACCGGCAAGTGTTTCCCAATTCAGCTGGTCCCGTATTCTGATGGATGGCGAAGAACTTACTGACAAACGATACATATGAAGCCAGGGCTGCCGGTTGCTTCAATTCCACATTTTGAATAGAATCGCCATGACGGCGCATGTCTAGAATTATTCCAAGCAATAGGCCGCTTCGAGCATTCATTTATTGAAGCCCACGAAGCATCAACAATATTTTGCAATTGAAGGTCGCTCAAATCACGAATAAAGACACCTTCATTTTTGGAAGAGATCATAACCTCGAGCAAAGAGGTGTTCAAAGATTTTGAATCTGACATGGCGGTAAGAAGTAGAACGCTGGGTGATCCGACTGGAGAGACTGCCAAAAGTAACGATACAGTAAAGCAGACTGCGGGTTCTTAAATATTGACTCTACAACTACAAGCAAAAAAATCAGATCTGTAAGATATTGCATGCATATTTGGGAAGTTGTATACAAGAACAGATTGTGAAGACTGACCATGTAAAACTTGATTTAGAAACAGCACAATGCAGGTCATTGCTGTGTAGTGTTCTGAGCATCCACTGAAACTGTTGACGCTGTGTGGGCGCTCAATTGTAGGAGCTGGACGCAACATCATCAGTAGCATTTTTGCCATTAAAGGCTGCCGATAAGTTCATTCTGGGTAATCTGTGTTCCATTGCCGTTAGATTATCCAAGATGCAAGATCAAAAATTTTGCCCCTCCGTTGACGCTCATTTTGGGACATGATTACGATCTTGTCGTAAGCATTGTTGCCTAGAAAGGCGGCTGATAGTTCGATTATAGGTCAATATCGCCGCACAACCCTTGCATATTCTAACATGCAAGGCCAGATGTCGTTGACACACTGTTGACGCTCATTTTTAGATCATAGTAGCGATGTAGTTGCAATGATTTTTGTGTAGAAAGGCAGCCGATATTTGGGTGATAGTGTCATGTCACCACGCAGCCCTTGCATTCTCCATGATGCAAGGCCAAATGTCGTTGATTGTCCGTTGACGCTAATGTTTAAGACATAGTTCCGATGTTGTCACAACCCTGTTTTGCATAAAAAGGCCGGCGATAGTTCGATTATGAGTCAAGGTTGCAGCGAAACCCTCTGGATTTTCAATGATGCAATGCCAAAAATCGTTGACGCTCATTTTTAGGAGGTAGTAGCAATATCGTCTGTAGCATTTTTGCGCATAAAGGCTGCCAATATTATGATTATGGCTAAATGCCGTTGCACAGCCCAGTTATTATCCAGGATGTAAGACCAGAAATCATTGACGCTCTGGGAACACTAATTTCTATGACGGGGCAAGGTGCATGTGGCTTGTCATTTTCCCTACTAAGCCGGCAAATACTTCTTCTTTGGATGAATGCGACTATGCAGCCAGGTGATTGCTGAATAGATATGACTATAAATCGTTAATGCTCCGTTGACGCTCACCTATGAGCTCACCTTAGAGACATACTAACAGTCATTGGGTGCTCAATAATTGTACAAAGAATGCATACAGCCTCTATTGGCAGCCAGTATACGGTTTCTATGTAATATCATTTGAATCCAAGATCATCGAGACAGCTCCGGTTCTGAGCCACCACTAAACACATCGTGTACATGATTAAGGACATGGCTCCATAGCATTTCAACACTTTCGGCCAGCAATTTACGGCATAAAAATCCATGCCCTACTTTAACATATTTATAGACTGATGTCCTCACCATTCCTTATCTAGCTCATTCTCCTTGATTTCCATGACGTACCATAAACAATTGTCAATTTCTCGACCATGTGCAGGAGGTCTGAGCGTAGAGATATATAGTTCGCTGCATGAATTAATACAGCCTGTCGGCTGTCATTTGTCAGAGTTTTGCATGTGCTTTGACCGCTCCTTCTATGAGTCGTATGACATCACTAACTTAAACTTTGTTAGTAAATTTTGTCTCAAATTTAGATTTTGCTTAATCATTTATCCGTAACAGGCAACACCATGTAGAGATCCTTCTTCGTCAATCAACTTGATTTCGAGTCTAGAACATTCGGATGGCGCGTACAACCCTTCCACACACACCGACCAATAATCCTGTCTCACAATTTGGTCACTGAAATCCAGAAAAACCTGACACGTAACAAAACATGTTCACAAATTGCTTTTACACGAGATATGTCATCAAAAATATCTATTTGGCTATCTACACTCCTGGTGACACAGGAGCCATCACCATGTCTTCGTCCGAATCTGATATCCTTATGGTAATTGGCTAGGGATGCTATATGCAGGGGTAAAAGCTTACGGGTTGAACTGGCTTCGCAATCTCTATCTGTGACAATTCGGGCACTGCGGCGGGCATCGGCAGTACTATCTGATTGTCTGCCTGAGGTTTCTCTGAACCCAGCCTCATTTGACTACTTTCATGTCAAGACGTCACTTGTGGCATTTCTGATTGTCCGGGGACGATATCAATCGCCTGCATAAGCTCTCCAAATGTTGTCGATGATGGTGTGGCTGCAGTCGAGTCTGTTTGGGGCTTCCCAACAGCCAGAACCTTCAATTCAGTTATCCCGTACTTCATATATCTCTCATGCAAGTAGTCGGCCGCATCGCCCATCCTGGTTGTGTCAGTTCGTCAAGCCTCATCTGCTTCTGCTGCAAGCTCTCCATGCGGTGCTGTACCGTTTGGAGATTGTGCCCATCACACAGCCAGGTTCGTCATCCTCACTCAGCTTGCCATGCCCTGTACCTTCTTCATCATCATCCTCGTCTTCCGCATCCTCCTCATCTTCAGAACTTGCAAGATCGCTCAGACCGTCTCCGATAGCATTCAACATCTTCTCAAATGTTATTTGAGGCTTTGTAGTTGTCGATTGTCCCTTTTCAACATTTCCCATATTTTGCTGCTGTTGCATTACCGCTGTCTCTGCGTCTTGAACTTGCTGTCTTGCCACTGCGGTCTCTCGCTCCACATAATCCTCGATCCATTTCTCTCTTTCTTCATTGCTTAAGAAGTGCATTTCCCGTCGTTTCTCCGCCACAAGCTTCTTTTTGGATCGTATGCTGCATAATGCTCCCAATACTCGGATCCTTTCCGCCTCCAAGCCACTCTTGCCTGTATTCGCCTGATGACATCGTCATGTGGAATGCTTTCTTGATTTGCCATATTTGCCCGCCGGAAGTGGCGAAAGGTCCTTTTTCGGATCATCAACCATTTTATCTTGTATTGACCTTGTTGTTGGGTGAGATGTTGGATGTTACAAGAAATGGACCACATGGAGGCATGCTGCATGTTTTATGTCAAGGTTGGTAGGTTTGATCAATTCGAACAAAGCAAAATCTGCGTTTTGACCGTCACTTCATTGGGAATAGTCATGCTAACAGTACTTTATGACTTGATAGTTAGCGTGTGATTCAGGTAAGATCCTGGCAATGTCTTGAGACAAGCATCACCAGATGTCCTTTCCGTCGCAGAATGTCCTTTTTATATGTATCAAACATGAGATATCAGCTGTCGTTCATCACGATGTATCCCTGTGAACAAACAAACAACATCAGACCGACTTAATGAAATCGCACGACCGTTGGAGTCTCCTGCAGCTATACGCAGTGCACCTATATGCCGCAGGATTCACCTTCAATTGAACGTGCAAGTTGGCTGTCAGTCATTCCATTTTGACTTGTAGCTCACTATATAATCTTCAGCACTTCCCACTTCTTTTTGTAATCATCTTCCTCACGTTTCTACAACAGCAAGCCATGGCTCTAGAAACACTTCCCCCAGGTGCGATTGGAGCTGAATCGAGCCAAACGACAGGTGCTTCAAGCATTCCGCCACTCGACAAGACACAGCAGCAACGCTGACACCAGTAAGTCGACCACGATGCAATTGTAGCCACCAACAATACGACACAGGACGTACATTTAAACATGGTACGTAAAACAGGAATCAGCAGGAATAAGAAGCAGCATGTGATCAGATGTGAGTCAATGCATAGCTGTGTAGACGACAGTCAACTAAGAATATAACGCACAGCTAGGGTACTTAGAGAGCTACGTGACCAATTTATCGCTTCCTGTAACGGCAAACCTCCATGGTCGACCGAGGCATTTGTCCGCAAAGTCCGCGAAATTGAACATTACGATGTTGTCAGTTCTGGGATTTTTGCAGATGAATTTCATGATGAAGGTCCCCAGGAATGGACAAAACAGGCTCTAAAGACCTTAAAGGAGGCTACAGAGTCGTATATGGTTCAGGTAATACCCGGATCTCACTAAAGAAGCAGCAACTAATTTCTTGGAGGGTTTCAACATATCAGCTACTATGGCAAGACAAGGAGGTCAGGTACAGCTTCAACAGTCCGACATGCATCTTGCCTTGAATATGGCCAAAATAACCAAAGGAAAATTTTCACGCACCGCGATAGAGGAAACGCAACAACTAATCAGGAAACCTTGCGCTGAAGTCCGAGAATAGAAGAAGCGGGATGTTGAGTTTCCCGGGCATAACAAGGTGAATGCTGTGGTCAAAAGACACCTGGCAATGGTTCCCGAAAATAAAATGGACGGCTGCCTTCCCTGCCCAAATGGCACCGCAAAAAATCAACAGACACGCTGGAGGCACAAAGGCACGGGTCCACCTCCACCACAATGGGCGCCACCTCGGCCTGGAACGCCACCTGTGCCATCTGATGACGATGAGAGCTCCGAAACAGAAGGTGCGCCACCCGCATATGTGTATATATATACTCCGGTTCCCAGCACTCGATTTTTGCCAAGGATTGCATGCGCAATAAAGATTGTATTCCGGATTTGCTGACTCATGATGGTCCATTCACAGGTTAGTACACTATCAGCTGCGTGGTAATGCATCTGACAGCCATTTTGATGAAGAGGACACCCTTTTGAGTGAATCTGACAGCGAAGCCGAGAGTTGACTGAAGGGAACAGGATTTTTGAGTATTATCATTATCTACAATCAGCGGACACTTTAAAGTATATTTTAAAGGGTATATTTTTATGCATCATTAAAGAACAATGTAGTAATAAAGGAGAATGTAAATGAATAGCACAGAACAGCTGCCACAAGACAATCATTCATATACTATGCTACAGTGAATAGTTCCATATTGCGGATACGCCCGTGGCAAAATGAGCGTCAATGGAGCGTCAACAATGTTTCGCTTAGCATCATGGTTACTCTGCATGGCAATTGGTTGCAGAGATTCATAAATGACGTACAGGCTGCCTGTATAGGCATAAGAGAAATCGATATGCTCCCTGCCAGATTCTGAAACTGAGCATCAACAGAGAGTCAACGATTTTTAGTATTATAAGTCAGGTAATTAATCAGAGACTTAGCCATTTTGATGCATACTGAAAGTATTGGCCACCTTTATAGGCCAAAAAGAAAGCAACACGCTCCCTGTGCGATCATGAAAATGAGCGTCAACGAAGAGTCAAAGATTCATTGCCTTGCATCATGGATAATCAAAGCGCTATGTGGCTGTTAATGGCTAGATAGAAAGTTGTAACCAGTTTTATAGGCTAAAACGCTCAGTATCACTGAGTTGCAGCTTTGAAAATGGACTAAATTGTGGTTGTCCAGGAGGCTGTCCTGCAAACATTCCTTGTTATCTGCCTATAAAGGCTGCCAATTTCCGGTATATAGATGTCTGCGATCATTCGCCAATTAGATTACCCAAGATGCAAGACCACACAATTGTTGATGCTCCGTTGACGCTCATTTTCAGAATGGGGCAAGGGGTGTGTCACTTCCTCTTTTGCTTATAAAGGCAGCCTGTACCGCATTTATGAACGTCTGCATCCAATTGCCACTCAGATTACCCCCGATGCAAGAACAAAAATCATTGACTCGCCATTGACTCTCATTTTGAGGATGGGGCAGGGAGCTTTTCTCACTTGTTTTGGATTATAAAGGTGGCCAATACATCAGAAAAGGACAACAATATACCAATGTCGATATTTTGCGATTAGCAATACGCTATCTGAATGCGACCATAAATAGAAATATCCAAAAACCGGAACCAGAGATTGGAACCGACAGATCTAGCCAAACCTGGCAAAACCCGCAGGTTGACAGATACGGGTCTGGGTTTCGCCCCCCAAGATGCAGCGGGTCGGGTGATTAGACGGCTTTGGAATCAACCGTAACTGTTTTAGTGGTCCGAACCCAGACTGCTGGCTGGTTACCCGGACCCGTTGCTAATACTACCCCTCGATCTCTTTACCCCCACCATCGCTCCTTAACAATATACTTCGAGGCCTTGATGGAGCTAGTTTGGAAATGCACTTGGAGGCGAGATCGAGTGAACTGAGGGATGCACGTGGAGGCCGTTATCGATCGAGTTTGGAGATGAACTGGGAGGCCGTGATCAAGCGAGTTTGTAGATGCACTTGAAGGCCGAGATGAAGTCAACTCAGTGATGCACTTGGAGGCCATGATCAAGCAAATTTGGACATGCACTTGGAGGCCGTGATCGAGCGAGTTTGGAAATGCACTTGGAGGCCGAGATTGAGTGATCTCAAAGATGCACTCTGAGGCTGTGACTCAGCGAGTTTGGAGATGCAGTTGCATGCTATGATCAAGCAAGATTGGAGGAGTACTTGGAGGCGGTCGATTTTGTTGGAGGCGCGATGGCAGCTGAGACTCCATTGATTGGTTAACTTGTAATTGTGGGAATGTAGCGAGTTGAGTACAACATCCGCCGAGAGATGAGAAACTTACTGGGAGTGGGAGACTGTCAATCGTGGGATGATTCTGTACTTGTTGTATGCTGTACTCGGTGTTAACTCATGATTATGGCATGGAGAGATAGAGAGGGATGACTTATCTTCATGTTCTTAGGTGATGGTAGAGTTGAACACAAGAAAGAGAGAGATCAGAGGAAATGTGGGAAATCATCCTGAGAAACAGGGAATTGAGAGAATTTCATGTGTGAGTCAATTGACCATCCTCGAAACAGCAGGTACGAGTCCCAATCCGGTGGGTAATATCACCGGTACGAAGTCTTCTATACCCAATCAGGCAAGTCGTACTCCTGATTACTCATAGCCGCTCGTATCCTCCATATCGTTCTCATCTTTATACCCCATCTCTCTCTTTCTCGTCCACAACTCTACCATCATCGCAAGAATACAAAGTTAAGCCATCCCTCTCTATCTCTCCATGCCATCATCATGAGTTAACACTGAATGCAGCATAAACTGAGTACAGCATATACCGACTACAGCATACACCGAGTACAGCATACACCAAGTACAGCATACACCAAGTACAGCATACACCAAGTACAGCATACACCAAGTACAGCATACACCAAGTACAGCATACACCAGATACAGCATACACCAAGTACAGCATACACCATGTACAGCATGCACCGAGTACAGCATACACCTAAGATTGTCTGTCGTCCTGTCATTCTCACGATTTCGAGTTGACCCCTGAATGTAGCTTCAGCTTTTGGTGTACCTCCTTACCGATCCATCACCACCAGCCAGTTCTCCATAAGAGCTTCAGATGTAAAGTCACCTCGTCACATTCCCACAGTTTTGAGTTAACTAACCGATCAATACAGTTTCACCACCTGGCGCGCCTCCCATCGACTGCCTCCAGATCGACCACCTCCAGTACTCCTCCAATCTCGCAAGATCATAGCCTGCTACAAGTACATCTCAAAACTCGCTCGGTCACAGCCTCGGAGTGCATCTCTGAGTTCACTTGATCTCGGCCTCCAATTGCATGTCCAAACTCGCTCGATCATGGCCTCCAAGGGCATATCCAAACTCACTTGATCATGGCCTCCAAGTGCATCTCTGAGTTCACTCCATCTCAGCCTCCAAGTGCATCTCCAAACTCGCTCGGTCACGGTCTCAGAGTGTATCTCTGAGTTAACTCAATCTCAGTCTCCGATTGCATCCCCGAACTCACTCAATCATGGCCTCAAAGTGCATCTCCGAGTTCACTCGACCTCGGCCTCCAAGTGTATCTCCAAACTCACTCGATCACAGCCTCCCAGTGTATCTCTGAGTTCACTCAATCTCGATCTCCAATTGCATCTCCAAACTCACTCGATCACAGCCTTAGAGTGTATCTCTGAGTTCACTCAATTGTCATTATCAGGCGCACCTGGCATTGCTCTCAAGCACCGCCTGCAGCCAGTCCAGATATACTGTGTGTAGATGGGTAGCTATATAGATACATAGATACATCGATGAGAATACAAACTGTGTTTTTCCCAGACTGGTCACTGGTGCTCCCAGCTCCTCCCAGGCTTGTTGTCAGCGCTCCCAGTTACTCTGAAGGCTGGCAGGAATGTCCTCCTAGGGTCTGATACTCTCCTGAAATTGACGCATCTAAGTTTACACTCCACATCCTCTCAGAGACTCCTGGAGGCTTCCAGTGACTAAAATACATTTTGCTAATGCTATGCAATGGGAAGCGTGTAATTCTCCATCAGAGGATACGAGATTGCGTCAGAGCTATCAGAGCGATTGTAAACACCCAGGTGATTCTGATGGAAACTAGAGTTGTTGCTGATGTGGCAGACTTATAGGGGTGGTTGGTAGGTGGGTAGGTGGAAAAGAAGGAGAACTACCTACCCCACTTGATTTCTCCACCAATGCTGGTTGGAATTCAATGCCTTTGCTGCCAGTGTCTCTTATGGATTGCAGAAGACTATTTAGGGTCAGTTTGGCAATTTCGAAATAGTATAAAATGTTACTTAGGCGAAAATTCCCTGTGTTATTTTTGGGGTATTCACTACACAGTATCTACCATACTTGAATAACTAATAAGAATACATATCATGGAGTTACTCCTGTGTTATGCATTACACCTACCCTTGGCATCTCAAAACTTTAACTAGTCACGATATCCTTTAGTGTGGTTATTTGTGGGATAAGTTTCAATTGAATAACCAAGTCTTATTGCTTAGCAGATTCACCTCAGATGGTGCTGCAATACTATCAGGACAAAGAAAGCTTACTTCTGTAGAGCATGTTGTTTTCAACCAGATTCATTTCCAGATACTAACAGCGGACATGACTGTTTCGACTGAGGATTACCTCAACTTACTGACTTGGCAGTTGTTAGCCAGTATGCTACTTCATTGGACTTTGGGCTGATCGCTATGGCAAGATAGGATCAACTCGGGTACTCCCCAGTCAAAGAGAATTGTCTCGGCCTAAACATGGTGTAACTGTGGGAATTTTGACATTGGCTGTTGATATGAGATTGGAAGTATGCCTGCGTATTGGTTTGAATCAGTTAAGGCAATGCAAGTCACTCTCAGATTAGATAATGCTGGTGTGAGTATCCTAAATCTACATTGACATAGTATTGGTTAGTCGCTGATTAAATCTATGATACAAGGCAACTCCCATGATGGTGAAGCATTAATTTACAGAAAGCACTGTCCAGTTATAATTGGCAGATATTCCAGTTATCAAACCATACATGTCGCAAGATGTCCAAGTTGTAGTTATGATCTGATATATACTTTAATATGATATTGTATGACAAACGGCCTGATTCATATCAGGAGCGAAACACTTTAAATTAACTTCCTCGGGTAACATGATAACCAACAGGATTCGTGGCAATTAATATCAGGTGTATTCATAAAAATATAAGGTGCAGTGCACGAGTGCTGTCAAGAGCAATATAACCATAGTGTGGAAGTAAGGGTGTACAAATCCTCGAACATGTCTATAAAGAGATTACATTGTTCTGGCAATGAAACGAATGTACTCACGCAGTAAATAGTCATAAATACCTACCAGTGAAAGACAAACCTGAAATATTATTTAGTTTTTATGATTTCTTTACCTATTATTATATATATAGAATCTATTGGCTTTTGTAGCAGCAGCTTACCAGCGTCAGATGAGTATTACCTTTAAAACCGAAGGTGATATTGTCTCGTGGGTCTTTGTAAGACTTATCAAGCCTTTCCATAGCAACCAGTACTGGTTTGCAGTACAGTGTGTATGGTGGCTGATTGTGTTAATTCGGGTATCTCCAATATTGATCTGGTACTTGAAGCATGAATGATTCCCTTCCAAAATAGCAATCATCAAGGATACAGAAGACAATGAAAAGGAGTCATCCAAGCCACTCAGGGTTATGCAGTAATCCGTAAAGCTGATAACAATTTCATTCGAAAACAACAACTTCGTTATCATATACGCTCTCGAACAGATTATATCCTCCTACACAAATAAGCATTACATCATTGCTGCACAGTGCATCTGGTGCCTAGCATCCCTCATTGGACTACTAGAACACAGTTTAATTATACACATTGATAACCTATACATATACGCTACAATTGTCAATGAAGATATTCAGAAGAAGTCTACAATACTGAGGGATCATTCAGACGAGTGAGTCACCAAATCCAATACTAACAATATAAGCCATCCGTTACAACACACTTGGAAGGGAAGAATCAATTCATTACCGAAAATGAAGTAACAACTCAAGTGAGCAAGCAGGCAACAGAAGCCTGCCAAGACTCATAAGACTCAAACAGAGGGAATAGATGAGTCTGAGTTAAAACGCAGAATGGCGGCAGCTGAATGTCAACGTTGTGTTTGCCCTAACAGTCAGAAAGGCAGTCACAAGACTTTGGATTGCTTCCTATGGAACCAACTAGAGAACAGAACATTATCTTTTCCGGAAAAGGGTTAGAAGAGAAAGATTGCAGCATATGACATGAGAGCAATTAGAATTTAAGAATCTAGGGCCTTGCATAAGTAGTTTTACTTATCAGTTAAGCAACCCCCTAACAAGTTATACTACTGTAGAGTGTCTCCCAGTATTATAACTTCAGAATTGTATCTATTACAACAACCACCCATCCAAATATGCCAAGACCAGTACCAATTGACAGCCAGCAAGCCATATATGCTCTGATATCATCACTAGCAAATTTGATTTACAATTGGTGATAAAACAGG
>Ga0307514_10001980_pt1 | contig 22274 bp, 22 predicted proteins | sample 16_EM_MG_FD_203088 | JGI IMG/M metagenome (GOLD analysis project Ga0307514, IMG submission 203088) | Populus trichocarpa ectomycorrhiza microbial communities from riparian zone in the Pacific Northwest, United States - 16_EM | ecosystem: Host-associated > Plants > Roots > Unclassified | place...
TATAGTCTTTTCGTCCGTGGCTCTGCTGCCCTAGTCCTAAACAGTCCTTAGTTTGCTTGCCCCGAAAATTGTCGTCTGGTCCGGGGCTTACTTTTGCCCGGACGGGACGGACTATTGGGAAGCCTGGGCGCAGGTCTGCCACGAATAGAAGTAAGCCTTTGGTTGAATAGAGCGGATGGTGATTGTACCTCCTTGTGTGTAATAGAGAAATCACACCAGAGCGGTGGGATTATACTTGTGGCAGAAGGTGAGTCCAGTGTGTCGAGACTGAATCTGACATCGGCGTCTTGCGAGGTTTTGGGGGTTGGATGGGTTGGCTGATGCTTCGGAAGTTGAGGTGCAGAGAGGATTGAAGTCGAGGATGACAGCAAAGACATACTTATGTTCAATCATCCCGCATAGAGCAAATTTAGTACCACAGCAACTGCGTACCCACTCCGAGACTAAAGCAACTTGTTGTGCCGGCCCTCCTTCGCCTCCTCTCCACCGTACTACTGGACTAAATATCTACATTATAGTTTAATCGTCCTCCTCGCCGCAACTCCACGGACTTGGCCACTTACTCATTATATCAACAGATTATCATGTGAAGGATGAGTCCTGATCAAACTTCCGAGCACAATACTGAGCAAAGCGAAGCCTCTTTGTGTAGCCTCATCCATGACCTTGAGACCCATTACCCAGACTTCAAGGTGGATTCTTGGTGATCGGCGATGTATCCACAATAAGAATTCAAAGGTCTTGTAGGTTTAATGGCTTGCACACACAGTATTTCTTGCCCAGAGTATATTTAGAGATTGCAGTTCGAATATACACTGGGAGATTCCTTTTTGGCAACTCTATTTCTTGCAATCGCTTTAAGTTTGATTCGCGCGGATTAAAGCCGTGCACGTGACACAGCCGGAAACAAATCGAACTTTAAAACACCGCCAATCAAGCAGACACTGGCAACTTAAACTTAACTCCCTATAAGGGAACGCCGACGCATCGAGCCTCGGCTACTCGTTACCGGATGATCGACGCCGCAGATCCCGCCGCCAAGCAGCACCCGAGTGACGACGTGGCGACGTCACTAGCAAACAAAAGGACCAATAAAAACTCTCTCGATCTCCGCAACCTCCAATTCCCACTACAGCAAAAGCAAAACGAACTACAAAACCATGTCCACCACACCCACCGCAAACACACTCCTCCCGCCCGCCGTGCGCGTGGCCAAATTGCTGGGCACTGTAGGCGCCGCTTTCACCGCCGGTAGATTCCCTCACCACCCCCGCAAAACGTCCACTAACTCCCTTAGGCGCACTCCTCAACACCTCCCTCGTCTTCCTCCCCTCTGTCGCCACCACTTCTGCACGCGACCTTGCCCTTACACTCGAGTCCGTGCGCTGCCGTATGCACCGGCCATTACTATTGATCACGTCTGCGAGTGCCTCCGCATACGCCTTCCTCGCGTACTTCCTGTACACCACACCAGCAATCTCGATCCCGTTGGCGTCGGTTGCGTTCCATCCGGGCTCGTTCCTGCCGCACGGAGAAGCCACGACTGTCCTCGTGGGTGCGGGATGGGAACTGTATGCGGCGGCAGCGGTAGCACTGGCATGTGTGCTGCCATGGCAGTTTTTTGGGGTGGCACCGGTTGAGAAGAGGATTCAGAGTGCGGGAGAAGGGGTGAAGGCGGCTGAGGAGAGGGGGTTGAAGACAAAGGTTGTTGATACTGGGAATACGCAGGATGATTTGGAGAGTTGGAGAAAGGGGGTGCTGGTTAAGGGTGTACTGGCGGCAGCAGGAGCGCTCGTGGGAGCGTATGCAGCTGCTTGGTGGTAGATGGGGGTGGATTGGTGTGTATCTATATGGCAAAATGGTTTTGATCTTTTGGGAAAATTATCTTGTTTAGATAAGGCTGCATATTTTGAACGTAGAAAGTGCGGAGAACAAGGCCACTCAAGTAGTTGGAAAATGCTTGATAGCCCGTGATAGAGGAATGGAAGAAGTCTCTTTGGGTGCAAATATTGGTACCGGGAAACGAGTGGGCCCATGATTTTAAGTGTTTCCTTTGCCCATAATCTTGTCCCTCTTGTTAAAGGTTGTCACGGCTGAACCAATACACAAATGAAGATAACCTAGAAATAACTCCTCCGTTGCTTAACTATAACCACCCTAAAAATTATATAGAAAGTCCTAGGAAAGATAGCGTATCAAGTATAGCCAAACCAAACCCTCTCCCTTCGTAGAGGACACACCCCCAACGTTCGTAATCTCGAGGGCTGGCATTATGGTCATTCCTAATCCGGTAGGCACCCTCAACTTTATGGACTGCGGTGGTTTGAGCTACGTTATGGTACTCTTTTGTTAATTTGTTTTTATAGAGTAAACCAAAATTCATGGCTCATGCCCTCTGTTCGGTTCCACCATTGGCCTGCCCAACTGCGGATCAATGACTGGCCCGGGACACCTACGTGAGATCTTAGTTTGAAAAAGCCTTAAATGATAGAAAAGTGTGACAATTGTTCATGTTGCGTATGTACACCAGTTTTTCCTTCTTCCTATTGTTCTTTACAAGTTCATCTTACATCGATGTTGTGCCCCTAAATTCCAGCATCTATTTGACACCCTCACATCAAGTTTAAATTAGGATATCAACCGCTGCATGAAGTAATATTTCCTCTAACCTCAGGCTCCTTGGTAATTAGTGTATATATAGACATGAGGCCATGCTAGAGGGGGGATAGGGTAGACAGAGTGCGGGCCAGTCATGATTCCGCAGTTGGGCAGGCCGGTGGTGGATATCGGGCCATCTACAGACTGCCCAGGCCATCCATGGATAGTCCGTATCCACCACTAGACCCGAACACTTTTGAGAGAGCTCCCCGCCGTGCAGTCTTGAGGCTGTAGAGTGAATTGTCGAAAAAAGAATGGCCCTATGGCTAAAGCAGATTCGAACGGCTACTTACAATACGGTAGATTGGTATACTGTGCGTATGCAAACCGTTATACCACAGGTCCTTCGGATGATATTAACATAGCGACTAATATAAAGTACTTACTCGGCCGAATTTGTAGGTGAGATACGATTATCATTGGCTTAAGAGATAACCATTTGACAATGAGCTCTATTATTCGGACCCCCACGTTGTGACTGATGAAACACCTGTTTTTACCTACCACACAGGGCTCTATAACCTGCAGCGTCCCGAGTCATCATGCTTGCTACTATATGTCATTTGGAAAGCCCATGGCCATTGGCTCGGCAGACGATTTGCCCGACCGGCATATTGACGTCTCCCCAATCAATTCTTAGCTGGATCGCAGGTTCCCGAAGCAGGGTACGGTTCAGGGTTCTCCCACATTCGTGCCACAAGCTTCGGAATACCAACACTCCAGTGATGATATGTCTATGACAGGGAAGCAGCAGGGGAGGGTCGTACGAGCCTTGGCGGTTGGGTTCATGAAACCCATGTCAAACAAGGAGCGTCACATTCTAGAATCATCCGAAGATATCAATCTGGTTATCTTCCCCTCACAAAGCACGGCGGGACTTATCAAGGTTTCTGAACAAAGAGATGACTACTTGGTCGTGTAAATACCAAAAAACTTTTCATAGTAACTAACATATACCCGACATTTCCTTCCTCCCCAATAGCCCTCAATTCCCTCACTCACAAAACACCCATATCACTCCACCTCCTCATCCAACCTAATCCTCCCCTCCCTCTCCTCCAACCCCTTCCTAACACAATACCCCGCCGTCCCAAACACCAACGCCAAAAACAGCAAGCAACTAACCACCAAACTATAAACCGCCAACGTTCTACCCTGTCCCTCATACGCCCTCTTCTTCCCCTCCTGCAACCCAAACAGCGTCACAACAACCGCCATATTCACCGTTATCCCGGCAGGGATCCCATAACACTTCAATTTCCGCGGCATTGTCCGTTTCATGGCGGTCGACACCACCCCGAGAGCTAGAACGACCGCGCTGACGACAACCGTCCACAACCCCAGCTTGTGTGCAAGATTGGGGTAAGAGCTATTAGAGTGGTGGCGGAAGAGGAGGGTAGAGGTGAGAGCGTGTGCGGCGAGGGAAAGAAGGAGGAGATTAGCACAGTTTTTCTGGTTTTGTTAGTGGGGACAAACGGGGGGAAGAGAGGGGTACTTTGAGGGGACGGCAGGAGGTGCGCGATTCGGCGGAGGTTATGGCCGTTTGCAAGACAGCCATGGAGACAGCGTTTTGGTGCGTGAGGTCGTTGGCGCCTAGCCAGAGGCGGAGGTCGCGGGCGGTGGAGGCCTTCATTGGGGTAACGCGAGCAGACATGTCGAGCACAGTGAAGATAGAGGGTGGTGGGGAGAAGAGGAGGCTATATAATGGTGAGAGAAGATCAGGCTGCCTATGAGGCAGCCTAGTTGCGGTAATCTTGAGACACTGGGATGTCGACAGTAGGGGTGTTGACGTGGCAGGGTGTACGCAGCCCAAGGCTACGGTTATAGTTGAAGAACCACACGTCCGAGTCAAGGATGCTGAATTGCGGCAAAGTCGACGGAAGTTAGGCTCGAATACTGTAGCTAGTATGCGATATACAGAAGGATGCAGTGTTAAGTGCACAGATCCGTCGAGCACAAAATCGAATTGTGCCGTTCGAACCCACTGACATTACCAAATATCGAAATTGATAGTCCCTGTGAGTATTAATTCACTATCCAACACCAACACCGTACCCCGCACCCTTATCCACTCACAATTAGCACAGCACCACCACGCCAGATCCATCACCGTCAAATTATGTACTTACGTTACGTCTCCATCACACCACAAACTTCAATTTATCCTAGCGACGTCAGTTAGCTGCAGGGGGCCCGGTGAAGAGTAAGCTGTGCACTAAGATCGAGTGACGAGCTATGAGAACTGCAAATAGCCGAATCATTTAACGCCCTGAGCCCTTAGCCCTGAGCCCTAAGCCTTCGAATCAGATACATCTACCTAAACTAGAGACAACCTTCAGAATTGGAAACTGCTCAGTGCCTTTGGGTATGGAGGAAGCAAAATGGTATATATCTAGGTACTTAACTAGTAAGTGTCAAGTGAGATGCCGGGTATGGTACTGTCTCGGGGTGTTTTCAGGTATTAGGTAAAGAGGTGTACGAGATCGAAGACAGCTAGCAGAAGAACAATTTTGTCGCCAACACTCGGCTCTGTTGCGTGTAGTAGAAGCTGAAGCAGAATCATGTAGGTACTTATCTATCCAGGTACCTACTTCCCGGAACTGCTACGTATCCATGGATTCTTCATTTGCAGCCTCCCTGCTCCCATACCAAAGAACTATTCTCCAGTGGATTGGATGTGAAGCAGTGAAAGAATATATAAATCAAGCATATGACTGTCTCGAGACTACCTGCATACATGGAGTCTTCAGACAGACAAGAGGGTGGTACGTACCTACTGTACCAAAAAAGCCCCGTTTATTGATGCCGAGTTAATGCTGTATTAATGTTGAATTCTTTATAAATTTATACATTGGATGAACTTGTGGGGTATTTCGGAATTTGCAACAATATCAATTATTTTGAATGTGGGATCAATTTCACAATAGTGTAGCACAGAAGACCACATTAGATGGTATATTGATGCCACATTGATGCTGGATTGCTGTCATATTCAAAATGATGTGCATTGAGTTAAATAGTAGAGTTATACTATATTACTTCCACATGTGTATATTTTGCAAATGCCCGCACACGCCTGCACACGCCCGCACATGCCCGCGTATGCTTGCGCATGCCCAATGGCTTGCCTCCAGGCCCGATGCTGCCAGCTGACTGACATATTGTAAAAAAAATACCTCTGGTATGATTCGAACTTGTTTCAGTGGGTACTGTATACACCCACTAACCACTATACTATGTATGTAGTTTGCTGAACATAACATCATGTTAGAGCTATTTGTAGGTATACTGGTTTATTATTGTCACATCATTGTGACAAGAATGTGGAATGCCTGCCACATCTATGCAAATGCTCAATGCTGCTCAATTGACCAATATTACCCCATTCAACTAAATAATCAATCATTTACAATGTCATATTTGCTGGTATCTTGTATTACTATGGTATTTTGAGCTATTCCCCAGTAATTGGAATGTTAAATTTAGTAATACGCTACAATCACTGGACTCTGGGAGTCATGCTGCACTCGGGTAAATGTGGCACTGCAGTCACATCAATAAACGGGGGTTTTTTGGCATAGTATGCAAAAATATACATGCTTAGTACTTAAGTCCTAAGTACTTAGTATGCATCATCACTAGGCTTGTCCTCCTCTTATTGACCTTCGGTGAGGTATGTACTCCAATACACCAGAACTCGAGGCTGGCCTCCCTCAAACTCCACCAAGCACATACACACGCAAGCATCGAAGCACGAAAGCAACAACTGATACAAGCACGCTATAGCGGCTGACCCAATTGAACAATCGTTGCCGTCATCCCAAGACAAGGTCCTGCTACTATAAAACCTCATCCTCTCGTCCGATCACTCTTCCTCCTCTTTCCTTCACACCACATTCTCCACTGCGCTGTGTCCCCGAGTTCCAATTAACCATCTCCTTCATCTTCATTTTGGTCTCAAATTGCTTTGAGTACAACTCAAGATGTGTCCTTCTGTCGCCTATTGTCTCCTCACCCTTTTCTCTTTCTCTGCACTGTCGACAGGTGCCACTACCCTCGACATCAATGGTACGTCTCGCTGATTTCCTTTCTTGCTACTTCCTTCCTTCCTTCCTTCCTTCCTCCCATGTTTATTTACTAATAATTTGTTAATTATAGTAGACCCCGTCAATGCTAAACAAGTCGAACCAATTACCGAGAACCACTACCACGAAGCTAGGTTAGAACCTCGATATGAATGGAGGGGTATGTTTCTCAACCACATGATAGAGTGCCACTTACTGATAATGGTGAAGAGGAATTCAATCAAATCCCGGCTGGCCGTCTCAAACCTGCTCCACCTGATTGGGATCCTCCAAGATGGGCACAATATCAGCATGAGCTGACTTCGGGTTATCAAGCTTGCATGCCCACTTGCTGTGGATACAACGACTGTGTAGCAGACAGGTCCTACTGCACTGATTACTGCTTAGAACGAGGTATGCCCCACTATTCCATCGTTTGTACAACTCCCATCCCTTCCACTTCTCTATTTCTCCCGTCTCTATTCTACCCAGCTGCTGCTCTTCTGTTTCTAACTATATCTGCAGGTCATGTTACTGGAATGGCTATCAACCCAAAGACAGGAAATATGGCACCACCTCCGCGAATGGCAAAGAGATCCGACAATTCTGAGGATTATATTGAACGCCGAGGTAAAAATCTTAGCGACCATATATCTCTCGAACGATCTGACCGATTCCCTGGTATAGGTATCATGGATTTTCCTCCAGAAAATCTCTTGCCATGCCCACCTGACTGGGACCGTACCGATTGGGATAGATATCAAGGGGCTTTGATCAATAGCTTCCAGGGCTGTATGCCTAATTGCTGTGGCTACAAACGGTGCAGTAACTACCCAGACGAGGTGCCTGGCTGCCAGAAGCACTGCATGGATATGGGTATGAAGCTCGCCTCCCTTTATTGCAGCCTCATTTCCTCTCCTACTCTTGGCTAACCTTAGCTTATATAGGGCATGGAAACTACGCCATGATAAATCCCAAGACCGGAAAGGTTGCACCACACCCATCGTCACATGTTAAGAGAGGTGAATCGGCAAGTTCAAAGAACACTTCTGGAGATTCTACTTCCGATAGTGTTGGCCTACTTCGTCATATCATTCTCGTTCTTGGTGTATTTGGGGCGCCCCTTGCTATCTGGTATGTATTGTGAGGGACGTCTCGGTGGATTGCTTATCAAAGGTGGTTTGATGTCCTGAGTATTCGTGTTTTTTGGTATAGAGAAAAGGAGATAGGAAACTTTAATGATTGAGTGTGCCGAATAGGTGTATCCCTGATTGTTGCTTTACATTCTACTATTTCCTTAAGAGAGTGTCTACTTTCGACGGTGTCTGAATTCAATATTATATTTTCCTTCCTCAATAACTCCTCGTGCTTTAGTAACCTACGAGATTAAAGAAGAAGTTGTAGACTGAAGGAAAAAATCCGGCAAATAGACGAAACCAAAAGGTGACTGCATGTTCCATTCGTCGTTGCTAGTTGGGACGCGGGTCTCTCTGTCAATAGCATCATCTCAGATAGCTTGTGGTGGTTCGAGCGGCAACCAATGTAGATGTCGGGGCACATATTCACAAGTAAAGGCTATAGAAGTTAATTATAACATATCGATCAAGATAGATTCCACCGCTAATAGAGAGAGTGTCACAGTGGAGTGATAATGAGAGGGTGTTAGCGGTCATGATCCATCACTCACATCACAAGCCGATGTTGAATATTTGGGTGGCTGTCTTCTCTGTTGTAGAAGTTGGAGTAGCGGGTTATGGTGAGGGATAGAAAAAGTAATTCAAAAAATTACGGTACAATGAGATGTGTCACGCAAAATCACTCACGCCAGTTGCGTCCGCGATTGAAACATTATCAGAAGGCACATTCTGGAATACTGTAGCTATAGTCAGTGTACATATACCCGGTTACCCTTGATAATACTATAATAGGCTACTGGATGGCCAGGTTGATCGGTATCACATTGGGTGGATCACAGATATCATCAGATTTTTTTCAAGACACCAATATACAAACAGATACTAAGATATAGCGATAGACAAGCTACGATCAATCACTCTAGTATGAAGAGAGGTCAACATATGCACAATCAAACGGGATATGACATAAGTTACCAGATGCCAATGTCGCATGCACGAGCAAAAAACGGCAACGCAGGAGTAAAAGCAAGGAATAATCAACATCACCGCCAACATAAAGTATAGAAACCAACGAACATGAGATCCAAACTCCATAATTCTATGAAAGCTGAGAACCAAGTATATGTTAAACATCACTCAAAGCAAGTCCCAACCATGCTCTCTAACTGAATCCAGGAAGAAGACCGAAAAATCGAAACCTCTCAATGCGCTCTCCAAGAGGAACTAAAGGCTCCATAGTAATCGTCCCAATCTTCAGCTTAGGGAGTGTTAATGGCTGTAACCCGGATTCTGCAAGACTCGACTTTAACGCATGCTGCCTTTAATTTTCTTTAAGTGTTCAGAGTTCGAATAAGCGGTGCAAAGTTGGCTCGTTTTCATAGTGCACTTATGGCCTGCAGTATGATATATATAGTTCGAATTTTCATCACGAAATCCGGTTCAAGATAATTCTTGACTCGGTTGACGATCTCCCAGCCTTCTACTGTTACGAATGGCGATGTAGAAACCTTTCTTGCAGTTACTATTCTGAGGCTTCTTTTTGAAAGGCTCCTAGTCCTCTAGAACATTTGTAGCGCTAGGTATTGAGTTTCTAGTGGTTTTCGCAATTCCTTCATCGGTATATTCTTCCCACTTTCCCTCGCATTGTACGCAACCATCTGCTGCCACCGTCAGCTCGCTATGTTTCACCTGGGGGATGATATGCCTAGACCTGGAGAAGATCTACGGGCCAGTGGTGGGATTAATTTACCTTCACTAGTTCTCTGGGGTTGATAGTGAAAATGTATTTGCGGAGTTCTTAGAAAGGGTTTCAATTGCTACCGTCCATCAATAAACCCGCGATAATAGAGTAGACGTCGATTATCTTAACCGTACCGATAACCAGCCTCATTTACTGGCTTCAATTTCACCATTTAGTTCTTGGACCGGTGACAGGCCAACCGCATCCACCATGTTGAAAGTAACGGATGTTGAGAGAAGTGTTGGAAATATGCCCAACCCCCACGCCAGTCCGGTGACAAATCGACCAATTTGGACGGCGCTGAGGGTTGAGCGGGGATAACTTTGGGTAGACAGCTGCATACAGTAGCTAGAAGTCGAGGGAAGGTTTAGGGTGTGGATGGAGAGATGCCAGCCATACTAGGGTAATCAGGGCCAATAAAGCAAACTATATTTCATCCGACGTAATTACTGCATGAAACATCAGATTTATGGTGCTGTTGCTTTCTGTCTTTTGGCTGTGTTTCGCGAGAAGACCCCAACCGATGAACAAGTGTAGATTGCTGTCTGTAGACGGCTTTTGGTCGCTGGCGGTAGCCCGCAAAAATCTTCCCAAGCCGCCTTACAGACTACAGATTGTTAACAATCGGGAATGACTGGAATAACAAATCTCCATAATTGGGGTGTGTTACATGTCTCCCTCCAGACGTTTGTTTGTTTGTAATCATTTTGCATTCACCCCCGAAGGGAGGTGCCCAGCTAAGTTACCATAAGCCGGCCGACCACTAGTGGTCATGGCATTTAATCTACCCCATCCTGGAACTTCCTCGGTCTTCAACCGGGAGGGCACAAGGCCGTTGAAACTCCCAATCTCTCTCCTAGGCAAAGTCGTCCCATCCCACTTCCCGCTACCCGAAGGTGGACCCTAAGGCCACTTACTCCCCCAAGCCCACCCCCAAAAAAAAAAACACACCAAAAAAGCAAACTAAAACAAAAGAGAATCGTAAAGTACATTCTTGCCCTGCAGGATCCTCAAACCATATAGGCGCGATCTAAACTGCAACTCTTTCGACTCTCCTCCATTCCTAAGCCCTGCACGGCTAACCCTTGCGGGGTCGCCAACTTTCATATCTTCCGCCGCGGCAGTCATACACCTCCGTGACTCCCCGGCCATCTTCATATTTCGTGACAACCCGACTTCGTCGCGGTCGCCCTTCTTTTTCCTCCTTCCTATCCGGGGCTTCTGACTTCCCCCACTTTTGTTGTCCTCCCCTCCCTCTGGGTCGTCTTCCACCCCTATCATTATCCTCCTTCCTCCACGTTATCGTATTCCTGAGTTCGATCACTCGGTCACATGACCCCTCGGACCTCCCTCGTCTTCTTTGTTGTCTATCTCGGGGATTCGGTAAGCTTCTTGTCCGGCCCCCCCTATCATTTTCTCCCCTATCATCCTCCCTCCTCTTAACCGTTGCCGAAGCTCCAGCGTATCGAGAATGCATAAGCGTGGGTGGTGGGGATGTTAATCTCCGTGCTTTACCTGGTCGCCCTGGTTCCGCATCCGATTCGTCGATATGCATAAGAGTCGCATCGTCCTTTTCGACTTGCTTCTCCCAATTTTGAGTTAATATCTCTTTAGCCAACGGTGTTCCTGCCCGCTTTCGCGGTTGTAACTGTAGTCGTGGCCTGATCGTAAGATCCTTTTTTGGTGTCGCGGGCGTCGCTGGTGGCTGCTTTTCCGGGTCTGGCGCATTCCCCCTAACTTCACCCAACTTTTTATTTTCCTCCACAAGGCTCGCAACAGTTGTTTTGAGCGTCGACACTTCCGTCTTCAGGTTGTCGATTTTCGAGTAAAGCTTTGCGAAATGTCCCTCCATGACTTTGATGACAGCCGTTCCGACTATCTTCTCTGCCACATCATGGGGCATCTCTAAATCATCATCACCCTCGTAGACCGGAATCTTCTTGGGCGAAATCATTGTTGGTTGTCGGTTGGGAGTTTTGGAGACTCCCGAACTCGTGGTCTTCTTGGGTGCCGGCTTCTTCTTGCCTTTCCCCTTCTTCTTTGATCGTGGCTCGTCCTCATAAAGGTTGAGCATCGTGGAGGCGACCGTATTATCGTCGCTATCGAGCTGGTAGTCGGAATAACCAGACGACTCACTGGAGTCAGACTGCCAGATATTGTCTTCGTGCATCATCTCCTGCAATAAACTAAAGCGGGAGGGAACGTTTTGGAGTGCTGAGGGACCCGCGCTGGGCGTCGGAGTCCTCGAAGGGCGCCCTCCTCTAGGCATCGTGAGGCCAAAGAGTAAATGCGGGGCGGCTTTTGGTTGGCCAGCGACTCACGGCTTGGCAAAAGCTAGCGGTGAGGTGGTGTGTCGAGGTATAGCTTTTCCCTCCAGACGTTCGGAGGCGGAGTAACCTAACCCTCGGTCCTAATCACTTCGTTGGGCCGTGGCCGCGGTAACTTTGCTGGTTATTAAGCGAGGTACGAGAGGGTAACTCAACACGCCAAATAGGAAGAGTTAGAGGGAGTAGGTACCCTACTTGAATACTCCAATGCCAAGACCGCAATTACTTTCCTGCTTCTTGTTTTGCAACTTTCATGTGATGACTTGAGGCCAAAAGAATGCAGCAGGAAGTCAACTATATATACTGCAATCTAGAAAGTATGTAAAACGGTCAGCAACTTATGACCTATTTCTACTGTTTCCAAAAGATTTCGGAGGTACGGTAACTGCAGCATTTTTGTCTTGGCATTCGTATAGCGTACCAATTCGAGTAGGATACATACTCTACAGAACTGAGGGAAGAATTTGTTCCGGCCCCGTTGGCAAATAAACCACTTGGCCCAGGGGCCAGCCTATTTAGTAAGTGGATTGGCTCGTTACCAAGAGCATGTTTTCCAACTAGGTCTTTTTCTAGAATAGCCGCAAGATTTTGTGTGGGCCAGCTTGGACAGCAAATGAAGAGCTGTATGACTCGACCAGTTTGGACTACGAATGATCTAGATAGAGCCTGTAAATGCTACTGAAAATGGTAAATATCACTCAGGATAAAGCTTAGAATGTGGATTTGTCAGGATCAGATGGGATGAATTGTATTTTTTCTAGTTACTAAGCATGGGATTCACACCAAATGAGTACAGAGGCAATGTGCAAGCGGGCATGGACTAGTCCAGACTGTAGTGTGTAGTACAAAACTGGTAGTCAGTGGTCTAGTTCAGTCTAACCTCCCCACTGGATCAGACCATTAACATCATTGCTATAGATGGGACTCTAATCGATACCCCATCGACATATAGGTTGAATCTACGTAAGGGATACAACACTACTAGTTTACATATTGCCGGGGGCCAAAAGTATACGTGTTGTGGATGCTCTGCAACCGTGCTTGACTTCCCGTTTTCACAACACTCGATCACATAAAACTCTCCACAAATCATGAAGCTCCACTCCCACTCACATAAATGGTACAGACATATTCGCCTTAGCAGTAATTGACAATTCAATTGGATTTGAGGCTGGTACTCCAGCAAAAAAAATTGACACTTTATTGTCCCATCAAGATCGTTTTGTGCGCAGTATTTGGGGCTGTCTTTTTCAGCTTCAGCTGCAATTGCAGCAACTTCGCGGGTACGTTTGAGTACAGGTCTGGCTCATAATGGGCGACACATTTCCAAGGACTTTGGCAGTGAGGAAGTTATGATGGTTGTAGTTATATAGCGGAGCGAGAGAATGAGTTCGAAAGTGAGGTGTCAGGCACTGTTGCACACCACGCATACTGTTGGCCTCAGGCAATATAACTCTCGTTTTTGTCTGAAAGTAGCAAAGTTTACGCTCACCTTATCCACTCCGCCAAGATGGAGTTCTTTCGTAGACTGGAAATAGACAAGTCAAAGTTGCAAATAATGACCAACTCGGCGGTAAGGAAGCAGATTGACAAAATATTGCACTCGATTTATAGAGTGGAGGTCTCGTCTTATATGGAATGCTAGCTAGCAATGAGAATTGCTAACTGGCCATCATTTCAGCTACTCGGTCTCGGGCTATCAGTGTCTTTATGCATTAGTGTGATTTCGATAGACTACAAAGTATTGATATAGTACATGAACTGACAGGTACCAGAGTAACCTCGCGCTCCGAGATGCAAAATGGTCAGCACCGGTAGGGTGTGGGCTTGCTCATTTGGTTGAGAAGGTGATAGACTGTTGACTGATGCCCATTGAGGAGGGAATTGGAAATAGAAATATCGTTATTTGGTGGATGGACATTGTCTCGCACCCAGACCTCCTTTTATCACGTGATTTGAACCTTGTACCCCGGTGCTAATAACTACTTCAGTAATCTTCAGCCTAGCGAATTAGGGATGGGCCGGGTAACGTCTGGGTGCGAGACAAGGACGGACACGAGCTTCTTTTTTGCAATCATAGATTATAACGGTGCTTCTATAAATCTAGAATCTATGCATGAGTGACAGAGAACATCATAGTTGTGGGAGGAAAAAACCCCCCCATCGGAAATCCACTAGAAAAAAAACGCCTATACAATAGACTACAAATCGTTCCACAACTCCTATTCTTCCTACATTAAAACTCAAGTCTGAATATTTGAAATTTCCGATAGGTTTAACCTTCTACACACTCCCTTCCAATAACTAATTGCGGTATACAATCATGTTCCCAATATGAACATCCTAATTTTCAGTAACCATAAATTCTTGTCCGCTTATTAAGATGCAATTCTGTCGGCTACAGGCCCCAAAATATTCTTCACCAACCTACAAAAGCCCCTACTTGCGATTTCGCCAATGTCCAACCAGCAGTCACCGACTTCAAACACTGATCATTGTTACTCACTCGATACCAACTCCTCCCCCATCGGACTCATCACCTGATTCGTTCTCAACACCGGTTCTCCCATCGAATTTCTCACCCCATTCGCTCTCAATACCGATTCTTCCATCGAATCCCTCACCCCAATCGCTCTCTGTAAACCCCAGAGTCCCGGAAGATTGACTTCCCCTACGAGCATCCAGGAATGCTACCCATGTGTAAGCTAGAAGGTATCAGAACCTAGGAATAACGAGGGCCTACCTTGTCCCAAACTACCCGCAAACGGTGGCGCCATACTCACCCCAGTCGTCGAATCGGGATGCGACTGCCTTCTCTTTTCCCCACGATCCAAATGGTCCATAATTTCTCCTCTTAAACCCTCCATCATCTTATTCAAGATATTCCTTCGCTCAAGGAACCGCGCCTGTTCGCATGGGAAAGGAATATCCGGAGGTCTCCAGCCAGTGTAGATCTTTTGATGGCAACCACGAAGCTCAAATTTTGGGCTCCTGATGGCAGCCACATATTGATCACAAAGGTAGCAAGCGTCCTTTGAGCATCCGATGTATCGTCGATGCGGATTGTGGAAGTCGAGATCGTTGGTGCGGAAGTAGTCGATCAGAATGAGCTCGGCGTGGATATAAGTCTCGACCGAGCAGTTCGCCTTCAGACGTTCGGGAATGTTGAGTTCGAAATTTGAATTATGGTCATTGAGTAGTTTAGTATACCGCAGTACATCGGGCTGCTGACAAACTTTGGATATGATGCTATTGAGATTGCAGGATCCAGGTAAAAGAGGTGCCGGCTGTGGGGGAGGTGATGGAATAACTTCTATTCGGAGCTCGGCGATCAGATCCCGACTAGTTCGGGCAGTTCGGATAAAGGTCTTTGCTACCGAAACGTAGGATCCCATTCGACCAATAAAGTGGCGGATGTCTGAAACGGTTTTCGAGTTCGGTTCATGGTTTTCGTGATCAGTCAGAAGATGCTTCATGTCGCGGTGTTTGATTGCCGTATAGCTATTGCGGACCAAATCATCGAGGACTTCACCGTTGACAACCGTCTGAAGGTGCTTTAGAAAGCAAGTAGAAATAAAGCCTGTCAGAACCAACTATATTAGATATGATAACGCTTCTAGTTCTACATAAGCATACTAAGGTTCTGAAACGTAGGTTTAGTAAGTTCTAACTGCTGCTTCGCCTTTTTTTGATAAACTTTCAACCGTTCAGCTCCTAGATATGTCAGTTTGCGAACGATATCCTCTTCCAACAGTTTCTCCGACTCTTGGCCAAATTTAAAGGCCTTCAATCGGTCCAGTATTTCTCTCAACTTTTCGATGGTTTCTGGTTCAATCGGAGAATTCGACCCCAACAAAAGTATCGGGCCTTCCGGGTGCTTCTGGAGTGCCGCGGCTGTCACGGTCTTCCCGCCCTTCTTCCGGTCACATGCATAAGCGACAGAGTCCAAAAATTTGTCCAGGAGAAGGTCTAAGGCAAGTTCGTCAGGGTCGGCAACTTTGGGACGACTTCGACGATCACCGCGGACAGGGTCAAGCGCATGAAGTAGGATAACAGCTCCGAAAAATCGCCGGTTTTGTTTGGGGCTAATGGGTGTAGTTCTTAGTGCCGGGGGTGTAGATTGAACCATTGAAGCTTTTGTATTCTGCTGGTTCCCTTTCTGGGCTTTAGATGGAGTGTTCGGGTTTTGCAATGGCCCCGGTGCATCGAATTTGCTTTGACTTCCCTGCCTGGACCTTGGTGGGCGCTTTGTGCGCTGTGATGTTGACTGTGCGTTATTGTTCGGCAGAGGTGTTTGCGTAGCTTGCGCTTTCTTCTTCTGTGCTGTATTCGATGTACCGCTACTGTTCGATAGAGATGCTTGGGGCTTCTTCTTCTTTGCCATATGTGATGTACTGTTGTTACTGTCTAGTAGAGGTGCTCGAGAGTGTCCCTTTCTTTTGATCATATTTGAAGTATCGCTATATGACTCTACAGAAGTAGGGTGTGTCTGGTTTACGCTGGTTGTTCATTTGACAACTCACCATTGGTGCGGGGTTGTTTATGGAATGCTGTCAACTCCATATTTGTGATATGTTGCTTGTTACCGCCGGTTGCAGGCCCGACGCTAGGCAGCAGCGAAGTGAACTCATTCTACCACACCATCCACAGTAAATACCAGGGTAGCTGCAGTACCCCATGCCTTTGATGTGTGTTATATTGCAGGTTAACGATGATCGAGGCGCCATCGATAGCATCACGAAGCTTTGGGTTAGGGTTCCTGATATGGCATATCGGTCCAATAAAAAACGCCTGTGTAGCTTCTGGTCAAGTGGTGTGCCAGTCGCAATTTCACGGACTCGAGTGTAAGAACCTCGGAGAAAAATAAAGAACGAATAGTTGAAATTCGAAGGAAGATAAGAAGAAGGAAAAGCAAAAAGTAAGACAAGATTTAAGATAGTGCCAAGCAACACTAGTCAGCTTGGAGTCTCACTTCATTTAGTTTAGCGACTCTCAGACTTCAACTTTGAACTTCCACAGTACGACTACGATCGCATCGCCGCATCACCGCATCGCTACACCACCAATTCGGGCTACACCCCACTGCGCACCATGTACAGACTCAAAAAGGGCTCTCTGCAGCCCGCTTCGCAGCCCCCTTTGTCTTTCCGCCTTGCGCCACAGCATGCCAGCCCCTTATACTGGGGTTCCGAGTTACAATACGACCACCCAACGCTTGTCCTCGTAATCCGATCCGCTGGCTTTTCAGCCACACGCTCTAGCTAGAAGCCTTACAGCGCGGCAAATTTACCGGAATTCACATCATCCCTGAGAATGGCTTCTATTCAGCTTGATACGATCGATGTCTAGCTCACGGATATTTCACATGGGACTCAATAGAATAAGATCAGGTATCGTCTACAATTCAGAGGCGACCGATGACGCTAAGAAACCGGCTCTAATAAGTGATAGCCACACCTAAACAAGACAACGGTAGTTGCGCTTGTTATATGTTGGCTCTCACTTTATCACAACTCGCGAATAACGGATCTCCACGACATATTTTAGCTATACATGTATTCATGGGCTCTGTCAGACCGGTCCGTACAGTCAAGGTTTCTGGGTTTATCAACATGACCACACTCCGAGACTAGGTAGCAGCCTTTACGACGATCGGTGGATCCTCAGTTTGTATATCCCCATCGCGCTTCATAATGTCAAAGTACTTAGTACCAACTTTGTGGATTTCATGTTTGCGTGTGGTAAGGCGCGCGAATTGCAATGTGCGAAGTGAAGAAGCGTCAAAATTATATTATCTACCGCTATTTGTTCCTGATACAGGGCTCTAGATTCAATCGTCCTCGGCCCGCCAGTAACCTCCAACTGTTGTTCCAGGCCATTAGCAAATCCATCATCATTTTATCAACACCAGTTCGTAGTCTCAAAGTCCCTTGTTCCCTACACGATCCCACCATTCAGTTATTTTTTCGATAAGTAAAAGTTTAGTGAAGTAAATGCAGGGAGATGAATAAGTTTTTGGTTTTCGTTTGTTAAAATCCATGTAGTGCGCTTGAACACATGGTTCGGAAATACATTAGAAGACGGGTTGTCTATACATGTAGGTACCTCTACCTATAAACTAAAAGGGTGATATCATCAACGAATTCTCCAACGTCGTACAACGCTTACTGCATCCCTATCCTTGCTTGTGACAGGCATCCATACTCTCCCGCCTAACATCCGCTCACCGCTCCATCATCACTACCCTCTCCACAAGCACAACCACCACTACTACTGCCCGCTATGTTCCGCTCCACAAGATCCGCCAAATCCAAATCCGTGCCGAAAATTCCGTGCGCAGACGAAGCGCCCATCCTTTTCGACCTCCTCCGTCTCCCACCCGAGTTAATCATTCACATCGGCCGCTTCCTCCCTCGGTATGACCTCGCCGCACTTCTCTGGAGCTCCAAACATATGTGCTCCCTGCTTGCACCACTACACTATGGGAATAGAGAAGCCGAGCTGATCCGTGCGACGTCCGGGTGGAAGCCCCGTGTGATGGAGCTATTAATGGATCGTCTTAACGTCGAGCCATCAGATCTACTCGAGGAAGGAAACAGGAATCTTTTGCATGTTGCAATCGAAGCTCACGATCCGACAGAGATGCGCGATTCGACTGAGCAGGCACAGCTCCTTAAAACCGTGGAATTACTGCTAGAGCGCGGTGTGCCTGTGGCAGAGAAGTGCTCCCGGGGTAACACACCACTTCATCGTGCGGCGAGGTTGAACTGGGCAGGGGTCGTGGAACTGCTGTTAAAACGCGGGGGAACGATGGGTGTGTATGATATGCATGGGGATGCACCGATCCACGTGGCCATGGAGGGGATCTTGGACTCTAATACCGTCTGCAAAGCCTCCGTCGTCGAGGTCATTCTCAATGACTCCCGTCTTGACGCTCTACGAACACTCTGCATGCAAGGCGCCTCTGCCAACATACCCACCGCATCTGACTCGTCGCCGCTCCATCTTGCAATCAATCCTCGCGCCGCAGACCATTACTGCACCGGCCAATATGTCGTCGGCCGCGCCATCGCCCATCTCCTCCTCGAATATGGCGCAGACCCCAATGCGCGCGATAGCGAAGGCCTTACACCCCTCCACCTCGCGGCACAAATACACGACGCTATATTATGCATAAATCTTCTCTCCGCTGCAGCGGGAATAGATCTCAACGCGCAATCCACAAACCAGCTCGGCGACACCCCGCTCCATCACGCCATTCGCCATGCCCAATGTAGCTGCAAGATCCCTCCGGACCCCTGCCGCCGCAGCCTCATCGCCAAAACGCTACTGGACGCCGGTTGCGATGTTAATGCGACCAATGGCACACTAGACACCGCCCTGCATCTCGCGGCAAATAGCAGTTGCACTGCGGTGGTGGAGAGGCTTTTGGAAAAGGGTGCAAGGGTGGATAAGGTGGACGCAAAGGGCGAGACAGCTGTACATATTTCAGCTGGTGGGAAGTGGGAGGACGTGCTCAAAGTGCTGTTGCGTGACGGTAAAAGGGAGTGGATGGAGGTAGAGAATTTTGAAGGACAGTCGGTGTGGGATGTGGTGAGGGGCCGCGGGAAGAAGAAGGTGGTCGAGATTTTGAACGAGAGGTACCGTTGCTTGTGTGAAGCCGAGGAGAAGGCGAAGGGGAAGGGGAAGGAAGTGAGAGAGAAGAGGTGGACGCGGAGCATGGCAAAGGCCGAATGAAGCTATGGTATCCGTATTGTTTCTGTCGTCTCTCCCCCTTCGTCTTATTGTTTATGCTCTGCTCTTGTACTGTGATGTTAACGGCGTTTATGTTTGTTCATTGACTTAATTCGCGATTTTGTAGTTTTCCATCTCTAGTCATAGAGGGATGGGTTAGGATTTAATGTTTTACTTGTACTCTAGTTACGAATGATATGATAATGAACCACGAATGTTGAAAGAGTAAAGGAGGTTCTGGTTGTTCTCGGAGTGTGAATTTTGACCTATTCCGAGGTGATTGCCGCGGGTACGTTTTGTAAATCATAGCCCGGGCGAGGCGAAAACCCTTCAACACCAGCATCTAACGAGATGTTTGCACACCAATCTTGACCAAGGATTAGCAGTACCCTTGGACAATTATCCTCAATTTGGATGCGGTATGTTTCAAACCCCATCTCGCTAGTATGGGGAAGTTTATGCAAATCACCGAGAATATTTGTAGATGCTAGCGCTGAGGAAAGCATTCAAATCTCCTGTATACATGCTTTAATTTCCATAAACGCCGTTACCTGGCCTTGGTCTGATATAACCCCTACAATTTTGTCTAGTGCTCAGCCTCCAGTGGTGTTGCTACTCGTACCCCGTTTATCCACAGGAAGCAAGCCTGCGAGCGAAGACAGCGAGAGTCTGGGGACGAGACAACCTACAAACCACATACACACATAAACTACGCATAAACACGATTCCTAATTCTGTACCACAGAGTATCACTCTATAATTGAGTGATACGGAGCGCATTGGTACCGGCGCCATCCCCCAAAGTGCGGTATGCGTAGAGGGGTTGGTTAGGGACGGCCAAGCTTAGCTTATAGATTGGTTATCGTGTATGTAAGTTGCCTGTTGCTGTAAACATTAGATGTCGTAGAGAGGTGAACAATACATAGGCGGTCAAAAAGTATTGACACAACTGTGCAACATACTACTAAAACTAGGTACGTGAAGAGCAGTTCAAAAGCACCCCAGAGGAAGAGGTAAACTCTATTATATCTCCTCTACCTAAAAGTCCCAAATAGTAGATTGCAGACAATGGAGGAAATCATTATTGTTGCGAGTAATTGAGTTGTTGCAAATAGTTATAAGTCGGGTATTTACCAAGAAAGTGGGTTTCAATACTTTTTGACCGTCTAAATAGATATTTAAGAAGTTTTCATCTTAGTGTCAAGATGCTATCCGATAACTCTTAATTAAATCCAATTGCAATACCATCCCGCAAAGGACGCACAGCAGATGTTTTCTTGATAGGTGTGTTTCATCGAGTGTGCAACTGATTTGCTGGTTCCCGTCCTCCTAAGAGTGTATAGAACACTAAGTACAAAGTATAGAAGTAGGACTCAAACTTTGGGAGTTTGTAATACCGTATTGGTTCTGTGTATGTAGCAATGGCATTCAATATTGTCTAAAACCCGCAGTAGATCACATTATAAGCCATCTTGTACGGTAGGAAATTTTTTTATTCCAGATATCATATTCATCTCTCCAAGAATCCTTACCTCGTTTCCAGGCTGTGAAAATAATTGCAAGCTGCACAAGAAATCTAGCATAAGACAACAAAAATCGCAAGGATTTCTGTCTAGCACGGTACCGATTACTTCCTAGATCCCCAAAACCCCGTCTTCTTTTTATTCCACCTCCCAAAAGTCACAATCAATCCCCTACCACCAGCAAGAATCTGACCTTAGTTTCTGTACTCTTCAGCACGCTGTATATTCGCAAACTTTGCCGAATACTCACGCTGGGAATTGGTAATTCTTAGTAATTCCACCTAGATTAACCTCCTCCTACAACTGCTCCTGCTCCTGGCGTATCCTGCTACTTGTTTATCACTAAGGCGATAATTCTCTAGAGAGTACATACGCAGAATACATCCTTGGGCTGGAATACAGCCCCAGATGTCACGGATAATGTCATAGTTCCGGATACGACGAGCATACTCTGCATCACTATAGGAGTTAATCTTATGCTTCTTGGTTTCTTTCTGCTCGTCTCTGTTGCCGTCGTCCTCTCGCACCCGCTTGTTCTTTGGAGACGATTAGAGTTAACGCTGATATCTTGGTGGACAGCTTACTGTCTCAGCTTCGTTGTGGATATTGAGGCTGTCGATGGACTGCTGGACCGGTGTGGCGAAGGAAGGCCCGGTATTGGGGGCATTCAGAACTAAAAGCTAAGAGTACGGCGGCATGATTTCAGAGAGTTCGAGATACAACCGGCTGGGGATGGTCTAGAGGCGCGGTGGGTTGTAGCTCGTTGTGTTTCTTACGGAAATTCCATGTTTGCCCGATGAGGGCGTTTGATTGCTATTTGATGGAGCCAGTTGTTACGATATGGAAGTTGGGGAGAACCGTGTGCGTGTATTCTATGGTACAGAGAAAAGGGAGTGTGAAGAAGAGAGACTCGAGATATATACAGGAGGCATCAGCCCCGGTTACAGCCAGCTGTATCAAACCCTTGTATATATGTTCCGACCGATACGCGAACTTTGCCCGTTCGCGAACTGGATGGGCCAGTTTGCGAATTTTGACCGGTTCGCGAACTGGGGATCCAGCATGCAACCTTGCCAAAGTACGAGATTTAA
>Ga0307514_10001981_pt1 | contig 22267 bp, 30 predicted proteins | sample 16_EM_MG_FD_203088 | JGI IMG/M metagenome (GOLD analysis project Ga0307514, IMG submission 203088) | Populus trichocarpa ectomycorrhiza microbial communities from riparian zone in the Pacific Northwest, United States - 16_EM | ecosystem: Host-associated > Plants > Roots > Unclassified | place...
ATTATCCTGTCACCTATCCTATCCTATCCTATTGCTAGCCTATCCTATCCGTTCATTATCCTGTCACCACAGGCAGAGGCAAGTGGATGTTTTGTAAAATCATTCATCATTCAGGAGTCCCGACATTGATCATGGGTTGATGTTGCAGGTTGGCTGGCCAGAGTTTGGGAGAGCTCTGGATGTCCAGTGGTTGAAAAGGATGAGTGGAAGCTGGCCCTCAGGGAGAGTTTGTGCATAGATTAAGTAACCAGAAGATACTTGCAGAGATACAACCACTGTTTGCACACATAATCATTCATCGATACCCTACTAGGCTATTTCTACCCTTTCTAGACTTGAATTCAAAACCAAATTTATTCACGTACAAATCATAACTTCATCCCGGCTCCAGATGACAGGTGGAGGTCTCTCGAAGCTGACGAGGTCGTCTGACACCAGTGCTCTTGCTGAAAGCATTATTGCCATGTGATGCAATAGGAACCCTGGGGCGAAGAGTAGGTTGTACACTCCTTGATCTAGATAGACCTACGAGCAATTGGATCTCCTCGGGTGGATACAAGGTTGCGTTATGTGATGCACGTTGAGAGTCAGATACTGGGGAATAATCGTGTGGGGTATATGGTGTCACGGAGGAAAACGGTAGCAAAACTGCCACCTCCTCAGCATGATTCGTCAGTTTAACCATGTTCGCTCTCAGAGCGGCTGGCAATGAAAAAGGGTTGCCATTTGCTTTAAGCACATTGGACAATTGAACCAGAGTCTTCCGACAAACGATCAAAAACTGAACATTAGCCCAAAAACAAACGAACCTTCAAAAAAAGTTGAGCATTCTCGCAGAGTAATCTAGTGTCTGCATCGGAATATCCCTCAGACATAATAACAGCATCATCAGATAACCGTTTCGTGGCTGAACGCGCTTGTTCTATGCTTTCCAGAATGTCTTGATTTGTGACTGCAACTTCGCTTAGGGCCTCTTCAATTTGATCCCAAACGAGAGGAGCAAGGTCTATGGCTGGTTGTACTGCTCGAAGAATGTCTCCTCCACTGTGCAAGTTAGTGACAAGGGGCGATTCGTGAAATACGGGTGGAGACGGGATATCATCGAGGAGAGAACTCTGGGAGCGACCGCGCTGATGAAAAATTGAATCAGAAACAGAACCAAGATATGATGGCGCATTGAAAGAGATTGTGGGTGTGGAAGTGGTTGCAATTGGCATTGTTAATTGTCGCTTTGGGGTTCTCAATGTTTGTATCTGAATCCCCGAGGTGAGGCCTTCTGCTACGGTCGGGATGATATCGTAAGAAGGAAGTTCTTTACCAATCTGAACATCTTTGGTGCTGAAAGACCCAGCATGGCGTCTGGCAGTACGAGTTCGTACAGTTTGTGCCGCTTCGACAGGTCGCAAGCGAACAGGAGGCGCTAGTTGATTAGTTTGAGCTGGAAGTAAAATTAAGGTCGTTGAATTTTCGATACCTGTTGCTCCAAAATTGGGTGCTTTCAAAAAACTGTTAGACGAGAGGAGAGACCTCAAAGGCTCTAGGCAAGAGACAAGAGACTGCCAAGCATGAGATAGTTCTGCAGTCACTGCATATAACTCCAATACGAGCCACCGAGAGTGCCTTATATCTTCCAAATCAGGTGCCGTTTGCGATGTGATACATCCAACAACCTTTCGAAAAACGAACACAGCATCTCGACACGACTCTACCAGTGCGCAACATACCGCTGGTGAAGGTGTTGTCTTCTGGCCAACATCATCGAAGCGGTCAAGTGAACGAATTAAATGCAACATAGTCACGTTAGCGGGATCTAAAAATTTCCTGAAAATCTTTGAGGGTGGTTCGATGTTATCATGTTGGAAATGTTGATCTAAGGCCTGGTATAATTGACCCAATGCAAAGAGGATACCACGGGCCGATAGAACAAGAAATCGTAAAGCCTGTGGAAGTGACTGGGTGGATTGAATATTTGATGAACGTCGAAAATATGAACTACGTTCGATGGCGAGCAGAGGAGCAATGCGCGGGGTTGCAGGAATTTCTTCGTCGTGAGAAGACATCAGTGAACGGTGGTATAAAACAGAATTCTGACGGAATTCAGAAGACACTTGATCATCCAACGATTTTACAGCATTTGAAGATAGATATTCCGGCAAAATGGGAATACGTTTTCTTCCATCTCTGTTGATTCGAAGGTCAGGCAGACTCTTTTTCGGAGGTACAGTGGGCGATTGTGGTTTTCGAAATGTGCTGGCATGTGAAGCTGTTCTAAGGTGTATTGCATCAGGTTCTGATAAGGGACCCGGCTGGTTGGCAGAAATGGGTGATGAGGTGTATGATAGAGTGGGAGGTGCTTCGGCATGATCAAAACGCCGAGAAAGAAATTTGGTATTGGTAGTCAAATTGAGTGGTTGTCTCTTCGGAGGGACAGTTTTAATCGTCTCGATATCGCTCACCGAGTTATTGAGGATTGAAGAAGTTGATTCATCAGAGTCGATGGAGAATGACCTTGCATGAGGTGTCATATTTGTGTCGTGCATGAGAAACCAAGGCTCATGAGCCAACCTATTTAATATCTCTCAGGAGATGCGATTTTAGTACGGGATTGTGCTCACCCACTATCAACACTGACATCTACTTGTTCACTGTAACCAGAATCTTCGAACTCTTTATTCCTAGATGTTTCTGCATCCATCCAAGTCTGGAGGTTGCGAACCCATTCTTTCCCGTTATTGATGTCTCGAGAATCACCAAACGTCTCGAGCACAGAAAGAGGTGGCCAATCGATAGGGTTACGGTCAATTTGAAAAAGTTCGAGCACTCGGAATTGTGTGAGATAAGTCGGAAGTTTAGTAATTTTGTTTCGGGATAACGATAAAATCTGCGACAACGCTCAGTGCACAAGTAGGGTGTTTACGAAATTTATTGTCGCACCCTCATGCAGGTGAGGTTTCCAGGATAAATTGGCAATCTCCTGAGTTTGTTATAGCTAAGGTCCAGGGTGTCAAGTACAGGCATCGACGTTAGCTGCACTCGTAAACCCAGTCAACTTGGATCATAAATATAGAGGGGGTAATACCTACAGCATCCGGAAACGTGGTAAAGGCATTGTGTCTGAGGTTGAGATAGCGAAGGTGTGTTAGACGTATAAATTCGGCTGGCAAACTAGTGAGGCGATTGTTGCCCAGAGCTAATCTATCCATTCTTTAGGGTCAGGAAATTTTAAAAAATAAGTTAAATACCGTTCCACAATAGAAACAGTCGTTTGACGCCCATGTCGACCAACCAGTGCAAGTTCTGTCATCCCTTTGGCACCGATTTCGGACAGGTTCATCTTGGATAGGAAGAGCGTAACCCCGCCATCTGAAGAGTTGCTGACAGCTTCCATTACCTGAACAGAAGTCAGAGGAATTGCAGGTGACAACCTTTTCCCATCATCGTCCTGTGACGACATTGCAAGAAAGACGGAAATGTTGCCAAAATTGTCGACCAGAGGTAATAAGACGGAGGGAGTCACTTGAGGGTGTTTCAATGGGTCGAAGAAGTTAAAAACGTCAAGGCGGTGGTAAAGAAGTCATTAAGAGTAGTTAAGAGTCCAGACGAATCCATCAAAACACAGGTGGTTCACGTGGTGATCATACACTTTTTAATTGTACTTCCAACTGGATTCTCAATCCCCAATTTTTCTACGCAATTTCTAAAACCACATGGAAAGTGACAAACTCGTAGATTCACTTCGCATGCTATGCCACCAACCAGGAGGAAAGAATAATGCATCACCCGGACCCAAAGTTGCCGTCGCGGATTGTGGAACGACCTTGTCAATGAAGTCGGGGAATTCGTGCAATCTTTGGGAAAAGACATCAACACGGGAGGTATTGCTCAAAGTTGAATGGAGATCAGTTGCATCGGAACTCGGAGGTGTCGAAAAGGTATACATAGAGTCAGATACCGATGGTGGAGCAAGCCAAACCGACTTGTAGCCAACAACTTGAACTGTTGCTTATTTAGTTTGTCCATCTAAACCAGGAAGTTGGTCTCACCATAAAAATTGAAGTAGGGATCCTGTGCACATGTCAAAACGATTCAATAGTACCGTCGAGAGTAAAGAGAACTGACAAAATGTGCTGGGGATAATGTACCTTTAGGTCCCAGCCATGTATTGAATAAGGTATTGCTGTTATTGCGTGGAGGATGATAATGAGGTAATTCCACCTCAGCGAAAAGATAATCAGGTGTTTCGATATCCTCTAATAGCCGAGGAAATTGTTTTGTAAGATCATGCTGGGCCATATAATAGGTCCTAGTGTTAGTCGTTGAGGATGGATGATCCTCGAAGTCCAAAAAAGAGAGAAACTCCTCCCAAAGCATGATCTTTTGTTCCCAGTCGTTGGATCGGTAATCAGTGCCGATTTCAACAGGTACGACCCTCCCAGGGCCGGCCACCGACAGGAGATATGCATGTCGCCGCCAAGGGTGACCTTGCAAAGCGGGCCAGTTAGCCGCATAGTTGCGGAGGAGGAAAGGCTGGCGAAAATATGTGGATTGGAATGCGGTAAACGAAGGAGGCGCCGAGAGACATGATATCGTACATTTCAGATAGTCCATCTCAATTGAAGAAGAAGAACGGGATCTGGACGAATCACTGGTCTTAGCAGGCCAGTTGCTCAATAACGGAAGTTGAATCCGGCAAATCGCATTCAAGATAAAATCGAGCCTCCCAGAACCAAAAGGACCAGCGACAATAATAGCCCTGTCCAGAGTTGTAATTGCCTCCAGGGAAAAAGACATCAAGGACTGCACAAGTCCTAGTAAAATGGTAGCATCGGTGTAGACTTTGCGTAGAGTATTCAGCTCTTGCGGGGAAGTAGCGACGTTCATTTTCTCATGGGACGTGGATGCAATTAGAGCAAGTTTTTCGGTCCATTTCTCTTCACTCCGACCCTCTATTATGATCAGAGCGACTCTACGAAACTCATGCAGTGCTTCGTATGTAATATCTATGCCTGTCGAGGGTAATTGGTGTCAAGGGTCAAGAAACCTGGGCGGTTTTGCACACCTTCTGGGTCGTCTTCCTCATTGAAAATAGTAGACATCATAGAGCGTTCCCATTGCATTGTGCAGCCAACGCAAGACAAGTCTTGTGTCCAACCGCTCCTTCAACCGGTTGTCTGACTACCCAAAAATGTCAATTGAGTGACGGTCACAGAGCATAGTCACAGAACACCACAACAGATTTAAAGGCCAGGCCTCAAGCCAGAAATCCCCCCGTAAACAAGCCAAAACAACCACTTATCTTGAGTCCCCGGCCCGACGTGCCAGACGCGGCATGACTTCGAGGTAGATCGAGCAATTCTTGGGCTCACATCCCATCTAACCGTCCATGCTCGGCCAGGTTGGATAGACTTCTTACACTACTGGATGCAGGGTCAAGTTCTTCGGTTAGAAATACAGCCGCGAAACAATTAGCCCAACTTGCAGTCAAAAGCGTCATCAGCGATGTTACAATCGTGGACGACGACGTGAAGACAGGGGGAAGTCGTCAATTACCCCTGAATGATAGTATTGCTTGGTCAGAGCTACTTTCCGTTGTAGCAAGAGTGGGTTCATCTTGCTTTCCACTCGATTTCTGTCTCAAGTCACATCTAGATCATTCCCTTCCTGCACTCTAAGTCGTTTGAATCTCGAACGGCTGCATCTGTAGCCTTATCTCAAATATTTTCACTCCTTCCTGTCTGGTCTCCTGTTTGTGAAAAAAATGGATTTTTTGGCATGGAGGATTCGGAACCCTCGTACCCATTGGTTGAGTTTCCCAGATTTTCTGTTCAAGATCTTGTTGCAAATGGCAATCTGCTTTTGGCATCGTCAGGAAAGGAATTTGCCAAACCTACTGGCATTTTACCGACCGCTCAGGAGGTTAAGAAAGCACGAAAAGAGGCGATGGCTCGTCTTGGATTAGGGTTTCTTGACAGTGTTGATGATGACATGGAGTTGGAGAAAGAATTTGCAGCAGAGATGGATGTTGATATTCCCGAGGATTCTGTGGTAGCTGGGAATCTGGCAGAGTCGATGATGCCGACTTCGATGGATGTCTGTCCGCCAGAGGTTTCTGTCCTCAAAGCTTCACCGTCTTCTACACGATCTGTAACGCCAACCGCTTTACCCTCTCCGCGTGATGTAGAAATTTCTGCGGAAGTGGATACAAGTCAATTATCCGCGCGGGAAAGAAACCGGTTAAAGCGCAAACGGAAACCAGGTAATACCGCTTTTGTGGCACCTCCCCCACAGACATCTGGGTCGAAATATGCTACTGCCCCGACTGGTTCTTCGAATAAGTAGGTTGGACATCTTTTGCACAGAATCTGGATTTGATGAGTTTTGTAGAGCACGAATTCTCCATCCTGACGATACAGCAGCGTCTAGTTCACGGCTCTCTAGCCCAGCACCGCCTGCAAGTGCAGAGAATCTTGATTTTTCAAAAGGTGGAGCGATTGCACCCAAATCCGCAAAACAGTCAAAAGCTCTGGAAGTTGAACATGGCCTTTGGATTTGGGATGGGCTTTTGAAGGTTTTGGAAGTGGATCTCTTTAGTCCGACCTGGGAGGTCAGACACGGCGCTGCCCTGGCTCTGCGGGAGTTGTTGAAAGTTCAGGGAAAGTGTGGTGGAATGCGCGGTAAAGATGCCAGTGACTATACTCTTCCCTATTTACTCATGCATTTCAGATAATTTATCTCCACATTCAAATGATGCCGCGCACGAGAAATGGTGTAATGATCTTGCTGCCAAACTTCTTTGCATATTTGTTTTAGATCGTTTCAGTGACTTCGTGTCTGATCAGGTCTGTGTCGCATATTTCTTCTTGATGATTTGCTCAACCGCGTTACAGGTGGTAGCTCCGGTGCGAGAGGCGGTCTCACAAACTCTGGCATCCTTGCTGCTCCACATGCCTCGCAGGTCTCTTTTGCATGTTCACTCCATATTATTACAGATGATCTGTCAAGATTTTACTATGCCTATACCCGGCAAATCGTCGAATGAGACTGACAAAGGGCATATTTGGGAAATCCGCCACGCGGGTTTACTTGGGATTAAGTACGAAGTCGCTGTACGGAATGACTTGTTTGATCAATCGACAGTCAAGCAGGAGGACAGCTCTGAATCCAAAGGTCTTGAAATACTGCAGGGCGTTGTAGACGCTGCTATACTGGGGTAATTTACTGCCTAGCTGTCAGGAGCGAGACTAATGTGTATTGCAGTTTAGACGACGACGACGACGACGTGAAGTCGGTAGCCGCTTCATGCTTACTACCTGTGGCAGAACACATTGTACAACAACTACCTGAACGGCTGAGTCAAATACTTCTTGTCTTATGGCACTGTCTATCAAATATGAAGGACGACCTCGGTTCGAGTGTCGGCGTCGTGATGGACCTGCTAAGTAATTATAGCCTGAAATATCGATTACGATATGTGTTAATGACTTTTATCGAAGCGAAATTGGTTGCTCATGATAAAGTTATTGAGATTCTGGCTGGGGACAAAATTTCGTACGATTTTCATAAAATTTACGAAGATGCATGTTGTAGCTGATGTTCATTGAAGGCTACCACTTTCCACGCTTGCTCATACATTATTCCCATTTTTCCGGCATACAATTTCCAATGTCCGGTTAGCAGTTGTGAAGACATTGCAATCGTTCATGACTGTTCAGTCACTCTCTAAAGATTGGATTTCTACCCCGTTTATCTCGCTGCTATTCCAAAACCTTGTTTGTGAAGAGCGCACAGATGTACGAGATGCCAGTTTATATGGTTGGAAAACGGCCTTGTCAATCCTTTCAGGCATATCGGGGCGATTGGAAGAGACCGTAACGCAGCAACAGATTTTGAACTGGTATACAGTTATGATGACCCCACTCGGGGTTCCCATCGACGTCTCGGCCTTTTACACTCTTGCAGTCCATGTCGAAGGAAATGGTTCCCTGGAGCGACATAATGTAGACAAAAACATGATTTCGCAAGACCTCACTCTCGTTGCCGTTGATGTCATTATCCGAGCCCGGCTTGCAAGCGCCACCGCACTAGCATTTCTCATGACCTGCTGGCCGGCTGAGGTACGTCTTTGTTAGTCCACAACACAGGTTTTGGGCTGACTTCTTCAGCACAACTCCATGGACTTGTGTTTCAAACCTATTATCCTTCATTATATCGAGTCAACGAGCATGCTTCAGAAATTTCTTTCGGCCGTAGTTGCAGAAGAGTGGGCCAGGCACCATGAAGCCTCAAGTCCAGAAGGAAGTCACAACCTTACTCAGACCTCCTCCCTAGCGCGGGATGTCGTGATGAAAACACTTTCTTACTTACAAGGTAAACCACCGCCTGCTTACCACGAAATGGCCTTGGCCTTAAACCGCATTCATACCGAGACGGCAACTTTGCTACAAATGTTCGCAACTGATTGCAAACTACCTATGTCCTCCATCCCATTTCTCGGATATGAAATAGATATCACGGGCATTCAGGAGAAGGCTTTCACCATCGATAAGGCAAATTGGGCGCTGGGACAAGAGTATACGAGGTTGAGGGATTCTCTGGGACGGACCAAAAAGAAAGAGCTAGCAGTTATAGCAGAAAAACGAAATGCCACACTTGCCAATATTGAGCGCTACAATGAAACAAAAGCACAGCATGACATCCGTGTTTCTGCTGCCTTCGCAGCGGCCTTCGTTGCTTTCGAAACAACTCCCGACAAAGTCAGCCCCGTTGTCAAGGGTATTATGAATGGTATCAAGGTATTAAACATCCTCTTTTCTGTACTGAAATCTGTTTAACTGGTATCTTCATCTCAGAACGAAGAAAACGACGATTTGCAGAAACGGTCAGCGTTAGCCCTGGCGAACTTCATTCAGTTCTGCACACGGAACGACCTTCCACAACCTCCAGAAAAAATCGTTAGAAATCTCTGCACCTTCCTCTGTCAAGATGTCGATAAAACGCCTACATTTGCTTATTCGCATAAAATAGGGGAGGCCATTCTATCGTTCCAGATCACGAATTCATCTACAACATCCCGGTCAATCGGGGAGGCTACCGCAGACGATCGAAGTGATGGGCGGAAAAGTGACGAAGCTCAAAAAACTAGAGTTGCTCGGAGAGGTGCTTGTCAAGCTTTTCAACAGCTTTCCGGGAAATTTGGTGCGAAGCTTCTCGATGCGATCCCAAATTTATGGCAATCTATAGTAGGAGGTCTGTTGAGTGCATGCCAGTCGCGTAGGTGATTTTGTAATGTTCCCGCGTCAGATTGCTCATCACTCTATAGATTCACATGACCATTGTGATATGTTAATCGAGAAGCAGTACGGTCAAGATGTCATCGATTCCCTCAGTGTATTGGAAGCCATAGTTCCTACATTCCACCAAGGTCTGCACCATAAGTTACAGGATCTCCTCCCAATGGTGGGACTGGTCCTTCGAAGTCGGTTTGGAATCGTAAGACAAGCTGCCGCCCGATGTTTTGCGACTATTTGTGATGTTATGACATCCGAAGCCATGCGATATGTCATCGAGGAAATCATTCCCTTCTTACAAGATCCTCTAGTAGTGACGAACAGGCAAGGCACGATGGAACTGATTTACCGTTAGCGAATTCGTTCTATATCATTGCCATTGTACTAATTCGGACGACATAGATATTATTAGCCATCTAGATATTAAAGCGCTGCCTTATGTGACTTTCATGGTAGTGCCCGTCTTGGGTCGAATGAGTGATCCCAACAACGAGATTCGCGCAACGGCTTCCAATACCTTCGCTTCTTTGGTCAAAATGGTTCCTCTCGAGGTGAGTGTTTATTTTATTTTACGATGTCCCTTCTGATAATTTCTTCAGCTCGGATTGCCTGATCCTCCTGGTTTTTCAGAGGAGCTTCTTAAACGACGAGATGTTGAGAGAGAATTTTTGAACCAGCTGCTCGATGGATCAAAGGTTGAAAAATATGTCTTGCCAGTGAAGATCAATGCAGAACTACGAAAATATCAACAAGACGGTGTGAACTGGCTGGCTTTCCTCGTTAAATACCAATTGCATGGAATTCTTTGCGACGGCACGTTAATTTTCTCTCCTCGAAAACTTTCATTTATCGTTCGTAGATATGGGACTAGGCAAGACACTTCAGTCAATATGCATCCTTGCAGGCAAACACTTCGAACGAGCTGAAAAACATCGTGCCTCTGGATCGCCAGACTCTGTGCATTTGCCTTCACTCATCATTTGCCCTCCAACTCTGACAGGTCATTGGTATTACGAAATTCAGAAGTATTCTGATAATCTGAGGCCCGTACTGTACACTGGAAACGCAAGAGAGCGGTCCCGTCTCCTCACGAAGGTGCTGGCTTATGACGTTGTCATCACTTCCTACGAAGTTGTCAGGAACGACATTGCTAATTTGGATGGTCTTAACTGGCTTTACTGTATTTTGGATGAAGGCCATGTGATAAAAAATGCAAAGACAAAACTTACCAAAGCCGTCAAGTGCATTCAAGCCCAACACAGGTTGATCTTGTCAGGAACACCCATTCAAAATAATGTGCTGGAGCTTTGGAGTCTGTTCGACTTCTTGATGCCAGGATTCTTAGGCACTGAAGCATCATTCAATGAACGATTTAGCAAGCCAATTCTTTCCAATCGGGACGGGAAAGCGAAAAATAACGAAGCCGGTACGCCGAATTTCTTCAAAGACATTCCTTGCTGATTCATCCCTTGAAGCTGTTTTGGCTTTGGAAGCACTTCATAAACAAGTGCTGCCATTCCTTTTGCGCCGGTTAAAGGAAGATGTTCTCAATGATCTACCGCCTAAGATTATCCAAGATTACTACTGCGAACTGTCCGATCTGCAAAAATACCTCTACGACGACTTCGCTAAATCGAAAGGTGGGATTTCGGCGACAGGCATGGTCAAGGCGACTGAAAATGACGCATCGGAAACGGGTCAACGACATGTTTTCCAGTCACTGCAATATCTTCGAAAGCTTTGTAACCATCCCGCTCTCGTGCTCAAGGATAACAAAGACGCTATCGATGCCGCCTTTAGTCGTCTGCCGGGGACAAAAGGGAATGCTTGCCTTAGCGATATCCAGCATGCCCCAAAATTACAGGCTTTGAGGTTCAATACTTCGACATTTTGTGTTTTAGTCCCTGACAAAGCTGTTTTGTAGACAACTTCTTCTTGACTGTGGTATTGGCTCCACACCTCCTGTCAGCGGCGACGCCGAAAAAAATGACGTGGCCGACATCTCGGAAGGCGATGAACCCTTTTCTCAACACAGGGTCCTCATTTTCTGTCAAATGCGGCGAATGCTTGATATTATTGAGAACGATTTGTTCAAGTCATACATGCCCTCAGTCACGTATATGAGACTTGATGGCAGTACAGATGCAAACAAGCGTTATGCCGTTGTACAGACATTCAACGCCGATCCAAGTATTGACTGCCTTCTACTTACAACCCACGTTGGTGGATTAGGACTGACCCTGACTGGTGCCGATACCGTCATTTTCGTTGAGCACGACTGGAATCCCATGAAAGACCTCCAGGCCATGGACCGTGCCCATAGATTAGGACAGAAAAAAGTGGTCAACGTGTATCGTTTGATAACCAAGGGCACGTTGGAAGAAAAGATAATGGGGTTAGTACCTTTCGACTACATGGCAGCGTCTAAACTAATCACATAATTGTAGTCTGCAACGCTTCAAATTAAACATCGCTAACTCCGTTGTTACACAACAGAACTCTGGTTTATCTTCCATGGATACGGATCTGGTGCTAGATCTGTTCAAGAGGACAACAGACGAAGAGGAAGCTCTCACCGCAGCCAAAGCGAAGGCGAAGGACCAATCTCGGAGTATTTCTCAGAAGAACGTTTTGCAGGGTTTGGAAGATTTGCCCGCAGAAGATGAATACGAAGGGCTAAATTTTTCCAGTTTCATGGGTTCACTCGGACGTTAGATAATTGTTGTTGCTTGTAGTATATCGAATTCAACCGTAATCGCATTGTAAATTCATCGTACTTTCTCAGTTCTCATAGTGGATTTTCGTTTCAGAAGAATCACATACTCTAATGGAAATTCACACATTCGTTACAACACAATCCATGATGAGAATGAATGAAACTACAATAGTATGCAAAGGATGGCTTGTGGTAAATTCAATGTGCAACCTGAACACCCAACTTTCTCTCGATTTCACGGCGAATCTCAGCCAAGTTCAGCTTCAAACTTTTCACGTCTTCGAATTTCCGCTGTGCTTGAGCCTCTTCTATGAACGCTTCTAGAAGGCTCTCCTGCTCCAAAAGGGGCTGAAGCGAATGTGCCAATGTAGCGTCCATGTCCTGGGGAAGAATCACCTCCATGTCTTTAGATTTTGAGAGGTCTGCGGCTGCCTTCGGATTGGAGCGAAGCGTAGGTACCGACTGTATCATTGTCCGAATCGTGAGCCTGATCTTCACTTATGCCATCGACCTTACCTGTAAAGACAACATGTTTCTCTGCAAAAAAAGATTAGCTCGAGTCGCGATGGCCATCTGTACCCGGTCCTGAGAGCTACCAAATCCGTTTGGGCACGGCAGAGAACGAATATTCTTTGCTAGCTTGTCGTACTGAGCAAATGAATCCAATAGTTGTTTACGAGAAGCAATAGCTTCTTTTGTGGGTTGATTGTCATGACTGATTGTTTCAATCAATAGGAAAATCAGATGAAACCGAACGGCCTACTTACCCCAACGTTGTGAGTAATTCTTGGAACTTAGGCAGACTATTTTCAATATCCGTTTCCAGACCGACCAACTTCTACAAGTGGGTGGATGGTGGAAACCGTAGACCCTCTTCGAAAAAACATACCTGATACAAATCTACAAAAGGAGGGATAACATGTGCCTGCTGCTGATACTGCTGCTGCCTGTCAAATTTTGGAAAATGGGTCAACAGTGTAGAAACACAATAACACACAAGAGCGTTGGTCGGCAATCGTGACATATTCTTATTCCTTGAAGAAATTTCGAGTCTTCTTCTTGCTTGGCGTTGGGTCCTACAACACCAGATACGCGACGCTTTCGGACACCGTAGTCTACACCTTCACCCACTTCCTCGATCTGCCGCGTTTGCCGATCAACAACAAAGAGTGTGGAGCATAAATGTTTCCGCTGCGGATACTTCACTGGCAATGAGCAGATTATTCGACCACATAGCCGACAGTGGTGTTTACGATTGGACAGGGGATGAAAGGATGCCCTATTAAAGAAACTTAGCAAGTCAATAGAACGGAAGGACATAGAAAATCTCTCACGAGCACAATGGGCACTTGCTAACCCCAGCATCGTCCTGCCAGGGTGTTATCCGTTGTTCTGCGGCTAGTGGTAAGACGTGTCAGAAAACTCGCAGAACAAATTAAAATGGTGAACAATGACCCCGTGTTTCATTTTTTGCTGTCTCCATAACTTTGCCACTTACAATACCCTTCCAAAGATCACCCGCGTCGCTGATGTTGATATTCTTCAAACTTCCAAGGTCAAAAATAGACACCCTCCTACTGCTATGTGACAGCGGCCGTATACGTGGACGCATTTTCTCGTGTGCGTCCTCCCCAAGTGGGGGAAAGTGAAGGGCTATCAATTTCTCCAGCCTTCGTTCAAGTTTTGTGCGTTCTATCCTCTTCATTCCACCGTCCACCCCATCACGATTTGACTGCCGGATTTCTAAGAAGTCGTCCGTCAATGGACGATAAACTCCTTTTGGTTGGAATCCTGGTCGATAAGGGGATTTTCTAAGAGTCGACTGGATTAAAGGTAACGGTTTGTCGTGGAGTGCTGACCCATTGCCCACATTAGTAGAGGACGACAACTTCAGTATAGATGGAGAATCTACAGGGAGTATCTGAGATGTGTAAGTAACAGAAGGCTGACTCGACTGAAATACTGTTTCCTGGATATTTGAAGGCAGAGATACATTTGCTGAATCTGGAGATGTACTTTCAGCTACTGACAAGGACTTTACGGCTCTTTGTGGGCTGTTGATTGTCTGTGGTTGCACCGATGAAGACGAGGCATTACGTGAATGTGTTGCCGTTTGAGAGTTGCGACATTTTGCAGGCAGACGGCGAAACGTAGATGTTTTTTTCATTGGAGGGGATGGCAAACTGGAAATGACCGAAGGGAGAGGTGCAACACAAGTATCGCCATTCGAACTCGACAGCATTTCCCTGTCAGATGGGGTCCAAGCTGACGAGCTCGGGCCACATTCCGACACAAATGAACCGGCGATAGTAGGCACGGCCGTGACTGCAACGGTACCAGATCCATTGATACGATTATTCTTGAAACTGGGTGTTGTGGCTTCAGAAGCGGCATCATCATCGTATTCTACATTGAATGCAAATTTCGGGGTAGGAAATGATGCGGTGGGGCTGGCAGTACCGCTGGCCGGCTTAGACACAGGTGGTGGAGACTGGTTTGGTAGCAGGTGTGCGGTTGAGCTGGACAAGTTGCGCGAATGTCGTTTAGACTAGATGACAGAAGATAAGATACATAACAGAATAATATGTCTTCAACTTCAAACCTTGTATGCTAGGTACGGCACGTATGTAGCACTCGGTGGCGACGACATGGCAGTAGGAGTGCTGACCGTTGAGCGCCCGGCTGACAACCATATAAGGTGTCAAACTTGGAACAGGCGCACGCCAAGCTTGATCACAACATGTCCGCGTTGTCTGGCATAACCATCTCCGATGATCTAGCCTCTAAATTTACAGACGCCGTCCGGGAGAATAATATTCGATTTATCAAAGTGTCCATCCAGAACGGTCTGTTCTTTGAAGCAATTCAGCAGCATCTTCTTGATCTTTGGCTGTCCAGAATCTCTCGTTATTGACCTTTCCGTCCCAATCGAGGGGTCATTCGTTGAAGATCTGGCTCAACTTCGAAGCGATGATGTTCTACGAAGTGATTGTCCTGCCTACGTTTTGGCGAAGCTGGATTTGCCTTCCCCAGATTGGATGACTTTCTTTTATGTTCCTGACAACGCTAAAGTTCGCGACAAGGCAAGTAACTCTTTCTGCGACGAACTAAAGATTCAACATTTACCATTTAGCTAGATGTTATATGCTTCTACACGATTCTCCCTAACCAAGGCATTGGGTTCTCCACTATTTACGGACTCCATCTTCGCAACTTCCAAGGCGGATCTCACTGCCGATTCTTATGCAGCGCATCTGCAAGGACTTGCTGCTCCTCTTCCACTTTCGCTTCGTGAACAAGAATTGGCTGATCTCCGCGAGGCAGAAAATGCAGCTTCATATGAAGGAAGTCAGACGAGGAAAACCCATGTGGGACTTGGCCCCGGTTTTAGCTGGTCCCAGGAAGCGGAAGCAGCCATTATAGATTTGGGTAGATGTACTGAAGATACCCTCGTCATTCTTGTCAGTATTTCGATTTTTAGAAAGCTGGAGTTCTTATGCGCCGTTTTTTTAGGAAATAAATCCTCAGACAGAAAGTCTATTATTAAAATCCACCTTCAAGGTCGACGTGTCTGTCCTTGGGACAGTTTTTCCCTCAATGGAACCATGTTACGCCATACTATCGTGGCATTCCACCGAAGGCCTTTCGTTGAGTCGTGAGATCAGTAAGTTGCTTGTTTCCTCTCGTTTGTGACCCTTCTCAGATGGCATTATAGTTTTTATCTATTGTTGTCCCTCAGGGTCACCAGTCAAGCTCCGCATGGTATATGCATCTGGCGCCTACTCGACACATCTTGCAGTCAGGAATATCATATCATCCTCGTCAGCTGTAGTCAACACAGAGTCACGTAGGGTTGAGACATCCGATCCGAATGAGCTTAACGATAGCTTTTTGAAATTAGAGTGTGGTTTGAGTACCGAGGAAATCAATACACCTACTAACACCCAAACGAGGGTGTTTGCAAAGCCGAAAGGACCACCAAGGCGACGTTAACAGAATTTGGATCACATCTTGTCCTAGTCCAAATTGAAAATACATCATTTATCAGCTTCTGAATACCAATTGGCAAGCTGTGAAACAAAAATTAATATACGTGACGCAACTTGAACTGTATGATAATTCAAGCCAGCAGGAACTGAATGGACCATCTTATCCAAAATTATCTAAATGATTCAAGGTGTGGAAGACACAACTTTACTCTTTCCCATTGTCGGGGTAATTTTACGTGAGGAGTCCATGAATGCATCCACTTCTTCATCCGTCACATTCGCTCGCCTCTGTGCAGTACTGGTAAAACACAAGAATTACAGAGAAGAGAACTATTTCCATACCTCTTGAAACCTCGCCACAAAACGTTGTAGCTCCTGAATGCACCTCGCTTTCAATTGACCTGTCAATAGCACGCCCGTGCGGTATTCCTTCCTCACGAAATTAAGAGCAGTCCAGAAAAGAACGCGGGTGCCCACCTTCCCTAAGCGCTCTAGATCCTCGTCATCCTCCAAAAAGAATGTCAGATATTGGTATGCGACATCAACTTCTGTATCTCCTCCCAATCGTCGGTGCTCTTCCTCTGTCTCTCTTCCACCGGAGAATCCATGTTTATTGATTTTGTTTTTGATCTGATTTTGTTTGTCCGTCATATAGATGCTGCTATTTGCGTCGCTTGCACTCATTTTCGTCTGTGGCCCTTGCAAAGCGGGGAAAAACTTTGAGTGTATGAGAGCGGGCTTGGGATATTTCAACTTAGGAGCAATGTCGCGTGTCAATCGAAAGTATGGGTCTTGGTCAATAGCGCAGGGGATCAAACAAGGGATATCGCCATTGTCGCCAAAGATCTGTGGAAAACTCGTGGAGAAACTTGGTGCTGCCTGAATTGAGGCAAAATGAATCTTTCCGATATTGTCTCTGACAGATAACCTTTGAGCCTGCCACGATACAAGGGTATTGATATACGCACGATTCATTGAATCCGAAGGTTGCCTTGACTTGATTGTATGGAATTTGTCGGGAGATGCGAGATACGTTTCGGTAGAAAGCACCCCCCATATAGTCGTAGTCGCTAAAGATAAAAGTACGTTCAAGCTTGAAACCACATGCGATGATATCTTTGGCATTCTGTCGCGAAAATGACATTGTCTGCTCTGGTTTCAGCTCATGTTTGAAAAGAAATTTCTCGTCATCTGCGATAGTGCCAGAGGATTACGGGCAAGATCGGATAAAGGAAAGGAAAGGAAAACCTGTGAGTTGAACGACAATAGGAACCTCAAATGCATCCTGAAGCCATCTAGGTGGAGTTAAAATGTGAAGAATATAATTTAGACCTGCGGAAAAGGCGTACTTAGAAAATACAAAGGGAATCATGTGTCCCAAGTGCATGCTATCGCTACTTGGCCCTCTACCCGTGTACAGATAGAATGGTTTCCCCTGTTCGTAGCGGTCTAATATTCTGTCCAACTCTCTGGAATTGGATAAGACAGTGAAGAAATATCAAGGATCGCATTATACCTATGTGAAAAGAACATTCCACGACGGAGGAAAACATGAGGTTTTCGACCAGTTAATTTCTCGAATCGTTCCAACAATTTGGCATCGATTCTGCGAGTTCCAAATTGATCAATAAGCTTGTCATAATCAATGGCCTGCTGCTTTCCGTCACTAGAGACTGATCCGTGCACATCCCAAGGAGTAACTATCTGATCTTGTCCATCCCTTGCACCATATCCTGAGTTACAAGTAAAATCCAACGACGAATTACGTACGGGGTCCCTGCAGCCATAGTTGCAGTGATTCAAGCGTGTGCACTTTGCCAAGCGTGGGAATAAGTGGTTTTCGTGTTGTGTCGTCTTGCCGCCTACCACATTGTTAGATCCTTGTTTTTCCTGCCATAGCCAATTCACACATGTCAACCACGCGTTTGCACCATCCTCTTCCCGCACCTGTTGTGCATGCAGGGTTCTCCGTCCCTCAATCTAAATCACACGTTCTGGCAGGAGTTCAGGACGCGTATTGGAGCGACGACGAAGCGGTAAGTGTACAACGATAGATAGCTCGATTATGACATGCTACTTGATGATTTCGGTTTCCAGGAGGGCGCAGAATGTCCCCTTTGCCTTGAGGAAATGGACATATCTGATTTAAATTTTAAGCCATGCGTATGTGGCTACCAGGTAAATCGGTTATTCTGTACAGAAGTTCAGATCTTTATTCGCATTTTTCATAGATCTGTCGCTTTTGTTGGCACCATATCAAGGAAAATTTGAATAAACTTTGCCCTGCTTGTCGCAGAATTTATACGGATGAAGCGGTCGAGTTTAAACCAATCGCAACAGAAGAGTGGGTTCATATATCGATTTACAAATTTTACGCTCTTATAGTTACGATTTTTTTTTGATTCGTAGTCATAAACGCCTAACACAGCAGAAGAAGCAACGAGATCGCGAAAAGAAGGATCTTGAGGCTCTAGGAAGGAAACATCTCGCAAATGTCCGTGTTGTTCAAAGAAATGTTGTATATATAGTCGGTATTGGACCTCGCTTTGCTAAAGAAGAGGTAATTTGGATTTTTCTTCTTTCAACGCCGATGAACGATCAAGAACTATAACCAGCTCATCCCTACGTTACGCTCCAATGACTACTTCGGACAGTACGGTAAAATCACGAAGATCCTGCTTGTAAAGCGAAATTCATCCGGTGAAGGTGGACCGGTCTTGGGATTATATATCACTTATCTTCGAAAGGAGGATGCTGCACGTTGCATAGCCGCTGTGGATGGAGGGCCTTCACCTGGTGGCGGCAGAGAAGTCATGAGGGCCAGCTATGGGACGACAAAGTATTGCATGGCTTTTCTCCGTGGTGTCTCGTGCAATGATCGTGGTTGCATGAGTCTTCACGAATGGGGAGATGAGAAGGATTGTTTCACGAAAGAAGACTTGGCTACTTTGTACGTGTTGTGATTTTTTAGCTAGAGGGAGACTTATCCAACTTTAGGAAACATGCCATCAAAGCTACGGAGAGTAGGACGCGTGCTGTTACTACCAGACGAGGAGAGGAAGAAGGTAAAGTTGTCGATTGTGTCTTAGGAAGTTGTCTGTTTATTCTTCATCTAGGAGGGTTGCCTCGAGCTGCTTCGTGGGCACAAAAAGGGTCTGTTGGCACGGCTTCAGTGTCTTCGAGACAGACCCGGCGGCAGGGCGCCCGACAACCGAAGTCGATCGCAGTATCTTTATCCAACGACAGCCGTTCGAGTCAATCAAAAGGTGGCCTCGAACGCAAAATCGCGGCCACGATATCGCGTCCTTCATCACCCATGGCAGGAAACGAATCAATTAGATTAGATGACATTGAACCGAAGCATAGAGAAGCTGTTCTGTCATCTAATTCTCCAGCACCTTCAACAACTTCTGACTTTGGTTTTGTTCCACTGGGATCAGATTCTGAGCCAAGTATACCCAACTCATTGCAGAACAATGAATGGAAACCGCCAATCAACTCATCAGATTCAGGTGTACGTGCTCCTCCTGGACTTTCCATTCCACCAGGACTTTCAGCTCCTCCCGGTCTTCCACCTCGGCTTTCCGCACCCCCTGGGTTATCAGCTCCACCGGGCTTACCAATGGTCAAGCGTCTTGCTGCGGAAGCAGATTCACCGTTGTTGGCATCCCAGTCTTCATATCAAATGTCTACTGCTGCACTAGCACTTTTGGAAGATGTGAAGGCTAGAAGGAGGTCGTCTATTCCCATATCTTCGATCAGCCCTTTCCCTGATTTTGATCGCACACTGCAAACTCTGAGCGGTGAAAATGGAGGAGGCTTCAGTTTCAATCTTGATCTTAAGCTTGCTGAGCAAGTTGACACCGCTGACGAGCTTCCTGAATTGAATTTATCTTCTAGCATTCCATTTCACGGTTCATACATGGATGCATTCCCCGCCCTTCGTACAGGTTCGACTTATTCGCAGTTGCCTTCCTCGAATCACGCTCACGGTTCAAATCATCCTATCTATGATCCATCAACTTCATGTCGTGGACCGGGTCCCCAAGTCGAAAAGAGCTCAAGCCGGGGGCCAAGCTATGTTGGCTCCTTCAATCCGTTCTCAGACCCAGCAATTGAAACTACAGACTCTCCCTCTTTGAACCCCTCACAGCAGTTGCACCATTCTCCAGTTGACGAGGAGCGCAAAATGTCACGCTTTGGCTTTGCTCGGGGTCGTCAAGCATCGACTGCTGCTTCCTTCCCTCTTCCACCTGTTTCTCGGCTGAACTATCCTGGTGATCATCATCTATTCTACCAAACAATCGATAGTCAGACCATTCCAGCACAATCATGGCAACAAAGTTCTGAAACTAGTCTCTTCATGTCGCAACAGATTCACCAAGCTACGCAAGGTCAATCTACTACTTACTTGCAGACATCGAACCCGCTTTTTTCGCTCAACGGCGGGTTGAGTGAATCGCAGTTAAGAAATTTCATCTTGTCAAGTCATGAACAGGCAAATGAGTCGAGTGATATGACCCAGGTTACAGGTATTTCCTTCCGCTTACTGCGATTTTCTACCTTCAACTCTCATGTAGGCTTACATCAACTCAAAAACATTTCTTCTCATTCGTTCGAGGATCCTGCGATAATGTCGGCAAGTTTCACTGCACTGCCAAGTCAACAGCCCTTGCCTTCTATGGCTTACGGACCCCCTCCCGGGCTGTCTGCTCCACCACGGTCAACTTTACCACTAGTGCAGACACAACAAAGCGCCATGATTGATGGCAGGGCTAATAATACCCAAGGTGAGTCTTTTGTCACAATTGAGGGGAGGGAGGTCAAAGTGCCAAGAGCCGTGCTTTCCCAGTGCGGAATTTCCGTCATCGTCAATAATCAGTCGTCCAACGCCGCGTCCTTAAAGCTTGTATACGATCATCAAGAAGAGTCCATGTCGCCCAAAATTTCTCCCTCCCCTTCTCGTTGGTGTGGTGTTGACGTCTAATTCAACGCTGACATTGGCTTTGTTCCCGTCTCAACGTGGTTTAGTACCTTTGTCAACACCGCCGTCACTTCTGTCCATTGAGGACTTTCCAGCGCTAACGTCAAGTTCTTCATTACCTGTCGTATATTCAAATGACGTATTCCGACAACTTCCGATCACTAATACGACCAAAACTTTAGAGAGAGTGGAACGCAAGGCTGTTAAGAAGGTTGCACCCTCGCACAAGGTTTCTGAAAAGCAGCGGGTAGTAAAGGAATTACAGGATGACCAGATTATCGAAAGAACCAACGCTTCTTTAGGAAAAGCAGTGGAGGTCGTTGCCCCACCCCAAACCTTGACCACGAGAGAGGTTGATCCTGAGCTTGAAGAACATTCTCAAGGGTCACTCGCTTCTACCCCTTCTCTACACTCGTCAAGCCAAACCAAGCAAGGAGTCGTCGTGGAGTCATCAGCCACCTTAAAGAAAGCATCGAAAAGTTCGAACACGAATCTCTTTGTCAGACGTAGCAATCAGCAAGTACCCAGTAAATCCTCAAAACCAATGTCTGTACACAAATCTACGGTTACTGTTGATGATACGACATATCAAGTTCCCCTTTTGTCGAAGAGACCCAAGAAAAACAAACCAGTTGTAAAGGCGTTCAAGATTCCGAAGGACGACGATCCGCATGAAGAAATCAGTCTGCCTTCTTTAACTGATTCTCCCAAAATCCAAGGAAATGTAATGGAGTCTAGCGCAACTAATTCGCGCTCTCTGTCCCGTAATCGTTTCCGATCTCCTACTTCTATGCAGACGTTATTGGAACAACTCGACGCTATGTATCCGGCGTTGGAACTTTTTCACCATCCGTTTTTCGATTCTAAGAAGCTTGTTTCGCCTGGTAAAATGCCACTGGAGTACGGACCTCTGGTACATGCCTTATCAGCTTTATCAGTAGGTGGTGGATCTTTCGCCAACAGCATACCAACCGGTTCCATCGACAACGCCGTATCGTCTTTCCAGCAGCTACTTGAGACGCTCACTCAAACCATCTCGGATCTTTTGCGACTTCTCCCGCGCACTACCTGGGACGATAGCTCATCTTTCGATGGTGTTTTACGAGACATGCTGAAGGGAGACGACTTCTTGGATGATAACACAGACAATGGTGCGGGAAAAGATGAAGTTGCTGCATTGACGTTGGCTCTCGAGCGTCGTGCACGTTGGATGGAAGTTCAGCTATCCAAACTCGAAGAGCTCCATCGTGATATCAACACAGCCGCTGTGAAAGCTGTATTCTCTTTGAAC
>Ga0307514_10001982_pt1 | contig 22262 bp, 8 predicted proteins | sample 16_EM_MG_FD_203088 | JGI IMG/M metagenome (GOLD analysis project Ga0307514, IMG submission 203088) | Populus trichocarpa ectomycorrhiza microbial communities from riparian zone in the Pacific Northwest, United States - 16_EM | ecosystem: Host-associated > Plants > Roots > Unclassified | place...
ATGAATATATTCAGTTTATGTTATTATTTCATATCACATGGAATTTACACCACAATTTATTTCCTCAACACATATAAATCATATGATCTTTTCCTCTCACAACCATCTTTAATCCATATCGTAAATCATTGTATAATTATGTCTAATTCACATCATAATTTAATTCACAACATATGTAATTCAAGTCGCCGTTTTGTTTCCCTAGCATTTATTATATCTATGATACATTGTACATCAGTCCATACCACCCTTGTTATATTAAGAAACTTTCTCAATTCATTATTCATTCCACTTATTTCATGTCCATTTCTATTATTTATAATTTATCACATAAACTTCTATCACTTTTATACTTAAAAGACGTGCTCATATTATTTTTCCTTTCCGTTAAACTTTGTCCGTATGGATAATTTAATACTCAAACCTTAACATGTCAGCACAGTCAAACTCATGTACACCTTGCTTCATTACATGTTATTGTTGCGTTCAATTGGTCAACCGAATAACTTATTAATCCCTTAATATGACAACCCCAACCATTCGGAAACCATTATGCATAACTGTCTTTTTAAAATAATTTAATATACACTACTGAAATTCCGGTGGAGTTTTCCTTATACTGGAACTATACCAATTTATCGACATCTTCATCAATATCTTAAATCCAATACTACAAACATAATCTACTACTCGGCACAATACTGCGACGTACCTGATATTTTATTTAATACCAAATACAATTAGCTTTATACATAATGATTATTTACTATTATCTTTTCTATATATTTACCCTATCAATTACTAAACAATTAATTTTTTATTTTATCCTTAACTTCACAAATCAATACAGTTAGCACAAACTAAGGACATGCTAATGTCCTTTCTAGTCCAAACCGGATATTTGTTCAATTACCAAATTATTGGCTTCTTCAATTGCCCATTAACCAAAGTACTAATCCCATTAACTAAGAAACTAGTTTCTCAAATAGCCTATTAACCAGGACACTAGTTTCTCCAATTACCCATTAACTAGGGCACCGGTTTCTCCATTTGCCCATTAATCAGGGCACTAGTTTCTCTAATTACCCATTAACCAGGGCACGAGTCCCGTTAAGTTTCTCCAATTACCCATTAACCAGGGCGCCGATTTCTCCATTTGCCCATTAACTAGGGCACTAGTCTTGTTAACCAGGGCACTAGTTTCTCCAATTATCCATTAACCAAGGCACCAATTTCTCCATTTGCCCATTAACCAGGGCACTACTCCCGTTAACCAAGGCACTAGTTTCTCTAATTACCCATTAACCAGGGCACTAGTCCAATTAACCATGGAACTAGTTTCCACACAATATTTATTTATCTGCTGGCTATCTCATATGTAAGTTATTTTAAAGCTCCCATCACATATATATATTTTTAATCCGTAATAGATCATACATCGAATCCCGCCAATGCAGTCGATAATAATTCTTACATAGCAATTCTATCGTTGCAGTAAAAAATAATATATACAAGGTTTTTCTGCCGTTACAGTAAATCACATCTCATAATAGACTACCCATTATCGCCTATGCAATTAACTAGAACTTTTCAATTTTCTTAATAATGATATCACATCAATGTTCATATTTACAATGGCATTATAAGAAAAATTACAACATCTTAACATTCATAAAATTTTCTAAATAGATTAGGTGTCGGGCACCTATCTGTAGTTTGGTCACTGAATGCACAACCCTGATGTTGTCCTCCCATAGGCACCTCTCCTGTGCCAACAGAAATTACTAAATTACTTATACAATTATTTCTTTCTGAAATTATTTAAATTTATTTCACCATCGCGATATTAAATTTAAACTTCACATTCATAAATCACTAATAAACTACTTTCAATCCATATACCCATAATAAATTATCTTTATTTATAATACATTTATCACCATGGTTTATCCAACTAATAAATTAGTTGTATTATCCATTTCATGACTTCAATTCCACCATTTTCCCTAATCCTTATATATTACAATAATAAGATTAATCAAGGATTTTGTCACAATTTAACAACCAACTTTAACAATCGAAATCATTTATTTTCATAAACTTAGCCAAACCTTTATAAGATGGAAAATTCAGATTTTCCTTCCATCCTATTTAATTTGCAATTCAAACCTTCTCACCATGTTTCTTAATGTATTTCAACACTAATTTTATCATTACCCACATCCGCATTTCACCCTTTTATTTCTTTCCTCACTTTGCCAAATTTCTTAGTTTAGTAAAGATGTTATTTTTTTTCCCCATTTACATCCTACTTGTTTATGCATTACTTAACCCCATTAAATATATTTTTATCCAAACTAAAATCCTAACTTAGTCAAATATAATTTTTCTCTTCTTCCATTTAGCCTTGCTGAATTATTTTTTTTACATCCAATGAGGGATCAATTCTTCTTTGATTTTAGTTTCAAAACCTCATCTAAGGTTAATTTTATTCATTTGAGCATGGTAATTTTTCATTTCATCAATCACATACATTCCCTATATTTTTCTACCAATGCCAAAATTTCAAGTAAGGGTAGCATGAAATTTCTTCAACTTTTTACTCAATTAAACACTAACCAATTCAATTCTCATGCCAATAAATAAAATTTCATAACAATATCACAAATTACTACAACTAATATGCTAATCACAAAGTTCCATAATCTCATATGCACATCATCATCCAAGCATACATGTATGAAATTTCTACAATCAATACAATAGAATCATACTTACTACTAAGATAACAAGGAATTTAATTAGAAGAAACCTTAAGGTGAAACCATCCTTTATTTCCATCCTTCTTCTTCTTTTCTCCACACTTCATTCTTCCTCCACAAACTTTAAAACCCTTAGATCACTCAAATATTTAGTGTAGCTCACCATAAACCTTTTTAATATCTTACCTCTTCATAATCATGCATTATTTTCAAGAATTGATGAAAGAGTTGTAGAGAAGATGTAAGAAAATCCCTAACTCCCCTTTCTCTTCCTATAACCCACTGGACACTCCAAGCAAATTAGGGTTTATATAGTAAAATTTTCATTATTTGCATTTAAGCCCTTGCCTTACATATTTAAATTTATCTAGTCCTATGAGTCATTTTCTTTTCTTCTTTTCTTTTTCCTTTTGGTCGGCTGGAAATAGCCCTTTGAAGGCTGACATTTCAACTAATTAATATCATCTTTCTTTTAATTATATTACCATGTGTCTCTAGTATATATTTATTTTTTACTCGGTTACCGATATTTTTTCTTGTATATTTTAAAAATCACCAGACATAATATTCTAAAAATTCTGAAACTTTACCCCATGGTAAAATAATATATTATAATGCTCCACACAAAGTTTCAACTCAATTTGTCAATCATATTAAAAGTTATGCGCGATAGCGCAAAACTAGTCAAATTGCAATTTTCTTAAAAAAATCTCAATTTCTCTGAAAACTCTGAAATTTTTACCAAAGCTAAGAAAATATATTAGAAGTCTCCACGCAAATTTTCATATTTTTTTGACAACCCGATCGAGAGTCATGAACTGTTAACGTAAGACTAGTCGATTTATGATTTTTCGCCCAAAAATCAAAATCTCCTTATTTCATCCTTGCGTAAAGCACCCAATCATTTTACTGTCTCATCGGAGCCGTTTTACTATTTTTTTTCTTCCATTTTTAGTCATTTATGGCTTATTCCAGTGCCACAACAACATTATCGATTTCTCGTCGGTGTTTACACCAGCACTTTTCGTACCATTCTTTTTTTTTAACAGGGGTTTATATTAATTAACCATAAAAGTTGGATGGCACCACATTAAAAACAAACGTACTCAAACACACATAAATCAATTGCAATATGATTGGTTTTAAATGTTTTGGACATAATTTTGGTAAAACATTATTAAACATGAAACTTAGATTTAAAGTAGATTAAAAAGATTGATCCTTACCTAATGGTTTAAGGTTTAATATTCTCTCCAACACTAATTTCAGTCATGCAAATTTTCATTCGTTATTTCTCATTGCCACCCACATTTCCCTTCTACTTGTAACCATAAAAAACTCAGCAGCAAAACAATACAACTCACTGCCAAAAACAACATCATTAATGGAGTGAAACTCCTTCATCACCTCTTCTATGCTTACACCCTTTCTTATCCATAAACTAGATATGCAATCACTCCTAGTAGAGATGTTGTCAATTGATCGATCTAAGCGAGAGAAAAGTTGCTCTCTCATTCCAGAACCTTTCTTTTTTGTACACTCTTTTTGGGACAGTGTTGAGGGGCTTTTCTCTTTCCACTACTACTATGGTTGCTACTATTATTGGAAACATTAACACAAGCAACCATATTATTGATGTCATCAATAAGATTTGGTAAATTATCTTCCCCTGAATATCTATTACCCTTTCATCATTGGTTGTATTTTTTATCCTATCACCCACTTCATCATCATCAGAAATCATACCTTGAAATGGAGCCCACATAAACTTACCAATAGTCACAATGCTAACACATCATATCATATTTACAACACAAAGATGATTTAATATCGGAATGTCTAAACTTTTTAGCTCTTCATATTTCTTACAACAAAGAAAATAGTTGTTATTAATGAATTTGAAGGATTGATATATAGAAGTTAGAGTGTTTGAAGTAATTATACATGTTGAACTAAATACTAACCTGAAATTTTTATTTCCACCACTCACCAGTGACAAAAATAATTCCTAGTTCTGAACTCCATCCAACTCCTATTTCAGAAATCAATTTTTTTCATATTCTCCAATCCTTTTTTATCTCGTCTCACTTATTCTTCAATCGTGCTTTAGTGAATGTATGGCTAATTTGCTCTTTAAAGATATTAGTAGCAAATTCTCATCATACCTTGATGAAATGAGTGTTGAGTCTCATTCATTTCTTAATAGTCAACTCAAAAAACTTAGCATGTGTGTCGTATGTTGAGACATTATTATACAATTTAAAAGTTAGAGTTGAAGTTGTTTATGACATTTTTAAAAGCTTTGTATGAGATATAGTATGGATTTATAATCTTCCTAATTAAGCTTACTGTTTGAGGACTAGTACTAGAAACTTGATTTTTAATGTAATAAAGATTTTGATTAGCATAGTATTGCGAAGAAAACAATGTAAAGGCTAGCATAGGTTTGAAACAGTAGGGCATGTCAAAAATTATAAAGTTTAAATGAAGTTATCTTGTTAATAAATTATTGTTGAAGTTGTTTATGGCAAGTTTGAAAGATCTGAATGAGATATAGTACGGATTTATAAACTTCATAATGAAGTTTAAATGTTTGAGGACTAGAACTAGAGAATTGGTTTTTAATGTAATAAAAATTTTGATTAACATAGTATAGTGAAGAAAACAATATGAATGCAACCACATGTTCAAAACAGTAAGGTATGTCAAAAATTTATAAAGTTGTAATGAAGTACTAATTTTAATAAAACAATGTTGAAGTTCATGTACACTACATTTGAAGGAAAGATTGTATAATTCATTGATATGCTAGTGGATGTAATCTTGTTTATCATTTCAATTATTTGTTCCATAAGCATTTTAGCTTTCATATTTCATATGACAAACTTAAGTTTTTTGAAAGTGTTTGTTTGAATTTGTCACGTAAACATCAATTCTTTTTTTAATTACTTTAATGATGTGGTTAATGAGATATTTTTCCTTTTACTTTTGAAGTTATATTAAATAAACAGCTTATGTTTTGTATTAAATTTGAAATCAAAAGAAATCAGATCACAATATTTTATGTCTTTTCTTTTTACAAATTGTAAACATATTCAGATTCATTCAATTAAATTGATCCTATAAGTGTTATGTTTGCAGCATGACAATAAATTATTGAGCTATTAAACAAGGATGATGTGCATGACTCAACCCTCTTTATAAGTAATCTAAATAACACCAAACACAACCCTATAACAAATGTAGGTAGGCATAGAAGGCACTCCAACATTGTGTCTTTGTCGACTACATTAGTCTCCCCACTCAAGGACAATTTGTTAAGTTATTAAGTTTATGAATGCTTTAAAAATTAAGAAAGCCAAATAATGCAATGTGAAATTTATAATATGTCTTCATTTATGCACTCCATTACTGTCACCCACTACTTATGTTAAGCTTTCAATATTTTAAATTCTTGCTTCAATAACATGATTTTTAGAAAGATGGATGTAGTTATGAGCATGATTATTAATTATTCTATAAGCAAAGCATTGTTAATATATTGTTGTGTATACCAAACATCTGTAAACACTGATGTTTAGAATAAACAATGCAAACTAATTCTATTATAAACAATGTTATTGTTTCGGCAACTTGATGAACCCGATATTATTCTGTTATTAGTCAACTAAAAGAGGATTAAATTCAAAATAACATGAAAGTTAAATGCATATTGCAAGTTATACATGGTAAGCATGCCACATTAAGGTAATAAACAAATTGATAGAATTCAATTGACAATAAAGAAAACTTCATAGAAGATGAAATAAATTGAAAATATGATAACCAGTGTTCAGTGTATTTTGTAACAAAATAGAGAAAAAAGATTATGGGTTTCTGAGTGCTAACCGAAGTTATAGAAAGGAGATCTAGGGTTCTTACAACAAAACATTGGGAGACAATTCAAAAAATGATGAAGAAGTTAGATATTTTAGTTAATATAGCAAATTTAAATAACATGCACAATAGTGGATGAACAATTATTGAAATCCAAAATTATTGAAATTTTGCTGAAGATTATAGTGGGGTGTGCATAAAGACAAGATTAAGAGATGAGGAAACCAGATCCATCGGAGGGTTATGGGGATCTTGGAAAGGGATGTTGGTTACTGCCAACATGTTATCTTATGGGTATTGAAAAAGTTTGTGCCTAAAAAAAAATGGATCAGAGCATCTGTAACAGAGGATTGAAGGGAGAAGAATTTTGTGAAAAAAATGGAAACAAAGGGATGATGAAGATGGTCAGGGAGTAAAGCAAACATGCAAAATAAAGAGGATACGAGAGGGATATTTTGGTTAGTTACAAATTGAACGATCTCTACTGACAATCATTATGGAAGAAATCAGTTGAAAAGCAGATATTAGTTGTTTTTGCTGAACCTGTGGTTGGACCACAAAAATTTATAAGTCCCATTTTATTAAACTTATGGTTTCATCTTTACCAAACAAAACAAAATTGTGATGAGACCACAACGTACAATCTATCACAAAAACAAACACCTTTAAACTTAGTTATAACAAGAGTGAAACGGAGTTGAAGAGAGTGAGAAAGAAAGAAGAAGAAGGCGACCAACAAGGGCAATGTTCGTGGGTGGAGATTGGATTTGATTTTTTCTTTTTTCTTTTTTACAAACAATAAAAGAATATTTTTAAGGTAGCAGAAAGCAAAGAGAGAATGGGGGTAAAGTTTGCTTGGAATGTGGTAAAAGTTGAGGATGAAATAAAGACAGCTTCTAGTATTGTGATAGCGGTTATTTTTCAAAATATTTTTTACTTAGAAATGTATTAAAATAATATTTTATTTATTTATTTTTTAAAATTTATTTTTGATATTAGCACATCAAAACGATCAAAAAAATATAAAAAAAATTAATTTTTAACAAAATAAAAAATTTAAAATTTTATCAAACAATATTTATACCGCGTTCCCAAACGCTACAAAAATATCTTACTTCCAATTTTTTTCTTTGAAATTAATTTGTATTTTTATCTCTTAAGTTTAAATATATATGATACATTTACGAACATTTTTTAATTAAACGATAAAAATTATTTTCATATCAATTTGTAAAGCACCATTTACAATTTGTTTTTCTTTGTCTACTTAATTTTAATGTTAACTAATCTCGAGTGATGGATTATTAAGGACCCTCGTCATTTGGATCTAATCTTTAGGTCAAATGTAAACATGTTTTTTTTTAAAAAAGATTTTTTTTTTTTTTTTTACTTTATAAGCAAAGGAAAATCTTTATAAAAAATTTATGGTGTATCGTATGAATTTAAAAATAATTACGTTGGATCCCAGGAAAGAAATTAACATCTAACCCCACTAAAAGCTAAAATAATATTACGGGTACCAAATGTTAATCTCTCTTTCTAGCAGCATAAAATTACTCAATTCTTACCAATCCCATAATAGTCTTGGCCATAAAATTAGAAAAATAGAAAAGTGAGGGCCAAAATATGAAATACCCTCAAAATCTCACTTATCTTTTTGAAAACGTAGTGGTTGGGCAAACTTATATTCAATTCCGATACCTTGCCCTCCTCGTGTGCCTCTCCTCCCAATCTCCTTCCTTCAAATACAATATTTGAAATCCTAAAGGCAATGATAATCGGCGAAGTGAAACAATGAAGCTTATTCAACTCTCCTCCATTCAATCTAGAGTTTCCTTTCTTTCCGTTGATGCTCGACCCTTTTGCACTCTCTCCGTTTCAGCCCATCAAAAGATAAGCGCAACCAACTCAAACTCTCTTTCAGGTATATTATCAAACACTTTGCTTATAACACAGCTGCATTTTCATGTTTTAGAGAATTGGGTTTCTCTTATTGCTTGTTGTGATAAGTTTTATTTATGCCTCGGAGATTTTATTGCATGGGTTTGTTAGTATTTGATTGCAAAATTTATAAGCTATGCTAAATTTGCTGGGGGTTGAAAGCTGTAAGCTTTTGGGATGGTTTTCAGTTAAGGATTTGCTTATTTGTGGTTGGTTGGTGTATTGTTGAGGATTATCTATGCAGTGAATGTAGATGCTAAAGTTGTTTCTGGGAATTGGGAAAGCAAGTTTTGATTTTATCATTCTGACTTTGCATGAAGTGTCTGCTTGTTAGCATGGTTACAAGCGCAAGGCTCCAATCATTGCAGTAAACAATGGCACTTGATGTAAAGAAGATCACATGTTTAAAAATGAAACCCTCAACTGATTTTTCCGTTCAATGTGCCTAAGGTGTTTGGTAATTCTGCTAGAACAGGCTAACCTTTGTTTTAGCTTGATCCTCGTTAAGCATCAAGAATAAAGTGAAAGGATATGGCTTTTGTTAGGAAGAGTGAATTCAGTTCTTTTCCATGATAGAAAAATCAGGTACATTCCGTTGATTTATTTATATTGTTTTCTGGATGCGAGGCTGGTTGACTACCTAGTAAGAGGTGAATATGCTTCATTTCTTGAGAAGGGGATACATCTTTTTTGCTCGTTGATTACTTTTGACAACCTTCATTTGTAATTTATCAATGGCTTCTTATGCTGTATGAGACCAAGAGGGTGGTTGTATAAATTATGAAGGAAATGCATGCTCTGATTTTTATGAACTCATTTACTCTTGCTACTTCTTATTGTAGGTTTATTATCCTGCATGGAAAATTTATTGTTATAATGATTATTCTTTTTTTACCCAACTTTTTGACTAATCTTTCATGCAGAGTGCGGCCTTCGCAGGACCAATCCACCAAATAAAGGCACTAACAACAGCCTGATTTTCATGGAAATGAGCAAGGCCTGTTTAACCATGTTTCCCAGCATTCATCAGAACAAGGTGGCATCACTGTCCCCGAGGAAAAGGCATGGAACTGGATCTTACAGAATATTTTACACGTGCTCCAAACCTCTGATCTCTCGAACAGTCCCTCCCATAGTGCGCCCCCCCTCGTCACTAGTTTTGGCTGCCTGTGTTACCGGATCTGATGCACCCCAACGTTCAGAGGAATGGTTTGCCCTCAGGAGGGACAGGCTAACAACAAGCACCTTCAGCACTGCTATGGGTTTTTGGAAGGGAAAACGTCGCCCTGAGCTCTGGCATGAGAAAGTGTTTGGATCTGAGACACAGACCCTTGAAGCTTCTGCAAACAGTGCCATGCAGTGGGGTGTGCTCAATGAAGCAGCAGCAATAAATCGGTATAAGAACATCACAAGTCGCGAGGTGAGCTCATTGGGATTTGCAATCCATTCAGAGGAGCAATTTGATTGGCTTGGTGCTTCGCCTGATGGTCTTCTTGGTGCTTCCCCTGATGGTCTTCTTGGTTGCTTTCCTGGAGGTGGCATCCTGGAAGTTAAGTGTCCCTATAACAAGGGGAAGCCTGAAAAGGGTCTTCCTTGGTCCACTATGCCCTTCTATTACGTGCCTCAAGTGCAGGGGCAATTGGAGATAATGGATAGAGAATGGGCGGATTTGTATTGCTGGACACCAAATGGAAGCACAATATTTCGTGTGTGCAGAGACCGCGGTTATTGGGAGATAATACATGGGATTTTACGGGAATTTTGGTGGGAAAATGTCATTCCTGCCAGGGAAGCTTTGTTGATAGGAAGGGAAGAGGAAGCCAAGTCATATATGCCAGCATCTACACACAAACAGACAGGACTTGCCATTGTTAAGAGCCTGAAGTTAGCCACGGAATCCAAATTGCTGTGTAGGGAGATTGCAGGTCATGTTGAGTTTTTTAGGTGATGGGCTCCTGAATTACATTTTGCATTTTTCACCCTTAGAAGCTGCTTGACCATGCTGGGACCTCCCTTCTTGCTGTTTTCTTCTACTGCGCTTTTCTCTTTTCCTTCCCTCAATTTTTGCCTGAACTACCTATTCCCCCAACAAGCATGATGGATCCTCTGTAAACGACGGTTTCCTTCTGTCCCCTCTTTTGACTCTGTTTGCAAGAGTTTCATCACCATTCCTAACATTTTTTTGCTCACAAGTGGAACAAACTCATTATGTAAGATCGTGTATGATGTTAAGAGGATTTGCAGAAATCAAACACTTCAGAGCCCATCAGGTCGAGTAGTTGGAGGACAGCAGGATGAAATAAGTAAGTGAGGAGGTTGTGGCAGCATGGTCAATCAGTTCGCTAATAAGAACTGGTGAAAAGAAAACTCTCAAGCAGAAATGGAGCTCTCACTATTTTGTATTTCCATTTATGACTCGATCCATCATTTACCCCTCTAGAAGATAGTCTGCCCATTAATTTTAGTGTATACCTATTTATGTAATCTTTCTGGACCTGCTTGAAACTGTAATGGTCCTTTTCCAATTATGAATTCAAATCAGGAATTCCTTTTTTTGTAGTTATCTCTAGAGATGGACAGTCAAATTCATGGACAGCTTGTCTCCCGGAAACACAACCGTTTTGAGGATTACACGCTTGTCAAGTGTAAGAAGATGACCACCTCAACGACTATGTTGGCTAATTTAAAACAGCATTGAGCTAAGAAAAGCAAATGGCGGTTGAGACAGCTCTCTGAAACTGTTTGGGCAGAGATAACTGACTAGCACCCAACTAATCCCTCTACACGTTGACGTTGGTGTAAAAAAAGGGCAATGACCATACGTTGGTGTAAAAAAAGGGCAATGACCATTGAATTTGAGCCAAATTTGCTTAGCTGTCCACCAAAAATACCTCTGCCATGTGAGGAGGAATGAAGCGAGCAACGATGATTTAAGAAATGCAATGGCCTTGACATAAATTTCTAACCATGCTCATCTAATTAAGATAATATCCAAGCAGGAATATTGCAGCAGAGATAAAGAACGGGAAAAGAGATGGAATCTGGGCTATCCTGGGCTGATCAATGGGATTATAACACCCCTGACCCTCCGCCGCAGTCATCGTCAAACAAAGATGACAAAAAGGGGAAGGGTGGGAAGAAGAAGAAGAGTTTTGGCAAGAAAGTATTGAGCTTGGCATGGATGAAAGATATTCGTAAGAAATCTCAGAAATGAACAAGACTGATTTCATCATGTTCTTCTCTCATTCCCTTGATAGAATCCATTGTCATCCAGGTTCGCATCCTTCTGAACAATATACCTTCTGGTGTTGTTCTGTCACTTCCATCTATGAATTAAAAATAAAGTTTATCCCGTATTCCTTCAGAATTTAAACATCTTTTCTTTCATTCAATCAGATTGGTAGGCCATCATTCAACGTAGGATATCTCCAATAATTCTCATGATTCGAATTCACCATATCAACTAGGGGCCGAGGGCTTAGACAACATATAAATTTCAGGTCCTCAAGAGATGTTTTTTCAGGGCAAAAACATGTTTTTTCAGGGCAAAAACCACAGCTCGAACATGCAAACCAACTATATACTCATTTGGGTCTAATATTATCATTAATGCCGAAACGTCGGCTAAGTATCTAGGCTCCCAAACCCTTCAGGTGTTACCGATTATTTTTTAAAATATTTTTTATTTAAAAATATATTAAAATAATTTTTTTTATTTTTAAAACATTATTTTTGACATTAAAATAATTTAAAAACATTAAAAAATTATTTATTTAAAGTAAATAAATAAAAAAATATTTTTTAAAAAAATATTTTTGAAACGAAAAACAAAAATACCCTAAGCCAAAACAAGAGACAAGGTAAACTTATGCAACGAATTTAGTCTAGCATCAAATTCCATCACCATTTTGTAGGTCTGTTGCTGAATGCTTCTACCATCCCCTATTTCAGTACTAATTTTATGGCAGGCAACTTCTTTTGTTCATCTAGCTCGGAATGTTTTCTCCTGCTTTGATTGCATGTGTTTACTATACGCTGCCATCTCCCAATTTTTTTTATATATTTCGTTCGTATTCAGACAACTGAACTGTGTGTTTCAAATGGCCTTCAACATGTCCATGGTTTAATTTCCAGTTGAAGGGATTAAAATAGCAGAAGAGGGAAATGCAGAAATGAATTTACCCATATCCATTTATAGGCTTTATTTCAGCTCTCCAGCTATTGTATTTTAGCTCTCCGTTATTATTTTTAAAAATATTTTTTATTTAAAAATATATTATAATAATATTTTTTATTTTAAAAATTTTAATATTAATATATCAAAATAATTCAAAAATATATATAAAAATATACTGATTTGATAAAAAAAAAAATCAAAAGCATTTTATAGACAGTAAAAATAAAGAAAAAAAATTTAAGGGGTATAGATCAACTGATCAAGCTCTATATTTGTTCTTTAAAAATCACCAATTTAAATCTCATAAATCTTAGAGTCACTAGAGATTTACATGTTCATTAATTTTAAGACCTGTAAAATTAATCGAGATATGTATAGATATTCAAAAACAAAAAAGAGAGAGAGAAAGAGAGTTCCCGAGGACCTTTGTCTCCCCTACCTTTACAACCACGATGATAGATGACCATAAAGAACATCTTGCAACCTTCGAACATATGATTCAAAAAAGCACCACTAGAAACGCATATTCTTTTCTTTTAATAATTGAAAAGGTGAGGAGACAGTTCGGCACCCACTATTGGGCCCATAAAATCTTTCAATGGAAGCACTAAAATACAATTCCATAATATCAAAGTTAATACATATCCACCATGGTTGGGAAAAATAGATTCTACAAGGAAAGCAAGCTAGGAGCCAAGAATAAGATCACATATCAAACTAGCAATCTACCAGTAACAAAAGCAGCAGATCATCCCATGGTCCCGCAGTCCAAAGCTGACAGCGCTTGCAAAAAAAAGGCATGTTCTGAAACTGCACACCATGTACCAATAACGGTTAGACAGAGATCAGCATCATATGAAATCGTGCACAGCAGGAAAACTGATCACTCTATTCTGGCGACAGAGAGATCACTGATATACGCTGAGATTCACAGATAATGAAAAATCCAGCGGTTGCTCTGATGGGGACAATATAAAAGTTTATTAGGAACAATGACAGACACCACAATTTCAATCATCAAAGAAATATACATAACCCTGAGAGCGCTTAATGTGCCACACCCCAACTTCCATGCAGGTACATATGCCAGCTCTGAACAACACACAGAGGTGAAACTGATCCTCTCTTACTAGGTATGATAAAAAAAAAAAACCACGGACAAGAGTGATACTTGGCTGCCAACAGTGCATGGAGAACTAATCAACCACTCAAAATCCGTTGCTATCTGTTCTCTTTTCGGTTTCTGTTTCACTTTTTTTTGTTGCATCTCCTTTTCCACAAAATAAAATAAATTCGCATATACTTGACTCCAAATGAACCTATCCCAACTTGAAGTCTAACAGCTGCACCAGAGAGGCTCGCCAACTTGAAGGCTGCCTCATATTTTCTTCTTGGATGATCACTGATTCTGAACTAGTAAACAGAACACATAAGCAGGCTTATCTGTCTCTAGCAATGAACACGAAGACTGCAGTAAGATTTATGGAGCTCAAGAGACTTGAGGGGGCCAATCTTCCTATCCTGCATCTCTTAGCATTTCAGCAGCTGTTTCCAACAATCTGAACAAAGCAACTCCAGACAAAATGTTTCCTCATATTCACTGTCATTAATACACCGGCCACACTGAACACATCGTGCAATGCAAAGGCTGCAAGCCCTGCAAGCCTGAGAGGGATGCTCTTTTCCCTGGCAACCCTCTACAGGGCAATCATAAATTAGCCTCAGGTTCTGGCATCTTGGGCACATTTCAATATCAATTGCACGATCATCCTCACATGACAGATAAAGATTTCCTCTGTGATAAAAATGTGGCTTGTGAGCATTCTGTTGGATGTGGCTATCTGGGCCCAACAAGAACATTAACTCTTCAAAATGCTTCTGTGTCACACCATAGAGCCCACCAATGCGCAAGTGCTTCACCCCATGAGTCCCCGTAGCTTTGAATGCCTTTAAGCTAGTTACAATGCCCTCGATGCTGAGTCTTGTACATGCAGGTACACTCAACTGCATATAAACAAATGAAGAATAAAAAAAAAGAAAAAAAGGGGAGAAGGAAAGAAATATAAGCATCTTATCAAATCAAATAAAGCAATATGGATGTAACAGTGGGAGGGGGGGGGGTTACAAAAATTTATAGAAAATCATAAAAAAACTGGTGCCCAAAAACCACTAATCAAAAGATGGCACTACGGAAAATGCAATAAACTGGCTTCCAATGAATCTCAATGTCTGGTCACCAATGACCAGAATCATGTCACAATAGGGGCAAGTTATAAATATAAAGTGGGCATAGCATGTGAGAGTAAGATCTTAGTCTTGCATCCTTTTTTTTCACTGTTTTTAGTGCATTTTTTGCTTGCCATACATGGGAAAAGGGATTATTGATTTACATTAGTCTCATGTGTTCATAAGAAACTATCTTGCATAACTTGTCCATTAAAACTGGATAAACCATGTGAATGATGAAACATCAGAACGAACCAGCAAAAGCTCTACACTGCTAGTTGCCTATTTCATAAGACGGCGATAAGAAATTACAGAAAACTGTAATTGCAGGCCTACATAAAACAAGCTCAACCTGTTTTTTGCTTACAATATATTTATAAAGCAGTTGATAGAGCATATGACATGCCCAGAGATGTTGCATACTGACTGTTGGTGAGCAGAAATTATGCAATCACTGCTCTACTGTATTAACTGCAAATAATTTCATCTGCTTTTCTACTTCTGAATTAACTACAGATAATTTTCTTCCATGTCTATAACAACAGACACAAATCTTTTAAACAAGGTCGGGAGAATCATCAGCATTTGCAGATATAAGAGATAATCAAAGGGATTCACCAGCCAAAAGAGCTCAACCTGCTTCATCATAACCAAGTACCAGAAAGTAAATCTGGCTCTAGAATAGGAGGAAAGTTAAAACCTGAATCGTACTGATGGTAAGATCCATGTAGATATTTTAAAACCAAAAAGAAAATGCAGAGCAGAGCAGAACACGATCCATTTTAAGTCAAAACCATTAAAATAAATATAAGGCAATTAATTGAATTACATATGAAAATTAACACATCTTCCAACATCCCAACAATCAATAGCTGGGATTGAGGAACAAATACAAAAAACAGCGTTAGATGAATGTGAGCTCACCTTGGTCAGCCTTGGATTATTTTCGAGCACATGCTTCAACCCGTCATCAGTAATCCTTGGACACTCCACTAGGCTCAAACATTGCAAGTTGCCTTGAGCCCTATTAGTTAACTGCAAAAGAACATCATCAGTGATCTTCTCATTCAATGGTTGATCTATGTGGATACTCCTCCATAAAAGCGGGTCACTTTGAACAGTGGAACGCAGGGATCGGCAAACAGTTTCAACAACAAGAAGATCCCGCACACCCAGATAACCAAGAGCAAAAGCAAAAGCTGCATGAGGAGCTTCTTTATCTCCCTCAGAGCAAACCAAATGACCATTTTGGAATTCTCCACTGCTCTCATCCACAACCCCAACAGTTTCATTGTCTATGATTTCATTCCCCGGACTCAAAACATCCTCCATGTCACAATCTGATCCAGGAGCCTCTTGATGAGGTGCATTCCCAACTTCATTCGCCTCCGAACGCTCATCACCATACCCACCCACTACGTTAGATAAATCGAACCCCATGTTCCCAGGAAATTGTTGAAACCACATGGCATTATTGCAAATAAAATTCAAGTCAGCAAACAACTGGTAATTTCCATCTCTCGTGGAAACCCGATCCCTACCATAACCACCATAATCCACCTCCAGATCCTCAAGCCACCCCGTAACAGCAGTAAATGTCGTACTTATATCCATGCCAAAGGGATCGGAAGGCAAAAGATCAAGAATATCCTTATGCACAGACTCCTGTGAGCCACTCCTATCCCTTCCATAATCAAAACAATCCTCCACTTTCTCCTGTATCGAAATCCTCATCGGTGAAACCAAATTATCCTCAGATAGACGAGGAAAGAGGGGTCTATGCGAAAAATTCAACGCCATTCTACGCTAACCGAATCCCAATTTTTTTTCTTGTGTATGTTAACAAGATATTCTTAGCAACCCCAAAAAGGCAAAAAAAAATCTAATCAAACAAAAAAAATCAAAGATAGAAAGAAGAGGATTAAGAAAAAGGGACCCAACAAGAAAATCCTCGATTCCGGATAGCAAACTAAAACAACGCAACCAAAAATTTCAAAGAGTTTCTTGTTGTAGGTAAAAAAAAAACAATAACCAATGGATACGACGATGTTTTATCTATACAACCAGTCAAAGTTTTTTTTCTTTTTTTTTCCTAATTAATTAGGGTTTGCGATAAATAGAATATAAAAAACGAATAGACAGATCAATCAAGATACGTAATTGAAGAGAAAAGAACCTGAAGAAGAAGGAGAAGACGATAATTGAATGGAAATTAAAGAAGTAAAACCCTAAATTGGTTTCTCCCAGAACGCAACCGACAGTCTCTTGGTATCGAATCCTCGAGATACAGAGCAAGAAAAAACGAAGCTTTTCCTTTTCCTTTCTTATTTTCCAAGTAAAGATGAAGAATTAAAACCAGAAAATATGATAGATTTTGAGGATTTTCTTAGGTTTTTTTTCTGGTGGGGAATTCGATCCAGAGAGGGAGAGGGAGGAGGGGGTGTCTCTCGACGGAGCAGAGGGAGAGAGAGAGAGTTTTAACAGGAACAAAATTGGAAAAAAAAAATGAAATCTAGAAAGTGAAGGGTAACGGTGAAAGTGTCCCAATTTTAGGGAGGAGAGAGAGATGGAGTGAAAGTATTGACACGTGTGTGCGTGGTAGTATTTACTGGGGAGGGTAAATGTTTACTCTCTCCTTGCACGCAATGTTCGTGGCGGGAGAAGCCTTGGCTTCACCTCCCCCCTCCTCCTCCCCCGCCTTCGTGTCACGTGTGTCTTTTTAAACACACCCGTATTCTACCTTTTTTTTAGGGTTTTAATATCGGGTCCACAGTTTTTGAATTATTATCTCATTCTTCATTTACGTGATGTTTATCACAGCTTTAGGTGTTTTTAAAAAATATTTTAGTTTATAAATATATTAAATTAATATTTTTAATGATTTTGATGCACCGTGTTAAAAATAAAATAAAAATTATTTATTTTTAAATAAAAATTTATTTCAAAAAGCAAACAGGTTAATTTAAAATACTTCTTTATAATTTTTTCAATATGATTTCGTAAATTATTATTATTATTATTTAGTTATTAAGATATTTGTTTAATGTATTTCTCTTGCAATTAATGTAAATTAATTATTTCGTTTATGAATAGATTTAGCATGTGTTGTAGTATTAATAATAAAAAAAATGTTGAAATGGTAAAATTATTGTTGCTAATAATAGTGCTAGAATAATTATGCATGTGATAGTGGAAAGAGTATTTTAGGAAGGAGGAGAGGATAACGACACGAATGGATTTGCTATGCGTCATGGGTCCTGTGTGGAAGTATGATTATGATTGTTTTTTATATCGAAATATATTAAAATATTTTTTTATTTTTTTAAAATTATTTTTAACATCAGCATATCAAAATGATCTAAAACACATAAAAAAATTAAGTTTTAACAAAAAAAAATTTGAATTTTTTTAGAACACGGTTTACACCAATATTGATGGTGAAATGAAAATGATCTGTGCATATTTACACGTGTCACCAATATTGATGATGAAATGAAAATTAAAAAAATATATAAATTATTTTTTTCAATAATAGTACTCCATTATATTAAATATTTTATAAGAGAAGTGAAAGTGTGTTTTGCAAGGAAAAAGAAGAAATCTTAAGAGATCATGTGACGATAGAGAAGATATGTTTTATTTATTAACTTCCTATGTTCAAATTATCTTGTCGACAACAATACTCTATCGAATTAAATATATCATAAAATAAGGAAAAGTGTATTTTATGAGGGAAAAAAAAAACTATAAGAGATTGATGTTATATCAAGGAAGCATGTTTTATTTATTGACTTTCTAGATTCAAATCTTGAAGTCAACCTCCAAATAAATGCTCGAGATTGATATGGGGTGTATTCCTGTGATCATCTAGCAAAAATTAAATTTCCGCTATGCCCCGTCTATTTATCAGGAAGTATTTTTATTTTTAAAAGTTGTTTTCATTTAAAATTAATTATTTTTTTATGATTTATAATATTATGAAAAAATAAATTGATTTTTTTAATATTCAATTATGCTATAAAAAATAAATTAAAAAATATTTTCCTTAAACACTTCGTGATCATTTGACGGCTAAATCTACTGTAAAGGATTCTGGTAAGATCCCGTTTGTTTTTAAGTTTTAAAAATATTTTTGAAAAAAATTATTTATTTTAAATTAATTTTTTTGTTGTTTTTAGATTGTTTTGATATGCTAATGTCAAAAATATTTTTTTAAAAAAATAAATATTATTTTAATGTATTTTTTTAAAAAACATACTTTAAAAAATAATTATTATCATATTTTTAAACACCACTTATGCATTTCATGAGAAATTAATCACATTACATATATGAAAGAAGAATTCGGTATGATTAATCTATCAACTAGTTGAAAGTTTTTTTAAAAAAAAATCATGAATATCTGGATTAATTTATACATATCTTAACTAATTCCCTGAAATCTGAAAGTTAACACCAAGTTGAAAGGCTCTCTTGATTTGATTTGTCATGACAATAAATCGGTAAACTATGAAGCAAATAGAGGAATTTATAAAGGAAAAAAAAAGAAGGAAAAATAGCTTAGAATATAACTGACCTACAGCTCCGCCGATTCTCCATGGAATTTAAATCGTGAATGGGTGGGGTATATATGCGAAAACCTGCCCCCTTCACGAGCGCCACTATTTTTACAGATTAATTGGATTTATAAATATTTAAATTTATATTAATTTAATTTGTTTTAATTATTCTATACTCTTGTTTGATAGATTTTTTTAAAATATATTTTTTTAAATAATTACCGCTATTATTACTGGTGGACTCCCTTTGTTGATATATTAAAAAAAATAAAAAAATCACTGCAAATAATATATTTAAAAATATTTTTTTTATCATTGAACAGAAAAAAAGAAAAGAGAGTTCGTAGCAGAGACTTCCGCTCTCCTCTTATCTCGTCCTCCTGCGCAGACGGCAGAACACTTAACAAATAGTTTTGCAAGTGTCCATCTTTAAACTGCCATCTTATAAAATATTGATAAAATAAACGAGGATAAAGAAAAATAACAATAATAACAGATAAAAAGAACTTCTATGAAAAAACAGTGAATTTTATTTTGAATTTATCATGGTTTATAATTTATATTATAATAACGATTGTTTTTTTAAATATTTTTTATTTGAAAATATATTAAAATAATATTTTTTTTTATTTTTAAAATTTTATTTTTAACATAATATATCAAAATAATAATATGAAAACATAAAAAAAATATTACTATGAAATGAAGAAAATTTTTTTTTTTTTTAAATGCAAAAATATACAGGCTAAAAGGAAGGATGGATGGGTGGGTTATCGGTGTCGATTCAGCCATTCAGGTAGATGGTTTTGAGAGCAGTCTGTGGTTTTGTGGGCGGCGCTGGGTCCAGATTGGATTGGAAGTGGAAAATGGGTTAGAGGTTTGACTAATGGTTGAGATGGATGAGTGCGTGCGTGTCGTCCGTACATGATAGGCTACTGTATATCGAATATTTTATCGGTCGGCTTTGTCTGGTGGCGCGGCGTAGCTGGGTGCTCTTCTATGATTCTTGTGATAATGGGATTCCATGAATTTTTAGGCGGGCAGAGAGACTCCTCTCCTCAATTTTTGCTGCAAATTCCATGAATTTTTTAAAAATTTATTTATTTTATTGTGTTTGATGTGATAGTATTATAAATAACTTTTTTAAAATATATATAAAAAAATATTTATGTATTTTTAAATTTAAAACACTTTAAAAAACAATCATTATCACTATTCATATCAAAGAACCATCTCAACTCAATAACTGAGGTTCCAAGATATAATTTATATTATTTTTTAACATATTCTTTTAAGTGAAAACCCTCTAGACTTAAAATTTATATAGGCCTACGTCACTTTGTGCTTGATTTTTATTAAATAAATTAGGATAGTGAGATTTAAACTCGTAATTTTTTAGTCATCAAGATTCTGATACTATATAGAAAAACCATCTCAATCCAATAACTTTAACAGCCGGATAAAGTCTCAATATATTATTTATATTATTCTTTAACAATTTCAAACACCTCTTTATGATATTGTTGATTCCAATTGTTATTATACCAATTTTAAAACTAAAAATCTCATATTTTAGCATATTGAGTAAAATACTTGTGTTTTTTTTTTTAAAAAAAAGAAAAATATATTTTTTATTCTCATATCTAGTTTTCTTGTTTATTGTAAAAACAACTGCCAACAGAATGAAAGAAGGTAGATTTCTCTTTTGACTATGGAATATTTAGATCTGGTGAAATAGAAGAAGCCAGACTTGTAAGCATATTGCAAGTCGTGTCTTAACACTTAAGCAAACTCATAGAGGAAGCACCGTCTAACCAAAGGTGTTTTATCTGTCCCCCTTGCGAGTGGCGAGAACGCAGTGCCGGGTGCGAGCATGCAAGGCTGTCCTTCACTCGATCAGCAATTACTGGTTTTAATGGAGGTTTCAAAAGATGCTCAAAGTATAACTAGAGAGATAAGTCAAGAACTTTTCACAACAAACCCTTTGTGAATTGAATTTCTATCAGTTGACTTGTATTAATGCATTATAAATCACTCTTTAGTTTCGTCGGCTGGTTAATTGCCTCCTTTAATAAAATTCATATTTTTTTTTATTAACATGAGTTTTCGGATCACCTTGCGTGCAACTCAATTAATTTTATAGATCCTAAAATTAACAACTATATAAACTTTTAATAGCCTTGAGAAAACTCAAACTCGTGATTATTCGAGAGAAAATTCTTATATTCTAATGATTTAAAAGGGTGTCTGAGAATATAATAACGATTATTTTTTAAAATATTTTCACTCAAAAATATATTAAAATAATATTTAAAAAAACTATTTTTAATATCATCCATGCATATAAAAAAATCATAATACAGAAATAAACTCGTATTATTGAGTATTTACAGATACTTATTATATTAAACTTGGATGCAATGTCATCACGTACGTACACGGGATGGCTACAAGAAACGACATCTTTGTCTTCAAACATTGGAAGATACCGAGGGAATCCTTCGTGACAAAGTTCTCCGAAGCATCCTCTCCGAAGCATCGCATGTCCTGAAAGCCAACCAAAGCTACCAGCTTCACACGCAAGTTTTCGATGAAAGAGCGGATGAAGTCTTTAGACAAGCAGATAAATACATAATTTATTATTGTTTTTTACCATTCTAGCAATTGATGTCAGATATTTTATTTTTTTATTTTGAGAAAAAAGGAGTCATGATGGTTTGG
>Ga0307514_10001983_pt1 | contig 22261 bp, 21 predicted proteins | sample 16_EM_MG_FD_203088 | JGI IMG/M metagenome (GOLD analysis project Ga0307514, IMG submission 203088) | Populus trichocarpa ectomycorrhiza microbial communities from riparian zone in the Pacific Northwest, United States - 16_EM | ecosystem: Host-associated > Plants > Roots > Unclassified | place...
AGTACATTCAAGTTTGTTAAAGAACACCTTATAATAATTATTTTATAGCCAATTAATTGCCCAAACACATATTGGGTATGGACAAATAATTATTTAGTCATCGAACCAAAAATCTTGCCCTGTTGGCTTAGGATTTGTATAATTCAGTTCCGGTATGTTTTATAAAAATTACATATCAGTTGTTGTTAGATGATTGTTTTATAAAAATAAGATAACGCATCTATTGAATCAAAAATTAGATGTGAAATTGAGATTTTCTTGGCAGACGCATTGGTGAAATGACGGGCTAAGCTTTATATAGACCGGTTTTAGATCAAAGTTTGCTATCACCACCTTTTTATATGTAAAACTTAATATTTTAATTTAGTCGTAATGGTTTATTTTATTCTGGAAAATTCTCAGTTAGCATAGAATAATAATTAAAATATCTTTCTAGATAATCTATTAGAGTGAGATGGAAATTTTTTTTAAAAAGAGTTTCAATTTGCTATTGCATTAAAAAAGAGTCCCCTTGTAACCAGCAAAGGTAGTGGTTAATAGCTGTTGTTTTTTAAAATAATTTTTGTTTAGAAATATATTTAAATAATATTATTTTTAATTTTTAAAATTTATTCTTGATATTAATATGTCAAAAATAATCTGAAAAATAAAAAAAATAATTCAAAGCAAAAAAAAAAACTTTAATTTTTTTAAAAAATTACTTTTAGATATAAAATCAAACGGTTAAGGTTAAGACATTTATCTGAGAAGATAGACGTTGTGGTGGAAAATGACATGTCGGTCGGGTTGTTGATTGGCAAACAAAACCGTCTCACCTGTTTCCTATCTGTTCAGGACTTCGGAAACTTCTGATGGAATTGGAATCCCAAACACCATTCTTGGAATTTTCTTTTCCCCGTTAAAGACTCCGAGGTCCCTTGACTGAAGCTTCCCAGCACGGTGCCTTCCCATAAATGAAAAATAAAATTCCTAAAACCAAGTTTGTCGAAAAAAGGAGGGAAGAAATTAAGAGCTCGAGGGCCCATTAGGCTTTTGAAGGGGCCGTCTTCAGTCTACTTTTTACCTATAACATAAACCCTTCAAGTTTTAGCTACAAGAAGACCATGGGCTGATAGCCCAATAAAACAAATTTTATCCAGAGCAGAGAAGAGCCACCTTCTGACGGACCTTAACCTTGCAAGAAAAAACAGAGTCTCAACGGCCCAAGAAAGAAAAAGATTTGAATAATCACAGCATGATTCTTCATGATCTCTCGATTCTCTCCTGCTAAAATAGAATATTTATTATTACTGTTATTTTTTTTTTCCCTAGGCAGACCGCAACTCAAGCAGAACCTTCCCAGTTTCTCAAGCCACTGGCCTCACAATTCCACGCTTTTATTCCCTTTCCAATTGACAGAAACAGAACGAGTGAGAGAGAACCAACAAAGAAACCTCACGCAACTTTCATTTATGTCGTTGCTTATTATTCCAATTCTCCTTTAGTTTTCAACGAAAGAACTTTCTCATTCAACTCTTGACAAATTCAAAAGGCAAAATAACACCGTGTGAAAGAATAGGAATCGATCATTTATAAAAGGAAACCCACCACCATCAACAATGATGCCTCCTCCACCACGCTCTTCCACAACATTATACAGCCAACAACAACACGAAGCACAAGACGAATTTGTTGTTGAAGAGGAGGCTACGGAAGCCAACATGACGACAACGACAACAACAAGAGCAAAAACACCCTTATCGGAGATTGTAGAGGCGTTTGAGGAGCTAGCAAAATCTCTGAATTCTCGGAGGATCAGAAATTCAGACAAAGGAGCTGGAGGAGAGCTTAGATTGGATGCGTTCTCTAAAACATGCTCTTTGGTCTCTGTTCTTTTCAGCTGCCTCGGTCTTGCCTTTCGATTCGCCGAGTCCGAGTACGTTGCCAAGGTTCTTCCATTCTCCTTCATTTCTCTCCTCAAATCTTCCGTTTCTTTTTTTTTTCCTTTATTTTTTAAAAATATTTACTTTACTTACTCTCATTTTTTTGCCTGACACTTGATGCATAAATTCAGGTTCGTGATCTTGTGGAAGCATCGAAGGAGTATAACACTTTACAAACTATACTCGATCTAGATGTTGCAAATGGCACAGTAAGAACATCAGGCAGTCATTCACGTAATTTACGTCGAGTCAGGCAGGGTCTTGACCTTATCAGGGCTTTGTTTGAACAGTTTCTGTCTACAAAGTACGTCCATCCCCTTTCAATTTTTCTTTTCCCTTTTTTTTTTTTTCCACATCCATAGCATGTTTTTCTGGTAAAATGGATTAGTTATTTTGCGTTAATGCTTTATGCAATGGATCGATTGAATCGCATGTCATGTGTCAGCAGTTTAATATTTCCTAAGGCTCTGCGTTTGTGCATTCTAACATTTAGGTTGTTACTTTTATAGTGATTACTCTTTAAGAGAAGCAGCAACAACAGCTTATTCACAAGTTTGTGCACCATACCATACATGGGCTGTCAGGACAGCGGTTTATGCTGGCATGTATACTCTTCCAACTAGAGACCAACTTCTACTGAATCTCAATGAAACTGGTGAGTACATTTTAATTATCGTAAACCTTTGTATAGGCTAGGAACTATAAGGGATATGATTGCGGTGATGGTTTAATTAGAAATATGAACCTTGAGGTTCCTTAAAATCTCTAGAATCTTAACATCGGGCAACATTTTCTTAAGGAAGGAAGGAAGTTTATGGACTAAATTTCGTGAACTTCTGTCTGTTTGAAAACCAATGGGAATAGGGAATAAAGTAAGCTGTAGTCAGAATGTCTGTTTCCATGAATGTAGAGCAATGCATCCAATACAGGAAAGAGAAAGAGGGCAGTATCTAAATTTATATGTTATGCAACCCCTAAATTTTCTGTAAAATCTCATTTACTCGTAAAAGAGAGAGATTGGTTGTTTACTAAAAGTGCAGTTTCTCTTTCGACTAATTCAATCAACTTGGTTACCATTTATGACTGTTGAATGCATATAAATTTGTATGGAGAACTGGAGAAGAGAGGAAGTATTTTTACTCTTCGGCTAGTCTCACTAAATAGGTCCCATGGACTCAAGAATTGTTGGCATCTTAGTTTTCAGTTCACTAAATGGACAGATAAAATTTTTGAAAGCAATCAATCAAAAAAAAAATTATATGCTACCGAGTCGGAGAAGTTCGCATCGCGGTGCCCTTTTATGCTAAATGGCATTCTTCTATTTTCTTCACAAATGAGCTTTTTTATTGTAGCTTCAATTGAAAACATGTTACCACTGAGATCGGTTGAATTCAAATTTAGCCTCCTTGGGGAGATCTAACTTCTGTTGTAATTTTGATGCAGAACATTCAGCAGAGAAGAACATGAGAAGGTATATCAATGCCTCACTTCCAGTCATCGAGTATATTGATAGGCTTTACATTTCCAGGAATATCCGCTTGGACTGGTAATTTTGACCTGTTACGGGAATGTCACCTAATGCAAGGGTTTTCTGACTTGGCTGCATTCCTATGGCAGCTATTTCGAGTCAGTCGTTCTGACTTACTCAGGCAGTTGCTAAGCATTCTCCGGTTGACAGCAGCTGTAGTCGATATCTATTTTTTAATGGAGAAAGAACATCACATGATTTGTAAATAAATAGCTGTCTCGAAACAATAATTTTATGTGCCGGGCAATGCGATGGCCAGTGCAACACAATCGTATTGTTGACGGAATGTCTGTTGGTTATTAATCACCAACAAAATCATAAGATTATGTAATATCATAGTTAGCAATAGATCAAACACTACTTGAATCCTTCAGCAATATGTTAGATTGTCTGGTGGCTTAACCTTGAACCACCATAAAATCGAGGGAAGGCTTTGTTAAGGATGTTAAGGACACAGTCGTAGGGAAGGCTTTGTCTTCGCTTGCGTTGTCTGGTGAATCAGAAAAGCTCAATGCAAATGACCTCTTGACTGGGATTCAGAACGTAGCAAATGACTTCTTTAAGTTTCTGTCCAAGAGATGTAGTTCTGGTAGTGAATGTGAATTTTTTTTTCTCGAAGGGACGAAATCTAGTAGTTCTGAAAGTCGTATATCATGAAAACTTATAATCCAAATTGCATGCATAGGCTACTTGTGGTACCAACCTCTGAATCACATTCAGGTTTTACCGTTTCTTTTTTCCAATTGTTGTTGTGGGGGAAAATGCTTAATTGTCTTGAGTATGCCTCATAACCAATCTAAAAGAACAAATTAACTCAGGATACCCACAGTTTATCCAAATTTATACCTCAAAAGATCGATGCAAATGCTACGTTTGTGGCAAAACTTTCAACAACTAGCTTGTTATTTTCATCTTTAAAATTATACTCGACAGTATTTGTAATGAAATGCGTAGAAAATCACGACAAAAGGAAACTAAGGCACTGCAAAACCATCTTCCAGTGCCCAGTGTTCTGCTCAATAGACATGCCATCATCTCATCGAAGACCAAAGCATTGAAGCCAAAATCAACAGCATTCTTTCTATAAAAATTCATCACAGCATTTATAATGTCAGGCTCTCTGGGTTCTCCACAATCCTAGCAAAGGTCTGAAGGAAGGCAGCCAAGTCAGCGCCATAGACGATTCGGTGATCGGCTGTCACATTCACCTGCAGAGAACCAAATAATTTAGTTGGAGTATCCTACAGAATCATTTGCTAGGAAGGAAATCTGAAAGGCACTTCCACTAAAATCCATGGAGCTCTACTGTGTTTGATGTTTGACTTCATCAAACAACCAAATATGAAATAGCAATATATTTCGATTTTCAAGAATATCAAATAACATATAACCTACAAAGGGAAAGCAAAGGGACCTAATACATGACAATCTCATCAGAAATAAGATATAGTAATCTATACGGAGGATAGGTGCCAGGGACCGTAAATAATCAGAGCAACATCAAAGCAGGGCTTTTGTTCCCCTCCAGAGAGCACCCGAGCCTTTGAGATTCACTTATATGACTTTTCCCTTGATATTTCCCCCCTTAAAGAAGATCTATTGACTTGCAAGAACAAACAGCTATTTATTGATAAGTATGATGTGAAGCTATTACCTTGATTACAAGATGATAGAAAGCAAACTTAGTAAAAGGCTTAGAACACTTTGCTTGCCTTTCAAGTTAAAATCTAGTAGAAATATCATTTTCCAGTGACTATTGTTTCAACTAGCAACTGGTGAGTTTTTTCAAGAACAGTATTCCAAGAAAAAGAAACATTATGATCTCTAATACGCCATTCATGTAAATTGCTTCCTATGCCTATAATTTCAAAATTAATTCTATTTTGCATACTCTGATGATATAGTCACAAAATAATTTCAAGGAGACAACAAGGCCAACCGTTTGAACATGTGAGAACCATACAGGTATTGCACAATCCCCAATGAAGATTGAAACTAAATAATTATGAAACAAGGGTCACTTAAAATCATTTAACTAACCCAATGCCCCTGCTCCTCTGTGCACAAACTCAGACAGACCCCATGGGAAAATAGATATATCGACCACAAAAAAGAAGATTGAGAAACTTTCCAGTGCACTTTAAGTGGAAAAAAGTGGATTCCTTCTTGTAAGATAATTCAAAGATGTAAGAAAAATGTTCTGCTGTGATCTACAATTTTGTCATCCGTTTGTTTGTTTTCAGACAGAAACTTATAAGAGAATGGAAATCGCACTCACCAGCATTTTATTTTTAACGCTGAAGAATCCATCTTTATCAGCCAACACAGTTGGTTTTGATGCTCCAACAGCCATGATAGCCCCCTGAACATTGTTTCAAATTTTTTAGCAAATCTCTAAAAAAATCAGGAGGGAGTTCCCCAACTAACAGAAATAAAAAGCCTATCTATCACCACTCACGTGGCCTGGAGGAAGGATGGCATCAAATCTGTCTACTCCAAACATTCCTAAATTGGATACAGTGAAAGTCCCTGCGTACATACAGAGTTAGAATTATTGCTCCAAAAAGATTTTTAACCCGGATTCAAGCCCTTAATAGGGTAAGGAGAGACACAGACACGGAGAAATAACTCATATGATAAAAACCTGAATTATACTCGTGGGGCTGAAGTTGTTTTGCTCGGGCCTTCTCCACCAACTCTTTCCATTTTTTAGATAACAAGTACAGATCCAACTACAACAACAAAGCATTTTACCCATTTGAACTGAAAATAGTCATGTGCCAGAAACCGATACAAAATCAATCATCCATGAATAAAAAGAAAATCATAATATCATATGCATTTAATAATCAGACTACCTTATCAGCGTCCTGAAGAACAGGGGTTATCAACCCACCATTGATTGCCACTGCCACTGCAATGTTAATGCTACTGTTGTACGTAAAGCTCTTGCCATCTTTACAGCTTGCATTGACAACTGGATGCTGAACAAGTGCCATCGCTGCAGCTTTTGCCAACAATGCAGTCATTGTCACACCCTTGGGTTTAACCTGAAAATAACCATAAACTCACACATTTCAAATCATCAAAAGCCAAATTCAGTAAAATTATCGTTCCAGACAAAATTAACAAAATCATTTTACCTTGTCGTGAAATGCATCAAGAGCATCAGTTATCACTGGATACCCAACCCTAAAAGTCGGAACGGAAAGACTCTCCACCATATTTTTTGAAACAGCCGCTTGCATTGTCGTGAATGGCACAATATTTGACCCCGGTAGAGGAGGAGGGACTGATGAACTCGCTGCAGCCTTAACCGTGGCAGCAAGACTCTCACTCGGCTTCGAAACAGCAATCCCCGCAGCTGCCTCCACGTCAGCAGGAGTAACCCTCCCATACGGGCCAGTTCCAACCACTTTACTAATATCCACCTTATGCTGCTTCGCCAATTTCTTCGCAAACGGGGTCACAGTCGTCTTCCTTGGCCCCTCAGGTGCAGCCGGTGTTTGCGAGATTGCAGGAGCAGGAGTGGAAGTGGCCGGAGGAGGAGGAGTGGGAGTAACAGTTTCTGCTACAGGTGGAGTTGAACCACTTGCTTTCGAGGCAGCTTTCGCCTTGGCTTCCGCAATTTCCTCTTCAGTTTCAGCTAAAAGTCCAATTGGAGCGCCAACAGGAGCGGTTTCGCCCTCGGGGACTACGATTGCGGCGAGAATGCCATCGTAGAAGGTCTCGACATCCATGTCGGCTTTATCCGATTCGACGACTACGACGCTTTCGCCTTTGGAGAGAAGGTCGCCTTCGGATTTAATCCAGGAGACGATCTTTCCCTCGGTCATGGTAGAGCTGAGAGCAGGCATGAAGATCTCACGGATCTTGGCATTGACTCTGAAGGAATTGGGATTTGTTTTGCGGTGGGAGAGAGTGGACGGGAGGAGAGGGAGGGAAGGGGAGAGGGAGGAGGAGAAGTTGTTGATTGGGGTTTTGGAGAGGAATGGAGTGGAAGCCATTGGTGGACTGAGAGAGATTGGATAGTGTGTGTTAATGGAAAAGAGATGAAAACGAAATGAAGGGAAATAGTGGAAGAAGGAAAAAGGAAGAGCTAAAGAGAGGGAGGGGGCGGAGATGACGAGGTGATGAAGTTGGTTGGATGGAAGATTTGAGCTACAAGACAGCAACCCCAGCCCCCTACTGTGTTTACCATCGCCCCCGAGCTTTTTTTCCCTTTGATTTTATTGAAGGAGATGCTGGATTGTATGGAGAATGCTTGTCATGTGATCTTATTTTCTATTTTTCCGAGTGGTAGCTTCATCTGTATAGTAACAAACCAGTAGGCAAGCATCACCCGCAATGCTCTGGGAACTGCTCCTGGAATATGGTTCTCATTTTTTATTGATTATTAATATAATTAAATATTAAAATTAAAGTCGGTCAAAATTAGGTGGATTTTTAATGATTAAGTGATGATCAATTTAAAATCTAACAAATTAAAATTCTTAAGTTTCAAAAATTAAAAATTTTAGTTCGAAAATTCAAAAACTCCATCGTTTTATTTGAAAAAACTAATTCAATGGTTGGTTTTCTTAACCCTGGAGTTAGATGGCTCCATGGATTTTCAAATAGAGTTTTGGCAATGGCATGGACGAACTATTTATATTTTCAAATATTCATCGCACACGTGGTTGTGAGTGCGTGAGAATTTATCTTTAAAATACAATATATTATTTTTTTCATAAATAACAGCAATTGGATTTTGTATTTTAGATTAACATTCATCTATTTAAGAATTGAAAAATTCTCAATTTTTAGATTTACCGCAGGTTTGAAAAACTCGTTGAATATGTTTTTCATGGCATTCTTCACGAGCTGTCCAGTGTGTTTTTTATATAAAAAAAAAAATTATAGACAAATTAAAGTTTTTTGCGGAATTTTATTAACAATGGTATTTTTTTTACACGGTTAATAATACCATGAAAAAATAATAATTTTATACAGTTAAATAAATCTTAAAAACTTTTAATTTTAAGACATCATTTAGTGCAGCGGTATAATCACTGATTAGCTAAATTTTAAGATTTATTTACTTTAAATTATTTTAATATAACATGTCAAAAATGAATTTTATAAGATAAAAAAATATTTTAATATATTTTTAAATAAAAAATATTTTAAAATAAAATCTCTTAATTTCCCAAATACCCCCTCAGCTCTTAAAACAAGGCAATCCAATCGGTCGATGTCTAGGATTTAGCCCAATGCAAAGAGGCCGTACCATGGAATATTAGATGTGTGAACATGGGCCCAGCAGCAGCCATGACAACGAGTCGAGTTCAAACAAGAACATCTTTCGGGCCAGGCTTAGGTTGGTTGCATTTTGATAAAAACCCAGAACGTACACACCCGCACACAAGTTAGTGCAAGTCATACGCATTCAAATTAACACGTTTCTTAAAAAACATATATTTTGAATTAACGCATCCATCAAAAGATTTTTTTAAAAAAATTAAATTATAATAGAGGACAGTATTTATTCATCAATCAATGTAACACATAGCGTGTTTGGCCGGCCCCTCGTAGGTTCTTAGCGTTTGGCATAAATTCGGATCCATTTTCATCTCTCGTTCGTGGGTTTGGATTGTCATGCTCAAATTCAGCGTGTTTGAATCTAAACAATGTATTTAGACTCACTTTCAACTCTAATAGGATCAAATATCATGCTCGAGCCCAGCATTTGCTGTGAAATTTTTATGGGACTCCATGTAGGTCTCTTATTGTTTTGTACTAAACAAATACTTATTATTTTGAATATAATATAACTCAAAATATCACAATGATAAAATTACACTCAAGACTTTTATTTTCACAAAATGACAAGATTCGTGGATTTTAAATACACTATGAGATCTTCAAAATAAAAGTTCACAATCTCTTTATTTTCTACTGTCTATATATTTTCATGACATTTTTCTCTAAAATATTATTGCATATCTCTTTATAAAGTACTATTGTATTTCTCTTTCTGTATAGTTATTGATTTTACCGTTGGAAAGTCTCCATGTCTATAAAAAAAAACATTTTACAAGTATTAGTTACCGGTCACCTAATTTATGATATATCACTTGCTACGAATTACTAATCATTTAAATTTTTAATATCAAGTCATTAAATACATTAACTATAAAAAAACAAATCAAATTATTTAAATTAAAAAATTAATTAATTATCTAACACGTTAATCTTAATTTTCATGACGCGTCAAGTACCGTACAAATTGGATCAAGGCACCGTGTTTTTTCTATTTCCATGTAGTTGGGTACCTATCATTAGGGGTGTGCAAAAAAACCAAAAAACCGATTAAACCGAGAAAACCAAAAAAAATCGAACCGGAAAAAAAATTGATTAAACCGATTAGAATTTTTTTTAAAAAAGGAAGTGTAGTTCCAGTAATTTTTTAAAATATTTTTTTATTTAAAAATATATTAAAAAAATATTTTTTTAATTTTTAAAAATAATTTAAAAAAATAAAAAAATATTAATTTAAAATAAAATAAAATAATTATTTTTTTTAAAAAATAATTTTAAAATATAAAAATAAACAGATGAAAACCGGATTTGTTATCAAATAATTACAAAAATATATTAAGATGTTTTTCTGTCAGACTTATAACATGATTCAACTGATTAACTCTGAAACGCGTGTGCTCTCATCTTCACGCACGTCAACCAACAAAGCCAAGGTGTGATTTTGTTTTTATCTCATTAAAAAAAACCTTAGTTATTTTAGTGTATTTTGATAAAAATATAATTATAATTATAATTGAGATTAATTATATTATAATTATAACGTAACACACACACACACATAGCAGTAATAGTTTCAATAAATAAGTTATCCTCTGACAACTGGCACATAGATAGAGCAACCTTTCATTAAAAAAAAACGGAAATTGCGGGCATCACTTCCTTATCTCCCTCTCTCTCAACTTGTTGCTTGTCCGTTGCTTGAAGACACAGTTCACGAATAAAGAAATAAAATACAAAAAAATAACAAGGGTATGTTAGGAAACCCATTTTCCCTCCATATCAATCCACGCAGTTCCAACCTCCACTCCTTCGTGGCACCCTCGTGGACGCAATCGTAACCGTCTATCTTCCCTCAAAATGCCTACACTACGAAACCCTTGCACCCCTCCCTTTTCAAATCTCCTTTCAAATAAACAGATAGGGAGAGAAAATATAAACAGACGAGGTGATAACTGAGAGAGCCCAAGGAGAGAAATCCTAATTCTCTTATTTCTGCGTTCTTCCTTTGAATTCCATTTCTTTTTGTTTTTGTTTCTGAGTAATTATGGTGGAGAGGTTGGTGATTTGGTCGCCGGCGGAAATGGCGTTGGTGGGGTACGTGAGCTGGGAGGAGGTGAATGTGTCGAGCGATAAAGGAAGGAGAGAGGTGAAGTATTACCTGAAGAAAAACGACGGTGGAATAGATCTGGCTATTATAGGGAAAGAAAAGAGCTTGAGGCACATGTCTTATTATTTTGCAATTAGTATTCGGTCGAATTTTTATTCCATGACCCCCCCTGTGAAGCTCAAGTCCAGAAGAGAGGTTATTGATTGGCTCAATTCAATTGTTTCAGGTACATAAGAAAAAACCTAATTGAAACGCTTTTGGTTCCTAGTTTTCTTAAATTATGAAAGCTTTGTTATTAATATTCAAAATTTCCAAGCTTTTGGTTTTTTTTTTTCTGGTTTCTTTCGGTGTTATGATAGATCTCGTGGTATAGTTGTATGCGTGTTTCTTGGTTTTGTATCGCTCTTTTTCTTAATTCAATCCAAAATTCAATATTTTTCCTGATTTGCACCAGGAGGTCATGAATCTTCCCATTGTCCGTGTTTTTTTTTTTGAAGTTTTAATTCGTTAAAAAATAAGTCTGGCAGTTCAGTTTCTCTTTGCTTCCCTTGCTGCACGGTCTCTTTTTGAGCCATGTGATTTTATTTTATTTTTTTCTGAAGATGTCTACCCCTCGCCTAGGTTTGTGATTTATTTTTGCTTGGTAGAATTCTACTTGTTACTCTACCGATGTGGAGGATCGGAAATTTGCATAGATGTTTCTCCTTCCTCTATAAATTCTCTGGGATACATGGAAAATTTGTGTTTTAGAATTTCCCTAAGGATGACCTTATTATATCAAATTTTAAAGTTTACATCTTTAAGGATCTGTTACGAATCCGCAGTGGTGGATACATGTCTGTAGATGCCCTAATTAGGGCTGTTGTCAATGATGTGATGAGGTTTAATGTCTATGGTCTTTTTCTTCTTGAAGATGAGTCATATCTATTCTTAAGTATTTTCTTTCCTTAGATAGTTCACCCCCTCATGTGCTGTGCTGATCTGAGGAATGGGTGAAACTCACCTCTTACGTTTTTTCTTCTTTCCTGAATTTGGGAATTTTGCTCTTGTAGTAATCCAAAAACTTTATTTTGTTTCAAGAATCTCCGGAAATGTAAATATTTCTTTACAATTCTAAACAACAAATTCATAATTCCTTTTTTACAGTAAATATTGGAATTTTTGCCTTGTGTTTTTGTCATATCTGTATTGGAGCAAGAATTTCTATAGGCCGTGCAAAATATCTGTTTAACAGGCCAGCAGCCTTTTATTTTCATATTCATTTTCTTTTAGCTCTTTACACTTTTCTTCTTGAGGGTTGGCTGCCCTCCTTCACCTTTTTTCATGTCTGCTCCCCATGATGTGTTTTACTGCCCCAACTGTTAATTCTGTCCCAGTCATAATCACCTATTTCTGTGCTATGTTACTGCCAACTGACTGTGATCTGGGCTGCAGGAATACTCATTCAATTATAAAGAGCTGGTTAGAGCATCGGATGCTTATGCTTTCAATATCTAGGTTATGATCTTTCATGGCCATGTCTATCATATTTTACACAAGCAACTGTCCTGATCATGGTACCCTCTTGTGTTGTCATATTGAAACTGAAACCCTCCTGTAAAAGTGCTAAGGGCTCATGTTTGTGTAAATGCATCTGTAACCTGGGTTTTTTCTCTGATGGTATGCCAATAAATATTCCTCCTTTGATTGTCAATGCTCCTCTTTGCATCAGCGTTGTTCTTTCATTCTTTTCTTTCTTTCGTCCTCCATTGAGTTTTGATTTTCTCTCAAATTTCAGGTTCACTTCCTCATGAACCCTCCATCCAAGCAGGTTCCTTGGATAACAGTGATGCTTCTCGGTTGGATATGGAAACGTTTAAGGTAAGAATGATGCTATTGACCCTTTGGAATCTTTACATATTGTCAAACTGGGATGTTTAGTACACGGAATATTTTTTTTGATTCTAACATATTTACATTCTTACTAGGATAATCAGTCGCAGAAGCTGGGGCATTATTATTCAGAATTTTTGTGGTTAGGTTCTCCATGGACTTGCAGGAAAAGAAAGAAGCATTATGAGTCTTTTTGCAGGAACGGTGTCAAAATTTCAGTGAGTGTGTTTGTGTTTTTTTTTTGTCTTTTTTATGGACACCAGATTTTTTTTGCCTTTATCTAAATTCTTTAGTGCTTTCTGTAAAAACATTCAGGTTCATGACTTTGTTTATGTCTTAGCTGAGGAGTCTAAACGACTAGTTGCTTACCTGGAAGACCTGTATGAGGATTCAAAAGGGAACAAAATGGTTATGGTACGCTGGTTTCACAAAATTGATGAGGTTGGTATTGTTTTGCCTCACAATTTTAATGACAGAGAGATTTTTTTTTCTCGTTGTCTTCAAGATCTCAGTATCGAATGCATAGATGGATTGGCCATCGTCCTGAGTCCTCAGCATTTCAAGAAGTTCCTAAATGAGGCCGTACGTACTAGGTTCAATCCCTTTGTTTGCTACAAGCAGTTTGACAATGAAGAAGTCACACCCTTTGATATTACTCAAGTTGAAGGATACTGGAGCCAGGAAATTCTTAGGTATTTGACCATTCCTACTTCAAATTATCTGGCAAATTCCCAGCATCCATTCAGTGGCTCGAGAGGGGAAGGAAATGATAATGATGCTAGTAGGATGAGACCTAAGAAGATGCTTCGCCGATCAAAAGACAATGATGGTGTTTGCACTGGCAGCAAAGAATTGTTGACTGCAAGGTATATAAACATGCAAAGCTTTCATACTAGTAGGGTTGATGGCAAAACTGGATATGCCTTTTTGTCCACAGCAGAGGTTATGCAAAATCCTCCTCAAAGTCTAAATGTTAGTTCTGAAGTTGAAGTGCTATCTCAGGACAGTGGGATTAGAGGTTGTTGGTTCAGAGCTTCAATAATTAAGAAGCACAAAGATAAGGTGAAGGTGAGATATCAAGATATTAGCGATGCAGCTAATGAAGCCCAGAAATTAGAGGTATGCATTCTTTGTCTATGTTTGGCTGTTTGCAACATTTTTGCTTTCCATATTGAAAAAGAGGGGATAGGAAGAATTCATACACTTGTAGTTATGACCTTTTAAGTTCATATTTTTACAAGTCAAGTCCTACATATGGTGTTGTTTTATGTTGTAGGAATGGGTTTTGGTTTCTAGGGTTGCTGCTCCTGACCAATTGGCTATCCGGATTAGTGGAAGGACTGTTGTCCGGCCCACGCCCCAGTTCAATAAAGGCCAAATGGCATCAGTTGCTGATGTTGGGACTGCTGTAGATGCTTGGTGGAACGATGCTTGGTGGGAAGGCATTGTTGTCCATAAGGAAACTGAAGATAGAATTCATGTTTTCTTCCCAGGTTTGAAAATTCCTTCCTTGAAATTAGATTGTAAAACTGTGTTAAGTCCTGTGTCATAGCAATATTTTGTTGTAAACTTTAACTTTTCAACTTCAATGTCTTTACTTATTTTTATTTTTCAGGAGTAAAGAAGGAATCAGTTTTTTGCTGTTCTGACCTGAGACTTTCCCTAGAATGGTTGGGAAATGCGTGGAAACATATCAAGGAAAGGCCAGATATTCTGTCACATTTATCATCCTGCTTGGAAAGAAAGCAAGTAACTTTCATATCTGATGAGAGCAAATTGGCCGAAGTTGCCATTCCTGGTTCCAGGCAGTCAGGAAAGGCCAACCCTGAATGTGGCGATTATCCTTTCGAAAGTAGACTTGATATGAGAAAAGAGGTGAAGGCGCTTCCAGATCTTTCGAAGGATAAGTTGCTTGCCCAATTGAGGTGGAGCTCAATAAAGAAGAGAAGACGTGGTAGTGGGAGTTCTGGCCATAAGATGCATCACAACAATAACGGTGGTCTAAGGTTATCAGAAGTTGTTGGATCCAATGCAGGTGAAAGATTTCTGATTCCAACTTCCTTGAAAGTTGATCACGAGAACTGCAAGTACATGGGGGATTCTCTGTTTACTTGTGCTGTTGTGCAGCCTCTAACAGGCTTGGTTATGTCTAGATGATCGATTCTTTGTTATTAGGACATCTCAAGCAGATGTTACGTTTCAGTCTTTTACAGAGGTATATGTCTAGATAATAGGGTTCAATGCCTATGATAGATTTCTAATGTTGATGACCTCGAAAGTGGATTAAGAGAGCTGCTATACATCTGGGGTTTTTCTCTATTAAGAGCCTCTAAACAATACTGGTTATAAATCTATAGGATAGGCTTCGTATTGTTGGGATGTGGAAGAGTTGACATCCATCTCTCGAAGTGGAACATATTTCCATGGTGCTTCCTGTTCTTGAGAAGAGATGGCATCCAAGCTCTTCTTCACCGGAGCTATGTATTTGTATCTAACAGTATCTGCTGGGGACCGTGAATATCAGGCAGCAACATTGGATGGCCTTATAGAGTTTTAACCCCTGCATGCACTTGTACCTTTCAAAGACTTGCAGGATGATTTCTGCTTTTGATCTGTAATCTATTATCTCTGGTAATAAAATTATCCCATTTCACCCTTTCTTCATGCTAAAGTTTTTTAGACTTTGATCAATTTCCATTTATATGCGTGGTTCAAGTTGAATGGATTGCTTGTGCCGCCTCTTTAGAATTTGGAAAAGCATCAGTTCCCTTTCGTGTGATCATAGATAGACAATCTGTTCTTTATTAATATCCTCCGTATTAGGTTTGATCTTTCTGTTAATTTCATCATCAATACTTTGGATGGGGTAACAACATCTGTTAAAGAGTGCAAGGCTGCAAGCTGTTGAGCCCAGGGCGGTAAATTCTGGGCAATTGGAATATATTTGCTCGGTCGATCTATGGAAAACCACAAGCCACTTGCTTGATTTGGCCAATCCAGTTGTGTAGCATCAAAGTTGCCGAACAATCAAATCAAGTCGGTAAAAACTTTCATATGTTTAGCCGTTAAATGTTTGACTGTTTTGGTAAAGAACATAAACTTTACTGGCTTTACTAGCGGAGCAGTGACAAGCTCGAGCAGGAGACCCATCGAACCTTATATGAGGTCTCACTCTGTCTAAAAACTCAGCTTCTAATGGCTCGCTGCAGCTTGCCAAGTTCTTCATTGACACGACTCTTTAATTGAGCTTAATAAAAGATTATAGTACTAATGCAGGTGTTTGGTCTCATAAGCAAGCTACAAAGAATAATTCAAGAGGAGAAAGTTTAGAAACAGTGTTTTGTGTGGGCCTGCCTCAGTGAATGAAACATCTTTGTCAACTAAGCCCTCAAGGCCCCCTTTCACTTCACTAGGCTTTGCAACCTGTTCCATCTTCATTCCTTGTTCTCTCTTCATTCCTTGTTCTCCGACAATTGAAGCATCTTACAAGTCGGGCTCGCTCTATCAGTACAGCAGAAGCTGTTACTAGATCTTTTTCAGATCATTTTCTATCTCCATCTTTCTTTCTTTCTCAGTGCAAGATGGGATTGAACTTGTTACCTTACTTTCCTATATGAGTATCTTTGCTGCACGGCCTCAGTAGGAGATGCCCGGAATTGGAGTCAAGAAGTCAAATAACATGCTATATTCTGGAACTGGCCTTGCCTCTGTTGAATCCTTAACCTTGCCTCTTGTTTGTAGTCTCTCTCTCTCTTCCCACTTTGATATGCTGATCTTACATTTTTTACTATTCCATTTACAATCAAACACTTATGCAAGTTCTTATGATTTGTGGTGGGTGGTTATTGAAGGTTCAGGAAATTGTTCTTTCAGCAGATATTCGATGTGCAGAATGTCAAAGGAGACTAGCTGACATCATGTCAAGAACGAACGGTAAGTAAGATTTCTTGAAACTTGGCCATTGAGATGTTGAGCACCCAAAAAAATGTAACAAATTCTTAGGGATCTTCCTGACTTCTAAATAATTGCTTTGGATGTCCTTGCTTCTTTGGGAGCGCTTTCAAGGAATTTTCTTGGAGTTACAGCGATGGCTGAACTAATGTTCGGACATTGATATTGCTTTGTAAAAGTTGCTTCCGAATATATTGTAATCAGATAGATAATTGGGCCTCTCTAGCTGCGATGCATGAGTTTCATCCAATGTTCAGTGACTTAAAATGTTCATAAAAGCTGGTACAAAAATGTCGAGGAATTAAAACATGAAACATCCTCTTTGAAAGGGCACAAAAAGTTTTTCCTGCCACTGTTAAGAAATAAATATCTTTCTTGCTAATCCAGCATCTGTTGCTTTGCGGGGTGGAGCTTCAAACTCTGTTCATAATTTTGATACAGCAATGGTCAAATTATCAATTGAAATATACACTTCCATTTATCTTGTTACCACATTTAATTTTAGGTTTTTGATGACTCTGATTGTTGGAATATTCAACTAGGGTATCTTCCCTGCGTATTTTTGTCTCCTTCTGCAATGATGGGTCCCTATCCATTTGTGCTCCAATTTACTGGGTCATTTGCCCGTTGGAGTTAGCCATTTGCCCGTTGGAATACAATGACAATGTCTTCTTATTCTCTATCAGCACAACAGGCATCTTTACTTCACTCTTTATTTTTTTATGCAGAGATAGAATCTGTATTGATCAATGTATTGGAAAAGAAGGTAACTCTCACTTGTAGGTATCCTGGTATGAAAGTAACCACAGGACAAGTCGCCGCTGTGTACAGAAATCCTCTAGGCAAAATAGCAACGATCAAGCGAATTTTTCGTTCTTACTCCCGTTGATGACATGTAAATGTTTCGACAAAGCACACAATTCTGTCATCAAAAGATCGTGACCGCGTGAATTAGCCATGTATATAATTGCAATATTGCGTTGAGAAACTGAAATAGAATATCAGATACTTCTTACGAGTATGCTTGAATTTGTAAGGGAAACAGATAAGAAAGGCAGATCATTTTGAAGAACATCAAAATTCTGAGTTTTTGCTAGATATGTGCAGAGCTTGATTCCCAATTTGAAGGAAAAGAGCACCTTCCTAGGAGGGAGTTAAACAATTAGTTATCGTGAATGTATAATCTTCTATTGTCACCTTCTCTATCTTCAGGGAAGTGAAGTCAGGGCAGGCTAACGTGAAGGTGGCTTAAATTTTGCGTAACATAAACCTTTGCAAACAAGAAAGAGATGCTTCGTATATTGTTTCATGGAGTAAAACGAAGCATGGGACAAGAGGGAAAGATACGATTCCTCTTGTACTTGTGAGGTAGATAAACAAAGCACAAAAGTGAAGTTAGGGATAACAAGCCAGGCGTGCCAAACAAAACCCCCTTCCTCAGCTCAAGTAGAATCAGATTCCAAAATGAACGCAAATAATTCCCAGCAGACAATCCAAAAGCCGAAACAACAGTTGGTCTATTATTCTTCAAATTCTCAAAAGCAAACATTCCTTGTTTTCTCTGGATGTTCCGCGCCATCAGATCAACCCATCATTGATTTCGTACCATGTCTTTTAGCAACTACATACCTGCAAAGGTAAATTGCAAACAGCGTCTTCAAAAGGATTCGTGTTTGTGTTTTCTTTTCCTTTTCATACTGATTGAAAATTAAACAGGCCTCTTCTTTTGATGTATGATTGTAGACTTGCTGCATGGTGCTAAGAATCAACCTTGATTGTAATGCTTGTTGCAAAAAAGCTAGGAGGATCATTCTCAACATGAAAGGTAAAACAGTCATTTATTTTAGTATTCATTTAATAACAAATTAACCTGTTATTTTCCTTTTCCTTTTCCTTTATACATATTGAAGAGGTAGAGACACACATGATCGAGAAGCAGCAATGCAGGATTAGTGTGTGTGGAATATTTCGACCATCTGATGTGGCCATAAAGCTAAGGAAAAAGATGAACCGTAGAGTTGAAATATTGGAAATTCAGGAATTCGGCGGCGGCAATGAGCAGGAAGAACAGTCGGCAAACGTGGATGGCTAACATATGCTCCTACTCCTTGTGATGTTGCTATACAAAATTCCTCGTGCCATCATAATACGCGTGACCAAACCACACGTCTTGCACTTGGCATCTGATGGAAAGGAAACTCAAAATTCAAGCAGAGATGTGGTAGATTGAAGAAAAAAGGAGTATGATGTCTGTAGAGATGTAAAAATGTAATTCACACAATTTTTAGTATATACTTAGAAAAAGCATGGGTAGCGGAAACCGCAAAACACTTCATTTGTATTTAATTCGTAAAAAACAGAAATTAATCGCCTTCTAGTTCATGTGGGACTGTGCTGCCTCCATTCAAATGGCGTGTGTTGGGATTTACATGGACTGACCCCTGCAGACATGTAGGCTTCCCCTCACAGCCTATTTGGATTGATCTTTACTAGAAATGGAGCTTCAAATGCTGATGATCCTGCAAAGCAAGTCCAGTTTAAAAGTTACGATTCTTCTTCGATAATTAAGTTAGTGACAAAAATGATAATGAGCAAGTCTGAAAAGGTTGTATAACGTGTGGCAAAGTGTGTGTAGAAAAAGAGGAAGAAAAGGTTGATAAAGATGAAGTATATTGAAACAGTCTTATTAAACCCGGCCCGGCCCGGCGGGTTGACCCGGGACCCGGCCGACCCGGGGGCTGGACCGGTCCGAGTTTGTAAAAAGACCGGTCAATGCAAGGACCCGGTCAAACCCGGTCGACTCGACGGGTCAACCCGTGACCTGGGTGAGAACCGGCCAAGACCCTGTTTTTTTTTTTTAATGTGGGATTTGAAACTCATTAGTATATATACTCTATGTTCACAAGAAAAAAATTATGTTTTTTCAATGTGGGATAAAAAACTTTTTGATTTAAATACTTCAACTTAAAAGCTTAACATAATATCTTTTTAATGTAGGATAAAAAACTTTTTAAAATATTCTTTTAAACTTCATTAGTTACAATATGTATAGTCTATATTTACATGGATTTTTTCTTAATTTTTTTATATAAAATATTAAAACTTTAATTTTTTAAAATTTTTCCGGGTTGATCTGAGTTGACTAGGGTCGACCCATGAAACCTGAGACCTGATCTCTTAACCGGATCAACCTCGGACCGGGTTTAATAACTATTATTGAAATCTTTTAGCTAGGGTTCATGCCTTCATGGATGTATAAAGAGCCATGAACCTTACCAGCTTGTATGAAGCGTCGGTAAAATGTTCCATCTCCTTGCTCTCTACAATTAGAAATCATCATTTGAAATACCATGGAGATTGGTGGATCACTGTTGAGATTAAAAACTGGGGTAATAAGATTTTTCACCCTTTTACATTTCAAAATTTTTTTTTTTTTTTTTCAGATTAATATTTTTTAATATATTTATGTGTTTATGTAAAAAGTAATTTTAAAAAAATAAAAAAAATATTATTTTAATATATTTTTAAATAAAAAATAATCATGAAAACATTTCTAAACAGCTAAAAATCAAATATTAACTTCATTCCATGAATGCCACATGCTTCAGAAACGTGCACGTATTTAATTCATGTAAATCTTTCTTTATATGTGACGAGATTCCTTGTCGGCTAGGACCTAACTGGGTCTCTGTCGCTTACCCAGAGCTAGAGGACAATTACCTAGCCAGAGTTTTTTTTTCCAGCAGCGTCAATTAAGATTCCCTGTCTACTGAATTTGGAAACGAGGTTAAAATTTGAAGAAGAAGAAAAATTAAATTTTATTTTTATATATTTTTAAATAGTTTGAACATGCTACTATTAAAAATAATTTTTAAAAAAATTAAAAAATATATATTTTTATATATTTTCAAGTAAAAATTATTTTTAAAAATAACCGTTATTATATTATCAAATACCCTCATAATCCACTTAAGACTTCAAGATGCCAACTATAAACCATTTGATAACTAATTTTTTAAAATGGGTTGAATTATTTTTTTTAATCTTAAAAAAATGTAATTATTTTAGAAAATCAAAACTTTAATACATATTGACTAAAATTCTTTTAAAGTACTCACATAGGGACATATTTTGATGATATAGTTTTTTTAAAAAAACCTATTAAGACTACAATATATTAGATCAACTATGATTAATATATGAAATTTGTGATATAGTTTTTTTTAAAATGTATTTGATAATGCAATATATATCGATTGAAATTGTATCAAAATTATATTTTTTTTATAATTTTTTATATTAACACGTCAAAACTAATAGAAAAACATCTAAAAAGCATTAATTTTAAGGAGTGTATAGGATAATGGTAGATGTTATTTTTCAAAGTATTTATTATTTGAAAATATATTAAAATAATATTTATTTTTAATATTAATATATCAAAAGTAGTTAGAAATATCAAAAAAATTATTTTTAAAACATAATAATTTAAAATTTATTTTTTTCAATAAAAAACAATTTAAAAAATAAGTTGAGTCACGCTAGCAAAATATATCACTTGTATTGAATTTCCTTTAGGTGTTGTCCGTCCCTAGGGTGTGTAGATCCCATTATGATACACGTGTACCCCTATCATGCCATTTAGATAATAAAACTGAGTTTTTTTGAAAAATATCACAACTGTTAAAAAATAACATAATAACATACTTGAAAATTTATCCTTGAAAAGAACACAGTTTGTTAAGATATGCTGGTCTCACACAGGTGACTTGAGATCTGCATGTCTCACATGTGCCGCCGTATCATGTCTAATATTTATTTGTGTCTGGCGCGAGTGATGTACGCATTAATAGACAAGAATGCTGTCATCTGGAGGGGTATTTAAAATTTCTTTTTGTTATTGTTGTTTTTTTAAATATTTTTTATTTTTAAATATTTTAAAATAATATTTTTTTTAAAAAAATTAATATTAATATTAATAAATTAAAATTATCTGAAAATATAAATAAATATTAATTTTAAAAAATAAATAAATAATTCTAATTTTTTTTAAAAGCACTTACAAAACCTAAAAACAAGGTGTTGGACAATACGCAGTAGCAGCTTCAAGGCTCATCTTTCTTTCATATTCTTTTTTATCTTCCCTCTCCTGCTTTGGCTATTGTGTCAGCCCATTTATTTTCCTTTCTTGTTTACCGATAGATCTTCTCCTTTTCTTTTGGGCTGTTAGATCTAATTACCAGCCTAGTCGTTGAATCTTTTTGCTTCTTCCTTAGCTGTTGGATTTATCTACATATATTTTCTTACCATGCAAAGATTTTCATTACTCTGGGAGGAGAATCGCATTTGCAACATGCTTCTTGTTAAAATTGAATTGGACATGCATGTGAGACATGCCCCTCCTTCAAAATGAATTAAACAAATGATACACGCTTGTCTTTACAAATTATACTATTTTCTACGCTAAATTTGGTTAAATTTTTTAGCCACTGTTCTATTTTTCAAAAAACTCAAATAAAATATTATCTTGCTGGGCATTTGGTATATATTGTCCCCGTAAAAACAATTTTTCTCTAAAAC